>Ga0247810_10000014_pt1 | contig 330886 bp, 313 predicted proteins | sample UWRJL119311C1_FD_179918 | JGI IMG/M metagenome (GOLD analysis project Ga0247810, IMG submission 179918) | Plant litter microbial communities from Arlington Agricultural Research Station in Wisconsin, United States - UWRJ-L119-311C-1 | ecosystem: Environmental > Terrestrial > Plant litter >...
AGCACGCATGGATACGAAGTGCATGAAAGGCCGAGTCTCTCTTCTTTTTTATCTCTCTTTTCTTCTTCTCTTTTGGTGGTGGTGGTGGTGCTGGTGGTCAATAATAATTCCAATGGTCGTGTGCTCACTTGCCATGATGGGGATGGCCAGCCTTGGTTGGATGCGCCTACCGTGACGTGGAGCTTAACCATAACTAAGCATTGCTTGGACCAGACATTTCCCATAGAAACCTTGCATTTGCATTTGCATTTGCATTTGCATTTGCTGCATGGATGGGCGAAAAGAGAGAGTTGGGCTAGCAAAAGTCTGCTGGAAAAAGAGTGAAGACTGGCAAAGGCGCGCTGAACCAAAGGATCTGGCACGTTGTGGCATTGCGGCTGCTGATTGGTCAGGGCTGCCACGTGGGATGCCCATGTCCGGCCGCCGTCATTAACCGAGAATGTTGTTTACGGTTTACCCCTGAACCGGGGGCGATTTAGCGAAAGGGAGGGGAGATACAATGGAATGCTACCAAAGTCTCACGAGTAAGGCAAAAACCGAAGATCCCAAGAAGAAAGGGCCGGTAGGCATCCTGTACAGTAACAGGTTTCCCTAAGATCATCTCGTCTTTTGGTCGTTGGGTCCGACGTCAGCGATACAGCAAACCTCGACATATGCACGTGCGAGAGTTCAGGTTCTAGTTAGGTTCTCTCGCGTCGGGTCCGGACAAGTTACGAGTCAATGACCGGTAGAAAAACTAAAAACTCAATTCAACGAGGCGACTTCCGATCCAACAAACCGGATGTGGCTCGGGAGGACTTACTGTATTGTATGTACAGTATAGCGATGCAGGGCGATGCGATGCGGCCCCTCCGGCCAAAAACTAACGCTCATATTGATGGATAATGATGCTTCTACAGCTATAGCGAAAACACCCCTCCCCCAAAAGAGCTTCCTCTGTAAAACATGAGAATACAAAAAACCATATACCCCAAGCACCGTAAAGGCAAAAAAAGAACCCCCCCATCTGCAAATAATATCTCCGATTCCCATAATCTAATCGACATCCACGCACGTGACCAATTGCCAAATGAGGCTTAGGTCTGACATTCCATCCATGCCTCTCTCATCCATCCATCCTACCCGTTACTGTACCGTACTGTACAACAAGGCAAAAAAAAAAAGCTTATCGGGACGCCATCCCGCTGCAGAAGGAATTTTATTATTTTCCTCTCCAACCGGCAACGAGAGATTGACAAATTGGGGGGACGTCCCATCCGAGACAAGGGGGGCGTGGGCTGCGTGGGTTTGTTACACTGCAGCCCCGACGACGACGACCGTCCATCGATCTTGCAAGCTCGTGAGGCTTTGCATGTTTAATGTGACATGTAGGAGACGTGTAGCAGCTAGGTAGAAAGTTGTTGGTGTATCATACGCAAAAATCCAAGTTTATATCTAGACCAAGACAGAAAAGTGAATGAAATGCATGATGAAGCATCAAGCCAGCACTAAACTAACTTCAACACCACACACCAGGACACATATTGAACGAACTTTTGTTTAGAAATATATATTCATCTTACATTGCAAGTATAAAACACTAGTCTAATATCTACAGGGGTTATCATATCTGTTCATCATCATCATGTCTAAGTGCATCCAATTCTAAAGCTTCGCCCCGTTGAACTCCTTGCTAAATGGCCAATCAATGTACCCAGATTCTTCCTTCGCATTGTAAAACTTGTTTCGGTCGTATGGCGTGAACTCGATGCCCTCTTTGACCCGGAACACCAGATCGGGGTTCGAGATGAAATATCTGCCAAACACCACGCCCACGTCCTGCGTGTGCTTATCAACCTCCTTGAGGGCCAACTTCCCGTCAAACCCACCGGCGATGAAGACCGGAGACTGGTTGTCCCAAATCTCAATCAGGCCATCGACGGTCTCCTTGGCGTCGACATCGGCGTTCCCTGCTATGCGCGAGAGGACGAGATGCAGGTATGAGAGCTTGAGCTTCTTGAGCTCGCGCACGTAATATTCAAATTGTGGTTCGGGTTCGGCCATCTTCATTCCTTGGAAAGGCGAATACGGACTCAGTCTAATGCCAGTCTTCTCGGCACCAACGGCGTCAACCACGGCTTTTGCGACTTCCAGTCCAAAACGCGCGCGCTTCTCGATGCTACCACCCCACGCATCGGTACGCTTGTTGCTGACATCTTGGAGGAATTGATCGATCAGGTATCCGTTCGCGGAATGGATCTCTACTCCGTCAAAACCGGCGGCGATGGCATTTTTGGCGCCTTGTGCGTAGGCTTTGATGAACGCTTGAATTTCTTCCTCGGTCATCTCCTCGGGCTGATCGCCGCCCTTAAATGCTACAGCACTTGGTGCGAGAACTCGTCCCTTGTCGCCCAGCTCCGTCTTTAATACCTTAGCTTGTGCTGCTCTTCCAAGCGCCCATAGCTGAAGGTAGATGGCGGAACCGTTTTTGTGTACAGAATCCGTGACCTTTTTCCACGCGGCGATCTGAGCGTCGTTGTAGATCCCGGGCACATTGAACGCGCCACCGGCTTCCGGGGAAATGAATGTTGCTTCTGAGATGAGGAGAGTTCCGGGATAGGATGCTCGCTGGGTGTAGTACTCTGCGACAAAGGGAAGGGGAACGTGGGAGTCGTCGGCGCGGAATCGAGTGAGGGGTGCCATGACGACACGGTTGGAGAGCGTCACATCGCCAACCTTGAGAGGGGTGAAGAGTTTCGACATGGTGGAGGGTTTGTGGAGGTTTGTGAAGTGCGTAAGAGAGATAGACACTGAGAGAGGAGTGGGTGATGTAATTGGGAAGATAGGGAGTGGTATGGCCAAAAAGAGAAGAATGAACAAGAGAAATTTCCACCGTCATATATATACAGGGAGAAAACTCACCTGCGGTAACGTCATCTCCCTTGCCAATTCCTAATTGGGACCATGATTGGAAATCAAGCAGCGTGCTCCATTCTGGTGTCACCTTACTCATGCACCATTACCGGTGTAACAGCCGATAGCGTGTATTCGTCAATCACCAAACGCTTTATGGTGGAGTTGACGAACTGAATAATGCTATTGGATATGCCTCGGTCCAAAACTCCGCCAGACAGCCATGCCTCTGATTAGTAAGCTGGTATCGGATTTAGTCGGTTAGTTTAGCGGCGTTAGTCCCAAAGAGGCTATCTCACCTCTTCGGAATCTCCCCCCATATGAGTTATAGGAAGCTTACCTTGCTAAAGCCTCTTAGTAAAGATGTTTCTACAGTGTTCGATATATCCTGTTAGTCAAGTTGAGCACGTTTTAATGGTGTCTAAGAAGTATAAGGGATTTTGTCAGCTTATCAGCTGGTTAGTTAAAAAGTTCGGCATACTCTCTAAACGATGTTGAAGATATGTAATGGCCATAAGCTGAGGTCAACGGAGACTGCTTGAAAAGGCATTTACTCAAATTCGAGGAAGTGTACAGTCATCCTACCTGAGTTAGGAGTATTGTAAATACAACGAGCTAAGCTTGACATGTTTCACTGCAATAGGCTACCGGTCCTACCGAGTGTGAGAAACTCGGATACGGCATGATATCTTGCACTAGTACTTTCAATGTTGATCAAACGCTGTCTATATCAAGCTGTGGCTTATCTCATCTTCCGTGCGAACTGATTCAGATCTCCTGTATTTTCCTGTATTATACACTCGAATTCCTAAGGTTCAGGCTTTGCATCTCAGATGATGCTGTCAGTCTCTTGAGCCGAATATCTAGGCTGTCATTTCCAATGAATATCTATCTTAAAATATATCATTTAACTGGATAAATTTTAGTCCACGAGTCTATGTTTGTTTAGAATAGCCGACAGTTCAAAACATGTATTTCGACAACATGACTTCGTCGACCCCCTAACTGGCGTTCATATACAATCGGCTAACGAGTTCGTCTAGCTAATGGACATGCCAAAAGTTCTATTTTTGAGGGGGAGGAAATGGATAGCAACATGTCTATCTACTCCTTCCTTCCTTCCTGATCGCCCTAATTTACTACACTAACCCTCGAAGCTTCCTTGCTTGTCAAATCTCCTGAACTCATTACTCCACTCATCTCCCAATATCTCTCAATTGCTGACTTTCTCTATCTTTTCACATAGCTGACGCGTGAAGGAAGACTGCTCCATATGATGGCGGACACTCCATATGTACCACCTAGACGAGTACGTGACCACATCTATAGAATGTGTCGGTGCTATTTGGCGCAATACAGCTAATCAAATCCTGCTATAGGCAGTCTTTGGGCGATCTGAAGTTAGAGAAACCTCTCCACCTCTCACAAGAGCAAGAGCCGCACGCCTCTTATGCTATACCCCTATATCTAGTCTCACCACCAATAATAACATAGAAAAGATATCAGAGAATTCCCAGCCTGTCGCCCTATCTCCTGTGCTAGGACTTTCTGAAGAATTTGGCAGTCAATCTAATATCCACTCTGAACGGCTGGCCTTAATGTTTACCAAGGACGAAAACACTGTACAGCCATACTCTATGGTAAAGGAGCCAAATATATGCTCTCTCACTGGCCCCAATACCATTCCTCTTCCCTTCAGGAGGAGTACGCACAATATCCCACCTACGCAGAGTGATATAAAATCTTCATTTAGTGCTATTATCTCTATAGGTGGTAGTTTCAGTGCCATCACGGTTAACGACATGGACCTCAAGTTTGCCGCCAACAGTGAAGTAACTACTTCCAGTACTGGGACGTTGTCTATAGATAAACTTTCTGGCAACATCAGAGTATCTTTCGACAGTGGAGTAATTCAGGAACCACTTTTCTGCATTTGCGGAAAACGCTGTGTAAGCGCCGCAGCTTTAAGTGACCATTGGTGGTACTGTTCGATTTATAGCGACGTCGGAAAACTTTCAAAAAAATCAAAGAGACGTAGACCATCTGGCGCTGCCAATGGCCCTTTCGAATGCCCATGTGGAGCGCAATTCGCAAACGAAGCTTTATTGACCAACCACCAAAAGAAAGTTCGTAAGCATGTCCGCTGTACATGTGGACGACGTTTCCAAAACTCGACAGCTTTATCATCCCATCTCAAATATTCAAAGAGGCATCTAAATAAGGTGGTAGCCATGATTCCATTGGCTGATACCGTAATGAATACCCAAACAAGAACTGGGCAGGCTCCAATGCTACCTCGAGATATAAAGTCAGAAGACTCTCAGCTCGACGCAATCCCACTGTTTCAAACCAAGCGAAGAGTTCTTGAAACAACTTCCCCTTCCAGGCTCATCGTGAAGAGAGGCAAGACTCAGTTTGGGGCTGGTGAACATGTTGGTGCATGTGCTCCAGAGGTTGGTGGAAAAGGCAAGGTTATGCTCGAGAAGATGGGCTGGATGCCAGGAACTAGCTTAGGGCGGAACAAAAACGGGCTTTTGCAACCGTATATGCCAATAATAAGGGAGATTAGGTCGGGACTTGCATAGTATGAGCCAAGGCGTTTAAAAAGGGTCCTGCAAAATGTGCCTATGGCATTTCACCACCAAGATAGTGGTTGATTGAAGAAGGAGAGGTCTGTATCATTTTGAAACTTCCGGCAGTTTCTAAAGCTTCAGAGAGACAATTCTTTCCAGGTCGTGGCTGTGTCTTGTCTTTCTGAGTATTTGTATTTAGTATTTTCCGAGTAGAACAATAACCAAGGCTCTAATGCCCTAGAACGCTTTATTTTGCAATTACACAGTACAACTTCGTAATGTAAATTGTCTGCAACACCCATAAAAGAGGAACCAGGATACTCCATGATTCCGAGAATTGCTGAACTTGTAAAGTTTTGTCATCACTTGCACCATGACTTTCTTCTTTGGGCATCCTAAATACCACCGGCCAAGAACTATTATTGTGAGTTTGGTATCTATTGGTTTGTGTTCTTCTTGATGCTTATATTCTGTTTTGAATGTCTCACAGAAATGAGTACCTCTACTTGCCTATGCAAGCAATTGAAAGAAGAGCAAGTGAATACTTTGTGTACCGGATTGATACGGGCAGCATATATGATCATTACAGTTAAGAATAGAACATAATTGTGCGGGACATTTCTTTGAATTGTGCTCATTGGACGAAATATGCATTAATTCGCGTCGAAGAGCACCGATACCCGAATGAATTCCGTCGATTCGAGCGTTTCTGCATACAGCAGAGCAACTACATGAACTCAGATGTTTTTAGGAATCATGTGGGAAGAATCAATCAAGCTGCTATTTGAATAGGGTATATCTAACACAACGCCAAATATTCATGCGACAATCTTCGGTGAGCAAGATCCAGATTTAACAAAGTGCCATATCGCGAATCAACCAGCTGTCTTGCTTACAAACCCGCCGTGGACTCCAGTCTTGCCACCAATTTCTTCACCTGTGTCCATTCTTCATTCCTTGCGCTCTCCTTGCCACCTAGATCAGGCCCTACTTCAAAAACAGTCATAACACCGTCAAGTCCGCCGACTGCGAGACGCTTGCCTTCTGTTTCTTCCCACGTGACTCGGTTGAGGCTCTTTGACATTCCAGCTCTCCCACCTTCACGTCCGCTTGGCTGGACCTTGCTAAGGGGAACTTCAGTATCGACTGTGATATCCCAGACCTCCAAGTTTCCGCCTCCGTCGACTAGAGAAAAGACACCAGGTTTGACAGGTGACCATGCTGCATCGTAGACGACATCTTCGCGTGTAAAATCGAGGACGGGGCTCACGGTTTGGTTTTCACCAGTGATGCTTGTGGCGGAAGCAGCGGGAGCGCGAACATGCCAAAGCTTAACGCTCCAATCCAGGGAACTAGTGAGCAGCAGATCGCTGAGGTCGACAGGTCCTCGTGCTGGATGGAAATTCATGGACATGACCGGCGCTGCGTGACCACGATAAGCCACTCGCTGGTCTACTCCAGCTTTAGCGCCAGCTCGGTCATATCTATGACAAGGAAAGATGGATCCCTCTTCTGAGCCGACGAGGAAGTAGGTTGGATCTGTTCGGGGGAAAGCCATACATGTTGGGGATAAGTCCTCGGTTTTGGATGGAGGTGGTGTTGTCAGGGTAAGATGCTCTTGCGGCTGAGCCAACATATCCACAGTCCATCCACACACTACACCGTCCGTAGAACAAGATATTATGTTATTGGCGTTCTGGGTTCCGACGATATCAACTGAATACACCGGATGAGTATGTCCGGATCCAGTGAGTGGTGTTTTCTGGACAGGAGCCGATTTCGCCCGAGTGTCCCAAAGTAAAACTTGCCCACTGTAGGAACCACCAACGATCAAATTGGGGTGAAAGGGTGAAAATTTAGCGGTTAGAACATCGGACTGTGCGTGAAACACAAATTCGGGTCTGTCCTGCATGTGCATATTCCATACTTGAACTAGCCCATCTGGATCGTGAGGTGCGGACGGATTTTTTGTATACGCAGCTAGTACAAGTTCTGGCCATTTGGGACAGAAATCGATAGCGCTTATCATCCTCTTCTTGGACCATCTTTCGTCATAAAATTGAGCAACCTCTTTAACTCGACGCCGTGACTTGCTACTTCTTGTGTTGCCAAACTCGTCATCATCATCATCAACCCCATTAGCGCCACTGAGAGCGTAATCTGCTAGAATATCATATTCTTGGTCCAGAGCTCTCTCAATGACTTTACTGGACCTCTCCACAAAATCCATGAAATCATCAGACGAAGTTACAGCGGTCAGTTCTTCTGATGTTAGAGCTCTAGCAGGGAAGTTTGTGGCAGTTACTGATTGTGAGTTTGTATACGGGCCATCGATAGATAGATCTCGGGCTGCTTTGAGCTCTTCCTCGATTTCTTTCCTTATGTTCTCCCGCAATTCCTCTTCCCTATCTCGATCTCGTCTACTCAATCTCTTGCTCGGAGTTGATGTAATTTGGGTCGCGTGGTCCTCCTCATCCGATTCCGAAAAAGCCCCTGGCCTTGATGTTTGAGTGCCCCATTCCTCGGTCGTTTGTACCGCCTTGCTGTATGAGAAAACTTCTTTCACTGGCGAGGGGGGAAACTCGTAGACTGTAGACAACGGCACTGTGGACAAGACTTGGGCTGAACTCGATATAACTTGTGAGATCTGCTTAGGCTGAGTGACAGATTCTGAATTCTCATTGCTCAGGTCTCCGCCACTCAAGACACTGCTCCGAGGACTACCTTTGCCAAAAGGAGAGCCAGGGCCTGTAGATGCAGGCGTACTGGTGTCTCCTACTAAGTTATTTATCAAGTCGTCTAGTTTCTTGCGGTCATGTTCGGGTCTGTGAGGCGAAGGTGATATGACCTGTGCTTGGTTAGAATGATGATCTGCAGAAGCATTTTATATTCTTACATCACCTATACTCTGCCTACTATTGGAAACATCTCTAACACGGAGCTCCCTCTGTCGCTTGAGCTCAGCAAGCTTAGCTTTCTTCTCTAGAATCTGATCTCGGCGTGCTTGCATGGTAGACATGGCGCATATCGTTTTGTTGCAAATAGATTTCAAGCCTTTAGATTACGAGGCATGCTTGTTTGGCTAAAAGAGTACTTGAACAACGAATCGCGACTAAAACCGGTAAGATGAAGAAAATTGGTGAACAAAGCCCTGAGAATTGAGGAGCTACACATGATGCAAGTCGCGTCAAAGCTACTTGGTGTATACATGGTCTGTCACGTGATTTAGATTGTACATGGAGGATGTCGGGAGAAAGCCGGGATGAGATTTCTCCAACCTCCCAGAGCTCCAACGCCCACGACGACATTCGTTAGTTCTCCACGTCTTGTTACCACGCTCAATTAGATCCACTGGAGATAACTGGTGCCTTGCAATCGTCGAATTATCAATATTTGCCCCTGACAACTACCTGGCTTCCTCAATGGCTTCAACAGGAGTTAATGTACGTGTACCGAGCTCATGTCTGGCGTATAGATTTTCGAAGAGTCCAATACCTTCAATCGCACAATTCTCGATCAATCCGCCTTTGCTATGTCCCCTTACTAACTTTTGTAGGTCCTTCGGTACTCCGCCCTCGGAGCCGGTGTATTCTATGGACTTTACCATCAAGCCAAGCTCTCCGCGTCTGCAAAGCTGGCGGCCATCGATAAAGATTACCAACACAAGCAGAGCCTGATTGAGAAGGCTAAGGCGGAATATACAAAGAAGAATTTACCACCAAGCGCAAAGACAGAAGGAGGAGATAGTACGTTTAAGCCAACCTCAACCATGTATCGCACTTCTCAGTGATTATAGCTCTGCGGGACTACTGCTATAATCCTTTGATATCATGTACACCTGGAAATGTGTCGATAATGTAGATGCTAACTGTGGACAATAGTCATACGAGACCCTGAAGATTCACGATTCGATTTAGAGGCATTCCTGAACACGGTCGCAGCAGAAAGCAAGTAGTGGCAGTATATATGAGCGATGGATGAAACTATTGGCTGAGAAAAGAAGATTGAATGGGCAGGGGACTGCTTGTTGGTTGGCATATGGTGATGGTATACACAAAAACCTATAGACCGTTCTTACTTAGCAGATCTTGTGTACATTGTACTATTAATCCACATTATCAATTGGACCTTAACTGAACTTCCAATACTACTCTCTATGCAATGCATCCTGAATTATCTTTATTAGATCTTGGAAGTAGTGACAAATAGCTCAGCAAATCTCTAGACTCTTATAATGACGTAGTAATTATCCAAGCTCCTAGATAAATCTCCCAAGCCATGATTTATCTACACAATGGGTACTAGCAAACTCAACTTACAATATCATTGTACCATCGTAAAAAAATTACAGTAATACGTTAATCCTCCTATATGTCTCCGCTCCACCCATCTCCGCTCCGCTATTGTGTTGTGCTTGGCGATTATCCCTGTACCCACCCCTGTCCTGGAGCTTGACAGATTTACAGAACAGATATCCAGCGCGAGTTTACAATTGGGAAACATCAACCACGACAATGACTGCCAAAACAGCAGAACCTTTCTTTAAAGGGAGCACAGGAAGGAATTCCAGGGGGCTTCTTCGGCTGACCATTCTATGCTTAATTGCAGGTGCTGCAGTTGCGAGTCGTCTGTTCTCGGTGATACGTATGTCTCTTCGTCAAGTCTCGCAATGGTCCTGAAGTTGTTCACAGTGAATGAATTGCTGCATGTTCCAACTTTAGGATTCAATTATGTTCTCTAATGTAGATATATGCTAACTTACGGCATAACAGGTTTCGAAAGCATTATTCACGAATGTTAGTATAAAATATCTCCAAATTAGAGCAAACTGATCTAGCTCCGACTTCCCTATATTAAAGCTAAGAAGCTAACTTAACTGCAGTCGATCCATGGTTTAATTTCAGAGCAACAAAATATCTGGTAGCTAATGGATTCTACGACTTCTGGGATTGGTTCGATGATCGGACATGGCACCCTCTCGGACGAGTTACAGGAGGAACGCTTTATCCAGGTCTGATGGTGACTAGCGGTGCTATTTACCATGCTCTCCGAGCTCTTACAATTCCAGTCGATATTCGAAATATTTGTGTGCTGCTTGCGCCAGGTTTCTCTGGCTTGACAGCATTCGCAACTTACCTATTTACGAACGAGATGTCTACATCACCATCTGCCGGCCTCCTAGCCGCCATCTTTATGGGTATTGCACCTGGTTATATCTCGCGATCAGTTGCTGGCAGCTATGATAACGAGGCGATTGCCATTTTCCTTCTTGTCTTTACGTTTTATCTCTGGATCAAGGCCTTGAAACTTGGATCCGCTTTCTGGGGAGCTCTTTGTGCCTTATTCTACGGATACATGGTATCTGCTTGGGGAGGATATGTGTTCATTACCAACTTGATTCCTCTCCACGTCTTTGTATTGGTTTGTATGGGTCGCTTTGGTCCTAGAGTATATGTCAGTTATTGTACCTGGTATGCCCTTGGTACATTGGCTAGCATGCAAATTCCATTCGTGGGCTTCTTGCCAATCCGTAGTAGCGAACACATGTCAGCTCTAGGTAATATTCTACCATATATGTTATCTCGAGCACGACTAACATTTTATAGGTGTGTTTGGACTTCTCCAACTAGTTGGCTTCGTTGAATTTGTCAGGGGAAGCGTTCCAAGCAAGCAATTCGCAACTTTGCTATGGGCTTTCGTCGGCATCGTTGTATCTGCTGCCTTTGGTGGGCTTGTTCTACTGACAGTCTCCGGAGTTATCGCTCCATGGACTGGACGTTTCTATTCCCTCTGGGATACCGGATATGCAAAGATCCACATACCTATCATCGCATCAGTCTCTGAACATCAACCTACCGCATGGCCTGCATTTTTCTTCGATTTGAACTTGCTCATTTGGTTGTTCCCCGCTGGTGTATATCTTTGCTTCCTCAAGCTCAACGACGAGCAGGTTTTCGTAGTTGTCTACTCCATTCTTGCTAGTTACTTTTCGGGTGTTATGGTTCGCTTGATGCTTACACTTACTCCTATTGTCTGTGTGTCGGCAGCATTGGCTTTGTCATCTATACTAGATACTTACTTGACTATCGCATCCCCCTCAGATCCAGGGGAGCCTGTGGACGAATCGCCTGTCAGCAAGAAATCCGATAAGAAGGATGGCATGCGTGCCATAAGAGAGCCTCTTGTGGGAATTTATACGACATTCTCCAAAGCTACTGTAGTCACTGCCCTGAGTGCTTACCTACTGCTCTTCGTCCTCCACTGCACATGGGTCACCTCGAATGCTTACTCTTCCCCTTCCGTCGTCCTAGCTAGCAGAATGCCAGATGGAAGCCAACATATCATTGATGATTACAGAGAAGCGTATCAATGGCTACGTCAAAATACGAAGGAGGATGCTAAGATCATGTCTTGGTGGGATTATGGTTATCAAATCGGAGGTATGGCTGACCGGCCAACCCTCGTTGATAACAACACTTGGAACAATACGCATATCGCAACTGTCGGAAAGGCTATGAGCTCCAAGGAGGAAGTCAGCTACCCAATCATGCGTCAGCACGAAGTAGACTATGTCTTGGTTGTCTTTGGCGGACTCCTTGGTTACTCTGGTGACGATATCAATAAATTCTTATGGATGGTACGAATTGCTGAAGGTATTTGGCCTGATGAGGTAAAGGAGCGTGACTTTTTCACTGCAAGAGGAGAGTACAAAGTCGACCATGATGCAACCCAAACCATGAAGGATAGCTTGATGTAAGCAAACCCCAATTTCCCTTTATCCTTACAAGTCCCATCCTAATATTCGGCAGGTACAAAATGTCGTACTACAACTACCATACCCTTTTCCCACCTGGGCAAGCTATGGATCGAGTCCGTGGTGTAAAGATGCCAGAAGTAGGACCCGTCCTGAATACTGTAGAAGAAGCTTTCACCAGCGAGAACTGGATCATTCGGATTTACAAGGTCAAGGACCTTGATAATGTTGGTAGAGATCATTCGGCGGCAGCATCATTTGAGCGAGGAAATAAGAAGAAGAAGGTAGTCAAAAAGAGAGGACCAAAGGTTTTGCGGGTTGAATAAATAGGAGAACTATCTTTGTGTATCATATTCGGTCGCTTAGCATGGCGGCGCCATAGAAGATTCCACATGCCCAAAATGTATTCGTAACAAAGACCCTTCCTCGAGTGAGAGTTTCATTTGGTAAGTTTTGTTTGTCACAGTTTGGTATATTTGAACATGATCTTTTGAAAAAAAATTGTTTTGCTATGTTTTAGTCGCGGGATATCTTTCAACGAAGTCCCTTGCACCGTTATCATCTTAATGTTAATTTGATATTCTGACATGCAAGATACATTTATGCTAGGGTTCCTCCCGAGGAAGAATCTACGCCTTCATCTAAGTCTTCACTATACAATAACGCTTAATATGTCACAAGATACGAACATAGACAAAATCGATGGCAGTAGATACAGATCTGGTAAGGCGGGCTCTGCTGGCCGTTCAGAATTAACCTGGAGGTCATCCTTCTATCTGTATATTTTCAAGAAATACTGCTTCGTGGTGGCTAGGTGCCATGGAAATACGGTTTGGGCTGTTTATAACCAAGCCTGACTTGTAGTGAATAGGAGAAGCATCTTCGAAACGCATGTGATTACTTCTTCAACTTCCCAACACAATTTTATTCTGAACCCCTTTCTGCCTTGCAACAACTCATCATTTAGGTACTAATTTCAATTAAATAACAATAGCATCATCACCATGTTGACTGTGTAAGTCTCGCTACATATTCATTTACTTCTGCTCATTGTGCTGTCAATATTCTGATGCTAAATAGATACCGGCGCTCGCATTGTGAGAAGAATAGCCACAGCAGAAGTAGTAGCAGCGAGTCTAATGTCGGTACAAATACTCTACCCCATGGAAGGCCATATATTACCAAGGTCAATGGGAGATTGGTTATGGCACGCACCAAAAACCCTAGACCTGCTGGCTCAAATGTTGACTTACTTGGAACTGCATTTGGACTAAGGACTCGAATCGTCAGGAGAAGATCAAAATCTGTGGACTCAATCCCATGTCTAACAGGTGCTCCGAATAATGTCGGTGAGCCGCACATATTACCACAACAGCATTTGTTGACTTACTCGACACCTCTCCTGCAGAATGGCTTCCTGCCAGTCCTTCCTATGAACATGATGTCCACCCCACAGGCTCAACAGCCACCACAAATTTTCCAAGCTATGCAGTACCAACAACCATTGCAATGTCCCCAGCATATGCCGCAAGAACCGACGAAGTATAGAGTTGAGGTTCAAGCACCCCCTTCGAAACAGGATATTGAAAACTTGAAGAACATACATGCTCACTTCACCGCTTCAGCTGGAAAAGACAAGAACGTACATGACTATGTGAACTTTAGTTCACTACAAGACATGAACGAACGCATGGTGTCAAAAACGACAAGTACAGTTGCAAGGCACGTTTGTGCACGTTGCGGAAGGACTCGGTCTAGGAAGTATCACAACGAGAACCCTATCAAGCCAGGACGTGCTCTGGCACCTGCGCTTTGCAGGAAGTGCTCTAAAGATGCCAGCTCGACAAGCAGTGAAGGCATGGCAAGTCATGTTGGAAGAAATGGGAACGGTGACAAGGTATACCTCATGTTACCGTCCTATAGCCATTGGCCAACACAACTAAAAATTCACCAGAGAAAAGTATACATCAAATTAGCTGATGCAAAGTCAGGAATTACGACTGCACGACCAGAGATAGGAAAGCGTCGAGGCCAATCGAAGCGCGTCACTAGATATGCGTTTGACAAAGAAGGTAAGTCGTTTCCAGTGGGTTAAGACATCGGCATAGTATGGCAAAAGTGAATTTGACTGACTAGGAATTTGATAGATTCTCCTGGTGAATTATCCTTGAAAGGACAAGACTTCCGTCGAATAAAGCGTTCTGATCCACTGAAGCGTCCCCTGTCTCCTCTGATAAGCAAATCAGACTACCGAAAGTCCAGAGACTCTAGCGATGTAGACTGTTATGACATACCAGTGAAGAGATACTCCCACCGAAAGAGAGAATGCGCATTACGAGTCTTGGTCGATGATGAAGATTACGATATGCCACCTGAAAGAAATACCAAGAAGGAGCAAAGACATACCTCGTACTATGAAAGTGAGACATATCCCAACTTGACGTACAATGAGTCCGGTCAGACACGTTATATCAATAGGCATAATCAAAGGCAACGAGATGGTCGAAGATGGGAGGACAAGGAAGGTCCTACCATTGGTACTGAAGAGCCAGCGGGAAGCAGTAATGTTTTCCGAGGCCAAATGTTGTTGAACAGCAGTGACAGCTTTGATTCCAACAAATCATATCGGTCCCAACAACGTCGACAGGAACGGCTGTACCCTGACGAGTAAGTTACAACTCTGTGAAGCTCGAACTCTGGTTTCTGTAATTGAAACTTTGCAACAAACTCAATACTCACTAAATTCCAGGTCAAAGTTGTGGGATGAACTACATGAGATCAGTCCAAAGCCGAGACACAGGGTGACGGTCAAGGAGACGTATACTTTTCGTCCAAAGAAAGAAGCCTATGTCGAACCTGATATTGGAATTGGAGAGAACCTGCCTAGAGAACGCCACAATGACGGTGGCCGGAGTAAAGACTACGAGGTAAGCCACGAAAATCCTGCTTTAAATACAGCTAAGCATATCCATCGGACCTCCTCTAATGCGGATAAATTGCGGCAGTCACCCGATAAGAATTTTACATATAGATACGCAAGCCCTCAGTATGGCAAAAGTAGACACAACGATACTTTATACTACGATGTTCCCCAGCATCGTATCAGTCGGCACAACGTCACTGACGACGACCATGCTTATTACCAAAGTGACTGGTTGAGAGAAGAGTCTCATGAGAACATAGACGGATACGTTGATAGAGCTAGTCTGCAAGCATACAGCCCGTCTGATAGCAGCAGCATTTTGTATCAAAGAGCATGTAAGTATTTATGGAAATGTAAAACATAAAATTGAAATACATTAACATTGAAGTAGACAAGGCGGCTCATCAGAATATCCCACGGGCTCCAACCCCTCCGCACCCTAGCTATTTATCACAACAACCATTCTATCAAGTCTCTGGCGGTGAGGGAATTACTCTAAATGAAAGAACATCAGCTTCTCGAGAACGAAATTCTTCACCTTTCTATGAGAGACCAACAAAGCCGTCAATCAACATTCAGAGCATCGAATCCCTCCGAGAAGCTGCAGCGGAGGCTAAGCAAGTCCATAACAGAGGATCATTTCGACAATCAATAGCAGAGGCCATACCGCGACCAAACTCTGCTCATGAATCACTGTACGCGCGCTCCTCAAGCGCCAATGATGCGGAGTTGTCGCAGGCTATCGTTCCATCCCCTAAAGCTGATCAAGCAGCAGAGGTTGCTTTTCGTAATTCTTTCAGTCAAGGATATGATGATGGGTTCTCAGTTTCGGACTTCACGGAGAGGGAAGCTGCGGCAGAAGCTGCAATATCTGGTCGAAAGGTGAAGTTTCAGGGGCCAGACGAGGTTATTGATGCTAGCGATGTAGCCTTTAGAAAGAAAGTCGATGGATGGGGAGGGAGAGGTAGAGGATTTGAATGGGACCATGACTGAGCTTGATGAGTTAATAAATAGTAAGATGGCTAACTTGTGGAACGATCCGTGGAAGGGTGGGTTAATTTTGGAAGACTGTTGGCAGCAAATGATCCAATACATTGACTTATCAAATTTCACCGTGAAGGTTTGCTGCAAATAGATCTTGGTAGGGTAGAATATATTTGAGGTGACCGAGATTGCAGGAGTCCTCCAAACCACACCACGCAAGCAATATTACATATTTGAGTCTATCAATTTAAGTTAAGTGCCTCTAGGATGGCGTTACGGAAGAAAGCAAAATACGTGGAATGATTGTTAAGTACACATCTCTCAAAATAACGGACTGGGTCTCTATTGTAGTATAATACATGCTGTATCGTACAGTTTCTAGCACGATCTCACCTTATGGTGTCTAAATGTACATTTCGTAACCAAATTTTTGCTCCATGCTTGTTGACCACATCATTCCTCGATATCTTCCAGGTTGTTGATTTTTAACTAAAATGCCAAGTGTTAGCAATGACCTAGGATAATGGCGGGACTTCTATTGCAATTTGGGCTTCCAATTGTACCGCTGGTTATCATCAAACATATAAAGAATTTATGGAGCTTACCTCTGCAATAGTCAGTACAGTAAACTTATGCTTGCTCTGTACAGTCCTGAGTCTCCTATTCCGCCGCTTCTTCTTTTCTTTGATTCGTAAAGGCTCAGCTTCTACACCCATAACTCTGGCTCTGCACTCAAATAGCTTCTCATCTAAATAAGGGGCCCCCTTCAACGTATAATCTCGAGATCCCAAACTCGAGGCTCGATTTAGACGTAACACATCCCCTGGCAAGACTCCTGGCATCCGGAAGGGAAGTCGTACAGTGTCGCCAACAGTTACGAGGTAGGGCCGGCCGTGAATATGTGCGCTGATATAATGATGTGGTTGTGCTTGCAACAGAGGGAGTAGCTCTGTTACTGAAGGAGAGATCTTTGGAAGGGCAGGCGGTGGTGACTCGACCGCCACAGGAGAGACTATGACTTTGGATTTCGATTTCTTTGCCCGGGTATTAGATGTGTCTTGTGGGGTCAATTGAGGTGTGATGGCCGCAACTGGAGGTGCTTCGACATGTTGGGGCGTGGTTTGGAAGTATCTGGCGCGAATCGGGAGCAGGAATGTCGGAGGCAGGGTTTGTTGCGGCAACCTGGTATCAAGCAGGGACTTCCTGAGTGTTCTGCTCAACATTCTGAGGCGCGAGGTATGTGAGAGCTCACAACTGCAATGCGTGCAAGACAATGGAATTGATGGTCGTCTCCGTTGTTAAAGCTTGAGATCGTGGGCCCACTTTACTTTTCGGAGCGGTGGCAGAAAAAGTGAAGATCCAAAATCAAGAGCCTCAGAACCTCTCCGTAGAGGGAAAAATGGTGGATATTGGCACACCCCTGACAACAGCTACTACATACAACCATTGTATATATATTGGGATGAAAAAGATTACTATATTATAACTCGCAATGCCCAGAATACAAATGCAGGCGGATTATGCTATTCAAAGCACTCGAGGACAAAGTTTCGATATACTAATTAATACATGAAGAAACGTGCCAGTATCGGCCACTTTTTGTACTCTCAAGTAGAAAACTTCCCCTACTTTGCACATATACTTCCGTCCCATCATTGACACTTAAGATATCAATTGCCATGAAAGTTATACTTAATCTGTGGGAATTTCAGAGCAAATACACGTAATAGCTTTGATTGAGAGAGTGATCCATGATGTGATTGGACGACTTACGGTGTAAGTTTAGGCTCCCTTTAAAGCTAGCTTTCAGACCACGAAACATCCAGTTATCTCCGCATTTCTCAGGACCTCAAATACATTTGGTATCCCACTTTCAGATCGTGACATGAAATCAAATGAAATAAAGTAACTGCAACACTATTCTAGGCAACTTTTATTCCGGCCTGCCTCGAGATGTCGTCTAAAAGTCCAGAAGTTCAAGCGATTGAAATATTAGCACCTAGAAAATTCCACAGACTTTTCGTAGCTCCTGCCACGGAGGCTCGGGGTCCCTTAAGAGTCTCCTACTCGATTGCAGGTATTGAGGAAGGCGAAAATGTAGAAACCATTTTGTTCTGTGGTGGTATGTTTGGGACTAGGTGGCAGGCAGTCTTTATGGATTGGCTTGCATCGAAAAATGGGGTTAGAGTGTTGTTTATTGATAGGTAGGTTTATGATTTATCTACGATTCTCTGAAGTAAAGACTTGTTGGATATAGAAGAACTAGAAGTCACTAGAAAAGTCCAACCAAGGGCTCATACGTCTTGTCAAATTACTTCAGAGCTGCTCAGCTTTTGGAGATGGTGTCATGTTACCTATTTCTTTTATACATGCAGCTAACACTTATCCTAGACCAAGTTTTGGAACTTCTACCCCGGTTCCTCTAGAAAACAGGATTCAAACCGTCCTAGATGTCATCCCTCTGCTCCTCGCGCACCTCAAAATCACCCATATCTCTCTCGCTTGTCAAAGTTCAGGTACCATATATGGCTTTAACCTACTCTCCGCCTATCCCGATCTCCTTTCTCCCACCAACCCAAGCATCACCTTCTTCTCCCCCTGGGTCCATCAGTCCATATCCTCAGTCTCTGGCGTGGTACTCGCCTCTAAGCTCCCCAACGTCTTACTTAATGGCTGGAATAGCATTGTCGGTTTTGTTATGAATACTGCACAGCCTGCCTTTTCGGTTAGCGGCGGTGCGATCACAGCGGTTAAATCAGTTTTCAAGTCAAAGGTTCTGACGGAAGAGGAGGTGAATGAGGAGGAGAGGAAATGTATGGAGGGTTTGGGAATAAGCTCGGATGTGAGGGATGAGCTTGACAAGCTTATGTTCAAGTATATGTTTGCAGAGAATACTGCAGGTGGAAATGATGAGGCAAGGATGTGTATGAAGTCGACGAAGGGAACGAGTTGGTATGCTTGTGAGGATTATGAGGAGTGTATAAGAAATCTTGCGATGGTCTGGGAAAAGAGGGTGCATGATGGGAGTGAGAAACTGAAAGTCAACGTCGTGTTACCAGAAGAGGATGACTTGGTCGGCCATAAAGGCATGGAGTATTTCGAGAGGTGCTGGGGCCATGACCGGTGTGGATCTGGGATCGAAGTGAGAATTGTAAAGATGAAGGGGACGGATCATGATACTACGGCATCTCCTACAGAAGATTATCTTCCGAAAATGCTCCAAGAGCTCAGAAGCGGGACTGATATGTCTTGAAAAGAGGTAACAACATCACAGAAATCTAGTTTGAAATATGCCACTAGGGTTGCCAAAATATCTGTTCAGGTGGCGGACTGCAGAAGACCTGGCTAAGTTATTTCAATGGGAAAATTTGCAAGTTGTAATGCCATAAATAGTATATCTTAAGGAGATACTACATGATTGTCTGTTTGGAAAAGAGAGCCAAACTCCCCTCTGATTGGTTTATGAATACTCGGCTTGAGAATCTGATATATATATGTATGATCACATGTGGAATATCCCCCTCTGAAGTGAAAAGAGCAGCCGCTTCTCGCGCTGTATTTCATTAATGCTAACCTTAAACACCATCCCCATAGTATACATTCTCGAGTTGCCCGTGTGATCTAATTGTATTGCATGTAAGTAGCGGTAGAGTTGAACTTCAAGTTTCCCTTGATCACCTTATCAACTGCGCTCAGGAAATCCTTCTCGGTGGCGACCTTCCGTCGTGCTCGAATGGCATACATGCCGGCCTCTGTACACACACTTCTCAACTCAGCACCGGTAGAGTTAGGGCAGAGACGCGAGATCAGCTCCCATCTGATGTCTCTCTCAACCGACATGCTCTTGGCATGAATTCTTAGGATGTTTGCTCGGCCTTCGAGATCTGGGAGAGAGAACTCAATCCTTCGGTCGATACGTCCAGGTCTCATCAGGGCTGGATCCAGGGTTGAGGGTCGGTTGGTGGCGAACATGACTTTGATATTTCCACGGGCGTCAAATCCATCAAGCTGGGTAATTAACTCCAACATCGTTCTCTGGACCTCGTTGTCTCCTCCGGCTCCATCATCAAACCGCGCACCTCCAATAGCATCAATCTCATCAAAGAAGATAATGCAGGCCTTCTTTGTTCGTGCCATCTCAAAGAGCTCCCGAACCATCCTTGCACCCTCTCCAACGTACTTTTGTACCAACTCACTTCCAATAACTCGAATGAAGGTAGCATCTGTTCTGTTTGCAACAGCTCTGGCACAAAGCGTCTTTCCAGTTCCTGGAGGTCCGTAAAGTAGAGCGCCCTTTGGAGGATCAATACCTAGGTTGACGAATCTTTCTGGTGATAATAGTGGCATTTCAACGACTTCCCGAAGCTTCTCTACCTGCTCTTTGCATCCTCCTACATCACCATATGTAACATCTGGCTTTTCCTCCACTGTCATCATCGTCACACTTGCATCGATCTTTGGTGGTAAGGGAAGAAGGATTTGATACTTGGTTCGGTCCACCCTGATTTGCGTTAGTTCATTGTAGTCGAGACAGACTTGCACCACTCACCCAACCCGCATACCCTCCTCGATATCCGTAGGACTAACACGCTCGCCAAGGTTGACCACAAACTTCGCTATTTGTTTTACGTTGATGACATATTTGCTCTTCTCGGCATCCTTATCATCCTGAATGATCTTTGTACATCTCGCTACTTGTAGAGGCTGCTCCTCCGACATTCGTTGCCGGTCCGCCGCGACATCCCACAGGTGCGGAGGTGCCAATCCAGTATCCGATTCCTTCACGCCAATCTTTTCGTTTACACTGGTTTGCTTTTCTTTTATTTGTTGTTCAAGTTTCTTTAGTGCTGCTCCATATGGCGCGGCTCCGTAGGTCTTTAGAACTTGGATGTCCCTGAAATCATCCATTAGCACTGCGCTACAAATCTAGCATGGAGTGGCATACTCATCGGACAGAGGCGTGATCTTCTTCTCCTCTACCTCATCGTCTGCGAATTCCTTCTTGTATTTCTCCCAGCTGGACCCTAGGTGGAGTTAGTATGAGAGAGCGAGCTTGGCTTCTGGATCTTGTACCTGTCGCGGAAGGCATCTTAAATCTGACTGTTGACACTCAATATGTGAGTCTACTGAGTTTCGAGAGTTAAAGGACAAGTGGCACGATAATGCGTGGGTAGAGTAAGTGGGTGGTGAGGATCGTTACTTGTGTATTGCTTCAGGCAAGCTGTTGACGAGGCCATACATGGAGCTTGCAAATCACGCTAGAGAAACATCACGTGATCTCTGACCCATATTGTCGTGATTACTTCCTCACTTTATACACTACAAGAGGTTGTGGCGATGAGTTTAGATGTTATAGGTTTTAGGGAGACGAATGAGCTGTGTGATCAGCACTGCAAGGTCATCCAAGGTATAGCTTCGTGTAAACATCTTTTACTCAGGGCGGTAGGGAGTCTTAAGGCGCATTATTCTGCTAAACTAGAGGATGCAGTTTCGTAGTCCTTTGTCACTTCTTTTCTTCTACCTACCAGTGGAAATTCATGGGGCTTGATCGGTGCCTAACTCTGCTCACTGTGAAATTCTCTAACCATTGTATATAAACAGTATCGGGCTTTCAAATTACAGTAGCTTCTCACTATCGTATTCCATCAAAGCTACCACGGGTAACGACAAATCAGTGTTTGATAAGAACAATTGTAGGTTTCCAATTGCTACTTTATGGTTCACCTTTCAACATCTCATTGAGATTGAGACAGAACCATCCATGGTCATGTGAAAGAAGTTCCGTAACAGCAATCTTACGTAATGCCCAATGACTCATAAAGTATTTCTTAGATGTATATTCGTGGTTGATTGCAATTGATTATCCTGACGAAAGAGAAATCTGTGGTAACTATACCGAAACCCTGGCCCAGCAACTGGCTTGATCTGAAACCATGTCTTTACCCAAACTCTACACCTTCAAGGAATCGGGCAACTGCTACAAAGTCCGGCTATTTGCAAGCCTTCTTGACATACCTATACAGGAGATTGAAATAGATTTTCGTGGAGCTGAGCATCATTCCCCCGAGTTTCTGACCATCAATCCAAAAGGCACACTCCCTACTCTGGTCCACGGTGATCACGTCTTCACGGATTCCGCCGCTATACTCACATATTTGGCTGGCACATATCCAGATGAAGGATCTACTGTTACACCCTCATCATGGTGGTCAAGTAACGTTGTTGAACAGGCGCATGTAGTCGACTGGCTAGCTTTCGCTTCTAGTTCAATCCAATTTGGAGCCTGTGCTGCTCGGTCGATTTTGTTAACTCCAAATTGCGATGTCAATAATGCTAGCACAAAGCACGCACTTGCAGAGGCAAAGACTAGGGGTGACAAATCATTGAGCATTTTAGAAAAGAGATTTAAGGAGGAGAAATGGCTTGCGCTTGGGAGACCAACCATTGCTGATGTTGCAGTGTTTGTATACATCGCACTTGCACCAGGTAAGTAATGCTTAGGTTCAACTTGTAGTGACTCTTGAATAGGCTATTGCTAACTATCTGCATTATAGTGGGCGACATCTCATTGGAGCCTTACCCGTCTGTTAAGAATTGGATTCAGAGGGTCAAACAGCTGCCTAGATTCATCTCTATTGTTGGACTTGATGATCCGCTGTACCATAAACGTGATCACTCAGCGTCTATATAGTAGGCCTTTGTCGAACCAGAGATGAATAGGGTCCATGCTAGGATTGTAAGACTCTATTATAGCAATAACCGCTGTGCGACTTTAGGCCTCATAGATCCATGACCCTTTCAGATTCTTTGAGTTGTTCTCTGAAACTGTCCTTGTCATGAGAGCAACACTAATATCAAGTTCATCCTACATCTCTGTGATCTTCAAGCAGAATGGTTACATGCTGAATGTGGGATTTTCTTTGATAATAGGCATAGGATCAAATAACTATTAGCTCTTCCATTTACATTTGAGAGCCTTTAAACTTAAATACATGTTTGAGCCATACATAGTTTGTTGCATGAGTTGAAGTATTAAATATGGTTGACTAAGTGAGAGTGAGGTCTAAAATAGTGGGTCGCCGCTAAGCCCTGCCCTTCCAAAAATTTAGAAAGTACGCGACAAGAGCTGTCGACGTGAACGGCCACTCAACTATATCCCAACCATCCCACCACACCAACATATTCCTGTACATAATATAAGCCTTACTCAACATGGCTCTCGCGGCAGGAAATTCTACGAATAATGCCTTTAAGGTGCGGACTTCAAAGCTCCAACTATTAACCATAGCTAATAAAGGCTGCAGGATAAGGAGAAGCCTATGGCTGTGAGGACGGCAAACATTGTTGCTGCAAGAGCAGTGGCAGATGCCGTTCGCACAAGTTTAGGTCCTCGAGGAATGGACAAAATGATACAAACCGCACGAGGAGAGACCATTATCACCAATGATGGAAGCACTATGTTGAAGAGCATGTCAGTTCTGCACCCATCGGCGAAGATGCTTGTAGATCTTTCCGCAGCACAGGATGTAGAGGCAGGTGATGGTACCACATCTGTCGTAGTTATCGCGGGAAGCTTGTTAGGAGCAGCAGATAAATTACTTGGGAAAGGTATCCATCCGTCTGTTATCGCCGAGTCTTTCCAGAGAGCAGCAGGTGCTGCTGTTCAAGTACTGCACGATATGTCAGTTCCAGTCTCACTCACCGATACTACAACTCTTCTCCAGGCCGCAACCACCTCTCTTGGCTCAAAAATTGTTTCACAGCATTCGAATATACTCGCTCCCATGGCTGTGAACGCCATTACCAAGACAATCGATATCAAGACTGCAGATAATGTGGATTTGAGAAACATCAGGATATTGAAGAAAGTGGGAGGAACAATTGAGGACAGCGAGATGGTAGAGGGCTTAGTCATGGGCCAAAATGTTGTCAAAAATGGTGGTGGCCCGATCCGAATGGAGAAGGCAAGGATAGGTCTTATTCAGTTCCAACTGTCACCTCCTAAACCCGATGTAAGCTTTTCCACTTCCATTACAGACGCTCGCTAATATCAGAAAGATGGAAAATCAAATTGTGGTGAATGACTACCGCCAGATGGATAAGATCCTCAAAGAAGAGCGTACATACCTTCTCAACATGGTTAAGAAGATCAAGAAGGCAAAGTGCAATGTTCTATTTATTCAGAAGTCTATACTACGCGATGCTGTCAACGACCTCTCCTTACATTTCCTCGCCAAACTCAACATTCTATGCATCAAGGACGTTGAGCGTGATGAGATAGAGTTTATTTGCAAATCCACCGGATGCAAACCAATCGCTGACATTGATTCGTTTACTGAGGACAAGCTTGGATCTGCTGATCTCATCGAAGAGCACCAAAGCTCTGGATCAAGAATTGTTAAGGTCACAGGTACCAAGTCTGCAGGAAAAACCGTCTCCATTGTTTGCCGTGGTGCCAATTCCCTCATTTTGGACGAGGCCGAGCGCTCCCTCCACGATGCTCTTTGCGTAGTCCGATGTCTCGTGAAGAAGAAGGCCTTAATTGCCGGTGGTGGAGCTCCCGAGATCGAGATCGCATCTCAACTCTCCAAACAATCTCGATCTTTGACAGGCACTGAAGCTATCTGTTGGAAGGCATTTGCAGATGCCATGGAGGTCATCCCAACAACATTAGCTGAGAACGCGGGTCTGAACTCTATCAAGGTGGTGACAGAGCTAAGATATAAGCATGAAAATGGAGAGAAGAACGCCGGTGTCAGTATCAAGAGTGGTGGTGTCAAGGTGGACATTGCTGAGGAGAACGTATTACAGCCACTTTTGGTCAGCACGAGTGCTATTGAGCTGGCTGCTGAAACGGTGAAGCTCATTCTGAGAATCGATGATATCGCGCTTTCGAGATAAAGAGCAATAGATAATGATATGATTGTAAAACATATTGTGTATCATAGCAATACAAAAATCATGAATCCACTTTGACTTTCTGGTTGCTGAATTATGAATTCTAACTTGCTTCTGATAGTCTGAACAATGTGCCACTATCAACTCTTCTTTTTCCGACAGAATTCAAGATACAGTGTGCTTCACAACAAAGTCCCTTCTGAGGGGTTCGGAGTGAATTAATCACTTGTTCATGTAGAGTAGTAGAGCAATATATTGACGAGTGCTAGATAACTGCCGGTTTCACCCACATACTCCAAATACATGGTTTCCGTCAAGTTTCATTTGATATTCATTGGGTATGTACATGCTTCCTCCTCCTAGATGAAGAAAACCTCTCGAGAACCACATATTTACAGCTGGATCCCATACCATCTCCCCAGCACCACCTAGAACGTCGCCGCGGCCAAATTGTTGGTAAAGGCCCCATCCTTGAACGGCACGTTCGCGTCGCCGAAGTTCGTGTTCTCCAGCGCCGTCCTGGCCGCGGGCGTCAGGCTCTCCCACGCAATCAGCGGCTGCTGGCCGCCCACCACGTTGGTCGTAGCTGTTGCGTGGTTGACGGGCCACACGCTCTCGTACTTGATGAGCGGGCCGGTGCCGGAGAGCGAGAAGCTCCGCGTGCAATCCCACCCGCCGTGGGCGGACGGACAGATGGCGGCGATGTTGGATGCGCTGGTCGACGTGCCGCTGGTGAGCCAGACGATCACGCCTTCCCAGTCGTGGCGGTGGCCGAGGCCGGTGGAGGGCGAGTCTTTGGGGAAATACCTGTTGGGGATGAATTGTGTTAGGAACAGGAATGGTTGGTTGGGAGTAGTGGGTGAGGGGAGTATGTTACCATGAGTACATGACACCGGTGCGGCCGTTGGAGGTTCCGCTGCGGACGTAAATCTGTCCGATGTTGGAGCTGCATTTACTCTTGCTGTCTCCTGTAGGTTGGAGACCACCACTGTGTCAGGTTGTTAGATAATGGCACATTAAGGTAGATAGATAGACCCAAGAGCGTACCCAGTGTTCCCAGCAGCATCCACCGCAGGAAATGGCACACAGCCATTGACCACCTTGAGGAACGGCTGGTAGGCCTGGTACACATCACCCGTCGTCCCGCTGGGTACCGTTTCTGGGAATCCAACCACGGCATCATGTGAAATGACCGCTCTGCTGTTCAGCAGCGGGCTGGCGCTCACGGCCGTCGTCGCCGCCAGGATGGAAACCGAGAACTGGAGAACGCTTGAGATACCCATGATGATCCCGTGAACCGTGTGAGAAGCTGGCTGGTCACTACTCCTCCCAAACCTGCCGCACCTAGTATACTTATACTCATACCTGACATATGGCCTTTGGGCAGCAGCTGATCACCAGACCAGGGCAACGCGTACTTGTCTTCCACCACGTTGGCAAGTAATACGAGGGCTTGATATATCGCCCAAAGCGTACCCCATTAGATCTTCCTGAACGCGATCGCATTTCGCCAATCTCTGTATCAGGCCGTCTTCATTGGCGCCTTTTTTGATATTTATTTATTTAAAATCACCAAAAAAAATCCCCGAGCTGTTCCCCTGCCCCGGTAGATGGCGAGCTGTTCTTTCTGCGCACCGCATGCTCCGTCCGGCGCACCGTAAGGATTAGTCGTGCACAAGCTTGACTCGGTATACTGAAGCTGCCAGAAAGTTGGTCACCCCCTCCCCGGCTCGTACGAATTTCCAGTTCGCGACGAAGAGGTAGCATGCATGATGCAAATCAGGCACGGACGTCCGCATGCAGCAGGAAGCAAGATTGGAAAGATCGGATATCGTGCCTGAAACGATCGATATGCCGTGAAGTATGTGGGGTTGGACGCCAAGGGTTGAAGCGAGAGATCGAGGGAGGGGAACAGAGAACAGGCAGAGGGGGATGATCAGCCTGTGTTGGGTGCACGTTTTGGGTTTGTTGGATTGGGAGAATTCGTCTGAGGGATTTGGATAGCACGTTTTTCTTGAAGTCATGAAAGCTTTGCGATCAGCAATTGGTCATGGAGAATATGATATATTGTGCCACTAACTTCTTCGCGTGCATGTTTTTGAGAAAAGGCGGAGCATAGATAGCTTGGAATAGGTAAGAAACTGACCTGTTGAAAATCAAAGATACAAATTTAAACAGACGATGATGTTGGAGCAATAGACATAATCGGTCAGGAGTTCGTTGTCGTCCATCTGGCGTCTTTTATTCCATTGCGGCTACTGGTCAAACTTTTCTAATTACCCATCTCTGCTAGAGGTCCTTGTGTTACAATTGTCCAATGCATACTAAAAGTGCATTCATCTTCCTTCCCTAGCAACATTTGCCAAGTAGGTTTACAGGCCATGTCATATTAACAAGAAGCGTTCACATCTATTCCTCGTGACTCTCGCTTGTGTTAAGGGGCTAACTGACGTTGTTGGCCTTCCATACCAAAATAAACGCTATACTCTTGAGAACCTATGTATTTTCAAGTTAGACCAACTTTTGAAAGACTAGTGCTGAGCTTCTCATAACCGCAATTGTAGCACCCTTCTTTTCTCTAGAGTATCATACCGCCGTCGACCTCATACTCGGCGGGCCGAACCCAGGTATCTAAAATGTGATAATGTGATTATGTTTTCATTTTGGTATCGTAGGTAGCGTTAATATGTACATCTATATGCTTAAATGATCCTCTATATAGCATTGTCTTTTTTCTATCACATCCCAATCATGATTCCCGCTACAAGTACCAGCATGCTTCCACAACCTACACCCACCATCGTCGCACCGCCCGTATTTAACGAGCTTACACTCTCGCCGGTAGCCGCGCTCGCTGGGGGGCTAGTCTGCGTGCTCGCGCTAGATTTTGTTCCGCTGAGCACCGAGGTTTTGGCTTCGGTGCTGGTGGAGGCTCCTGTGCTTGTAGCTGAGGATCCTGTTTCGCTTTGCGATGAAGGCGACGCGGTGCTGGTGTTGGGCGAAGAGATGGCGAAGAGGCCCGAGTAATTTACGATATCGGTATTACCGTCGTCAACGATTTGAAATGCGTAGAGGGGACCGTTGACGAGCGATGGCGACGGTGTCCAGAGGTAGGAACCGGTATTTTGGATATTGGCTGGGCAATCTGGGTTAGGTTTTGGGATTTTTAATTTGGGGCAAGGGGAAGTGGGCGGAGAAGAGTACGTACAGGCTATGGTTTGAATGGTCGCAAGATCATTTGCATCGCCTTGTCTGAGGATGAGCGTGACCGTGTCAACAGTACCGGTGGATGGTGACCAAGTGATGTTGAACGGTGATCCGACAGGTATCGATTGCGGAAGGGAGACAAAACTGAAGGGGTTTTGAGCAGCCGCAAAAGCTGTGAAAAGCACCATTGAGAGGAATATGATAAACTGCATTTTGCGCGTAATATCTATTTGTGTTTCGTATTGATTCGTGATGAAGGGAAGGATGCGAAAACAATTTCTAACAACAAGGAAACTCGGAATACTTGAACATCGGGCCGTGGTAAATATTATGAAGCTTAGCTACGGCTCATCCAACAACTATAAAGCTACTTAGACATCTAGCCAGGCACCGTCATTGTGTTGAGGCTCACTAAAAGCCCTTCCTAACGGCTTGTGTGCTAATACCTGACTCTAGTTGCCGGGCCGAGCTCATAAGTTTTTCCTGGTAGTGCGGTGGTGGTGGCGATTTGTTTACGCTCCAAGCTTTTGAGGCAAATATTTCTATCAGCTGTGTTTGTTGGCTTTGATTTTATTTTGAAGGACTAGAGGGTTAAAAATAGACGTCGAATTGAGCGAGATAAAGACACCCATAGTTTACTGTTGACGTGCATATAACCAAAGCGTATTTCCCCAAATCCCTCATGTGGTGATCACGATCGAACTATGGCTTGAAAGTGGCTTTTAGCCGTTGAATAGCTGGAGGTGTCTTGCTTATTAGGAAACAATGCTAATGACGAATGAATGAATATATATTAAATTTTTCATTGCTTTACATCGCAACTGCAAAATCTATCTTTGAGATTACAGACCATTCACCCCAGAGAAACTGGACGTACCGCACTTTGAGCAAAAACACTTATATCATGTATAGCTCTGTATGGGCTCTAGCAGAATATGCTCGACACGAAACGCCGCATGGGCATAGCAACACGCACACAGTCAGATCCTTAAAAGATAGTACATCGCCTGCCTACCTGTTTGTAAGGTCCAATTGGGAGACTTCTCGTTGCGATGCACCCACCAATGCGCAACAATGACCTGGATGGAAGACAATGCATTGGTTGTTGAATTGGACACTGGTCCCGCGAGCAAATGTGCTCATGCAATCCATCCATCGCATCATTCATTCATTATTCATTCCACGCAATTCAATTTGACGGCAGTTGGCACACGTGACCATATGGCTCTCATTTCGGCGCTGCAACAGTTCGGGGATTGCTGATGCGGCTGGTCCCAGTAACAAAATGTCAGGGCATGGATGGTGGCCATTTCCCAGGCAGAATGTCATGCTGAAGGCACAGTACAGAGAGAGACAAGACTAGATTTGATCTGGTTCTTGTACTCGGCCGCCCTTTTACGACGACGGATGAGGGTTGCATTTCCTAGGACTGCGGAATGGCGTACGTCAGCCAGCAACACCGGCGGCAACTCGTGGGATAATGATCGTTACTGGTAAAAAAGTATAATCCAAAGTATAATAATAAAAGTAAACAAGCCAAAGCGAAGGCCCCTGCAGGAAATTCCCCGTATTGACTACTCCGAAGTTTGTTTTCCCCCCTGGAAATCTGACCACATTCTACACCAAACTCAGCCCTGATCCAATCAGCGTCGGCTCGTATTCAGGCCCCCAAGGTTCCCAGGGTCCCAAGGCGGCCTGTCATTGGTGCAATGCTCGGGATTAGTCATCCGTTGCCAAATTAAGCTGCGCTCTCTTTCTCCCCATCAACATCCCAATTTCCTCCTACTCCTTCTTTCCTTCTACCTTACCTTACCTCACCTTACTATAACCTCCTTCGAAGTCTTCGTCCTTCATTACACTCGCTTCACCTTTTCATCCCTCTACCATTACTATTATCATTACCATCTTTCCTCTACCTGTAAGTTATTTCCCCGTGGTTGCTATGCACAACCGCGTCCACCCGCGTCGGGCGCAATCCAGCAGGTTCACAACTAATGCAAGCGGCCTCTAGAATATCCTCCCTACTTCATAATGCAGTTCACCACCCTTCTCTTCGCCGCCGCTGCCTTCATTGGCTCCGTGTCGGCTCAGGACTCAACTGCACCCGCTGCGGCCACCCTGAACATCACCAACATTGATGTCAGTGGTCTCAAGGCCGGTGTACCATTCGAGGTGACCTGGGGATCCGCAAAGGGCCCAGTCACCCTAACTCTCCAACACGGTCTCGATGCCAACAACCTCGAGACCTACGAGGTTCTTACCAGTGAGTTGACTAGCCCACCTATATCCAGAAGCGATTATGCTAACCTCGCCGTCAGCTACCGGAGCTTCCCCCGATGGATCATTCACTTTCACTCCTAAGCCCGACATGCCATCCGACAACTACAACTTCAAGGTCGAGGATGGATCCAGCAAGCCCAACTACAGCAAGCAATTCCAGTACTTCGGTGCCAGTGCTCCCACCACCCCCGGTGCAAACTCCACCACTTCCGCTCCCGGTTCCAGCTCCACCAGCACTGATTCATCATCCAAAACTAGCAGTACGTATTAAAACATGAATCAACTACCGCAAACTACAATTACTAATCTTCTCATAGGCTCCTCATCAAGCAGAACAACCTCCGGTACACCATCCCCAACTTCTAGCAGCACCGTTGCTCCAGCAGTCAACCAACCCGGTTCGGCTGCTGGCCTTGCCTCGCCAATTGCTATGGTCGTCCTCGGTTTCGCGGCTTTCATCGCCCTAAACTAAGGCAATCTTGTGAAGAACAGTATACGGATAGAATGGCGAAAAAGTTGAATACCACCTTATTATTTTGCTGTAGTTTACACCATCTGAAAAAGGGGGGGCCAGGACCATTTCTGCATATGCAAGGCGTTTCTTTATCTGGTTGGTTGGGGCCCGGCGGCGCCATGTCATTATCATGTGCATGCATATTATGTAAAGGGAATGGCAGCTTCTTGTGTAGATTATTAGGCAGATAAAACGTAATTAAGGATATGGGACTGTATTTAGATTGAGAAATTCAGATGAAAGTTTTAATGGCACATATGTCTTGGGTGACCGACATGCTTCAATCGGAAACGTGCACAACCCTCCAGGCCAATCATTTCTATCCTTCTTTCGCTGTATATACCATGTCGCCGAATAACCTGACGGAACACGACCCGTCCAGCTCGATATGGTCGTAGGTGAGCGCAAAAAAAGCCTTCTCACGTATACAGAGATCTTTGATTTGTAGTATCTCTCGCAGAAAAGTTGACTGCCATCGTATGGCAATCTGGTACAAGATAGATTAGGTTAGAGGGCAAGTTGCGAAACGGAATATTTAGTTTACGGTATCAGTATACAGTATGGTCATTCATTATACGTTACAACAAATTCCAGTCAACATGCCAAAATTACGCACACCAAGTATGAAATTTCTTTGGTATTCTACTGTCATATGCTATAGGACCCTGCTACGAAGATGTATACCGAGCCGCTAATCGACCCTCCTGTCTACACGACAGTCAGCTATCTGCATATCGCTTCCTGGATAATCCTGATACAGCAAAAGGGGTCATCTGAGTTCTGGATATTTCAATGTCACTCCGAAAACGCCATGGCTATCGTTTTTACTTTTGCAAAAAGGGATGTGCAATCTTCAATCGCTTACTGCGAAACCCAAATCTGTATCGCCTCCAACGAATAGCTTTTCCCATACGCTGCATGGTGCAATGTCAGATCATAAATGAAAATTGGTTGTACAATGTGAGTAGGTACACGTGCTTGTGAACTCATGTTGTGTGTTTCGGAATTAGCTCGAGGTTCTGGTGGGGTGGGGTACAATTGCAACTCCGTCGTTACTCAACTGTGGAGAGGTGGAGGCATTTGACTTCTTTGCTGTCGAATTCTTACGCTCGGCGGCTGCGATGGCTTTTTCTTTTGCAATACGCTCGTTGCGTTTCATGCGTAGCTGTTCCTCCTGTGCCAGACAAACCTTCTCAATCTCATCTAACATAGGCCCAGCTGGCACGGCTTCGAGAGTAAGAGGCCATGCGCGTCGCTCCTTAGACTGGCCCCAAGTACACTCGAAGTTGAAACTGGTATGTTCTCCATTACTAGGATCATGCGTCCAAACGGTAATAACATCGCCATGGTGAATCTTGGCCCATCGAACAGAGGGTTCCTTTGGCGATTGGTTGAAGCACTGAAGAAGAGTCCCATTAATTTTTATCCCTCGCCGGGTTTTCGTAGAGATGTAGAATGACATGTCGTCCTCCATAGCGTTCTGACCATTGCCGGGAATAACGCTTTCGGGAAGACTGCCATCCGACTTGTAGAATTTAGGCTTGTACAACAGAATCTTGAAAGCATATTTAGGGATTCTAATTTCTTGTCCGTTTGAATAAATGATAGTGTTATTTTCGCCGCGACCCCAGCTTGTGACTGACTCCGTGACGTTCAGATTAATCGTAGGCAATACAGAATTCGAAGTAGCGACCACTTTCGCAAGGATGCGTTTGGGAACCTGAAAATCATTCCCAACAACCGGTTGAAGAGTGGCGATTGGAATGTTGGTGCCAACAATCATATCATCGACCAAGCTAGGAGTACCAGGAGCAGTGGCCGGCAACAGACGATCTTTTGCGGTAGCGCTGCTAAGCTTTCTCTCATCACGCTTCATCAAAGACTGGCGCTCAGGTTCAGTTTTGAAATGAGACTCCACAGGCTCAGATGACGGGCTTCGGCTAGCTCTAAAACTTTGCATGGTATTTTCAAAAAGTCTCTCGCCATGGGTAAAGGTTTCGCCATTCTTAGCTGCAAATTCTTCGTAAGCATGGAAATTCGAAGCGGACATAGGTGGGTAGTTCGTGTGATGTGTCGCCTTGTTCTTCGGATCCCAAAAAACCTTAGGTGGCAGCTCCAAGTCAATCTGTCTCGAGGACATAACTTTTTTCTTTGGCGGAATAGGGAGTGTTTGCCAATCGTCTTCTTCTCGCGGTCTCCGAAGGCTCGTGGTCGGAGCCAGAGGTGCTTGGGCTTCTACAACTGGAGTTGCATACTCTGTCGCGAGATCAGAAGCCGGAGAACCTGCGGATAGCGATTGCATATTCAGCTGACCAACCAGAGATTCAGCTCCCATGAGACTCGAAGATCTAGCAGCTCTGTGGCCGTCAGTGGTAGTAGTGGTCCTAGGAGGGGGTGACGGTGGTTTAACAGGCATCGCAAATTGCGTTGAGTTGATAGGGTTGACCATCACCTGTCGTTCCCCGTGTTCATTATATCCATAAATTGGCTCGACATCATGATGCTCAGTGCTGCCTGAGATCTCCAATATTGGCCGAGTTTGATGTGGCACTGGTTGCGGAAGGAGCATTGATGGAATAACACCACTGCTACCAACTGCGGAAACCTCGCCAAAGAGCTTTCCTGTATTAGCATGAGGGCTCGCCATGAACGCGAAGCTTTCACTAGCATCTGAACGAGTTTCATTGGTGTCCCAGCTGTTCTCTATTTCTTGCTGTTTTTGATGCAATAGCGCGGTTAAGCCGCTCTGATCGTGGCCGTGTTCGTTATGAACGATACCCCTTCCATCGTTGTCACAAAGACTCAATTGAGAAGCTCCAGCCTCAACTTCCTGAATAGTGAGCTCAGGATCAATCACACGATCGTCATCGTATGTCTCGACTAGATCGACCTCGTCATCCTCTATAGATATCGAGAAGCTTTCTGGCGCACCAGTAATCCAAGGATCAATTTCAAGTTGCTCGACAGTTGCACGATATTCTGGACGAATGTGCAACATGCTCTTGATAAATTTAAGTCCCTGTTCTGAAACACCTGCTCGTTGTAGTGGTCGAATGTCGAGGGCCTGTGTCATGATATTGTTGAGCAACTCCTGGTACGTGATTCCACCGTGAGCAGGGTATGGAGCAACGCCGGTGAGTGTGAAGAACAGAACACCGGCAAGAGACCACACATCAACCGCATGGCTATATCTCTGCGGTGGAAGCCGCTTTTTGTCGGCCCCTCGAAGAGTTCTCCGGCCGTTGTCATCATATTCACGGTACTCTGAGTAAACTTCTGGAGCACAGTAGAGAAGAGTTCCACAAAAGGTACGCATGAAAGTCGTCTCTCCATTGTCGATCATTTTAGACAATCCAAAATCTGTCAGCTTTACTTGGAAAGGATCGTAGGCGTGGATCAGGATATTGTCCGGCTTGATATCTCGATGTGTGATGCCGTAACCGTGAAGATATCTCAAAGCGCTAAGAAGCTGGGTGGCAAGTGTTTTAACTTTGAATTCTTCAAGTCGTCCTGCCTTCGCAATGAGTCCGCCCAGGTCGCCATAGCCCACAAATTCCATAATGATAAAGATGCGGTCTTCCCAGTCGATATGCTCAATAAATTGGACGATATGTGGCTGCTATTTGTCAGCTTGTGTTTTTGAATATGCGATGATGCTACTCACATGTTGTATTTTTTGCATGATCTTCATCTCTGTATCGATTTTCACATCAAGGATACCATTCTTCATGAACGTTCGCTTTTCCAACTCCTTGGCAGCAAATGGTACGCCATCAAATTTGGCCGTAATCTTCCATACGACGGCGAAAGCTCCTTTGCCAATGATATTAAGTTTGTTGTATTTTGGGCCACCGCGCCATTCCTTAACTTGACCGCCCATTCTAGAAGCCTTCGGCATATCAACATCGGGAGTTGCAAATAAGTCAGGCTAGATTCGATCAGAACTGATCGTAGTTAGGATGGAAACGCTACTTACCGGAAGACCCTTAGCTGCGTTGCGTGCGTTATGATCCTTTGCTTTGCGCTCGTTTCGGGCGGCATAAGCATTATGGCGACGCATGAAGTAATCGTTAATGTTTCTCTCGTAGAGTGCTTGGACATCAGGATCTCGCTGAGGTATACGAACGATGAATCTGAAGTCCTCCTCATGAGGTGTGACTGTCAGACTAATCACAGAGCCGTGCTCGAGGGTTATTTTTGACTCTCTACCATTCTCCTTGTCTTTAGCTCGCAGCAGAGTGCCGTCGACTATCGTGCCATTCGTAGACTGATCTTCTAGCATGATCACACTGTATTCGTTGATGTATATTCGGAAGTGAATATTACTGACACGCTTCACTTCATCGTCTCTGCCTAGAACTATGTCACACCGCGACAAGTTGCGTCCAAAATAGAAGCCACCATCAATTCTGTTCTTCACGGCGGCCGAGAGCCTTAACGCAATATCGCAAGAGACAAGACCTTGTGACTCGAGAGCAGTTATAGCCGGATCTTCATTCTCAAGCTCATGATCGTCTAATCTCTGGTGAATTCTGACGTCCCGAGCAGCGTGAATTGTGAATTGGGGGGTAATTTGATGAATGAGGGCGGTAGCTCTGTAAGCCACAGGAGAGCACGGATGTAGAATGCAATAAATATCAGACAGATCCTCTTCCTCCAAGCCCGAATTCTCTTGACCGAGGCGCCGCGGATCGGTGTATTGCTGCGTAGCTAGAACAGGTTAGCCAGAGCCTATAATATTAAGAACGGGGAAAACATGAGCAAAAGATACCTGGTTGCGTTGGCTCATCCTCCATGTGTTCTTCCATCTCCGACCGAGGATAGTTGTCTGCAACGTCAACAGCCATCATATGCGCGTCGTGGTGGTTCAGCTCGTTGTGTGGTGTAAAGCGAAGAGTGGCAGTCGGATAGAGACGAAGTTATTCCCAGATGAAACTAGGGCGAGCAACGGCAGGCATCAGCTTCTCGCAGTGCTGCTACTTTACCATACTCTGAGTTTGTTGTAGGAGTATAATAAGCACCTTTTAAAGTGGCTAGCTAGGTAACAGGAGACCACGGGGATGATAAGATCTCGTCTGGCAGGAAATTTTATGAAGCAGAACAATTGACAGAGGTATTGGAGTTAGCTGTAATCTGGAACGACTGGCAGAAGACAGTAAGTCTTCCCAAGCTTAGCATATAAAGCCTAACACCCCAATGTGTGTATTTGGTTAGGCCTGGCTGTGATTTGCGAGTCAAAACTGGTTGTCCCAGCAGCAAAGCCAATATACTCGATATGTATATTCGCACTGGAACACAACCTTTCAGTCACAAGCCAACACATGTGGGTGGAGAATTGCGAATGGGAGTTGAGGTGCCTTTGGAGTAGCAGTTTCTCCTCACCAGACGTCAACAATGCTTTTTCTGTCTGCGGTCCATCCGTCGAGGGACGGATGCTCTCACCTGAAAATAAGGTTTGGTGGTCCGTGCGGGAACTTGCATCAACATCCACTCGCTCCCGTGGCTTAGTGGGGGTGAAGTTTGGCAAGAATCTGACACCTAATATATCAGTGAGTGACAAGCTTTGCCACAGAGTTATAGATATTTACATAGGAGGAGCAGGTTTAAACATCTAAATTAGGGGGTTTCAGGGAGATTTGTAGCCTACGTTAGAATAATGCCAAAATTTCTGCTTAGTTATGAGAGAACCAGATACCTGGTCTGCTGTTGTGTTGCCACAGGACATGCTAACCATGACCTTAAAGCATGACCGTAAAGCATGACCTAGTAGGACAGGTCTTTTCAACAGCCGCAAAGTCATCACTTATCAGCTATAGTATTGATTCCCCGATTTAATAGTCATGATACACGTTTTTGCCACGAGCCTCAAATAGCAAGCACTAAGAGAATACAAAACCAATTAAATTAACTCGTTGAGATCCATGGATATCTTATCACTGGATACCAAGTAGGCTTCAAAGGAAAATATTAAACAGGGTACTCCAAAGAAAAAAGTGCATACAAGTATGACTGGTTATTTCCATATAAGAGAAAATGATTGAATGTGTCGTCTGAATTACATGTCCTTCATTAGCTGCATCTCGAGAGTACTATAAGACATGTGGTACTAAGTAGCTATTAGTATTCTAGAATAGCTGATTAGTGTCAAAATACCAACCTACAAACTTACCAGCATAGCCATCATAGGCTGCATAGCCTACATACCAGCCGACACCAACACCAACACCAACACTAATATGCCAATCTCAGATAGCCCTCGTATGTCTTCACTGCTTTGGAAGTACAGAGCAGGAGGAAAGGGCAGTGAAACATACAGGAGCTATGCTCTCAATCACCGGGAATCATTAATAAGATGAGGTGTATGTTACATAATAGACGACTTGGTCTCCAACAATACCTTGGAAAAGCAGAAGGTAGCATCACGATCAGAGCTCAACAATTTGAAATTGATTTGCGTTTGTATAACCAGTAGAGAACGTGTCGAACAGCCTGCGCTACAAATTTGAATCTGAGGCAAACAATAGGCGTTGAGGTGGATTCTCATTCTATTAAGGTATTTAAACTGTTGAGCGAAAGCAGTAAGTTACCTTCAGGTGCATATTCTAAGTCAATGCGCGATTCTAACTCACATGATAGTGCGTGCCTGAAAGCTAGGTTAGCATTGTTGTAAGATAACGAGAGTATAAGAAAGTGGATGGCAACTTCTGGAACGTCTTGAAGAACAGTGTGCAACTAGGACCCCTGCATGGGTAGGTTTCCGCATGAAGTTATTTATAGTTGGCACAATGTACACTCCTAACGAGACTGACTGTTCCCCAACGAAGTATAAGTACACCGCGATCTGCTTCAAATAATTCGAATCACACCAATTCTCGCAATGGAACCCAGATCATTCTTTGAGGTTTCCCAGTAAATGCTAATTAGGTCCAGAGAATGTGCGGCAAATTTCGAGTTGGGTGCTAAACTGCTCACCAGTATTCAGTTTGCCACAACGGCGCTTATCGCCACAGATGGCAAAGACCATCTTCTCTTGTGCGACCCCATCACTGCGGTCTTGAGAAGTAAGCTCCAAGCACACGCACATGTTTTGATATCCACTTGCAACCACCCATGGTGCAACACCATATGTAAATCCAAAAGCAACTACGTTCTTCTCTTCAAGCCGTTGATGACTAATAATCCTTCTGTAGCAGCTGGAAAGTATGAGTCCATTACATAGGTCATAGCAATGTTTGCAACACCCGTCAATCCAACGTTGATCAAACCAAAACCAACAAACAGCACAGCCCAGTGCGACAAATTCTGTGCACCAAGTCCGAACATTAGAAGACCAGCTGGGACGCACAGTGCTGGGATTACGAGAAGATGCAGACGAGACTCTGGAACATGGACTCCTTGATGCGAACGTGCGTGACGAGCCGAGTAAATATCTGTGAGGTAACCACCAGTGAAAGCTCCAACAAGGTTACCAACTTTGAGTGAATCTATATTAGTAGTTTACTTGGGTAATTGAGTGGGAAAAATATACGTACTCATTGCAGGTAAATTGATCAGGTCATTGATACCAGGGTTGAAGTTATAGGGAGGTGCTTGCAGCACAAATGAGTTGAGTGTGCTGACTGCAATTACCCATACGAGTGCCACAGAGTCTATAAAAAGCTTAGTATAGACACAAAGATAAAGCTTATATATATATATTACATCCTAAAATAGCCCACGAAAAGGCTGGATATGCAAGGAGTGGGAAAGGGCGAACGCAAAGTCCCAAGTAGCTTGTTGTGTTATCAATGCCGGACCAAGGGTTCAGTTCCTGCGTCCACGTTTTCTTTGGGTTAATGGTCGAAACAGTAGTCTCTAATTTGTTATCTTCTGTGGCTATTTGCTTCTCTCCTGACTCGTTATCCGCTATAACGTTGGCACCGACCAAGGACTGATCAACATCACCGACGAAGCGGGTTCCAGGTACGAAGAGTAGAACCGCAAGGAAATTGAGTCCAGTAAAAATAGTGCAGACCCAGCAGAACCATCGCCACCCAGGGCCTATGGCACATGTATTAGCAAGATAATACTCCCATACATTAAGAAGGTTATTCAAGAGGAAATTTAGCCAAGTTATAGGATAGAAAGCTTACCGGCAATGAAAAAACCACCAGCAAGTGGACCGAGTGAGTTACCCCAAGCTAGAAAGACGATATATACGCCCATCTTGCTGCCGCGTTCGTGGAGGAAAAAGAGGTCCTGTAAAAAAATCCAAATTCAGTAAAAGCACATCATGATAGTGTCGGGAAGGAAAAACTTACATTTACAATAGCAGCCCCGAGAGCCTCAGTTGAGGATCCAGCAAAAGCAGCAAGAATGTGCGAGCCAAGCAGAGAACCGATTGAACTGGACTTTGCGGCCCAGATGTTGGCGACGCAAAGAATCAGCGAAGAGAGGATGAAAATCGGTCTTTTGCCCAAATAGACAGCAGTAGGGACCCAGAAGAAGTTCTTTATCATATTGTTAGATTCAGCTTTGATAAAAAGGATACGGAAATCAAGGACTGCGCATTATAGGTCTTACTCCGAGGCCCAACACAAGAATTGCCCATGTTAGTAGCCCTGCTACAGTAGCAACAGGCTTTTGGAACCCAAGACTCAGTCCATAGAACGCAGGGGCCAAACCACCAATAGAAACATGGGTAAGAAAAGCAAATGCGCAGACATTGATAAAAGCGACATTTTTCTTCCACGTGGGCCAAAGCAAAGGGTTGTTGACGTCTTTGGACGGTTGTGGAATAAGGAATAAGGACTACATCTGTACCTTTGAGATGGGCTAAGCCACGAGCATTGCATGCTAGAAGTTTTGACCAATATCAGCTCATTGTGGTTCTGATGATATTATAATAGTTACATTGAGGAGTGGAGGTAATTGAAAACTTACTGTCGACTAGCTGGACTGTCCGTCCGTGTGGTCCAGCTCGTGCAGTGTGCGTAAAACCATGATTGGCGAAAGGACTCTTTGAACACGTTGATAGCTGTCACGGCGACGGACAATGGGAGAATGTAGAGTAGGCCAAAGACTTGTAGAGTTGAATGCAGTTTATTCAACGTCGAGGGTGGTCGAAGTTTAAGTAGACCCGGACCTGGTGGAGATATTCAGCTTTGACTATTGCACGAGGAGGACCTGGAACATTCACAAATTCAATTGAGTTTTCATATACTCCACAATCTCCTCCATCTTCCGTTCGCCATGAGACTATAGGACAGATTAGCAAGCCACGCTGTTGTTAGAACGATTTCACGAGTAAGCAAAACGAGTGAAGTACACTGGCATTGTGGGGTATGGAAAGTCTGGGAGATTGTGGAGGATGCTAGTACTGGAATCCGGGGTTATGGAGAAGTTCGGCATTGCCTCTGCCCCCCGCTGGGTTTGAATCAAGGCCGAAATATCCCCACATAGTCTCAGCTTTGGGGTTGTGAACTTGAAGGTGGATTATTATTGTGTAATTGTTAAGCCATTTGTATGTGAGAGACCTAGCATATAGTGCGATATCTCAAACGGACGGAACGTGCGTGTGGAACGAGGTCCATACGATGCTACGAAAGAGTAGAGGGAAGAAAACAGCTGAAAGAAAACGATGTCACTGGCAAATTGTAAGAGCTGGGCGAGGGAATACAAGCGGTAGGATTTTGGCACCAAAAGGCCACTCTTCCTATGCCACTCTTCTGCCTAAAGATTCAAGTTGGTAATATATGCATGCAGCTACTCATACGCTCTAAAAGAGATCAAAAGAATCTTCTTTGGATAGCTCTCGATCCGAAATACAATCCAATTCCCATTAGACCGACAGTCACAGCACCCACTCCCTTAACCAAATACTCTGCCTGCGTGAAGAACCCGATCCGTTCTCCGCGAGGTTCAGGCTTAAGCGGGGGAATCATTCTCTCATATGTGGCGCGAATGTCCAATATGTTCTTAGGCAGCGCAATGACACCTTTCTCGGTGATAACCTGTGGCCGTGAAAATAGGGTAGCTGGGAAGATAGATTCCAAAGACGCTGGCGACACAAAGCTGTCAAAAGCTATTACACTAGTATTAGCCAGTTCTAAGCAATTCAACAAAACTCAAATCTTACCAGGAGAGAGCACTGTGCCAAAAGTGCCAATGGTGAAGGTAGTAGAGTTTATCCATTTGCGAACGTACTGGGCCGCATGCTTTGAGCCGGGAGCCACAAGAGCGAGCTGTTTGATAGGAGTTGTCAAGTTGTTTAACATATCCACACCCTTGTCCAAAGATGTCACTGGAACGACTACGAGAGCTCCTGAGGCTTGAGCGAGAGAAAGACAGGAATTCAGTGAGAAGTCGGATACTTCTGTTGCGCCACTAGATGTATCTAGACAGAAGACACTATTACCCCAGGAAATACAGTCTCGTAATTGTTGCCTTTTCTGAAAAATGACCGGCTTATTTCTAGTCCATTGATCGCTTAGGAGTTGACGAAATTCAGCCATATCATCAGTGCGGATTACAACTGCCGACAGTCGATCGGAAGGCAGAGTGTTCGTTGTTGAATTGCTACATACTTGCTTAGCAATGTTAAGCCAGTCTTTCTTTCCCTCATCTACAATAACAACATTGTAGCCTGCAGCTGTAGAGTAAAAGTAAGCTTCCGGACTCTGCAAAATAGTGGCATAATCATTAGGGGAGGAGTCTGTATAAGAGTTAGTGCTCGAGAAAAAGACGTCGCTCTACCATGCAAATATACCAAGAATCGCAATATGGTCAACTTTGCCGGCTGTGATATCTGCAGCACCGATTCCAGGAAGGAAGAAAAGTGTCTCAGGGCTTAAATATCTATTCCACTCCCTTTTGATGCACGAGACGAAACTGCTTTCTGTGCTTGCTGGGGTGGCTAAGATGACAATATTATTTGCCATAATCGAAGCAGCTAGTGGTGCAAGAGCGAAACGGATAAGGTTGGATGAATTCGAAATGATAAGGGAAATTCCGCGAGGGCGCTCCTCCAGGACTACATCTCCCCATAGGGAGGAGCGAAGGAGTTTGGTTGGGGCATTTTTATTGATTCTTGAGATGTGGCTTTGGAGTTCCTGGACAAATATTGCGACTTCTTTCTCATAGAGTATTGCCGATACTCCCTGCTCTGTTGTAGGACGTGAGTAAAAAGCCTTCGCATGCCTTTCATTATCGGAGTATGATCACCTTCAGCGAGAGCATTAATTAATGTCTCTCGATTCTTCAACACCAGTTGATGTAGCCCATGCAACTGCCGCAAGCGCCATCGTGCATCGGCGATGGTATAATTCGAGAGCCAGGCTTTCCTGGCATCTTCCACAACTTGATTGAAAGTCGAAGACATTGACAACTCAAAAATATAGCACAATTGATATCGAATACAGAATTAACAGGAATTGCAACCCAATGAAAAATAATATCTACTCCTGCTCTCGCTGCCTCGAAACCCCACAACACGTCCGCCATCCTGGTATCGTCCCCCATAGTTGCCGGATTTCCCCACCCAGAACCCGGGGACAAACCACATCTCAAAAGTCGCCTACAGCCAAATGTTTGAGGGACCAGAGAAATGGATAACCCGCATTGTGCCACAATGCGGAGTTACAGGACTTCCCACAATCATACTTCAAGGTCTAAATCCTCTATTGTAGCTGTGACCTTGCAAAACCATTCATGCTAGAACTTGAAGTTTGGTATTCAGTTCACTCAAGACATCACTATGAATCATGCTGAATCACAAAATGCATTCTTTCCGGCCGCTTTCTGGTCTCATGGATCTCCGTTGATGTGCTGTAAGGATTCCACCTCTTCGGCATATTGGTCCGAGGTGTGTATTGGTCTTTTCCTGATCGCAGGTTTCGACGACTGACAGCGCCTTATAGTTTGGAAAGCAGGCTAAGGCTCACGGCGTGAAGGGGTTGGTATTCATCGGGGCACATTGGGAGGCTCTCGATGACCGGATTCGGGTGGCAACAAAACAGAAGCCTAAGATCGTACAGATGGATATGGTTCCTCGTTCATACTGGGAGAACTATCCTATCAACGTGGACGTCGGCCTCGCGAAACGAGTGGTTCAGCTTCTTCGCGACCACAATTTTCCAGACACCGAAGAAGATCCCACGTTTGACTGGCACGATGATACGATCACTCCTTCTCGCTGGATGTTTCCCGAAGGTACACCTCCTGCTACCGTCGTTAGTTTGAACGCTCGATACAACCCTATTTTCCACGCCAAGATTGGCAAAGCATTAAGTGAACTTCGCAAAGAAGGGATTCTACTGTGTGGAACAGGAGGTGCTGTGCACAATCTCTACCGGAACAACTGGCTTCCAGTTTTGGCCAAAGGAGACAACTTTCAGGTCGGTGCTAAGCCAGCACAATGGGCTGTTGAGTTTGAAAAAACCGTCAACGACGTAGTCGTCTCTACTAAGGTACTTACTAAGGTCTTCAATTCTTTTCTCTCTTTCAGCCAGTTGGTGTACTCTAGGATAGTCGCTCATGATATTTATTATAGGGACCGCAACTCACTGGAGCTTTGGTTCGTCTAACTGAGAGTCCTCGATATAAAGATGCTCATCCTACCGATGATCATTTCTATCCTCTCATCGTCATTGGAGCTGCCGTTGCCGAAGAGTATGTGTCTGGACAGAAGATGGCTCAGACATGGGAGCTACAACATATGTGCAACAATCAATTCGTGTGGGGTAGTTGGCCAGAGACAAACAGATAATTTACAAATATTAAATTGTGCAATGAAAATGTAACTCTTTCTTCCTCTTGCAACATACACTAGGTTTGTTTGTACTTGATAACAATAATGAATAACATATATTCATATAAAATATATTCTTAGAAACGTGCAACCACATGTGCTACACTTTTGATCTTAAAATGACTATCAGATGTAGGAACGAGGTCCTCACTATGCCCTCCAGTTTTAAGTGTTTAAATGCGGATGTATTTTGGTTGTTTTCTCATATTCAAATGTTTCTTGTTTTAAAAGCTCATGAAATCTATGCATCATTGCCACTAGGTGGTAATCCTGCCACTCCGCGTCCAAGATCCTCCTTCAATTCCTTCCCGCTCAAGGTCAACTTCTGGCAGTCCTGAAGCACAAACAACATACGCGCCCATTCCGTCTTACTAGGGTTCCGCCACGCGTGCATCGTAGCTCGTTGAACCGCCACATCACCGCGGTGCATGAGTTGAGTTTGCTCCGAATCCAGCAGCAACTCAATTGAGCCCTCCAAGACAACACCATAATCGAGACTTTGTGTTCGATGCATCATGCAGTCGAAGCCAGGGGCGAAGTCAACGATGCGGCATACGGTTCCCCCGGGATTGACAAGGCCCAGCTTATTGGAGGCGGTCAGATTGTCATGCTTGGTTATATCGACGTTGTCGTTGAGTGATGGCGGGAACTGGGAGGTTGTGTAGACGACATTGAAGCCCATGAGTTTATCATCATAAGATGACCATTCACCGGGCCGTTTTGATTGCACAATTGCTTTTCCAGTGGACTCATCGTGCCCAGTGAGATAAGCCGTTACGCCAGGAAGGTTCGATACCTGACCTGGCTGCTGTGGGCGATCACTGGAAGACATGATGGTTTGGAAGACTTTCTGTTGAATAATTCATAGAAACCTTGCGAGTAAAATGGAGCGCCTTTGGTGAACGCGTCCTAAACTTAGGTTGTGTGTTTGAAGATGAATGTTTTCCAAATCAAATAAGATCAGCAGAACTTAAGTACGCAGACAGCTTTCGTCGTTCAAAGTCAGAAATGGTGGCTTCGCTCATATCATGGGGGAGGGCGGGGTACCGATACTGGAGCTGCCTTCCCCCGCACAGTTCCGAGTTCTGAGTTTGATTGGCCGCGGACTGACAACAATCTAGACAGACCACTTACCACTGGAACTGAAGTGTAGCAACGAGATGGTTGCACGTCATATGACTATCTCGTGAAGCTAGAACCCATGGATATTTGCATTTGCTTATATGTAATGAGTCGTTGTCTTTCCAATGCTAACATTATTGTAGTGGTCTCGTGTCTTGTGGCGCACCAGTCTTTAAGAAACCATTCAGAAACTAGGGTACATTATTTATGTAATATTCTCCTTTAAGCGCCGTAACACGTTCATGAGAACACCTGCGATTCTGACTGTAAATTGTGATAGAATATTGCATCCTTTTTCAAGTATAGATTTCGCATTGGCCCAATCTGTGTTCTCGGAAGTTACCTCCGCAGCCCACAGAATTATAACTGCAAGGTATACACAGAGCGCTGCATGTGGGCCTTCGCCCGCTGTAGATGGCGGCTGTTGTACACCAAGAGACGGGGGTGTTTTAAAGCTTTTGGATGTTGGTGAGATTGCGATCCTCTGTGCAGCTTGAGTCAGGAGACTTGCGTGTAACACTGCAATTTTACAATCATCTGAATTATGCCATAGCTTTAAAGCTTCCGGTATTGAAGCTCTCGGCTTTGGCAAGAGGAATTTATGAACTAGGCCATGGATATTGGCCATATTGGTGTGTAATACAGCTGAGGAAAGGTGAAACAGCAACATTGTTTGGTCTTCAATATGACCCTGAGAGCTTTTGAGCCACCGATGGAGTGCCAATTCAAACCAAGATCGTTTCCACAAACTCTCTTCTGCTGAGGCGGTCGACTTGAGTGGCATCGCGTGCCATGAGAATACTAAAAGCGCTGAAAGATTAGATAGACTCTGTGAGGCACTACTTGCTGGCACCGAAGGACCATCAGGTGTCATTAACGCCTTGATGTTCCTCAAAGGATTGTAGGTCTCCTTTGAGGAGGGGGATGACGAGATGACTGGGTCCTGGGGCATATGAAGAGCACTGGTTGGAATAGGATAGAGGTTTGGAGGACGCTGGAAAAGAATGACCCGATAGCACTCCAACATGTTTAGGTCTGTAAGCAATCTGCAGGTGTGTGAGTGTTATAATTGACAGGCTCGGCCCGATTTAACATACCTCCCCCATGTAATCTCGTTATCCGGATTTGATATCGAGTCCTTGAAGCTATGAAAACGAGAAGCGGTCTTTAAGCGAAACATCAGTGTCATGGCAAGCATGTGACATCTTGTCAACGTTACCTGAAGTAGTTGCATATGAAAAGCCTCGCCACATTCATACAGTCTCTTATCTCCACTACATATTCCAAAGAGCTCGACTAACATGTACTATTGGCACCATTCCTATTAGGGCATTGAAACATCATAATGATACAGGTACTTACAGTTTGAACCATCGATATTTGGTGATCCTTACGCTCCGGAACTGCTGCATCGACCTGATTGAAGTCAAAATTTAGTCTCAAAGTATACAGCGGAGGATTCACCTGAGCAAAAAGTAACCTCCGGGCATCACTGCACATCGCCCGTGCAACAGGAAAACTACCATTTGTAGTGCAGAAGACTCCGCCTACAGCCGCCATGGCGAGGATTTGTTCTGAAGTGGTACTTTCGCCAATCTTAAAACCAGTAAAGGAGCAAAAAGTGGGGCCGATATGCTTCATGAACTTTGATAAGAAACAATTTATAATCTGTCGATCAAATTTCCGCATCGATGGAAGAGTAAGTAGCCATCTATTGGCTTCTTGCCTCGATTGTGGTGAAGATGACCTCGAAAATCTTGAATGCTCTTCGAGAATACTGAGAGCAGATTGAGCCGAGCCGCTACAAAACTCTTGATTATTGGAAGAAGCGTAAACCCCTGAGTCGAACGGGGCGTTGAATATTAGAGGTTCGCGCGTAGCGAATGGCTCTGAATAAAATATATCATAATCCATCGGAAACAGATCAGATAACTTTGAATGGTAAGCTTCAAAAGGAGAAATAAAGGACGTTGCACTTACATTGGCATTGAATCCTTGCATGTCGTCAAAAACTCCTGTATCCCAATCACAAACATCGCCCGGAATGGAGTCTATATATGTCATTTCTGACCCGCTAGTAATCGCGGGAAAAGATTGCACGACATTGGATCTGTTTTCAGATTGAAGAATAGAGTCTACAGCCTGGCAAAGTGGTTCAAATGAAGATGGAATTGAACTCGGATATGCGTTGGAACGTTCCAAAGAAAGAAATTGTGCAGCAGATTCGGCACCAATAATAGGGGCAGTCCCTATGTTACCGGATAGAAGTGGTACTGGTACTCCGGCATCTTGTCTTGATTGGAAGAGAGACTTCGCAAGTTGAGTATCACCAATTTCAGGTATCCCTGGTCCGGCCCTGTTCGCAGACAGCCGCCCTTGGTTCTGAATGAGATTACTTGTTGTATCTGATGACGGAGACTGTGACGGAGGAAGATCAGAGGAAAGGCAGGGCTGGACACTGGAGTTGTGCCAGTCCTGGTTGTCTGTAGTCTTCGTGGCGCTGGGAGTTTTGCGTCGAAGATATGTACAGCTTCGATCGGCCTTTTTACAAGCAGAACAAGGAATGGTACCATAGCATTTCAACTTCTTAATATGGCAAAAATCACATGCGGCCCTCGTGCGATGGCTTGAGTTGACAGTAGAGTCGGACGAAGCAAGCAGCCGCTCTTTACAGTGCTTGGCGACATGCCGCTGCTTCACATCAGACCGTTGAAAAGTGCGATGGCAGTGTGGACAAGAGAAAGGAGCTTCCCGGGTATCTATGCAAGTAGAATAGTGGTCAGAGTAGGCATTGGTTAGTGAACATGGTGTGATACATACGAATGCGCTGGTGTCGTTGCAGATGTTCGGTTCTGGTAAAAGTACGAGCACAGTGGCAGCACTAGGAGCAACACTGTTAGCCTCTGTTATCACTACCACCTATAGCCAGATGTGAAGAGGGAAATGGCACGCAGCAGACGGACACTTTTGAGCCACGAGTCTTGTCCAATACGGCGACTGTCATCTACCGGTGGTTCTGCCATAGAGAGCTAATTACTGCATCCAGGAGGATGCTGCCGTCTAGAAACAATCCTACACGGTGGGGGAAATGCGGAGGGAGCGTGTATGGGGGTGCCTAGAGATGGAGGCACAGGTAGACAAAGCATTTATGAAGTGGGCATGGGTACTCGGAATCTGGTATCACAAGTTCTTACGTAGACAGTAAAGGCAACGGTCTGAGTTTGCCTTTCTTCTGGCACCTGTTACCCGCTAGACGGTTCGAAGGAGTTCTGATCAATCGGGGTGGGTCCAGTATGAGTAGTTCAGTATAATAGCCGAGCGGGGTATGAAAACCAAAGCACCAGTTAGCTAAGTGCCAGTATGTCTACTTTGTAGTATAGGTCCGAGGCAATATAACAGAGACTTATCTATGTCTTGGTTGCATCATAAACCAACTATTAGCAATTGATATCCATTCTAGAGTCAGCAAGCGTCCCTGAGTACTCTGAGTTCGGAATCTGGCGTACCTCTCACTCACACATCGCGCCGCCTCTCTTTACAATCCGGTCAAATACTTCATCGACCAACTACACCGGCGACTAGACAGAGCGTAGGATTCTGTTCGGCTTTCTTTCTCTTCAAGATGGAACATCCACCGTTCGAACAACAAGATGATCTTCGCAGTGCGGAGAGCACATGGCTAGCCGAGCGTGTACCTGGAAGACTGGATGCTGAGCAGGCGAATCGACCTCTGGAGTCTGCCTTTATGCAGTCCTTTAAGCACGCTCTTCTATGTGACGTCGAAGCCCAAGAGACCACGGAGTATCTGAATGACCAGAATGAGGATCTAATCCATGTACATGATCCTACAGATACAGCTGTATGTCGCCTCTTCGTCGTCTCCCCATACTTCAAGGGCTCGGCTAATTCAAGGAAGCTCTCATATCCACTCATGATGTTCTCACGATTTCCAGATATACCTCCGGAAGAAGTTCTTCTTCCACTTGTTGATATATTTTTGACGCACGTCCTGCCAAAGATGACTCTTTTTCGTTGCATTTTAGTGAAAACATTGCTACGCGCAGAGCGACCGCAATATCTGACATTTGCCATGGCTTGTATAGGCTCAGTTTCTACGGGTGGACCACACACTGTGACTGAAGCTTTGTGGTGGGCGGCGAACATCCTCATTGCTGCCACTCTCGAGGTTGATAATCGGGCAGCTCGGAAAGTAGACCTACTCAATGCCGTAAGTTGATTAAATAAGCATATCTTACTATACTTATTTTGATGTAGTGGGTTTTGCTTGAAACTTATGGCACCCTATCTGCGGACAAAGCTGTATGGTACAGGACTAATATGACCCATGGTTACGTGGAGACGGTAGGATCCGACAGCTTGCTTTTCGTCTATATCGTTGACCAATTCGTGATAGGCAGCTCGTCGGCTTTGTCTACTCTCGCTAGACAATAAAGAAGGAGAGAAACTGGCCTACCGATCCGTCCATGGTCGTAGAATTCAAGATAGTGACAGGTAGATGCATCGTACTCGGGAGTATTTCGTACGCTAATGGAAAACCCAAATTCAGTGCTGGGATACCGGCCTTTGTACTCATAGACATGCTCCGCTCTATTCACTATGGATTACCTCCGACTATGACCAGATCGGAGCTATTATCACGTTCAGCACCATTGAATAATGATTATAATGCCATATATACGAACATAGTTCTCAAGTCTCTTCCACCACCAAAAGATATGGGATTGGACGGTGCATTTCTTGCCTTGGTTGCTATTTTGGGCGATATCCATGCCCTAGCCACAGTATTTCACCCCCTGGCAATTGCAGAAGACTACAAAAGCGACAACGGAAATGGAAACCCTACCGCCGGAGACGTACTGTTTAGAAATCCTTATCTTCCCTTTTCACCTGAGAACGAGAACCGTCAAGTGCATCAGAGATTACAGCAAGCTCTCAACATCTGGAGTCAATCTTATCTGCTGGTAGCCGGAAAGGATATCGCCGCGCTATTCTATTTTTGCAAAATGTACTTATCCATACCAAGTCTGTCGTTACTACCCATCATTGTAGGTTATTCGTCAAGCTGGGGTCATAGCTCTCCGGTCGCTCGCGAATCTAAGCTTGTCGACTCTGGTCTCTACGACGACTCAGAGGCTCTAAAGAATGCCTGGCGCATCCTCGAAAATGTTGGACATTCAGGCGAACTCACTCCTGTGTGGTTTCCTATAGTGCTATTCTATGCAAGTCTGGTTGTATGGCGTATGATTAATTCTAATACAAATTCTGGCCCAAATGGAGCGCACCTTTCGCTTCGGGTTCTTCAACTGTTCAAAATTGAGCTGGAACAGATGGAGTGGCCATGTTGCATCACGATGGCCGAGACCTTGGGAAGATTGATGGCAGGCTGACCTTTCTCGCTGACGATGGCAAAAAGCGTAGCAAACATGCATCCCTACTGTACAATTAGTAACACAACTCATTATACCCTAATCGGAGCAACAACGGGGAAAGTAGAATTCATTCAACCACGGTCGACTATTCTCGAACAGTACTAAGGTGAAAACCCAGGGCCATGATACTGTATCGTCAAGGTCATGGCGAATGGCTACGTGCCTGCATGATCTGCTACGAGGCTGCATCATTATCAGTCCAATTAACGCGTCAAGGGATCCTCCCTGCTGAGAAAGCACCAATATCAAATGATTGGTAGAAAGTCTTTAGTTTTCATATGTTGAATAAGATTAATATGTAGACTCGATGGATGCTAAATAGACTACTATATAGGAAACAGGTTGTTTTAGAAAGGAGACGGCGACTGTTTTGAGATTAGTAGAACGAACCTGATCTCAAGCAAAAGTGCACAAGTTAGTGCTCAACGCAGGCTTGGATTAGTACATAAGAAAGTGTCCAAAATTAAAATCTGTTATGTAATCTCTCTATTCAAGATGTGTAGCTGATGTTAATTAATCTCTTTCTCAGGAATGATTGGCAAACGAAGATAACTCTGGTGCTGCCCTCCCCAGTGAATGCAATTCAGGCCTTTAAGCGCACTCTCTGGACGGTCTTCAGGGTGAGTGTGTTCAAACAGCCCACTGCCTTGCGTGTCGTGACCAGCGATTTGCAAACTAAGCTTGTGACCCTTCCCAACGACAACATTCGTTGGCCAGACTTCAACATAAACTGGATAAACCTGCCCTATAACTGGCTTCTGCACATCGGTGGAGAAATAATTTCGATGGGGAACTTCACTGGTATGAGCCGGGTCAGTTTCATCTGTTTGACGAAGGGAGAGTCGGAGTCAGCCCTTCACCACAGGAATTGGCTCGCCTGTTGTTCCAGTATAGAAGACTGTGATAATATTTTAATCTAGAGCTCTCAGCGACTGATGTTATAGAACGAACCTTCTTGGCCCTTCACATCGTAGTGCCGGATTGTGAGAAATATGTCCATCTCGGACGGTGTTGAGTCGCCAGACGCCTCGATTGATACAGCCAGGTGAGCGAGTGGATGGCCAGTTATCTCAGTTTCCTCGGGGAACGGCTCAGTTTCAAAAGAGATCTCTCCACTTCGTTATCAGTCAGCTAAAGCTACAATTGATCGTAAGCTGGAGTGTTTTACCATGGTGCCTCGTATTTTGCGACTTCCGATTGAGAAGGATTCTCCTCCGTCAATTTCTTTGATCCTGCAAGGTAGAAGTTTTTGTAAATGGTTCTTGCAATCGGCCATTCATTTTCTTGTCGGCGTGGAAAAGTCGCCAGCTCAGCCGGCGGGTTGTTGAAGCCTGGGTTTCCTAGGCGAATGCACATATCGACCGGTGGTAATTTGCCAAGGACTGACCAGCCATCTCGATCTTCTCCTTTCAGGAAGGCATCTAGAAATGACTTCTGAACTTTAACTTCTTCGTCATAGTAGAATGGCAAGTCGTGTCTTCCCGTAATACAGCGCAAATACTTTAGCTTTGATCCTGCTTGCATATAGCCCATGATGTTTCCACGAAGATGCAGGAGTATTCCACCCTTATAGCTGTTAGTTACGCTGCGTTACGGGTAATTATGATCATAATCATACCCAGTTTGCAACACTCAACAGAGGAACTTCTATGTCTTTAAGCTTGAAGTCCTTGGTAACGTAGTAGTCCTCATCCCGAAATCTATGTGTTGCAGTATCCAGAGCCTGATCTTCTCGATTCAGTCTTAGCTCCTCATCGGAAAGATTGCCTTCCAATGTATCCCGGCCCCAATTCCTGGCAGCTCGTCCTGGAAGGCCGTACTGATTAGACACGACCTGTCGATTCCACCACCAGGCTTTCATATATCTGTTAGCTAATGCATTTCAAATCGCCATTGAGGAATCTCACAAATGAACGTATTGGACAGAATTCCGCCATGACGAACACGATCCCGATAGTAATCACTCATACCTAGAAAATTACATTAAGCATATGTCCTTAAGTATGGTGAAAGCTCTACACCACTGTGGGTGTTCTCACCTTCCCATGGAACCATTGCTGCCAGTCCTTTTGGTTTTCGTGCAGCCACCCTCCATTGACTGCCTGCATAGTAGCTGATTCCCAAAAGCCCAACTTTACCACTGCTCCAGGGTTGCTCTGCGGCCCATTCCACTACGTCGAAGAACCCGTCGCTGGTGGACCTGCTCATGGAGTCAAGCTTCCCTGGGGATTGTCCACAGCCTCTTTCATCTGCTCGGACAAGCACATGCCCATTGCTCGTCCAATATCCTGGATCAGGAGTCTCCCAGCATGCGTGCTCTGACTTATGATCCGGGTTGACTTCAGCAAAGGATTTTGGGTGAAAGCTAGATTATTGTAAGATACCAGCCACTAGCTCCCATCTGTCAAGCGAAAACTTACTTGGAATATGGAACATCTTTACCATCTGTTTACTGCGTTCAGTCTTTGTATCAAGATAAAAGAAGCGTTCCATTCTGACTTACAAGGACCATATGTAACGAGGACTGGGAACTTTTGCCCAGCCTTAGGGCGATAAACATTGGCTCGCACCAGAAGAGGGTCATCCGGGGTGCTTTTTGTCGCTGTCCGCAGTGGGATATCAACATTTGTCTCTACAATGTATAGCCCAGATCTATCCACTGTATGGAAATTTTTAATGGCCAGAGGCATATTGGTAGATATTTTGAGAATGAAGTCTTGTTACAGGATGTGTCTTTGACAATTCAGGAAAACTGTAAATACGAGTTTACAGGCTGAGATAATGGTGAATTTTTGTTTTCCAATGGAAATGACATTTAGAAGCAGAACACAGGAAACATTGAGCTGGCGCGCAGATTTCACATTAAAGTCCCGGAGATATGTTTGAAGCTACGAACCTTGTCGTCTAAACCCCCCCCCCCCCCCATGCATGTATTAAGGTTATGCACGAAATGGAGCCCCGCGTTTCCTGTTCCGACTAGGTGCATGAGACTACAAGGTAGCGATTTCCCCACCCCCACCGTAGCCGGAACTCCACTTAGAGCCCCAGGCAGTACCGATTCCCACGTGACTAGACATGTTCAAGTATACGTCTACTCACTCATTCACTCACTCACTTACTCAGCACATATAGCAAACGAGAAGCACAGAGCGACATATCCGAAAGAAACACTAGACAATGGCAATTGAAATTGAGATTCCGGCGAGTTCGCCATTGACAATCCAAAATATTCCTTTTGGAGTTATCTCAACCCAAAACAACCCTAAAGCGCGATGTGCTACAGCAATTGGTGCATCTGTGATTGTTCTTGGACTGTACAGTCAGATGGGACATCTAAGCAAGCTTTCTAGCGAAATCTCGTTTGAGGATGTGTTCAACCTAGTAATACAAATCCAACATTCTTAGAAGCCATCAGGCTCCAAGGATAATTAATCATACTAACATTACTTGCGCTTGAAACAGCCAGCTTTGAACACTTTTGCAGCATTACCTCACAACCTTCGGCGAGAAGTGCGCGAAACCATCATTCAAGATATCAAGAACGCCCGGATCAACGAGCAATGCTTAATACCCATCGATCAGGTTACAATGCATCTCCCGATGCATATTTCAGGGTGTTCGGACTTTTATTGCTCTTTAGAGCATTGCCAAAATGTGCGTGTACTCCCATTGTATGACACATACAAATCCCGCGTTGGCTAACTCCGATCAAAAGTGCGCTCCTATGGCTGTGGGCGCAGCCATCCCTAAGAATTGGTTCTATGCTCCATCAGTTTACAACTCCCGCGTCTCGAGCGTCATTCCATCTCCCCGATCAGTTCGACGCCCGCGTGGTGTGTATTTCAAGGATGGTGACACTCCAAGCTATGGAGCTTCTCAAGAACTGGATTATGAGTTGGGGATGGGTTATTTTGTCTCCAAACCAGTAGATTTTGGGTCCGAGCTTGATATTACGAAGTCAGACGAACATATCTTTGGCTTTGTCCTCCTTAACGACTGGTCGGCTCGGGATCTTCAGATATTTGAAATGAAGCCTCTGGGTCCATTTCACGCGAAAGGTAGTTACCCCCTATCAAAATGAAAACTGCTCTTGGCCTGACTTATACATCAGGCTTTGGAACGTCAATATCCCCTTGGATCGTCACAATGGATGCATTGGAATCTTCTCGATGTGCACCTAAAACTGTCCAAGACCCGCTTCCCTTTCCTCACCTTAAGTGGCCTACAAAAGACAACGGGACCATGAATATCAAGTTACGCATAACATTAATCCGTGAGTCCGCAGACTTGTATTTTGATCGTGATAATAAATCGTTCATTTAATCAATTTATATAGGAAATGGAGAGAGCTTCGCCATGGGAACAAGCAACCTGAGATATCTTTATTGGACTCCATTTCAGCAGCTCGCTCACCACGCCTCTTCCATGTGCGGTATGGCGACAGGAGATCTTCTCGGGACTGGTACTATATCTGGTGATGTAAGAAATACTAGACTGGCATTCAAAGCACTTATTAATTGTTCCATCATCTAGGCTGTTGACAACAAAGGAAATAAGAAAGAGTTGGGCTGCTTGTACGAAGCGATCCAGGCAGGGACAAAGCCCATTACACTCAGCGATGGCACCGAAATGAACTATCTGGCTGATGGTGATGAAATAGTGCTGGAGGGCTGGTGCGAAGATGCCAATGGGAGTATGATCTTGGGATTTGGTGAATGTAGAGGCAAACTACTTCCTGCCTTTGACAATTAATATCAGAAATCATAATTGAGATATATCTACTCAAACCAACCTAGCTAAAGTCGTCCATATCTAATCCTCTTCCTTCTTTATGGCGACATCTTCCTCTACTAGTTCCATTGCCATATGTCCCTTTTCCTTTGCCCGCAACTTCTCCTTCGATTATTGGTCGTTCCTAATCTGCTCCCGTACCCACAAGAGGGTTTTTCGTTCTTCGGAAATCCGATCCTCTGTCAAGTTTAAGGTATTTTGGTTCAGCTCCGCCTCTGCTAAACGTAGATTCTCTTCTGTTCTTGGTATTTTAAGAAAGGCCATTGCCGTTGCTTTAGGCGTAGTAAAAACCCCAATTCGTCTTATCTCGCATTGATACCCTTGGTCAAGTAGAGTTAGCAGCTAGAACATGAAAGTACAAAGGAGATGGGTAGGCTTTCTTTGAACTATATACAACATACAAACAGGAAAAAAGGTAGCGCCAGCCCGTTCAAGAGCTTCGGCTTCGGTAGTAGGAGGATTATTAGATCTAAACAAATCCTGGTACCGACTTATGTTTTCTGGAGTATTACGTAGTATCCAGAGTGAATCGGGCCTGTCGGTGTTTCTCACGATTTTTTCCAAAGTTTGTATACTCTTTCCATAAGAGGGGCGTAGAGAATCGTTATCGGCGGGATGAAAGGCTTGAGGATATTGAGACATATTTGAATAGGCAAGAGAATACCAAAGCTAGACAAGATCAGTTAGATAGTGGTGGAATAAGGTAGAATAAGACACCAAAGAGAGCGTCCGAAACCTATTTATGTTAATAGCAGTATTCTATGTTAGCTGTTGGGTGGCGCAGCAAAATAACGTAACTACACCACCTAAACCCTTGTAAGCCCTATATAGTAGGTAAAAATTGCATTCTAAGGCTAATGGATGAATACAACTTTGTATATTTATATAAACTCTATAGTAGCGCAGTTATAAGATCAAAAAGTTCTGTTTAAGATTAATTAATAATCAAAGCATTATTATGCAAAGCATACTTTGCGGCTCTCAATGACCAGTAAAATTCATTATTAAGGGACGTTAAAATCCAACCATGAAAGCAGCCTCTCCATATTACATCACCTAAAGACTGCCTCGAGCCCTGACTTGTAGTCGCAAAATCAGCTTAAACCCCACCACGGTATCCTGGCCCCCTTAGTTCTGCACCCATCAGCAATGTCACTTTCCTGGATGCCTACTTTGTTCACCGAGTTGATTTGCACAATGGCTTAAAAAGCCTGGCACTGGATGCTGGGTCTGAGTTCCGATCAGCCCAGATTCGTCTCAACTCAGAGGTCGTAGACCTTGATTGCGAAAATGGGACGCTCACATTGGCGAACGGTATTTCTGTAAAAAAAAAAAAAAAGACTTAGTTGTAGTAGCAGATGGAGTACATGTACGGAAGACTCACTCGAACTTCTTAATATACTTGACTGACACAAAAATCTTGGTCTAGTCCCGTTTCGTTCGAAATGTCATTGGACATGATGTACCTGCCGCAGAAACTGGCCACTCGGCCTTTCGATTTATGATACCCACGGAAAGCTGATGGAATCTGAGCTGCTGAAACCACTTTTCACAAATATTCCGTTAGGGATAGATATAAGTACACTAGGTGATCGTAGGAGTGTTTGGTATCCTTGCAGGTCGTGAGTTTTCTTTCTGGTTCCTTAAGCATCAGTACCCTAATCTCACCCCCCAGTGGTACTATTTACAATTTTGTTGGAATACATACAGAAGAAGAGATTGTTACGTATAATGAGGGTAAATACTATCTCTCCGGACACCAGTATCTCTATATTATGTCTAATACTCGGAGTAGAATGGAATGTCACCGCCCCCCTAGAAGGGCTGCTAAAGACCTATGGTGGCTTTAATCCAGCTATCGTCGAGATCTGCAAGTATATGCCCACCTAATACACTAGTATTCTGCCATTACTGATGTTTTCTTCCAGAAAAGCAGAAGACCTCAAGCTATGGAAGCTCCTGTTCAGATCCCTAATCCCAACGTGGACAAAGAACAATGTTATACTGGTCGGTGATGCAGCTCACCCCATGCTACCACGTATGTCAATCGTGCTGGAATTATAAGATTAAAGTCTGACAACATGTAGATCAAGGACAAGGCGGCGGACAGGCGATAGAAGATAGTGGTGCAATGAGAGCATTGTTTTCACATATCAAATAAGTTGACGAGATCTCTCATCGACTACGCCTCTTCGAAGAGACACGGAGAAATCGTGCCTCGGCAATGCAGATGTTCTCAAATTCAGGTCAGGACGAGGCGGCAAAGATTGAGGAGAGTGCAAGGTTTTACGTTAAAGGTCCTATACCAAGTAAGTTATATAATTCAATATGATCCACTCCGTACTAATCACTCGAATGAACAGAAACTCCCGCAGACTTTCATGATAATAACTTCGGTTATAATATTCTCAAAGAATGTTCTAGGGTACTTGAGCGAGATTTAGTAAAAATAAAGCTTTAAAGTCTTTTTACTTAGGTGTTTATCTGCCAAGGACCTATTGCCACGATGTAGAGAGAGGAGAGCTGCCTCAAAAAAAAAGTATAAATCTTGTATTATAGTCTAGTCTCAAGAAGTCTCCGTGATGGAGCAGCTATCTAAACACAGAAGCGACGAGGTTGGGGCCTGAGGCCACAATAGGAGAGCTCTACAAATGCTTATCTACTTTCCTTTCAAACTTCCAACATCTATGAACCTTCCAAGATCATTTAACATTCCTCGAAATCCACCGAGGCAATCTTTCTTTCACCATAAATAACTCACACTTGGCGCTTCATCTTCACAGAACAACTGCATGACAAATACAGCAGTATCATAATTTTTATGCGTATGCACTATAAGTTTGATCACTCTATAGAGTCACCTCGCCTTCTCTCACAATACCCTTGGATTATATAACAGAATTTTTTTTTCATACAGAAATATCACAAGACGGAAAGTGCAATGGGCTCTCTGCAGCCCCATCATAATTTCTTGCAGAAAAAAAAAGCAATGAGGACATAGGAGGTTTAAACAGCCCATTATCAGAGGAGAATGAAGAGAAGGAGTCTGAGTCTGCCATGGCAGAATAGAGGATAGGAAGAAGGCTAAGGAAGCTAAGCTAAAGGAGACCGGTGTGAAGAACGAGGTTAGGGCAAGGGTGTAAAGGTTTGGCTAACAACGGTGCCGAACAAAGTCCACGGGTTTGAGAACTTCACCAACAACTTTGATAAAGAGATGTCAAGGCTGTGGTCTGAGTACCAGCTCGGACCTATAGTATCTCAGCAGGCACTGCTGAGCGGATGCTAAACTTTGCATTTGCTTTGGAGTAAGTGAGCTTCCAAATAATATCCAGTCAATCCTCCTAAACTTGTAGTATTTAGTATTCACAGTATGCTTTTGCGTTCCTCTGCCTTCCTAGGCGCTATAAAGGCTCTTTAGCATTTTTACTAGAATAATATATTCTTATTCCCTTGATAAATGAAAGTGGAAAGTATAAAAGTGCATTAGTAGCAGAGCTGAGCAAGAAATTGAACATGCCGCCACCAAAGATAATTTTGTTTAGTCACATATATCATTCAAGCAATTAGTTGAAAGCTCTGATACAGTGGCAGGTCTGAAGAATAAGAATATCTTAGTCGCTGGTGGAGATCAGGATAGATACCACACAATTGTTGAAATGTGAGCAAGCCTGCAAAACTAGCAAGTTGAAAAGCTAATCTTAGTATCAGATATGGATTTAAAAATATTGTCATGCTAGGTGATATCTTGATAATGCAATTAGAAATTTGGCCATATAATCAGATTTTCACGGGCTACTGTAGGAATACTGCTCAAACCACTTTCATGTCTAATTGACCTTACTAACCCTAATAATTCTCGCAAGATTAACGCAATTTTCATATATATGTCATGGTCTGTCATGTGATCACGATGGGGGCCTGAAATATAGGGGTTGAGGTTGCATAACGAGTATGCATCATTGTAGCTTTAGCAGATAGGAACATTTCGGCGTTTGGTTATATCCGATCCTAACCCCAATCCTCACCAGGCTGAGAGCCCGAGATGTGCAGCCTCTTCCGCCTCCACGAAAGATCGCAACTCCAAAGTCGCGCAAGCACATACACAACAAAGCTATGCCAGGTCTTACAGTTGATACCTCTCCTGGCTCCCAGTCACATCACTCGCCCGCCAACTCATCCTTCCCCTCCACTTCTCGCTCCGCATCTCCAGTGCGTCCTCCAGTGTCACCCATTACGCCGACTCTTGGTAATGCTCAACTGGCCACTTCTCCATCCCAAAATGCGACATCTGCTGCCCCACGACAAACCTACACACATTCGCAGCCCCCGCAAACCGCGATACCGCTGCCAGCGCCAGAGCCTATAAGTCTGGATGAGAATACTGATGCTATCGCATTGCGATCAGCTATCACAATATTGCAGATGCAGGCGCGCAAGGCGGAAAATGATATGAGAACGCTGAGCCGTATTAAGGAAAGAGCGCTGCTGAGTCCAGAGGATTTTGCCATGGCGGTTGCGAAGGGCGAAGTTGGCACGGTGGGTGATGGTCTTCTCAATCCAACACCGGACAATAATGACGACGATGATGATGATGAAAATGAAGATGAAGATGATAATGGCGACCGCGTCGAAAATTTACCTGATGTTCAACCAGTAACAACACAAAAGAAAAAATGGGAGAAACTGCCTCAACCCCAGCAGGTGGTTAGGGCTCCACCAATAAACTGGGAGAAATATGCTGTGGTAGGAGAGAGTCTTGATAAGTTACATGAAGATCAACAGAAGAGGCCAAGCGAAGGCAAACCACAGGTTATTGGACCTGATGGTAAACTACGCTATGGCGGAGATGCTCCTCGAAAGAAATATGAGGGAGTGGCTGCGCCGTATACTCCTGGAAAAGACAAAGTCAAGAAAAATGGGAAGCGGTGATAGGAGTTGATACTATACATTGCAATACTGGAGTAATGGTTAGAATGATTTATGATTTATGAATGGGATAGGAGCATGGCAAGGTGCTGGGGAGTAACTTGTTAACTTGGACAACTAAAGGGCTGATCGAGTGCAAGGATAAGACGTGCTACGACTTGTATCGAATAGAAAATCATGATAACATCAAGCATAGGTTTTGCTGCATCAACGGAAATTTTTCATACGATTTCCGTACGGTTTTCGGTGCATTTCTTCCTTCGTGGTAATTCTGAATGCGACTTCGTAATGAGCAATACATGAGTATCTTAGGTTTGTCAAATATGACAGTTACACAGATGTCATCAAGGCTCTTGCAGATCGCATCATCACATCACACAGCACCCCCTTCGACCTTTTCTTCGTACTATCCGCTCCCACTGCTCTGTTTCCCGTTCTTCCTTTGTTCTTATCTCGTCTGCTGCTTGGTTCAGCCATACATTTGCAATAACCCGTACCGGCGTCGCCTCAATCTGCGCTATCGCTGTTTGATTGCTATGTTAGCTCTAATTTTTCATACAACGGGCTACTTAAATACGACTGTTATGAACATCTCCACAACTTTTCATGAACGAAGTAGCCCGCCACAGATTTCGGGTGGTAAAAAGGGCGAAATATAGGAAATACGATCAGTACCCATCTCCCTAATCCCCTCATCATAAGCATCTAACTTCTTCCTGCATCCCCATCCCATTTCTTCAATTCTTGATCGGCAAGGTCTGGACGTCCCAAACCTTTGATGCAATTCTTGTTCTTGTCTTTGCAGAATTGTTATTGCTCGGTCAATTATGTTGGCGCTACTAAGTTTGGAGAGCGCTGGCAAGATATGTATTAGTACTTCTTGAGAAACATTCGGGAAGAGATCAAGGACGGCTATGTTCGGGAAAAGAAGAAAGAAGACTGACCCAGCTCTCGTATAGCTTCGAGTATTACTTCATCGCGGTTTGGATGGGCTATGTGGTCGCGCACTACTACCAGTTTGTGGATTATGCGATGGAGATCGATGTCTGGAGTCATAGTTGACATGGTGCGCTTTTCAAAAGGAAAGTGAATTGGGAACAGAAGAGGAGTATGGGAGATCAATGAGAATGAACAATGCTTTGTTCTTGTATTGGTACCGGCAAATCTCAATAGTTCATGATCCACGCAGCAATGACCAGAGTGCGGGAGAGTGGGAGGAGAGAAACTCTCTCGTTTCCATTTCTTGACCCGTTATTTTACTCTAATCTTGAGCACATTACATATTACTTATCTTGTTAACCCTTAGCAAGCGTGCAATGGCAAGTGCCAGTTCTTTGCTCTTATGTATGTTTAAAGTCTGAGTACTTTCATAGCTATCAGTATTTATCGAGTCTGCTTGTAACTTCTGTTCTTTTTGCGTATTCTAAATACTCTGACGCTCACTAAACACTTCTTTTTGATTCCTTACATAACTACGCAATACCACCTCTTAACTTCCTTCTTGCAGTCAGCGACATTTTCTAATTCGGCTGAATCAGCGAGAGGCTCAGTGGCTCTCGTAGACGAAGGTGAAGATTTGAAAATATCTATGCCGTACATGATTTTTCTCTTCGCGGCGGCAAGATACTTTTGTGCTAGCTCTGGGTTGTCTGAGGCATATTGGTCCCATGCTGGTTGAGTATTAGAAGTATTTCGGAAAGTATGCGTTTTCACAAGGGACAGGAACTAATACCTAGAAGTCTAAAATTATCCTCTTGGGTGGCTGCTCGTTTGGGCGGCATTTTGGTATATGTTGATTTTCTATAACTGAGCTCTTTGTGCGACAGTGAGTGAAACTTTCTCGATATTTCGAAGCCTTGCGCTGCAAATTCTACTTCAGAAATCTTATGGTTTATAACAAGCTGGGATGCTATGCTATTGCAACTCTAGTGGGACGTTCAATATATCAGCTACAGTCTGAGTAGGCTTGAAAAGAGTAGGAATGAGGTGTTTTCGAAACTAGAACAGGTTAAAGCACAGCAATTATGATTTGACCTTATCTTTGGATTGATAGCATTAAGAGCGGCTACTATTGTTGTTTTCTTCAGCTTTCAAGTATGAGCAAATTTGTTTCAAACTACGAGTGGATAGCTGCACTAGAGATGATCTAATAATTTTATATATAACTGGACTGGCTAGGCCACCTGATTTTGTCTCACATCGGAACACAATCTTCTTGCAAAACCATTCAAATTTAATTAACCACATACTTTCTCTTTCTCCTCAAAGAGCAACAGATAAGATCGTTCGTCTTTAACATGGAAAACATGATGGAATACCAGAACGGAAATGATCTAGCCCTGAATACGCTGTCGACACTTTTCTTCCAAGGTGCCAACCTCGCGCAAAACAGCCCTAGCAACCCATTTGGCTCGTACATCATTAAGCTTGGCAGGATAACAGGACCTTTCCTGATGACGTTCATAGGAAACATGTTCCTTCCACTAGGATTGACTTGGGTTTATCAAATAAGTCCTTTCCAGAACTTCTATCCGATTCTCGCTTCGAGAGCAAGCGTTCTCAAGTTTCTCGCACGATTAACAATAATTGCGGTATTAATCTCCGCTGTGGCCCTCACTACGACAGCCAACGGGAAACCCATACAAAATTGACTTCCGACAGAATTGTGGCGTGTCGAATGTGCTGCCACGCACCCAGAGATATGCGGTCGTCCGATTTGCCATGTGGAGGACTAAATCCCGATCCATTGGTGCTAGATTTCGGTATTTATCCAAACCACACATTCGACCCGCTGTCAGGCAGCTCGCCTCTCGATAAGCTGCAAAGAAGTATGCATACCACGCTACAGTTTTCAAATATGGTCGTGTGGCTTTTCTTAGATACTTCTTTCCGATAACTTCCATACATCCACATGCCAGCCTCTGTCTTTATCGGGCAATGGCCGGTCCAGGAGGAAACCTTTCGTGGATGAAAGCTCATTGTGGCGAATGGGTATGGCGGCGATGTTGCATAGCCTGATATTCTCAGCTTGTGGAGGATGCTTGCTTCAATACCGGGAGAATCTTGGCATCCATATGCAACGAGGAGAATTTCTGCAGCATAGTCGTCCCATAGTGTTACATCAATCATTATTTCTTGGCTTATCAAACACATGGCACTGCATCAATGCTGCAGTAGCTATAAAATCAAATTGAAGAAGATTTACATTCTAGGCTTTGATGCGTCTACCGTGTCAAGGTATAATGTTTAGCTGAGACAAAAATTAACTTTTTGAAAGTAAATGAGTCAACCTCACTTGATTGTTAATTCTAAAACTATGAGCCTACATTTGTGAAGAGCTAGAGCAAGCACATCTGTCAGTGGGCTTGATGATAAGACCTCGAGTAAATTGTCAGTTATTGTTGCATTGCAGTCAAAAACTCACAAACACAGAACGCCGGACGCGTCTATGTGTGTGTGCATGTGTATGACAACGTCGGTTACATGCCCAAATAGCGAATCTAGCGTCTACAAAGGAGTGTGCGTGGCATCTTTGATGCATTCTTTCTCGGGGCTTTCCACTTGTTCAGACACTGCAACACGAGGTGGTCAGAGTCTCAACGCCAGTTTTGAATTTGAGATATCTCGTTTCAGCAATGAGACCGTAGCTTCTGCTTACAACATCTGACGTTGTAGAATTTGAGGCAATTGACGGACTTATCGTGCATAAATGTCTTGGGAGGTGTACGTATTGCATTTCTCCCAATCTGGAGCTCCGAGCAAGCCAAACGACTTTTCATCTTCACATTGGATGACAGTAGACAGCGCTTCGAAGGTCTTCTCGGTTGCGCTGTTGCAGTGCATGATATCCTCGTGAGCAATATGATATCCTGTACGCCTTCAAGCCACATCGTCACGGCCGCAGACATATTTTGTTGCCCTCCTTATTCTACTGCCACTCATCCATGTATGCTTTGACCCATTGTGGTGCCAATAGGAATCAAAAGTGGTGCAAATCTTCACATATAGATTCATTCTTTCATAACTTTATCGTGAATGAATTTTTCACCTCAATGATGAGAGGAAGAACCAAAAACTAAGATTAGAGGGACATTTGCTCATGCATGCCAAAAAGTATTGAGACTTTTCTTCGGTGAGGAGGTCTTCCGGCTATCTCCTCGCAATGGCTTGGTAACCAATCGCATACACCCCCAACTCAAGTGATTCAGGCCTATTGGTCAATAACGAAGATATGCACCAGATCTTCAGGGCCGGTTGATCCCATGTACATTCCGTCGAGCCCGTCTCAACGGTTAAGTATTTTATTGGAAGTGCGGGGAAGCGCAATCTAAGTCCCTCCCAATTCATCACCATTGGACAGTGACATGCAAGTAATAATCCGCTCCAGGAATCATGCATATTTGAGAATCCCATCTGGGCATAGACCTAGGGTAAACTCCGCCATACAAGGAATTGCTGACATGCACATCCTGTTCCTATAATACCGGTGTTGATTTCCCCATGTTCCTGGATTTCATCGATCGGGTTAAAACTACTGTCGATCTCGAGCAGTCCAGGCACTTTCGTTTTAGCCGCCTCTCTATCTAACGGCTTTGTTTACTTGGAGGTTTTCTTCGTGTGAAGCGACTGACTCTAATCGAACCTGAACTCACGGCTTTGCTTGAGGAAAAGAAATGCAAAAACATGCTTATTAAACGTGATGGATCTGTGTAATACAATTTACTCTATATGCATTGAGGGGTGATGATTGATTCAAAAACGCTGCAAGTAACCTATGTTAAGGGTAATGACTTCTCTCTGAATTGTGGAAAGGCTCTTGATGGTGAGCTATACTTAGGCAAGTGGCATGCCGTGGTACTTCAGTTACGATAGACTTCAATCAGCCAGATTAAGTCACTGTTCGAGCGCGTTACTGACATCATTTCGCGTTTGCAATATTGAACTAAAGAGGCAGAAATGTTCTATTTTGAACGCCCATATGTGTTATCATGTCAACTCGACAACTGCAATACTACCAGACTCTCCGCATGGGCACTTATCACCCTCCAACCGAGTCAAGGCGCTATAGCGAGAGCCAAATACAATAGAGTGTGAACGAGCGATAGATGCGATAGGTCGGAACAAAATGTAACTCTAGTAGAGACGAATGACATTGAATGTTCCTAATCAAAACGGACTGTAACCTCCTGGGAACGATAGCGTTGAAGCGAGCTTAAAAGTATATAAAGAGTCGTCCTCATCACACCATTCACATCATCATTCACATCATCTTCGATATCATACTACACAACCTCTCCAAAGCCTCCACTCTTCCAGTAGAACCAAGACTATCTTTTCAACATGAAGTTCTCAATCCTCATTGCTCTTGCTACTGCACTTGCAGTCAACGCATCTCCCCTCATGGTATGCAACCCTTTCTAACGAAGAAGCTCTGACTAATGCTGAGGGTGTAGGAGAAAAGAACTGGTGGTGGTGACGACGGTCATGAGGGTGGTGGTGGTGAAACTCCTCCCACCCCAACTACATCGGAATGTGATACTCCAACACCAGCCCCAACGGGTAAGACATAGCCCATCTCTCTTCGATGTTGTAACAAATCACAACTAACAAACCTTCTAGCTACAGCAGGGCCGGGGCCCACCACAACACCAACCACCCCTGCGCCAGGGTCTTGCACCTACAAATGCACTGGGGCTGGTTCCGTAATTACTGCTCTCGAATGTGTCACTGTTCTTACTGGAGTACCCATTCTTGTTCCTATCAACGTAGGTGGAAAGCGTTCAGAGATCAAGGCTAGAGATGTAGACTATTGCTGTAAGCCTGATGCCGAGTTGTTGGATGCCGTTACTTGTGTTGATGTTGGTTCCGGATCTTCCATCACTCTACCAATCAATCTCTTCGTTCCTGCGTAAGCGAACGAGCGAGACTATGTGTTGGAGTAGGCATCGAGTGGTCGGAGGAGTGGAGTGCAAGTGGTGAAGTTGTGTAGCGGAGGCGTGTGATTATTTGGGGGGTTTTTATTTCATATTTCCAGATGGGTAGCTACCACAATACATTCGCTTTGTTTCTGCTGTGTTTTGAACCATTGCAGCTTTCTCTATCTATGCCTAAGCCTCCAGAGACATTCTATGTCCTGCACAGCCAGCACGGGATGATAAAATGTGCCACATCCTCCCGTACATCTAGAATTATTCGCATTAATAGATTGTTGGACCTTTCAGCAATTGGCTGTAGGTACCCATTCACCCTGCCGCCACAGATACTTCGGTCTCTTTTACGCAATGGGAGACCGTGCACGTGATTTAAACCAGTCAGGTAATCGAATCTCGCAGATCAGGCTATAAACATCCCGGCTATAGGAATTGAACGTAGCCTGAGGTGCAATACTCATCTACTCCACGAAGCAGGGGCATTATAGAATCAAACTTATATTCGACAACGTCATAAAGAGTACGCCATTGCCGACATTCACATTCTCGCTTAAGCCCCTTTCGGTGCTTGGCACACTTTTTACCTACAGTAAGGATAGGAAATGCAGCTTGATACACATTTAATGGAACCTCAAGCCTAAATTTGTTGAGATATAACCAGGCTGCCTTGCATTAGCTTTCTCATTTGAGGAATAGTCGGCTAAGGTGGATGAAGTATCCGTGGTAAAGCATTAAGTAGGTGTGCGCTCTTTTTCTCAGCAGTCCCGCTCATCTATAAACCTCAGACCATCGACATAATCATAGCCAAGAAACCTCATATCTGAGCTAAGACAGTGATATTCTAATGTTACCTCCCCTTGCTTGGGAGAAATTACCACGTCATGATATAGAAGAACTGCCAAAATAATTTCCCTAGGCATAGGTATCGTAGTTCTAAATAGATAAGAACGGCAATGGAGATGAGGAATGAAATATCATCAGATCTCCCAGATCGGTAAAAGGAGCAGAGAGAATTGTGAGATACTTTACTGCAGCATCAGGCGAGACTACAAGCTACAGCTAGTTGCGAATCCCCGTCCACCATTTACAGCATTTGTACCGAACTACCGGTTGAGCTGCAGCATGCCATTCTTCGCCCACATCTAGGTTGTACCTTGGTTTCTTTTAATTCAAACAGAGACACCACTCCTTATGAGGGTTGGACTAGTCCCTCCACCTAGCCTTTAAGGGATACGGGGTGTTGTATGTTCTACATGCGTCTAACTTTTGTCAGTATCTAGGATGAGTAAGCAGTTTCTGACGCCCTCAATCCTCTTTACTACCTCCTAGTGTCTCATCTCCCACAAGGTGTTCTTTTAGCAACTCTTGAACACCGCTTCATGTTCCTCAACTATGCTACGAAATTCTGTGCTGGAAGCTTCTGGCGATCTCACCCTAGCAGTTTCAGTGAGATTATGAGATGCAGAGCTTACAATATGTTATAAAGATCGCTATACCTAAGTGCTTAAGGCTAACCCAGACCTCAATATCCCTATGCATATCACAAGTTTAATTTCATCAAATTTCCATTTTGGTGTTGTACTTCCAATTGACCAATCGGCTTCATTGCCATCAGCTCTAGTCTAACCATTTTTGTGCCCCTCTTTTCTGGCCTACGGAACTATACACCAAGAAAATCGCTGAGATTGGTAATTGGCATGCTCCTATATTAAAAGGGCGGGTGAAGCTACACAAAAATGGAGGACAGATATATACTTTGCCACGTTCGGCAAAGTCTAAAAATTTGTACCGGAAGGTTAATAAAATTACACGCTTGATTAGAGCAAGAATACTGTGGAGAAATAAATTCTAAAGGTACACGCCAGACAAAATGATAGCTTAAGTAACGATCTCTAAAACGTGGTCCCAACTTTCCTTCATTACATAATTGTTCTAGGCTTATAGTATGGAATATGATACGCTAGCCCGAGTGCACGATATTTTCGCAAGCGTAGTGCCTATTTCTACTATACCCTACATATTCCGCGCTAGCGAGAGGTTAACTTTTTGGCCATTTATGAAATCTTATGTCTTCCTATGGTGGACTGCATAAACATGGCACTTTATGTATAATTTGTGCAAGAAATGAAACGCCTCCTCACGAAAAAACGCGCTTCTACGCGAATCGCAATAACTTCTTGGCGCTAACCCGAAGTGTAAAGGTTTAAGCTCCGCTGCTAAGGGGCCAAAACAGGAGCAGGATGAGAAACATTATCACAAAAGTTGATTGAATTCACACAGAAACGGTTCTTCAGGCGTATGGCGAATATGGTAGTTCAGAAGCGATATACTGGAATAAAAAGCCTACTACGAGCTCCAATGACCGTACAAAAGCTACGAGTGGGCACATCCCCAACCCAAGGTTTACTAAGGTACTAACATCTTTCTACCCGATACTAGGAATAGAGAGGGCAGAAAGAGTGTCAATGGTTATTAGTAAAGGGTGAAGGTGTTTAGGGTAGTTTCATTACTCTTACTGTTTAGGATGTCGATGTCAACAATGTGAAGAACCTCTCAATTACAAGTTTGAACATTGAGAGATGTGCAGATAAGAACACGATGTTCGATTGGGTCAGGAAAGGCGTAGATTTGTTCTGAATAGCTCAACAGACCCATATGATAGATAAAGCAGAACAAAGATATCCCCTAAAGCAAAAAATTGAAGATGGAGAATTAGGTTCAATCAGCTTGTTTCAGCGAGATGGCCGGATTGATGGTTAACAGACTATTGAGGGGTTCATCAACAGCAAAGACGAACAAAAGAGGTCGCAAACCCCTAAATCAGATCGATAGCTGACTCGACAAGCTTCGGATAATTATCGTCTGAAGTCAATGCCTTTCAAGGGGGGAAAGAAGGGATACCTCAGGGCCGAAGGACCCTTAGAATACGAGGTTTGGAGAAGGGCAACTCGGAAGAGGAGCCGAGAGGATCTATCAATAGTACTGTATCCAATATTTCACGTCTGAAACTGCCGTCAGTGGGTCCATTATATGATAGGAACTGAATACGGATCACCCACGAACACAGACTTGCAAGCATTGGTCGCCAAGGTCGATATATCAGATGCGGGTGAGGATGCACATGCAAAATTTACTTCATTCGATGCGTAGGTGTGCAGCAGGATGGCCAGAGTTCACAAAGCACCGTCGCTTCACTTGGTCCCTACTTTACGGTAAGAGGTTAGATAGCTTGTGGCGTGTTCCGAGACTGTGCCATTCGGAGCCCCGATAGGTCCTCGTACATCGGGCTCATGTAAGGACGCGAAGCATCGGGTTTGAGAAACGACGGAGCGGGACGACGGAAACCTGCAGGTCGGTGTTCATCTGGTAGGGTAGTTCTAGCTATTCTGCAAACCTTCGTATCAGCATTTCACCAGCTCCCATACGTGGTCGGAATCAAGTGTACCTACCGAATGCTTATGGCTTATGCCTTCTAAGCTTTGAAGGTACATAATCTTAGATCTACAGCAGATTTATTACCACGGCTTTACTGCGACAGCAAGGTTGCACCGCATCTGCGTTTTCTACTAAGTGTAATTTGGAGTGATGGCTTGTGATAAGGCGAATTGCAGCTTTCTATGCATTTGTGGCTGCTGTTGTGGCTGCGCAAAAAGCCAGTCTGTTGCCGGACGCCCAACACGCGACGACGTTCGAACACGCGCACGCTCCCGTTATTGACAAGTGTCATTATCCTCCATAGGCGATAGAAAGATGCTCTATGCGGCTCTCGATCGATGGGTAGAGATCTTGAGTACAGGGTATAATTCCTGACTCGCGATAGAGCTTCGTATACTCAGGTGGTAAATGACGAAGCTGACTTCTAGGCCTCACAATTCGATCCGCGTTCCCAAGCAGCTATAGTTGGCTCATTGCTCGTTACCAGTAATTGGGATATTCACTTACAGCACACCCAAATACTACTGTAAGCTGGAACCAAACTTGACTCTTCGGGTTCGGATCACCGGCAGGGGGTTGACGGTTGAGTTTGATCGACGGCAGGGCTGGTCTACGGTAGCTTGACCGGTGGCCGACCTTACATCCCTCATCCTCGCTTCCATCTTATTGTGAAGTTCAGGTTGTTGTCCTCCGGGGATACAGTTTGTAATGCCATATGAAGTATCATGGGCCATACTACTCTTTTGTGCCATCGCACGACATCACAAGTACGAGGATGGTTCGATTGCTACCAAGGAGAAACTCTGGAGCGGCGGTACCTAGGCTGGAGGTGGTACCAGGTAGTGCAGCCATCATCGAAGCAAGGGGATTTGCTTTTTCGACTGTGGAGAGGATTTTGAACTGTTATCAGATTTTCGCAGCCGCCTATAAGTGTAAGCAAGGGAAGTCGAACCGCCGCCATAAGGGATGGACTTTCGGTGGAGAGTGGAAAGTGTCGAATAGGTGGAAGATGGTAGAGTGTAGATAGAGTGTAGGTTGTAGATGGAATTGATAGATGGTAGGTTTTGGCGATTGGTTGGTGGGATTTGGAGGAAGGCGCGAGGTGCACGGGAAGGAAAGCAGAGATACATATATCTCGCAACTTAGACTTTTGAAAAGCTCTCTTACCAGTTCTCGTTACCTACACCAACATCAACACCAGCACTAATTCCAATTCCAATTCCAATACTATTGAACTCCACTCCCTCCTACCGTCATTGGGCTCTCCCCGGATTCTCACTCAGCCATCCGTCGTCAGCTATCCACTATCAACCATCCGCCCTTCTTTATCCCCTCGGCCATTTCACTCTTTGACAGAGGGAGACCAAACTCTTGCAATACAATCTTCAAGTATCAGCTGCCTCGTATGTATATCTGACCGACCCTTAACACCGTCGTTTGAGCTCAACTTACCTTTTGCGAACCAGAGTTGTAGTCATCTCATACGTGCCTTTCCTAGTGCGTACTTATGCAGTAGCCGGTCAGCCTTTTCACATAACAATACGATACAATATAGTAGCACCACCTAACAAGGTTTTTGCTCTCTCTATATCCTCGAGGATAGGTCAAGACTTCCAAACACAGCAGTGGTGACACGGCTGGTAACCTCTTTCACCTCCGTGTCCCCCCGGCGTCGCATGCGCAATTCTCCATCTGTTCTGTCATCCGTTGCACACTACACCTACACTACACCTATACTGCATCTACACTGTGTCTTAGCCTACTCTGATCGAATCAACCTTTTCTTGTCTTGTCCCAATTATAGTGGTGCATTTTCACTTCTGTTGTGCATTGCGCCGCACTCTCCATTGAACAAACTCCTGGGACGCGTTAGATCTCAACCTAAAAACCTTAAAATCCCAAAATTCTAAAGTCTGGCTCGCCTCACGCGTCCCAGCCACAACACACTCGCAACACCCTGGATTAGTGGGCTGCCCACCAGTTCGTTGCTTTCTCCGAGCGGAAGTCTATATTTCCAGGCATATCCGCATGCCATCAAGACTTTCAGCCATCCAGTGTCACTGTACTGGGCAAAGAAGAGGAGTCAACATTTTTAAAAGTACCCAGTAGAGGTTCCTTGTTCAAAGAGCCCTTTGAGAAACGCTTTAGTATGTGCTATCCTTTCCGTATCTGCGTAACTATCTAATGGAATCAATCTAAGTTTGGAAGATTTGATCAGGTCGACGCAACTCTTCACTAAGTTGTGATGAGGCAAGGATAGTAACTCCTACAACTCAACTTTGTTCTGTTCTACACAACCAAATAACTGGTATCGCCAAACTAAAAGTGCCTCTACCCTGGCTCAATTGACTTGAGCGTTGAGGAGTCGTTTGATTTACATTAGATCTTTTTACACAGCTACACGTAACGCGACTAGAAGCTTCATATATCCATTTTAGCTGCTCTGGAAGTAGAAACTCCCTGACAGGACGAAGTATTTGGAAAACCCAACAGTTTGGCGACTTGACGCGATGTACTCGCTTACTCCCAAAATCACCACTCGCGAGTATTCCTCTGGGAACACTACGCCAAGGATGGACATGTCTTCACCACCAACCGCTTTCGAGTATGATAACATGCCGGCAGGTGGCAGTATGGCGACTGCAATGACCAGAAGAAAATATAGCAACAATAGACTTGGTAAATTCTTCAGTATGACCAAGTCAAGTAAGGCTGGGAACTACCAGGATGTCGAACTTCATAACTCGTCCTGCCCGGAACTGCAAGCTGCCTCACCTCCCATGAAGGACGCCAAGATCAACCCTGCCATCAGGCCTGAGGGACAGAAGCTTGTTGCGCGAATGGAGCCTCGTCTGCCTCCTAGAGGGGCCAAAAAACTTTTCAACCCTCCTGCCGCTCCTCTCATACGACCAAGTCAAACTCTGGTACGTGCCACTACAGAACCCGTCCGCGTGGACCATGGGGAAGCGAACAATATCAAAGATCACCACATGGAACGCCGTAATCGCAATGTAAGCGGTCAAACAGATGGATCTTCCCACAGCCGCGCCGATGAGCCACGGAACTGTGAAAGCGTCAAGTCTAGCAGTAGTACCAGTAGGTATGGTACAATCTTGAGGATTCGCCACAGTCGAAGGCTCCTTTTTACCCCGGAGAACCAAATAGGAACTATTGCGAAGGAGTGGGCGGTTGGCAACGAAGAAGCTTACTCTTGGTGGTGCTGGTATTTAGAGTCATATGCAAAAGTGAGTATTACATATGCATGACGAGTCAAAATATTTTATCTAACCAATCATAGGGCCAATTCAATCTCACAAAGGTGCCACCTATTCGCTACAGTTTGTCGTCAGAAAATTACTTTCCAGCGCTTTTTCCTACGTGGGAACAGGACATGCTTTCTGAAGCTCAAAGATTAGAAGTCATTTGGTCTCAGTGGACTGCGGAGCGAAGACTACCTACTGAGGAGATCCTAATGTCTGCGGTAGGGAGGTTCAAAACCTCGTTCATGGCTCTGAGCTTCTTCAATGAAAATTACGAGATAATCAAAGTTGAGAATGGATACAATGCAAAGTATATACCACGTGACGCTAGTCTCGCAGCTCACGCCCTACTGTCAAAGGAAGTATTTACTGTTTTGGACACCAAAAAGGTAAGGCTAATTTAAAACACCACCCATCGTTTCCTACTAACATTTCTAGGCTTTCCAATTCAAAGACCATCCTCTAGTTTTGAATGAACCGAAAATCCGATTCTTCGCGGCTGCACCTTTACTATCATCCAACGATGTACCAATCGCTGTGTTTTCGGTATGGAGTCAAGAGCCACGCACATCGTTCACGCAGGCCGATAAGCTAGACCTCGCTACCTATGCTTCTGTGATGCTTGGTGACTTACAGGATCTAGCGGATACACTATCTACCTCAGGTGGTCGATCTACTCCTCTGCTGCAACGAGATTCGACCATCAATGGGGACTACCGAAGATCGATGGCTCCTTCCCCTTTCTCTGCCGAACTAGAGCGTCTAAGCTCTGAGCTCGTTAAACCACTGCAATTTCACAGAGACCAGGCTCTTCATGCACAGTCCTCTGGGAACTTTTCAGCCACGCAAGCCAAGAAAGGACTTCTTTGTGAACAAACGCCTCCATCTTCTGCTGAAGCAGATCAAGGGCCAACGTTCAGTAATCTTCAAGAAGGATTTGGCAAAAATTTTAAGCAGCTGTCTGTCAACCTAGATGTAAGCACTTATCCTCATCTGCAGGATATGATTACGCCCGAATCTACCAACTTTGATATCTCGAGGCCCTTCTCCGGCTCTGATCTCACCTCCGTCCACAGAGAGCCAAATAACACACCGCATAATACTCCAGTTGGAGAAGAGGTGACCGACTTTCTGGCCCTTAGTGATAGAGATATCTTTGAAGATGTCGAAAACTCTGCGAGTATAAATAGGTCTGGATGGACGGAAGAGGTCGACGCAAGTCAAGTTCTTGACGAAAGTGTGGAGCTATCTGAAACTGAAAGCTTTTCTGCGGACCTGATCTTCTCTGAGAGCCCGGATTTGAGCCTGACGGCTCGTAATCTGGCGACGATTCTTAGCAGCCCTTTGATCGATCTCTCAACCCCACCGCAAGACGTCAAAGTTAGTCCTCAACCCAGAGCATCACCTGATCTTGACCAGCCTACTACCACCCCTCCATCACCACTTTTAAGTTATTCTGATAGATCGAATTGGGTTGACCAGACTTTCAGTTCTCGTGAATCAGGTCCACTGACTTGTGCTGAAGCCTCCAGTCAACTCCATGACATGGTTGCTGAGCAACTACCAGGATTAAGCTTTACAGAATCTACAGTATCGTCCCAGAGATCAGCATATGCCCTTGATACATGGACCTCCGACGTTGATTCTACTCTCGCTCAATATGCGCGCGAGTTTGGTTACGATAAAATGTATGCGGTCGAGATGATTCCAGCAAAGCTTGATATCACCAAAAAGGAGCTTTATGAACCTGGCGGAATCAATTATAACGTTTTGGCATCCTGCGGACCTACTGAGCTAGATCCTCGAAGTCTCAATCATGCATTTCATGTCGATTGTCTGAGAAGCCGGGATTATAAGTTTTACAGCTGTAAAGAATCTAACTTGACTGGAATCGTGTTTCCATATCCCAAAGATTCGATTTCTCCTGAACAGCGGACGCGTGGCATGCTTTTTGGTGCGTTCAAGAACGGTATGTGGCCAATGGATCCAGATGCAGAGTTAACGAAGCTTTGGAAAATCATGGATTCTCTTATGGAGCTTATACTCAAGCCATCTCGTACGCTTGTTTCAAGACGATCGAAGTCAGATCAAGTTTCCCCGAAACCTTTTCCAGCCTCCGAGGCTCGTGAAGTTGGAGGTCATACTCAAGGATACCACCACTCTCTTGATTTTGGTCTTGACTTTGGTCTTGACCAAGCTATGAATAGTCTCCACATGCAAGATCTGCGAAGTAGTGCCCAAGAAAAGAATTTCGGGCAGGAAGTTAATTGGTCTGAAGATCACAATGGCGAAGACCATATCGAAGATTATACACTGGCTGTAAATTATTTCGGCCAAGCATATATCAAGAAGAGGGGCGACTGTCATAGTCGGACTGGCAGTGATGAAAGTCGGAATAGTGGAAAACAGTCCCATCGTCGAAACAACCACCATCTTCGACCTAGCCAGCTAATCGACGCTCGCGAAACTATTGCCCTTGCTCGTTGACAAGGATCGCTCCTATTACACAAGACTCAATGACTCAATGACTCAATGATGAACATTACGATTTGTTAGATTTTTTCTTTTGCTGTGCTTCACACACGAATACATATGGTAACTTGCACATATACAAGTTCGACGAATGATGAATGAATATACGCAAAAGTTTGATAAAAAAACCCCACCAAGTTGGCTATCTATCTGAGCCTCAGGGTTTCTCCGTTCCTCAGAGAAGTAGTACGACGAGGATATGATTATATGTCTGGCACAAGTTATATACTAGGTATGGGCAGACCTTGCCTTTGGAGTTTGGGGTATGGAGTTAAGTGGTGTTATGGCCCATTCTGGCTTGTATTAAGTAAAATTGCAAAACAACCATGGCCCGGAAGACCACAATCGATTGCTTGAATTTCACTTTTCCCTCTGTGTTGTCGTATTGTGAATCTGCGCTGTGCCACAGGAGCTCGGGAAACATACTATCAATCATCCCAAGTAGCTTGAAATGGATAATTATTGTAATGCACTATTCGAATCACCTCATAAACTTATCATTCTTGAGACAGCACTTGTACATCATTCGTGATGCTAATGAGTATGCGAGGATATGCACATAGATTCTACCAAATATGCATGAAGCCGGCCGAGTCCAATGAAGAGAATGATTAGATTGGATGCGATTACCATAGATTTAGTTACTGGAGCAGAAGTTTCGGTGGTGTGTATCGTTGATGCTTATCTAAATCTAGCATATGCCATGAAACCCGACCTGTAACGAGAGCCAATATATCCCTGCACTCCTCTTCTAATGAATTTCTCTCCCGCTAGCTCAGCAGTCTCCACGACATTCTTGTCCTTGGTTTCTTTTTTTTCTTATGGTATCGAGCGTAGTTGGCATCTAGTCTTGAGCCTGTCTGAGAGCCCGTCTGAACCAGTACTCGCACAACCTAGTCGGCGATGTTGTCCACAATGTTTCCTTGCCCCAAAGTATCTTGGCGACATTCTGGCTTCATCTAGATAGCTCCTAGTTGCTGGCCAAGTTGTTGGCTAGAGTGGACTCTTCGACGAGTCGATCAGGATACATTGGTAGTGCTCGATGGGGATGGTATAAAAGAAGGTCCATATGTCCACATTAAATCATATCCTGTTCATATCCTTCGTAAAGGAGGAGGGTTAACGGCGCCTCGATGTGGTGCTAATCATGAGCCTTGGCATGAGGTATTTCCAACATGCCAAGAGATGGATGATCCATTTATCAAACCTGTGAGGAGCTGCCGATTTCTCGTTTCTTTGTGGAAAGATTGATCAGTGCAGCAACACCAACGAGAAATATAATTAAGAATAACACGCCGAGGGCGATGGGAAGAGCGTTCATTTTGTAGAATTCTACTTTGAGTCAAAACGTATGCAGTAAGTGAATAACTCGGGATAATCGGCAGCTTGGATGTGAATTCTGGTAGCCTTTGCTATGGCGGTGGTTATGTTCTGACTTTGAAGTATAGCAATGTATGAAAGGTAGCGGTGTTTTCGAAAATAGTTGGTCGAGGACCTATTGAAAGGGAATAAGACAGATGTTATGTGCGATACAGTCCTACCTACCTAATCCTATCCACAAATCAAATCCTACTAAGGTGTGAATCTCAGTCTGTTATGTCTAAGGTCATATTCCGAGTTCCGAGCGGTCACGTGGTGTTATGGAGTGCGGACAATGGTGTCTGCTTGCAACAGCAGTGTATTGCACTACCAGATTGTGAATAAGGGAAGACCGGCCAAGTCAAGAGTACTGCAGTATATAAAGGTTGAGATGTTGTGCTCAAACAAAAGAAGAATAGAAGGGAGGAGGAGGTGACGAAGTTTGTTGTGGTGGCTGCGGGGAGGACGCGAGGCAAGGAGACTTTCCAAGGGAGCGCCATGTTGGGTGTGTGTGCCACTTTGTTCCATACACCAATTGAAGTCGATTGCTTGCAGGTAGTAGTTGCTTCATTCTTTGGTGTTTGTTCTCGGTTTTACGTAGTGTATCTGCTTGAACAATGCTTGGATGTGATTTCCCAGTCCCGGGTCAGAGGAACCGCCAACACAGCAACCAAAACAGATCTCATCCATGACCAGCAGGACACACCCGACCCTCAAGACCATCCAGCTCCATGTAGAACCTGATACTGGCTGCCTAGTGAGCCTTTGCTTACTCTCTGGTGGGCTGAGCGATGTAGCGCGACAGCGATGAGGTGAGGATGGTGTATGGAGCCAGAATCTCAGTGGTCGTTATGGCTTGGCAGTCTGGCAGTCGTTGCCATGGCTTGCTCTGCTTGGCATGAATCGCGTCTACTACGATACGTCTCCATCCAGGATCGCTGTGCAAATGCCAATTGACTTTGCACTACAACATATTTGGTGATAATGGCAGGTCCCTCGCCTTATAAGCCGCGGCGGAAGGCCAAGAAGACCGGAAGTGCTAACGCCAGCGAGGTGTCCTCTGTTGCCTCAAGCACAAAACGGCCACAAGTAGGGAATCGGCCAACATATCCTCTTGCTGCCTTCCTATGGCCCGCCCGCAATGTGTCACAATGGGAGATTCTCCCCCTTATATTGATGGCTGTGGGCCTCTTTAGATGGGCTGCTGGGCTCTGGGGCTACTCTGGTAAGCTTAAGTGTTCGAAATTTGAAGGCGTTGGCTAAATAATTCCTAGGGTTTCAAAACCCTCCTATGCATGGTGACTACGAAGCTCAAAGGCATTGGATGGAAATTACGACTCAATTACCAATCTCACAATGGTACTTTCATGATCTTGAATACTGGGGCTTGGATTATCCACCTTTGACTGCATACCACAGCTGGCTTTTGGGCAAAATAGGAGGAATCCTTAACCATACATGGTTTACTCTTTTTGCGTCTCGTGGTCTTGATGATCCGGCATTAAAGGTATTCATGCGAGCCACAGTCATCGTCTCCGAATACCTCATTTACATACCTGCGGCGGTGATATTTGTTCGGCGGCTCAGCAAACTTCAAGGAGTTACAACATGGACATCGTCTGTTGCTTTGGTTGCTATATTGATGCAGCCAGGAATAATCTTGATCGACCATGTTCATTTCCAGTACAATACGGTCATGCTTGGACTGGTTTTGGCAAGTATGTCTAGTATCTTAGCTGGCCGGTACATGTGGAGCAGCATCTTCTTTGTATTTGCCCTTGGGTTCAAGCAAATGGCATTGTACTATGCCCCGGCGATATTTGCTTATCTTCTGGGAGTATGTGTGTTTCCGCGACTTAATTTCCCACGCTTCCTGGGAATCGCTGTCGTCACGGTAGCTTCTTTCGCGATCTTGTTCCTACCAATGTTTCTCGGAGCTCTCTATGACGCTCATCGAGGTGTTGATGCTCGGCCAGACTTGTTCGGGCATTTCGCTCCCCTGCCTATACTCTCCCAGTACTCATTTAGGATCAATTACAAAGCATGGTATTACCCTATAATACAGCAGTCCGCCCAGATTATTCACCGTGTGTTCCCATTTGCTCGAGGACTATTCGAAGATAAAGTAGCCAACTTCTGGTGTGCCCTAAACCTAGTTATCAAGCTTCGTAAGTATCCATCGGAGCTATTGCAGCAGGCATCCTTGCTTGCAACTATGGCAGCAATTACACCACCTTGTCTTATGATTTTCCTTTACCCCAGGAAAGAACTTTTACCGATGGCTCTCGCGACAACCGGTTGGGCCTTCTTCTTATTCAGTTTCCAAGTTCACGAAAAGAGTGTACTACTACCTTTGATGCCGATGACTGTCCTCCTGGCAGGGAAGAACGGATTGAGCAAAAATGTTCGATCTTGGATTGGGTTTGCAAATATGCTTGGAGTCTGGACCATGTTTCCCTTACTCGAACGGGTTGATTTGAGGATTCCGTACGGTGTCCTTTCCCTATTATGGGCATACTTACTTGGCCTACCACCTACGAGTTTCTCAGTATATCAATATGACTCGAGCTGGGTAGCCATTGCGACAACGGTAATTCATTGTACGTTTTACTTGATAATGCTCGTATGGCACGTAGCGGAAGGCATGCTCTCGCCACCAAGCGATAAGCCTGACCTGTGGGTGGTGATCAATGTTGGGATTGGAGCGGTAGGATTTGGAATATGTTATCTGTGGTGTTTGTGGAGCCTCGTAGTAGACGCTGGCATTGCGGAATTCTCAAAAACGGAAAAGAAAAGGGATAAAAAAGTCCAGTAATTGTTTATAGCTTCGATATACCCAAGATGACTTTCGCTATAATTGTCCTGTTTTCCCTCAGAGTTCCTTTCTAAGAAAATTGGTCTTGCACAACATAAAATGCTCTTGAAGACAAAAGCGCTCAGTTTACCATATAGCATATTCTTAGAGAATCTTTGAATTTGACTATTTTGAACTTGCAGCTTTCTGTTAGCTTGCCTGCGCTGAGAAGCCTGGCTAGTCTCAGATATCATGCTGATAATGGCCAGTTCTAGAGTGTTCTCCTTTGTTGTGGGCAACTCTGGCAAAGTCTTTACAACGCAGGAACAAAGAAGTGGCTGCTACTCTGCCTTTTCTATTCCGTGCTGTATTCATGGGTAGGCATGCATAAAGAAAACTAGATCTGAGAGCAGCAATTTCCATTCGTTACATTGCCGGAACTTTGCATTCGCTGTTCTTGTCAAGTTTTTCTTCCCTACAGTATCCGCTTATATTTTAACTGTTGTGGCAACTTCATGATGTTATCTCCTTCTGTTACATGGGCAGCAGCCTTGATTGCATCGGCATTTGCGCAGACTACTAGCCAACCCTCCAGCAGTATATCAGAGACAAGTATCGCTATTTCCGCGACACATATCGTGTCTGTTGGAGCTGTGAGGGACCTCATGCAATTGCCAAAGTTCGAGCGCTAACGAGATATGCTTTCAGAACGGACATCACTTTGAACCTAGCCAAGTTAAAGCAAAGGTGGGAGATATCATTGGTATGTGCCGTAGCCGGATATTCTGTGATGTCTTAATAACCATCCCCGACTTTCATTGCAGACTTTCAATTCTACCCACAGAATCACTCGGTAGCACGAGCAAACTTTGGGCAGCCATGCATACCATACGAAATAACAGGGCAAGGTAGAATTGGGTTTTGGAGCGAGTTCCGACCTATTGATGTAGTTTTGACAAAGGTATGTGGCAAATCCAAAAATGTCTTGCAATACACTGACATTTGAATCTAAATCTTAGCCACCAAGTTTCCAAGTGAGAATCAACGATACCGAACCTGTATTCTACTACTGTTCGGCTCCAGGCGCTTGCCTCGATGGTTAGTTACCCATCTACGGACAGGCTTGTATTTGACTAATTTTGACTCAGGTATGATAGGTGTTATCAACCCAAATTCTACGCAAACTTTCGCTATTCAATATGAGTTGAGCCAAAATACAACTCAACAATTAAGTCCTGGCGAACCTTTCTTTGAGCCAGAACTAGAATCTACAAGAACTCGAGGTTCACCTACTCCAACTTCCACAACAGCAGTTGCTAGTAGCAATTTAGTCAATGCGGACCATCCGCATAGTTTGAGTACTGCAGTTATAGCTGGTATAGTCATCGCCGCTGTATTTGCGGTGGTTTTAGCTGCAGCAGTACTTTATATATGTGGTCGCCAAAAGACGATAAATGAGATTTTGCATCGCCAATCAGCCGCTCCAAACCCACCATCAGTCTATCACCCCGACTTGCCTGGTTATGCGGAGGCACAGTATCCAAACATGGCAAAACCCCACATGAGCGTGATCTCCTCATCAGCTGGTCGTTACAGGCAGACACCATATGACTTTGGAATGATCCCAACGACGATCGGTGGTCGTAATTGCAGGACTTCTAGTCTACCAGTTGATGACAGACGTGGGATCGATTCTAATACAAGCGGTGTTAGTGGCACGGAAATCGAGGGATCACCACGATTTCCAAGTCCAAGATTCTCACTTTATGAGTCATATAACATCGATAGGAATAAAAAGTTAGTTTGCCTATACTTACCTGTGTTTGAATCAGTTTAATAGATTGACATATTACTGACAACACCAAAGATCACTGCAGCAGGTTCAACCAAAACACTTTGCCCCAGTCGAGTTGCCCGCTCCCTTAGCACCTAGCCGCACCGGTCCTAGCTAGGGGTGAAGGATGAGACTAGTTACGGGACGTATAAGGATTTATCGTCTAAGAAATCGGAGCAACTAGTTGTCAATGTGTTTTATTTTAAAACTATGGAGTATCCGGTGTATCATAGGAAGAGATATACACGCACACGACTCGAAAGAAACTCGAATCGGAGAATTATAAGGCCAGGAAAGTCGGCAAAGTATGTGAGATGAATTGAATGGAAAGTTAATTCTAGGAGCATTATTATACTAGGTAGATATAAATTTGGCGATGGCTCTGGAAGGAGGCACAGAGGAAGATAAGCAGAGTGTACAATACATGATGGTTAGTCACCCTTCATTTTTGGTCAGGCACAATTGAACAAACAATCTGAATAAAGGGTTATTCATCTAGACGAAACTCATTCCTAAGTTTACGATTTTGCCTGAACGTGATCCTAAAGTCTTCCATTAACTGCACAAATTATTTAACATGATGAAAAGATTGGTATAAGTAACGTGACTAATTACAACCCCTGCTCCAACACCACTCCTCGCTTGGAGGATTGACTACCACTTACTTCCAGACCCTATCGGCTCAAACATATCCAAGAAATAACTCTTGCCTTTTACCATCTTTACCATAGCACTTGGTGTCCTCCATCCAGATAATTGACCAACTCCTCCTTCTCTACCGATTGGCACCATAAGTGTTCCGGTCATTGGCTTGAACTCTTTCTGGACTGGTAGTTTTTTATCACCACCAAAGATAGCATTCTTCAAACCCCCCAATATTCCTGGAGCCTTACCGAGCCCAGCAATGTCCACAGCTAATGATGAAGCTGCAACCGGAATCATAGCATCCAATTGTACGAGCGTTGCTTCACTGCCAGCAACGATGTCGCCGACCACATAAACACCGGTTGCATCAGCTGATGCCTCAGCACTTCCTTGAACTCGGAAATAGCCGTCCTTGGTGATAACGCGTTTCGAATCATCAAGCCATGATGCTGGGAGGAATTGGGTATTTGGTTTACCGCCCGTGGCATCAATGTACAGGTCCACGGTCTTCGTAGTTCCATCACTGAGCGTCAAAGTCGAAGCACCATCCGCTCCAGTTGTGCTGCTCACAACTCGAACATTGTGTATGACTTCAACGTGCTGGACCTGCTGGAGATAGGATTCGCCTCGCGCACTTGTTGCAGGCAAAATTTTCGAGAGGACCCTGGTGCTTCCTGAAAGGAGGGTGATCTTTGCGTTTTTAAATTCGGATGCGATTTCACCGGCAGTCTCGACTCCTGTAGGCCCTCCTCCTGAAATGAGAATGGTCTTAGCTTTAGGTAGCTTTTCATGGATCGAGCTGAAGGCTTTGTGGCTAAGGGACTCCTCGTCTTGTAATGTCCAGAGTGGGGAGGCGGATGTTGTACCAGTGCTGAGAAAGAGGAAATCATAGTGTAACTCCTGGGGAGGCGCCCCTTCAGACGTGGGATTCACTATTACAGTTCTTGTGGAAGTAATAAGGTTCTTCGCAACGCCTTGAAGTAGGGTGAATTTTTCAGCACTATATTTCTTGAATCCATCCGCCAAAGGCGTCCATATTTTCTCCTGTGGAATCAAAGTCGGGTTGATGAGCGCACGAGGCGCGGCGATCTTGTAGAATAGATGGGTGTTGGGTGTGACCAGTGTTATGTGGTAGGACACAGCTTTGTCGCGGCTTTCTAGGAAGGGAATTGTGTGCTTGAGCAAATAATGCGCAACACTAGTTCCGCCCAGATTTCCTCCCAAAATAACAATTTCCCGCGTCTCTGGCATGATGTTAATAGCGAGGTCGTTTCTGTAGATGAGTCGAGTAGGTGTATAGATATTGCAAGAGCTGATGGATCTGAATGTATGAAAACTACTGAGGCAAGTAGCGGTCTTTATAGAAAGAGCGTGAACTCGACTCAAGATGAATCTATCTTTGGTCAGAGAGTTTCAGTGGAGTCGGGCACGGGTACTATTGTGTATCAAGCCGCGCGCACCGGATAACTAAGTTCTAGCTCCGAAGGCCGAAACGTTTCGACCGGTGCCAAATTCATTTTTTGACATATTGAAGTGAGATTGGCTTGAGAACCGCGTAGAGTCGAAGCTAGTTGTGACATAGCTGCTGAATATATGAATATTCCCACGATTGACAACTCTCCTTTCTATTGGCATTCAAACCTCAAGAACAACTTCCGTTCAGACGTACATACGCTTGGGCTGGTTGGATCATTAGCATATACCGCTAGATGATTTGAGTGGGACTGGTAAGTGCGTCAAAACTTAATTTGTGAGTTAGGCTCGAACTGTACTAGGTGCTATAGAATTGATTTGGCAGCAACCTACTACTGCTGACCAACGTTGATTGATTTTGATATTGTAAGAGTTTGGTTTTGGAGTAGAGAAGGTTGCTAATCCTCCATACCAGAACTCTGATTTTCCAAATTAACCAATTTTGCGAATTAATTAATCGCTCCAATTTAAGACTAGCAGGATTATTTTGCTATACTGAAAATCGAATCTTGAATGTTATTTGATCTTGGATTGCAGAGCCTTTTTATTTTGTTTTTCTACCCATCGTTCTCAGTCGTGTAGACTCTCCGTTCTATTCAGAGAACGTCGGCAAATTCACGTGCGCTCGAAGATAAGTCCTCACAGCAGTACTGTGAACATCCCCCTAATCTCACTATACATGAATATCCCGGAAACCTAGATTGGCGAGAGCCACTGTCACGTGTGGTTAGCGGGAGTGCAATTTGTCCCCAGATTCGCTCGGGGTCGGCATTGGAACCAGTCACTCGGGTCCGAAACGTCACATACGCCAAGCAGCGAGAATACGCGGTTTTCTATCAACAAGCAATTCTTCGAAAATGCGGTCTATTTGTATCAAAGTCAGATAGCAGAGGACGCCTTACCCTTCAACTATTGTTTTGAACAAGTATCACAAGAGGTTTGCTCGCTTGCCTTGAAGTTAGAGTTCCATTTCGTCACACTCCAAACTTAATCTGGCTCTATACCCCGGAATTCACCTAACATATGGAATATCGTACAGTCACTGCGAAACCAACTTGTGGTGGACTAAGAAAGCAGTTTGAAAATTTCAGATTCAGAAGTATTAGCCATTTGGCTAAGTTCCAAAAGTAACAGTGGCACGAATTCAGTTGACAGTCTTATCATCTGGAATAATGATTCGATACAAAAGCAGGTGTAACCGTTTGCAGCCGTTTGATAAAGTCGCTCTTCAGACAAAATAGCTGACTTAATTCAGAGAGAAATTAATGCACAATTGCACATATGATTCCCATAGTGGAGGTGGTCACGAATCGTCATCAGTAGCAAGGATATCAACTACAGGACAAGACTGCTCAACCACAGTGCCGGGCAGACATGAAATTACGCTGTTTGAGACATCCACTCACACTCATTACTGATTGTATCTCATCAAATTATAGCAGCAAGCAACGGTACTGCAAGTGGCTTCCTCGATAGCACGGAATTCGGTTCGATCCGTTCCACTCGACAATCTCCAGCACTATCTATAACGTATATCAGCGATACCAATATCATCTTCCATACTTGGTTGATAAGCTCTAGCGCTAGCTAAGCCAAAATTTGGTGAAATGTTGTGCCCCCCTGCCCTTTTCAAGTCGCACTGCTGGCTGTCGCTGCTCAGTCAATCTGTCATTTCTATTCCTCTTTTTGCATATATTCAGATGGTCTATATCAAAACCAATATACCTATGACTAGATTAACCTCCATGATACATTAGCGCAGGCTTCCACCCCAGAAGGAGTACGTGTCCCTCGATCATACGTCCACGGCTTTTGGAGGATGCAGTTTACGAAGTGTAGCACGGACTGAGTGAGTATCCGCGGATATAAGAAGACATGTGATTGGCTGTCGTTCAAACTCGAAATCTTTGATTTGAAATCGAACAATCGAAAATCGATCAACGTGGTTATTCATTTCAGTTCATTTCAGCCACTCTCTGCCGTCAAATAAAGCCTGCGTTATCAAAAGATGAATCACATCGAGATTGACGACCAATCGAGTCGTACAAGCCCAGCCAGAAAGCGTGGTGGATATGTAAGCTGACGGCCCCAAACCAAACTTGACCACGCCTTACGTGAACTGTAAGTAGCATTGCTACATACTAGACTAGTGGCCACAAAATGACAGATTCTTGGAAGCGCTCGTTAGAATATTAGCCAACAGATGAATCCCATTCTCCAAGAACCCGCATGCAGCTCTTCCCAAGTATTGTTAAGCTGCAAGCTGTGTTGACCGGAGAATCCCCAATTGCACAATTTGAAAGGTGGCTATATCCGAGACCGTAGTTCCGAGCCGGAGATAAGGCAAACGAACAAGCCATTCGGCAACATTGAAGCTTATTTTGGTTGTCATCTTACGGTGCTTTAAATTTTGCTTTGACAAGCACAAGGGACAATGAAGGCCCGAGAAAGTGATCTATAGAGCTTATGCGCAATACTATTGGACAGGCTTGTTGGGGGTCGTCTTATCCATGCTTATCCCTTACCCTACCGTCTCAATCACTCTGACTGTCTGAATCAGGGAGATAGTGGAATTACGAGGAGGCTGTCGAGCTATTATGGGGTTCTTTGTACTTTTAGCCTCTCACCGAACCTCACGCGTATACAAAGACTCGAGGATGACAAATGACCTCAGTGGTCAAGGTATGATGTGTGGAATTACATTAGTTGTAGCATCCAGCTTATTTAATCATTTGGCTTTGACTCAATTGCCTATATTATGGTCTATGTCCTCCAGCCTTTTCTCGTTATAGCAGATATCGAAGTGAGCAAAGCTCTTGTTCATGGCAAAACTTCCTGAAACTGTCTCTAGAATATATTAATTTCGTCTAGTATCATTTTGTCTATAATATTTGCACCCATTCCACGCCAAACCTCCTCCAAAAGTACCTCTCTTTTCAATCATGTCCGACGAAAAGTCTATCGGGGCTTCCCCCGTCGACGCTCCCACCAGTCCTGAGAAAGTCGACCAAACTGCCCATACGAATTTAACTGTGCCAGACAAAGAAACACAAAACCCATCAACAGCAACGTCCATAACTGGCGATATTGATAGCGAGAAGAACCAGGCAGCAATCGAGGAAGCAAAACCTCCTAGGGAAATCAGCGGCATAAAATGGGCCGTTGTTGTCTTAGCGATTCTTTCTTCGACCTTCCTGTTCGCTCTTGACAATACTATCGTTGCCGATGTCCAGCCCGCCATCGTGTTGCATTTTGGAAGTGTCGACAAACTCGCATGGCTCAGTGTCGCGTTTCTGGTAGGCGCTGCCGCTACTAATTTGGTTTGGGGGAAGATATACGGCCAGTTCAACTCAAAGTGGATGTACATCTTCTGTGTATTAGTATTCGAAATTGGCTCTGCAGTGTGTGGTGCTGCTCCCAATATGGATGCGTTGATTGTAGGGCGTGCTATTTGTGGCATTGGAGGCTCGGGAATGTACGTTGGTGTCATGACACTTCTAGCAGCCACAACTACCATGCAAGAAAGACCCGTTTACGTCGGAGGAACAGGGCTTACCTGGTAAGTAGTGCCTCATGCCAAAAGGTCGAATACCTTCTAGTAGAAATCAAGTTCTCTTCAGCGTCTGTTTGGGAATACCTTTCATGTTTTGAAGACGGATTTCTGCCTAGCCACATCATATTTGTTATGAAATGAGTATCTTTTTACTAACTCGATGTTAGGGGCCTCGGAACGGTACTGGGACCAATTATCGGTGGTGCTTTTACTGATTCCTCTGCTGGATGGAGGTGGGCATTCTACATCAATCTCGTGATTGGCGCACTATGTGCTCCAGTTTATATCTTTATGCTTCCTAGCCCGGACCCTCGCCCAGGTGTCTCACTCAAAGATCGCGCACGGGAGATGGACTATGTGGGAGCCATCTTGACTATGGGCGCTTTCACATCAGGAGTCATGGCCATCAGTTTCGGCGGTATCACCTGGAGTTGGGGCTCCGGCAGGATCATCGGCCTCTTCGTATGCTCAGCGGTTCTTTTTACCCTACTAGGTATTCAGCAAACCTGGACGATCTTTACTACCACTACTCGCCGCGTATTCCCAGTCGAATTCATGAAGTCTCGCACTCTGCTCCTCCTTTTCGCCTGTACCGCTGCGGGAGGAACGGCAATCTTCATCCCTATCTACATGATCCCGATCTTCTTCCAATTTACTCGTGGCGACTCGGCTCTCGAAGCCGGTGTTCGTCTTCTACCTTTCATTATGCTGACGATATTCTGTGTCATCACTAATGGTGCGGTCATGTCGAAATATGGTCTCTATATGCCATGGTATACCTTTGGAGGTGCGCTCTGTATTGTCGGAGGTGCTCTTATGTCTACTGTTGATACATCTAGTAGCACCTCTAGAGTCTATGGCTACTCTATTCTAATTGGCATTGGAGATGGACTCTTTGCACAAGCCTCCTTTTCTGTCGCTCAAGCCGTGGTGGAGCCTCATCTTATCCCATTGGCAGTAGGGTTCATTACTTGTGCTCAAATCACTGGTAGTACTATCGCTCTTGCCATCGCCAATGCGTTATTTTTAAACGGAAGCCAAGAGAAGATCCAGGATATCTTACCTGGCGTGCCAACCAAGGTCATTCAGCAAGCTATCTCTGGGGCTGGGAGCTCATTTTTCAAGACGCTGAGTGGAGATGTTCAAGCTAGGGTACTAGATGCAATCGTTGATTCGATGAGCCAGTCTTACATACTTGTCATTGTCGCTGGTGCAGTGGTTTTATTATGCAGTTTGGCCATGAAGAGAGAGAGGCTGTTTATGGAGGTTGGGCATGCGGGATAGCTGGATGGCAGGTGATGAGTAACAAATATTTCAGATTAGATATAACAAAACATGAGATTGAATGCAAAAAGGGGGCTATTAGATAAGGGGTATCTAGTATTGGAGTTTCGAAGACGGCTTGGTTACCTATATAATTTATACTCCCCTCACTTTTGAGACGCGAGGTACCAAATTGATAATCTAAAACTTTTCTTCATTACATTGGGCCCTTAGGATATGACACCAGAGAAGACGCAGCTTTCGTTCATATGAATATAAGCTACAGGCTTTCAGTTGTGCTGAGAGACTTGGTTCTTGCAAGTTTACATAAGTTGTACTTCTCGGTCTTACCATTAAAAAACAGCAGCACTTTTACGTCTTACCTCATCAATTAACTCTGATCTGACTGTTTCACGCACTTCCAAGTTCTCGAAGATTTCACCACCACAGGATAATATGGTTACAGAGGACTGTATGCTAATGTGTCTTTAAACTGCCAGATTTTTGAAATTTAAAACAGATCTCCAGGTACGTAGGGGTAGACAATTTTCCATAGAGCTCTTTTAAAAAAAAAAAAGCTCCCCAGAAGAAAGAGGTTGCTCCTATTTTGAGATTTACCTAGATGTGACATCAGTAATGCCATCAAAAGTCCCACTAGAACACCTCGGCCGGAGGTTTGCACGTGAAATCGCAACATGCGCGATAACATCAGTGCTCTTCGAACAGACGAGGTTTGTGTTTTCTTTTCACCACCTACCCGTGCGAAATTCGGTGCTTATTTCATGCCACTAACAAGGCGTAGTGGAATACTTGGCGTCTTAAAATCTATAATCTATCTTTCGAGACAGGGCTATTGTCTTGACTCGCTTAATTCAGGGGCGTGACTAATTATTAAGACAGGAAGGCCACGAGCGACGCGTACTTTGTAACCAATGGACGCAGATTTCAAAGTGTTCTACGGACGTATATTCTGTGATTAGGTATGGAGCTGAACTCATCTTTTGGTTCCAGCTTTAAATCACCTTATTGTGTAATGATATTAATATGGTGCGTCGAAGAATGTCACGTATTCTCTCCAATCCAGTGAATTCTAAACTAGTTTGATCAAATTTTAGTCATTCGTATCCACTCCAAAGAATCATAGCTACGAGATAAATGCCGAGTCCAAATCTGTGATCCTAGCCTGCTCATTTGTAACAGTATTCATTTAAAGTATTTAAACCACGAGAGAACTGTGACACATAAGATATTCTTTGAAAGAAGGTAGAGTCTCACAGACCATATTCAGTCTCAGAGGCATGTTCGATCTTGCTAACAATATCAAATTGCAAAATACATTCATTTGCACCAGATACGTTTATCATTACCACTTCCAGAGCACAGATGCACATGTTGACTGCATGCCACTGGACGTGAAGGAATGTCATCTTCGCACAATATCCCAATAATAGATAAAAAAAAACACAAATTATGGTTTTCGGGCTAATTATTTTTCGTTCATATCAGTTTTCAAAACCAAAGAATGTTACCGCTCCTATGGAGTCTGAACCCATGTTGTTAAACAAACGGATGGTGTGGTGAATTTCTAAGTGAACGCATGTTAGGCGCATTTCTTGAAAGAATGGTAGGCTCTTTTGGAAGTCCTTGGGATTGGGGAGTAGCCCCATGTGGTCTTCTCAAGGATCCCGTTGAAATAGAAGGATGATCTTGCCAATGTGCGGCCGGAGACTGTAATTGCTGCGCCGCAGGTGGATTCGCTGTGGGATGGGTTGACCTTGGTGAATATGACCTTACTGGTGATCGAAGAACCGAATTACGCTGTACAGCTAAGCTCGCTATTTGTGTAGATTGTGGTGACCCCAATCTAGTCGGTGGATGGGTGAGTGGTGACCTCGATCTTGTTGAACGAGAAGAGGATCTAGACCTTATCGGCTGAAAAGGCAAAGCTGATCTTGATGTTATTGGTCCAATGTGGACTGCCGATCTTGACCTCTCTGATTGACGGTGTTGTGTTGAAGTTGGAGGTAGTAGCCCAGTTGATGTCACATGTGATCTCGACGGGACAGATGGTCTAGGGGCCAGTAAGGGTGTATTTGAGGGATGCATTGGAATTGGATGCTGCACTTGCGATGGTCTATTTGGAGACATGGATCTTCGCCTTGATAAGGGTAGGAGATCGAGTTGGTCCGGAGAGGTGGTCGGTAAACGCCGTATCACTGGGGACCCTGAAGATAGAGTTACTGGAGCGGGTTGCGGCATTTGGGGATGGGCTGAAGGATTTGGGGCAGGAGGTGATTGAACCATCGGCTGTAAATGGAAGTGCGTATCTGATGTTGGTCCCTGTATGTAGTAATAGTTGTTTGTTACGTTCTTGGTTCTTGTTTGATTTAAATCCGTGATGGGGAGAGGCGATGTAGGTCTGACTTGTTGGTGCTGGTGACTGATTGGAAGGTTCACAGAGTAAGGATTATTCGCTACACGAGGACTACTCGTATTGAACGAATTATTGAAATTAATTTGATCTCGGGACCCACTGCTATGAGCATCTATGAAAACATTTGTATGTTTGCCTTGGCTCGGGCTCCGGCCTCGCCTTCGTACTGGAGCAAGTGTAAGTTGCTGTTGTGGAGCATTTTGCTGGAATACAACTGACGGCATTATAGATCCGTTGATAGTATGAATTGGAGCATTTATGAAACTCGGCGGGACAAGTGTCTGGTGACGTGTGATGTTTGACGGAGGATGTTGTAGGAGCTGCAATCGTCCACTCTGCCTATATGCAAGAAGAGGAGGTGTAAACGTTTCTCGAAGCAAGATTTCGTCGGCTATGCCTTGAAGTTGTGCTCTTTCTGCATCTAGAGCAAGCGCTCGAAGAATGGAGATCTCCTGTCGAAATGCATCTTCTTGCGCTAAAAGTTCCGCTGTGTTTTCTTCGAAAGCAAGAGCCTGTAGTCTTGCAATTTCCAATTGTCGAAGATATTCAAGTTGCCCCTGCCGGGAGAGCTCTTCGTACTCTAACATCCGTCTTTCAGGAATATAATTGGACGTCTGGACCAAATCATGATGTACTAGTCCTTCGGGTAGAGAGAGTGGAGGCAAGACAGTAACACTGGCCTGCCGTCTCCTGTAAGGTATAATTCGAACAGGATCCTCAAGATAGTCATCTTCCACGTCCCTTCTGAAACACATCGTGGTTGAAAGGCCAAATGTAGAAAAGGAAATCAGGACATTTTGGAGTATTGGTGCTCATTAAATAAACCGAACACGTCAGAAGTGATACTCGTATAACGTTACCGAGCGAGTCGATTCAACTTGCCGTGTAACTTTAACTAGTATCATATGATAGTAGCAAACAATGAATCAGGCAGTTATAACAACATTGATTCAGGTATATACAATTATCTAATGAGAAGGCCCTCTAATATTGCTACACATCATCTGACATATGCTTATTCTAAATATTCTTAATTTAAGAGCTGGTTGGCTCTCAGGTGCCTATTCAATTCCCACGATGATTGTTATTATCCGCCCAATTTCCGGCGTCTTGGTCCTCGCTATCGTCATCACTGCTAGAACCTACAATATCTTGATCGTCTTCGTCCGCTTTAGTAGCGTTGGCTATCTTATCACTATCACCTGCACCCGGCTTCCGTTTCTTCTCAAAGTCTTGGGTATGAGCATCCGCAATTATTTTAGTGAAAGTCCTGGTAGGAGCTCGCCGACGGAACTCGCTGTCAGGGGTCTGCTGATGCTGCTCGCCACCACTAGCACGACTGCGAAGTGTTGCAAAGGGTGCCAATCCTGTGGTGGATGGAGTAGAGGAAATGGCTGTTATGGGTGCTTGCTGATCTTGTTGATTCTCTTCACTAGAATTTTCTTGAGAGGCTTCGATATCATATGGAAGCGGGACATCTCGAGAAGCCTTAAATCTAGCCACATTAGAGCAATGCTCGTTCTCAACACGAAAGATTGTCCATATCCCTCTTCTTGTGACTTCTGAGAATGCAACAAAAAAAGATGCAGTTGTACTGTGTTGTAAGTCATGCGTGTATATAGAATAAAATATCCAGTTGAACCGAAGAATAGGGTCAAGTATCATGGCTAGGTAATACCACCTCGGATTTTTGTAACCTCGCACATCTCTTAGAAAGCGTTTTTTAGCATCCGTTTGAAGAAGTGACCAGTCCATCAGGAGATCCCATATTACTACTCTGGTCAGCGGGTATTTACCGTACAATAATTGTAAGACTTACTGCAATAAACAGAATTTACAGTCGCAAATGTTGTAAACAGCGCTAGCATACTATTGGTACGATCTATTCGATACAGGCTCAACGTAACGCCAGCCATAATGGTCATGCCGTATTTCCCACAATTGACGAGATGAGGGAAAACATTTCGTGTATCAGAATATCGGCGTATGCATTGCAAGGCGCGCCATATTCCTGGTACCGTCGAGAGGAAGCCAAGCAGCCGAGAATGACTAGAGTTGCACTGGGAAGGATTGTTCCAGTAATGGGCATATAAACAAAAGAATAATTCAATATTCTACGTCCAGTGTTAGTAGAGTATTTAAGCAAAACATCACTGGAGGTTTTCCTTACGCTCATTAAGTAGGTTAGAGAGCAAAACATGTCTCCCAAAAAGAAATCTCGAAATTCAACAGGGTATATTCCAGCAAGAAGCAAACGCCACTAAAACCAAATTAGTAGATAGGTGGAAATTCTGGGAAGATGCTCACATGAGAATAGACGAACCATCTCCTGCTCCTGTAAAACATGACAGGAGCTGGGAGAAATATTAGCAGAACAGTAACAAAAATTAAGATCACGGGGTAATATATAAACATCTCGGGCAACCCAAGGCGGGAGAAGTTGATCCAGATAAATAGTCCAAACAGTAGAATAAGAAAGGAGGGAAACTCGGAGAGTTCTCTCCAGTCTAGATTGTGTCTTGTATCAAATTCAAAGACAAATTGATAGTTGATCTTGTTGTTGGTCCAAATACTGCAGGCGAGACAAAACCAGGAGAACAGGTATAGAGCTAGGAAGTAACCTCCATAAATCTGCAAAAGATAGCTGGTCTGTACACGCACTGTAGGATCGGCATGCTTTAATAGGCTTGAAGCGTATATAACTCCTTGGGTGGAAAAAACGGCGCCAATACCAATAAAAATGCCATTTCTAAACGCACTAGCTGACTGATCTGTGATTTTGTTGCGTCCACCTCGTAATTTTCCTGTTGCGATTTTGATGTTGCCGCGTTCAAAGTATCTGGCATACAAATCTTCGACCGCATGCATATGACTGTCCAGTGCATCACTCTGCACAAAACGCGCTTTGTTGACCTTCTCGGACATGTAGCGTAGAGGAGGGTGGGCATTGACTGCTTTGTCATATTTCTTGTTAATCTTCCTGAAAGCAGTTCGATTAAGAAGCGAATATGATTTGAGTAGTTCCATCCCCCTGTAGAACTCTTGGAGTGCGAGTTTTAATTTCCGCTTCGCAGACCGATATGGTACCTCATTATGGTGTCGACGGACGTAATCCTGACCTGGATCGCCCAAACTGCTATTGCCGGGTTCCATGTGAGGAGAAGGTTGCATACTTTGTAAGGCTTTAGAATTCGATCCCGGTCGTGTCAACTTGGCTTTGGTCCCCCCAATCACCCTTTCTAGTGGGTTGAACCAACCTGGCAGGTTTTCTCGGGAGTTTGGACGTGAAAGATCGTCATCCTTCTTTGATTGCTCGTTGGCACGACTAGTATAGAAGTCGAAAATAGATCGGTCTTCATCTTTTCCTATCGCTTTCGCGCGCCGTCCTTCCGACAACTCCTCGATTCTGCGGTTCCGCATTTCGTGTAGTTGCTGGCGCAGTATTTGCAGACGAGAGCCTGCTTCGTCCTCCTTCGTAATGTAGAAGCCCTCGACTTTGTCAAATTCCTTGTCCATCCATTTGAAGAAGCTTCTTTCTTTCGCTCGAACCTGGTCAACAGCAATCATGTCCACATCCAAAGGTGTCATTTCATTCGGAGGTAACTGACCTCCTGCGGAGAACATTCGCTTAATGAAAGGACGAACATTGTTATTATGGGGGAAATGAGTACGCAATGATTTGAAAGCAGATCTATGAGGCGAAGTTGTCTCTCCTATTTCATATGCGCTGGGTGGTACTGTTACAGTTGCGCTGCGCCGAACTTCTGGTCGCCCGAGTGAATGGGAGTCTTGTGCATTATTGAAGGCGTTTCCACTGAGTGAGGTGAGCGGAGACACCGCAGGATCAGGAAGCTCAAATCGATCAGTTGATGGGGGTGGTGTTCGAATAAAGCTACCATAGACTAAATCTGAGGCCGTAGGATCAGGAGAAGTCTTCTTCATAGGTATGGGTATCGAAATTGTCTTTTTCAGGGCAGTTGGAGCATTTCTCAATGAAGCGTCGGATTTTCCTCGTGAATTTGAGCCAAAAGGTGCCGGAGAGTTTCGCAGAGAGGCAGTTATCTCTTCAGGCGTTCCATTGTCGTTGCGTATTGCAGATAGCGTTCTAGGTCTAAAGACCGACGAAGCTGTTGTACCGTATGTGGTACGCTTCCCAATTCCTTGATTAGATTGTGCTGGAGTCTTGGGGGTTGATGTGGACATTCGACTGGCCGCTCTCGCAACAGCCTTCACCCGTTTCTTTCCCTGCTTATAGTCTAGGTATTTCATCCGCCATTCTATAGCATATTAGCAATGGTGTATAGGGAATATTTGCCGACAGTGGTCCTACCTGGCACAAGATCCCGCTCCAAATCTTTTGCAAACTTCATCTTGGGACTGTTACCTCAATACCTAAAGTTGACCTAAAAGTAGGACCTAATCTGCTCAGTTTTGTATGCTCAATACATGACGCACCCGAGTGAGGCAGGAACTGCTGCAGATGTAGAGATTACAGCCTCAGAATTCCAAAATATCTATTCGTTGGTCCATAAAGATCCAAACAGAGGTAAGTTTTCGTACCTATCCAGATCGCTAGTGAGCGATGACATCGGGAGCTTGGTATTTTTTAGTTCCCCCACTTCGGCAACCAAATCTAACCAGACCTGCAGCTGCGCTTGTTCCTCTTATAAAGGTTAGACCATATAGAGCCCCTTTACCCTTGAAAGCGACATAGCTACCTACGGAAGTATATCAAAGTTATTCATGGGAATGATTCAAGGTGAGTTTGAGGTAATGTATTTGGCTTAAGTTTTGTTTTCACAATACAGGCTATCCGCTCGTTCGTAAGTTTCAGCATTAATAGAATAGTTCAAGCTTTTGCTTTGCAAGAGAGGAGTTAGTAGAAAGCGACTATTTGCCCTTTGATTTGAAAGAGAGTTGGATACCCACCAAACTAGAATTAGCTTGTAAGCAAGAACTTCTAAAGCAATGTATTTGATAGTGTATGACAATAATACATGACTCTAAAAGCCATGGTTTCGACATTCCAGCTCTGATTCCCTCTTTGAATCCTCGCTGGGCTTGGAAGAATCCATCCAAAGGATTCTACATTACAACATAGTAGTTATTAATTTCCTCCACAGATAAACAACTAGCAGTGGAATCGCATGTGTTGATGTAGACTTCTATTCTAACATGACCCAAGGGTTAATTCTGAAACGTGCAATTTAGGACGAAGTTGTACGACCTGGATCCAAGTGCAGTATATCACCCTCTCTGCCAGACCAAGAGTCTTATCATTGAAATTGTAGTGATAGCAGTGGTTCTTCGAAAGACAATATCGTCTGAACATCTTACTCGGCTATACCTCCGTGAATAAGGCACATGGGGTCCCATCATACTCTACCCTGTAAGATAGTGTCTCAGTATAACAGACCTGATGCTTACGCATGATGCCATCACCTCATTTCGAACTAGGATAGATACTTCCAAATTATTTCCATAAAGTAACCATGCATTTGTAGTCACTATGTAGCCTTCTCACTATCTCTTGAATTGTTTTTGTCCCGTAGCGTTAATTTATGTGTATGAAAGGAGTTTCGTTAGTCCTACAGTGGCCGAAACCAAAGCATCTTCGGAACAACATATGAATGTACAGATGTGAAGCTCTGAGGTTTCTCCTATGTATTGAGCGGCGAATTGGATAAGAAATGAAGGTATTCAGCAATGAAGTCGAATGCAAAGATTTGCTTGTTTGAGCAAGTACTCTGATGAAAAAAGTGTATACATAGCACACTAGGTCATTTCTTCTGGTGCTAAGCCTATACCTCACCAGCCTGTAGGTCGCACCAAATTAGACGATGGCAAGTCCTAGATTTGTTTGAGTGACTGCTCAGATTGCTAGCTGATAGATTAATATTCTCCAGAAGTTTGACAATTGGCAGACAACCTCGTACTCTATATATACCTTAGAGCTTTCTAGCATGTAATAGCAAAGAGCTGAAATATAAACATTTACTTAATGTACCCAACTATGAATTGGTAGTTTGAGCATGATCAATCACAAAGTACCATAGCCATAAAGCACTTCCAATGATGTCAATCTTACTATCATAAATGGCGATGAAATCTCCAAAACGTACCATAGGCCCAAGCAAGCACATATGCCTAAATTATAGTATTGAATAATATTTTATGGTTGCACAATACGTTGTCATCTAGACCAACCACTAAACAGCTGCACACAAACAATAGAAGTCTTATCTACGAATGAACGAGTGATTAGAGATTTGAACACAATCAATTGCGGAGCATATAAAGGATAACCATATCCTACCCTCTCAATAACCGTACGCAAAATGCCGAAAATGCAAGGCCTTTTAAGACCGTCCTTATGATACAGCACACCAAGATATCTCGCCGAATTCTGCTAATAAACCCAGAGAAAAAAAAAAGAAACAAGCATCAGCGTTTCCTAGTCATAATCCTATCGCTTTCCCCAACTAATGCAACCCAATACTTGTACAAGCAAATGTGTGGTATGAAGGAGTCTCCGACTCAGGAAGCCTGCTTCTTGTCGGAGGTATAGTCGACCTTACTGTTGGCGCGGTTGAGTGAAGTCCTTTGACCGTGCTGAGCAGACTTTTCCTTCCGATTTTCGTCTTGAGCAGTACGATTTTGAAGCGCCTGATCGTGACTAATGAATGTGAAGATCGTGTTAGCAGGCAATTCCAAGAATTTTGCCCATAAGTTTCTACTTATTGTTAGCATTCATACCAAATAAGCTTCTTAAGAGAACATACCTAATCTTGAGATTTTTGCCGGAATTGGCATCACGCAGCCAGAGACTCAAAACGTCCTCGCCACTCCGCATGCTCACCACACCTCCACAGATTTCTTCACCAAGCTCGCCCCACGAATCAGCAACCAGGTTGAATTGCAAATTCTCCCAGCACCGATCTGCTACACCTTTTGCGAGTCTTATGACCCATTTCCCACCCTTCCTATTTTCCTCATCTTCCCAAATTGGGCGAATGCCTTCCTTGAAAAGATGGTACTCCCACACAATGGGCATTTCCGAAGGGTGCTTCAGATGGCCGAATATTGCCACAAAATCCAGATCCGTATTAAACTTTGCCATTGAAGAGATAGTGTCCTCATATTTGACCGCGTAGCCATTATTCTTCTGCATTGGTGGACGACACCAGAATACCCAGGTATCGACTGTCGTTCTAGGAGCAAGGCCTTCTGAAGGAGCTGGCGTACCGGGCTGGGGTTCCGTAATAGATGTCTTTGAAAGCTTCGCCTCAGTTTGCTCAATGTCCTTTGCGGGCTCCTTCCCTGTTGTGGATGGTTTATTACCCATTCCGAGAGCACCGAAGTCGAGACCTGTGCCTGGCGTTTTAGGGGTCTTCGAAGCTCCAAAGGAAGCAAATGCGCCAGTTCCCAAGCCGAATGCACTGGATGCGCTGGTTGGGGAGGCAATAGAGGCAGCTACAGAATTGAAGGGGTTTTTGTTACTGTGTGAAGAACTATCCGCAGTCTTCCTGCCCATTGTGTAGTTTCGTGAAGAATGGTCGTTGGAGGCGCCATTGGCAGCTGCATTTCCCGTTGATAGGGAAAGCTTGCTCGAGCTATACTTGTAAGCATTTATGGCACTCTTTCTTCATGTGGAACTTGCTCACGTTTGCGCCCGTCTAGTCCACAAATTATCCATGACTGGACTGGGAAAGAACGGTTGAGGTGACTTAGGCAGGAATAGAGCTCCCACTCTTTGATGTTGCGTAGGTGCTTGTGCTTCCAAAGCGGTCGTTTGTCAAAGAATTGGATTGAAGGGCGGTCTAACTGGGAGTGATTGAATTGCGGAATGGACTCAGAGCTGGTAGATAATTGGTAGAGATATTACAGATACAGTGGTAAGTGTCGGTATGTTAGAAAGGGTGTATTATTTTGCAAGTGTTGTAGATTTGGGGAGTGATGTGATGTTTGTTGCAGTGAAGAATTCCGAGAATCGAGCCACACAGCGGGGCCAGTAACTGACAGCAAAAACCCCACATGATTGGCCAAACACGGACCTAGAGCTTACGTAAACCACGCTATCGCAAACGTTAAAGCTCTCGCTTTTTGCGGCTCCTGTTTTTTTCTTCTTCTTCTTTAACAGTAAGACCTCCAACTCAAATCTTCGACAGCTTGAACCATCTCTACTCAGCTGGACGACTCCGATGCGTGGTCGAGAATGAAATATCTGCTTTAAAACCATCGTCACGAGGGCCCCTTTATTGTGTGTGCTTCCACGACCCGATGATGACCTTATGTTAGAGACATTCATGGAACCTGTAATAAGAGATTTGATGTCAGGAATGAAGTGAGCAATTTTGTTTTTCGTTTGCAGATTTCTCCACCATATGATGAAAGCACAACTCTGGTAATATGATCATAACCGCCGTGTTTCACGTTCTGGTTCGGAATGAGATTCAGTTTGGCATTCCCTGATGTTCACAAGACTAGTTTATTTATCGCCAATCTAGTTTGAACGAACTGCTGACTCCTTTTTGGTATGTAGACGATATAAGTTACAGTCAATTAATATAATGTTCTATCTTCTCTAATTATTTTAATTATGCTCTGGAATCATTCCGGAGATGTGATGTCTTTCAAATAGTCTTTTACGCTCCTCGCGACCCAATGCAAGCGCTAAACTACATTTCAAACCCAGTAATTGAATAGATGCATACTCATTCCATCTTCTGGAAGAAATAAATTTCGCTTCCCAGATCTTTTTCCTCCACAAACCAGCATTGCCGGTGAACTTTCCAAAAAGCCCACATATACGGCGTTTTGAAATCACTCTGATAGTGCGTTCCCATGACTTTGCGAATCGCCAGCGATGCCTCGGCTGCATGATAGAATGGAATGCGCGAGCTATGGTGATGCACAACATGAGTTTCAATAGCGCCGTGAAAAATATGGCGTCCGATGAAGCCAAAGTCTCTGTCTACTGTTGACGCTGCGCCTCTCAGAAACGACCATGTTTTTGATGGATAGTAAGGAATTGAAATATCTGTATGCTGGAGGTACGTTATTGTAACTGCGAGGTGTCCAGTCAATTTTCCGTCTTTATATATTGAGGATAGGGGTGCAACTTACGGATCCAGTGATTCGTCCATAACCAAGGAAACAAATAAAATAGAACAACATTCCACCCACCAAAATATTGAACGTTGGCCCATAGAACTATTGCCATGGCTGCAATCCCAAGATCTGAGATTAGGATGTCTCGGCCATTTTGGGGCTTGAAATTGGGCCCATCGCCTCCGGTGTAGAAATGAGAGCGTTTGTACCATGGCGACGCAGCCATGCGTGGTAACGCAAAATTGTTTATGGTCAAATACAGTGGCCATGCGATCAATTGATGGAAGAAAAGCACGACTAAGGTGACAAATGGTGTATCTTCTACCATTTCTAGCGCGTGGGTGAGAGTGCTATCTGGCCGACTCTCTTTCTTCGCCATGTAATCAGTCTTCAAATCCGGGACAAACGCAATATCGCGGTCAAGATTGTTCGTTGATTTATGATGCTGAGCGTGAGTAAGTTTCCATGAATGGAAGGGTACAAGCAGCAAAGAGTGAACCAGCATGCCGATGGCGCTGTTCACCCATTTGTATTTACTCAGTGCCCCGTGACCACTCTCATGGGCAATTTCCCAGAGACCCGTGAAACAGAGGCCTTGCACGAAAGCATAAAGAGACCATGCTGCAAACCTGAGATTTTGGTCTCGGAGTTGGGGAATGAAGGTTGCAAGACCCATCAGCGTGAAGACATAGACGAAGTCTTTTAATACGTAAGCTAGAGATAGAAGGGTGTTTGATTTGAGGCAGTGTGGTGGAATGGCATCGTAAATATCTTTCATGGTGTACTCAGGGGGCGTGAAGGACGGAGACGTTTTCACATCGTCGATGACTACCGCAGTTTTCTCAGCAGTTGGTTGTTGCATCGTCTACTTTTGACGAATTCCAGAATTGCGGATGAATTTTTGATGAAAGGAAAGTAAAGGACAGAGAAGAACGAAAGACAGAAAGCAAATTGAATATAAAGAGTCCTCGTCAGGCATTCGTCATCTTTGTACTCTTTATGAATTAATTTATGTACGACCCTAGGACCCTGAATCCACTTTAAAAGCTTAGCGTGCAGTTTGAGGTATCCACCCAACGAAACGACGGTTTCCAATCCAGTAACCTTGTGTTGGGTGCGTTGCGCGTCATTGCTGCTTGCGAACTGCTGGTCTGCTACCACCGTACGAGTGCACCCCTCACCAAATCTTTGGGAGAAGAGCAATGGAGAAGTAGAGATTCTAGTCGAGCTTTTTAATTGCAAAGTGTAAGCAGGTAAGTATTTATCAAAACCTTTTATATCAGTGTCGTTCGCGTGCGTCGGGAATTAATTCGCAGTTTCATGGGCCGTTGCCGGAGGGCTATTTTAGGGTCTTGGTAAGACTTTTAAATCAGTAGCTATTAGATGCTGGGCAATATCAACCGTCTCATCGGCTCCAACCGCTGTCAATTTCTCCAGTGTACCATACAAAGGTGTGGTGGACGTTTGTCGCATCGTGGAAATCTTGTTGATAGTCGATAATGGAATTATTGGTACAAAATCATATCTGTTTAGTGGTAGCTTCTGCGATAAAACTTTCAGCTGCGTCAGATGGAAGACTTGCCATCCACGATCGCGCCTACAGATGTTGTCTTGAAATCAAAACCCAACTCTTCTAATGTTTGAGCTTTCCCGCCTGTATCGACAAACTTTTTTCTAACCTCCACGTATCTTTCCCGCAAGGAGATACGCTCTGGTCCCCAGCGTGCTGGCTCTTTTGCAAAGCCATCACTTGCGGTCTTCACCCAGTCATACAATTCGTTAATATATCGTGCGTCTTTTGGAAATCCCAGTACATGGAAGCGTGCTCCATCTCCTAGTTCTTCCACTTGCTTTCTCTCGGAGTCTTGCATTTCTTGTTTCGTTGGTAAAGACAACTTATTTGCCCATACTTTAGCGATTGCTGCCCCTTGAGCCTCAGACTGTGGAAATGGAAAGGATTTCTGGGAGAGTGCGATAAAAGCAAGCGTTGGATAGTTGATGTTGAACAGTTGCTGATACAGATCTCGAACTCGGCGACCATCGGTAACGACAGGAGGAGTGATTGACCGCAAAAAAGGATATGAATAAAGATATCCGGTGCAATATACGATGGCATCAATGTTTTTTTCAATCCTTCCGTCCTCGAATCGAACAGCTCTTTCGTCCAACAGATATTCAGCAACTGCGGGAGATATCAACAAGGTGTTCGTACAGCATCAGTAAAGGGTCCGGGCTATCCAAAAACTTACTCGGCGGTACTTCTTCTTTATTTTCTTGTCCTAGATTCAGCTCAGTCGAGCTTCTGACCGAATTTAAAAGGGGTTTTTGGCAGACTTGACTAATCTGTGTACCAACTAGATAATAAATCAGCACTGTAAACTTTTGCGTATTGAGGGAGGTTTGAGAAGTTGGAAATCGTTGAAGGACTTGAAATAACAAAACAACCCTGTTTCTATAACAAAGGCTTCTTTGCTTAATTCACGGTTCTTGGATTTTCACCCTGCTGCTAAGTTCTAAGATTTGCACCAAGAAAAGGTATTTGGTATAAAAATGTGACGAACTGTCTAGACCAGAAGCTGCAGACCCCACCACAATTACTTTCTTGTTCTTAAATCTTTCAGCTGATCGATATTCTTTGGAATGCGTTATTATAGATGGAAACGTGGCATTAAAGGCCTCAATGCCTGTAACTTCCGGGATGAATGGCAAGGAATAATGCCCGTTGGCGACGAGTACAGCATCATATTCTGCTTCGCGCTCCTTCTTCGTGATTACAGATCTGGATGCAAGCTCCCAATAGTGTCGCCCACTCTTGCTGACTGGGCGAATAACCTCAACCTGTGTCGAAAACGATATAAGGTGTCTCACATCTTGCGAATACTTTATAAGATACGTTTGAACATCTTGTCGGGACGCAAAAAGCAGGGATTCGGGAAGGAAATCCTGATCTGAGTACTGCATGAGAGTTTTGGGAATATTGGTGTTCAAACGGTGATACATGGGGTTCGAGAACAGAGGAGCTTCCGCACCCTGGGTCCATATTGGTAGTTCTGGAGGCCCATGTGGAGTGGTTTGAGGCACTGGGGTTTTGCCCATGATATTAGGGGAATAGTTCCAGACACCACCTACTTCTGATTGCTGTTCGAATATATCGATCTGATCAAATGCATTCTCGGCCAACAAGTACTTTGCAGCTAAGCCATGAATTAGAAGATTTATGAGTTTGAAGCAGCATATATTTACCAGCCAGCCCACTTGGTCCTGCGCCGATAATCGCAATCCGTTTGACCATGAACCCTTCTGGGCAAATAACCGATCCCATATTGTTAATTTATTCCTTCCAAGGCTTGTACTAGTCTACTGATGGTTTGTAAAATCAAAGAAGGTACGATTGGTGCAAATAGATAGGGGTATGATTAAAATATCAAAGAGCTGTAACAATGAAATGAATGGAAAAGAACAAAGAAAACAGCAAAATCGACAGACGGAGGACACTAGTGAACGATAAGTTAGATGTTTCTATTGGAAGATTCCACTAATAGGAGAAGATGGGGGTGGTGCTAGATACACACCATAGAACGATAAGTACCGTGCCACTTTGTACTTCAGAATAGGACGTATATATTCACTCGACCGCCCGGCCGTTTTCAGCGCGTCATAAGAATTGAAACTAGCTTGTCGCGTCTACCACCTCCAGATTCAACGATTTTGAATGCGTATTGCCGGGTCCTGAGTGAGGCGATGACTACATTCTATTCACGAAGGCAACGCTTCTCACTTTTGCCATGGCCAACAGCGCATTATCAGACGGCCATGAAGCTTTAAGGGCCGCATCACATATTCCAATAGCTCAGCTCAACCAAGAGAGTCCGGCCCTAGGAACGAAATCTATCAAAGCTATAGTGACTCTTACTTGGCCATATAGCTCGGCGACCAGTTCAGTCGCTTTTCTTTTGGCAGAACCAAACTTTAGATTACGGAAAAGCAGAGGCCAGGTACGAGTTCAGTTTTCAGGGTCAAGCGCCAAAAGCGTTCAGAGGGCAGGAATTGCCAGCGGCGATGAAGTGGTTCTTTGCTTGGAAGGGGTAGAGTTTGTACAGGATGCCGTTGAAGGGTCAATACCAGGCAGGGGGGTAGAATTTGAATTGAAATTCACAGAGAGATTAGTTCTTCAGGTAGGTTGTCACACTGGCAGATGATGATATGCCAGTCTAATGAAATATGTTTAGTTCCGACAAGAAATGTCACAGGATATCAACTTAATTGATGTTAACTATCCTGTTCCAGAACCAGAAGTGCAAGTTAGAATACCTAGTCCAGACTTCACGCCATCGCCAGCTACTTCGATATACTCTCGAAATAATAATGACCAAGACAATGGGTGGTCGACTCCTTCACTCAACAAGCGCTCTAGGTCTTCATATGGTTATTCCCCCAAACTCGAATATGATCCATTCACAGAAAGAGATGGATCTTTGCTTGGAAGGGCTAGGAAACGGACGAGGCTTAGTTCAACATGGAGATTCAGTAGTCGTTCACCAAGTCCTGAAATTGAAGAGAAATTTGGTCAAGAGAGTGTTGAGGAAGTAAATCTACCATCAGAAATATACCCACCAGCAATCATTATGACCGATGAGGGCTGCCAAACTATAGATTTGGGGGTGCAAGATGATGTGGAGACTCAAGCACAAGCGGTGCGGCAGTCTACAAATATTGGCACCACTACGAGGAAGATTGAAGGCGAAGGTGTTGGCACTCAGGTAGCGATTCAGATCGTAGAGCCCCTGGAAAACGGGGACGACCAGATTGCACAGCCGCCTCCATTGCAGACACAATTTGGAAGCTTTGTTTCCACACAAGCTGGAAGCGCTGAGATTACATCCACCTTAGGACCACCTTCATCCCCTCGGCTTCTACCCGTGTCGTCAGATAATCTTTCAATGGTGTCCCCTCTGGTTACAATGAAACCTAGTCCATTCGATATAAACGCTCCGGAGGTGATCAGCCCACCTCGTATCTTAAGCACCACACCCATATTTGATACAGTACCTACAAGTATACAAGAAGATTTATACGGTGCTAGCCCGCTTGGTTATGAAAAGAATGCCGCAAACGTACCTACCTCAGGTTTTGGGCGGAGTGATTTAGGTGATGAAGATAAGCAGACTCAAGAACTCCCTGACAATCCTTTCAATCGCTGGTCCAGTGTCAATATGCAAACAGAACAACCGAATTCCTCATCTCAAAATATGGACCCGTACAATCTATCAGTGCACAAATATAACGATAAGATTGGACGGGAATACGTGGCCGAAGATGACGAAGACGCGCACTTTGAGAGCAGCGAATTTCAAGGGAATTCACATCCACAAGCACAATCACAATACCCTGATTTAGTCAGTCATAGGGTTGAAGGGCATGATTTTTCGATGTCAAGTGGGCAGCCATCTCAGTTGCTATACCCAGAACTTGGCGATGAGCATGAACACGAGCAGAGCCCCAGCTTTACAAGCCTCTCATACCCGCAACTTCCAAACACAGGGCAAGAAGCCCTCAAGCAATTATCCGCGAACGAATCAAATGCTATGTCACGTTCACATAGCGCACAATCTGCAGTTATAGATCTGACAGAGAGCGATAGGGATGTTGAAAACCTAGGCGGTCACGAAGAGGAATCGGATGTAGACGATGATAGAGAGTACGAAAACGACAACCGGGTAGAGGTCGCTCGATACGAGGACGAAATAATGGGCCAAGACAACGATGGGCGATATGAGCGTTCAGAGGAAGGCTCAGAGGAAGACGAGTTCCAGAGAGAAGAAGATGAAATCCAAAGTCGCCGTTTATCAAGAGGCGTTGTGTCTCTTGGTGCGGATCAAGAAGAGTCTGTAGAAAACTCAGATGCTGATGGCGAAAGTAATGATCAAGTTGATATAAATCCCATCGATAACTCCTCGGATGCTGAAGAAATATTTGACGAGGAAGAGGAAGTGGGTAGCTACGACGAGGAGGATGCGAGTGGTTACGATGAGGAAGCTGAAGGAAGCTATGATGAAGAACACCCTGAGGATGATGAGTTCGTAACTAGACGTCCTGTAGCGACCGCTCCTGTTTTTGTCGATTTGATATCCGACGACGAAGATGAAGTAGCAGATAAAGCAATAGACCATACAATCTCTCACCTTGAGAGCCCCTCAACTGAGCAATATGAAGAAGAGGATGAGGATGTGGTTGAATCTGAGGAGTCTGATGGGGAATTGGAGCAATTAAAAGTCTCTGAGAGTGACATTTTGAGTGAGAGCGAGCAACTCATTGCTGAAGATAAAGGTATGATTCTAGACTCTGTCAAGATGAACGGAACAACTTTTCGTATAATGGGTCCTCTCATTCTGTCGATTTGTGCTCTGGCGATTAACAATAATTCCCTTCTATTTAGTTACCACAATTGCTAACAATTTGTAACAGACATCTCTAGGCTCTCTGGACTGCATGCCACGACATCTGAGATTCCGAATTCTTCGCTTTCTGTCCAGCAAAAGCTATCTGTGTTGCCTGTTGTGAAGGAGCCCGAGACTTCAAGTGACTCAATCGCCATGGACGATACCTCTGAAGATGTACCATATGTGGAAGTTCTCAAAAGCTCTATCCATGACTCTGTAATTAGAAGCGAAGAAACTGTCCACAGCAGAGGGAAAGCATTTACTACTACTACTCGCGAAAACATCGAAAATACCGAAAAGACTGATCTACTTCTAGCAAATGAGGAAGAACGCAACATTAGAGGAGCCAACTATTCTGAATCTGAAGCCCCTATTGAATCTGTTCAAGTCAGGCCAGGCACGGAAGTGGGATCACCTGATGCAGTTATAACTACTGATATCGTAGATATACACCAGTCAGGATTGCATACAGAAAAAGTTCAAGATGATAAGCGAAAGGAGACCGAAGAGAATGTTCAACCCACACAAGAATCAGCTGTCTTACCAAAGGTGGACACGGAGGTTGAGAAAGACTCGCAACACAAGCTTGAGACCGAGCTAGTGGCTGCTAATAACACAATAGAACCAACTTTTGTGGCTGAAGATGGTACAGAAGAGACTGACATAGCTATGGACAATTTGGTGAACCACAACTTTTCCCAAGTTGGAGAAAATTTAGAGACTCCATCCTCAAGTCGAGCGCCTCCTCCACCTAAAGCCATGTCAGACACGTATGGATCGGATGGTTCGAACGACAGCATGGCTCAAGAGCATGAAGTAGCTTCAGATTCAGAGCATCTTATCAAAGATCTAAAAAGAGAATACGATACACATCTTCTCACTCCAGCAGATACTCAGGTTAACGAAGTGGAAAGTTCTGAAACCAATTCAAAAAATGCTCAGAAGTTCTCAGATGAACGTGTGAGTAAAGAAGAAGCTGGACAAGTAGCGCCTCCCGAGTCAAATGAAAAAACCCCGGCCTTGCCAGAATTGGCGGACGAAACGGCGCAAGTCGTTGCTAATGTTTTGGAACCACCAAGAACGCCAAAAAACAAAGCCAGTGTCCTAGTCTCTGCAAAACCTGAAGCAAAAACTCGGACAAGCCCTAGAAGGAGTCAAAGAATTGGGAAGCCGATCGAGCCTACTCTCGAATCGAGTGATGTCTCAAACCAGACCATGTCGCTCAATTCTCTCAAATCCCCCGAAGCTGAAGATGTTGATGATAATAATGAACTGTCATCCCCCATCATAGATGATCGAGATACACCTACCACGGGGCATGATGCAAGTATAGAAATGGCAATGTCTGCCTTGGACTCACATTCGAAGCAGACTTATGATTTGCGCCGCAGAGAACCGATTGTTGATTTGAAGCTACGTTTGTTTCGAAATTTGCGAACGGAACTTGTCGATTACACAGCCCTCAAATTATTGAGATACCACCTGAACAAAAAGCTTGACGTCCTTGCTATTGCAACAACGAGCACTCCTGACAAGAATCATCAATCAGCCAGTGGACTGGGCCACTGGCACACAACGTTCAATATTACAGATGCATCGATTGCGCCAAGTGGTGTGACAGAGATCCAGATTTCACGACCATATCAGCAAGCTTTACCCATTGTACACGCCGGAGATGGTATTCTGCTTCGAAATTTTGTTGTACATGCATCTAAAGACAGGGGGTTCATCCTGCGATCAGAAAAGAATGAGGCTTGCAGCTGGGCAGTTTTTAAGGATGGGCAGGATAAAGCTGAGATGAGGGGCCCGCCAGTCGAGTACGATGATAGAGAGAAGAATCATATCATCGCAATGAAGGAATGGTATCGAAGTTTGGATTCAGTCGCTATGGCAAAACTTGGTAGGGCAAATGCTAATAAGACTGGGGCTACTAGCAAAGGGGCTGGGAAGGCGTCCTGATGACTTACATTGGGTCATGAGTCTATTGGCTGGCAGATCATATCACCGGGGGTCAGTAGCAACGGCGTATGTACAAATAAAAGCATTGGAAGGCGTCACAATAAAGCAGATATACAGCATGAAGTGATATGGAATCCTTTAAATTTCCATTGGCTGCTCAGCTTTGGCTTGTAACTTACTGACGGTTTAGGTAAATGCTACCTTGCAATTTGTGCAGGCTTGGCACTTTCAACTTATCAGTAAATTCAGCCGCATTGATATGTTAGCAAATAGGAGATCACTTGTGATGCACCCGCAAAGCATTTCTGTGTTGGTGGAGCATGCAAGACTCTGACTAATGCCGCTTGCAGTTTTCAAGCATCGCCTTCAAGGTAGAGAAGAACATGTTGATGGTTACTGAAAATATATTGAAATTTTGTACTTTCCTCAAGGCATTAGCGTATCTAGAGCCATGTATATAAGCAGTGCCCCCCACGGTGATATGCCCTCTGTGTTTCTGACCGAATTTCACTTCATTCACTGATATTTGTCTTCGATCAGAGTATATTTTCCCACATCCCGATATTAGAAAGTTCGAACACATCTACCCTTGACAACATGCCCAAAACCCTGCTTACAGGAGCTAACGGTTTCGTTGCCGCACATATCATTGATCGGCTAATTACCGAGGGTCACACTGTCATAGGATCGGTACGTAGTGCCGCTAAAGGCCAGGAGATACTTGATATACATCCAGAATGGCAAGGCAAGCTTGATTTTGTAACTGTGGCCGACTATACTGTACCTGGGACCTGGGATACAGCGTTTCAGAACAATGACTTTGATTTTGTAATTCATACAGCCGCTCCACTGCTGGACGATTCTCGCCTGAGTGATTTCGAAAAAGACTTTTTGGCGCCGTCTGTGAATGGGCGAGTTCTACTACCTTAGTTGATAGAGTGAGAGGCTAATGGAGTTAAGCACAGGGGCTTAGAGCTTCTGAAGTCGGCAACAAAGTTTGGAAAGAACGTGAAAGCGATCGTAGTTACGGGATCCATCAATGCCATTACAACTGGCGAAGATGTTGGGAAGCGTGTTTATGACAGTGCAGCCTGGCTACCCGTAATTCACAATCCTTGGTAGCATGATCAACAAGCTAATAATTATAGCTATCGATTGAGGATGCGATCAAAGCTCAGCATCCATACATCTCATATTGTGTCGCCAAAGCTGAATCCGAAAAGGCTATTTGGAAATACTATAAAGAAGAGAACCCTTCCTACAGTATCTCCGTCTTGCTACCAGCTTTGATTTTTGGCCCACCAATTCAGCCTGTGAAAAGTTTGAAAAAGATGAACTACTCGACTGATACTTTTTATACTTTGTTTAATGGCACGAATGAAGTCACGCCACCTACTTCGTTTCCTAGCTATGTTCGTTCCCTTTCGTTTTCTCGATCCAGCCCTGGACTGCAGAGTTCGTGAACACTTTAAAAAGAGTGCAACTCAGCTCGAAAGTACCAAAGGCTTAATAGTCAAACTATTAAAAGAGTCTAGCAACATGTATCAGAAGTCTTGCTACTCTTTTCGAGCGGTTTGTTGATGCATCAAGGAATGGCACAATAACAAGCTCTGATCACGGGTTTCGACTACTTTCATTAGTTTTACTCTTGTTCATTCCAGCATGCTAATGGTGACAGATTGATGTTCGTGACCTAGCACTGGCTCATGTGAAGAGTCTTACCACACCTGCGGTGTTCAACCAGCGCTTCATTGTTGGCGGTGCGCCTTACAGCACCCAACTCGCTGTAAATGCGCTCAAAACTGTCCCAGAGGTGAAGGGGCGCCTACCGAAAGACAATGAGGAGGATACACCAATTGCTAAGCTTGGTGATGTAAAAGAGTGGAATGAGAAACTGGGCTTGGTCCCAAGGTCCGCGGAGGAAACCTTTGGCGATGCAGCAAGGAGAATTTTGGAGCTTGAGAAAGTGTTTGGTGTCTGAAGGTATACTACTGAGGGAAACTTATTCAGGAGTTTGATGTTTCTTTCGCATTAACCTTATGTATCTAAGGTGCACTGTGGTTACTTTGATGTTAATTGAGGAATTTTGTTACTGTGAGCCTTTCACGAATATTAATGAGATGTTCATGGTATATTACTAGTGGCAGCCACCAAAAGGAGCGAATACAAAGAGTTTTGCTTGTATCAGAACTTCTAACATGCTAGACTTCTATATCTTAGGCCCCTTAGGCCCTTCTTTCTCAAAGCCGTCATTCTAGCTATGACTATCATTTCCCAAACAAATAAATAGACCACCCAGCTTTAGTCACTAATACTATGATATTTAACTTCAACTTAGGCTTAGGCAAGGAAGAAATGGGAGGGATTGTGGAGCAATTCGATCTAGGAAACATGAAATTGTGGATTTAAAACGCGAACGCCCACCTTGACTGCGCTCAAGGTACTGTACTGTACATCTTCACCAGGCAAAATGGAAGGGTACCGCGACTGTTTTACCCGTTGAACTTCATTGCCTATATTTTCCATGAGAATTCCCAGGGCGATTAGTGTTCTTCGAAGATACGTGCAGCACTTGTCTCTAATGATGTAGAACAGAGAATAGAATATAGTAGGTCTTTCTAAGTGTACTCGTGTGGCTGCATCATAACGGGGCCACTCAATTCGCAAACTTTATGAAAGCGTCAGTATAATAACCAAAGCTCTGTATCCATTTATTGCAGAAATATGATAGTGATTCCACTGTAACATTTTTGGGTTTTGGTTTCTGCCAATTGTTGTCGTGGTGCCACAGGGCGTTGACCGTTACAAAAGCGCTAGTGCATTTCACTACCAGCATTGGCATAGTTCGTGACATCTGACAGTTTGGCAGCTTGATCCTGGAATCTACGCCTAAGAAGTTAAAGAAACATGGTGGTCAGCTATATATAGCTTCCCGTCAACCAGACGCCGTTGGCGCGTTAGATCCGTTTGAATGGGATAGCTTACGGCAAGAGTCTAGATTGTGGACATGCAAAGGTATACTGTCCAGTACGTCAAACACGATCACATTACCGTATTTACGGCCCAAGGCAAGTTTGCCACGGTCTACTGGCGATCATGACGCATTTAACAGCACTAGAAATAAGTAGTTGATTTCGAGTCTCGTATTGCAGGGATTAGAGGGAGAGCCGGCAGACACTCGGTACTCCGCCGCGATAGACAAGCATGAGGTGAGGAAAGTACCATGTTTATATATACATACAGTCCCGTAATAGCTGCAAATATCCTCCATCTTCACTTCCGATATTAATTGGCCGTCCTCCCAAGCAGGCCTGATATTAGCATTACACAAGATGATGAACATTATTTCTGTCGGAGTGCTCCTATTGTCGACCCTCGCAGAGGCTTCTCCTATTTTACCACGCAACGCTTCATGCCCTGAAATCTTTGCGCTCAAGATCTCAACTCCTGGCCATAATTACACAGGTCTCAACATTATATCGTCAGGGCAATCAACATATCTAGCACTAGCCGAGCCTATAGCAGCAGATACCACTGCTCGCTTCTACCGCAATGATACGACTCATCTGTATGCCACGGGCTTCAATACTTCGTACATGGGACGAACTCAGAAACCACCTTATCAGTGAGTGATGATTAGATTTTTACTGTTCCCATGATCTATTATTCTAGAGGCAATTTGCTCTTTGACTGGAACTGAAAACATTCTCTCCGAGATCTCCCTTTACGTTCGTCGTCTTTGACGCAAGTCTTGCACTTCGCTCGACAGTGAGACTATTGTGGTTTAAGGCAGCTATACTGACTTCTTGTCCAGGCTCATCACGTACGACTTTGGCTTCAATATCTTTAGTGCAGATCCAACTGAGACTATGAAATTGAGTACCTGGGTAACGGGAACGTACACCGCTAATAAAACCAGCCGAGAGCTGAGTTTCGTTCCTGACGATGGAGGAGATGGTGGTTTCTTGGTCTGCGGTAATGAGGATCAAACAGTTTGGGGTATCGAGATGGGTACCAGCCAACATACTGGTACAGGTTGTAAGAGGGTCAGCGTGGTAATGGAGACTTTGGAACCGATTGCGGCAGATATTTGCTAGAGGCTCTGGAATTGAAGGCCTAATGTCTACGACGCCTAGATTTTATGAGACGCGCCTTGGGTGCGAGGATCCGCACAATCATATATCACATACCGGACCTAAGAACTGTATATATATTAGATGGTGGGAGGCAGCTCCACTTAGTCTTATAGAGAATGTAACGATTGATGACAGAACAACTACGAAACCATTCATAAGAAGTTTTTCTAAACCTAAGTTGAGACTTCGTGAGATACATAGACCGCGTTGGTCGAGTAGCTTGATGTAAAACACATCTTTTCAAGGACGGAGCTTAGCAGCTTACTATAAGCTCTACGTCGCAATAAGTTTAATTGGGCGATATTGTGATCTTGCCTTGTGACCACTCGATCTTGTGGAAGCTATGAACCCATCGATTCCACAGCAGGCGGACATTTGATTCTCCCAAAGGACCACAGGCAGATTGCTGGTGTTTCGAAGAAGATAATTTTCTAGAGGGGATAGGCTCCTTCGCTACCTTTCTTAACTCGTGGATGTCAAGTCATAATTAAGGTTTTGAGGCTCAAAACTTCGGGGTCTTTTCTGTAAGGTTAAGTTTAGCGGGGCATGCCCCCCAACGCGTCTCGTCACATTCACTACCCCAGACGACTTATCTTCAACACCTCCATCCCGCCGTTTTATCATTCTATTCACTAATTCGGTCTACCTGCCTCGCTTTGAAGAGCAAATAGGCAGGTACCGACCACTCGGATTTTAATCGGCCTTACTTACCTGATCCCAACTTGTTTCCTTAAATTCATTCGACATGGCACACCAAACTCTTAATAATTACATCAATGGAACCAGTTGAACGCGTCCTCGCAAACAGCCATCAAGGGCGGATTTTTGTAGCTGATCAACGAGTAGCCGCTTCAACTCCAAAGAAGAAGCGCAAACGTGCAGCAGAGCCCGCCCAGGAAGCCGAATATTGGGCTGTCAAGCGCATAGTAGACGAGAAGAAAAAGGACGGCAAACGATACTATCTGATTGATTGGGAGGATCACCCTAGCACTGGAAAGTCTTACGAGAATTCTTGGGTAGGTATCATCTATTGGTAGCGATGGCAAATATTAATTTCTACTTTGTTTAGGAGCCTGCTGAATACGTTACCCAAGACGCGATAGATGACTGGAATCTGACATTTGGAAGAGAAAAGAGCAAGAGAAAAAGGAAAACAACAGCAACCGAAGAGAAGAGGAGGGCAGCGGAAGAAAAGAGGAGAGATAGGAAAGAAACCCAGGAGGAAAGGGACGTAGCTACCGCCTCAGGAAGCGAAGTTCCACCATCCTCGACAGAACCAGACAGTCAGCCTGTACGTCCTGCCAACCAAACCAGAGCTTCCTTACGAACAAACGGAAGTCCACATCAAAGACCTTCTAAAAGACCTCAGCGAGCTGGGATAACCAAGTCTGCAAAGCTCCAATCAGACTCCCAAGTATCAGATTTAGTGATAGGTAAGGAACGCGAAATCAAAGATAGCTACGAAGACGACGAAGATAGAACTGGGGAGGGAGTGCGGGTGCTTGTAGAGCTACCTCATCTAGGAGACAGTTTTGATCGTGACGCCTACGCGAAGATTCTTCTAGAATCTTCACAATCATCGCAGCCCTTACTCTCGTCTCAGCCGACTGCTAGTACCCCGACCATATCTCACATTCCTAAGAATACCCCCAGAAAACCTTTTATCTGGGACGAAGATACGCCGGTCATAATCCCCGACTCGCAGGAATTACTAGGCTCTTTATCATACGAACCTGTAGAACATTCTTCGTCGACAGAAGCAGTTACAACTGCGGAGTTGAGCACTGCGATACAAACAGAATCTGATCGCTCGCTCCTAGAACACTCTCATACACTACCATCTGTACAGACTAGACATAGTGGACATCCACATTGTTCTTCTCCCGAAGTTGGTGCGGAATCCATCTCTACGCACACGCTAGATAGTCAACGTGGGGCTTTGGCAGGAGGTTCAAGTGGACATCATTCACAATCACCGGCTGAGAGCGTACGTTCTCAGGAAGCCAGACGCAATAGTTGCGGACAATCAAATAGAGTTATTGAAGAAACGCAACCGCTAGGATCTCCAAACATCCAGTCGTCTTTGCAAAACGTCGATTGTTCATCGCAGGCAAACAGAACAAAAGACACAGGCTCAGACTCTGGTCATCAATCGTTACATTCGCATTCGCAACTGGACCAAGCCGACTCCAATTTAATCATTGATAAGTGAGCATGAGTTCCTTCTCACAACATTTTCTCTGCCGTATCCAATTTACAAGACAAGCCCCAAATTCTCGTGGCTCCCCACCGGAAGATCTATTCTATCTAAGTCTCCATGAACCACCCCTCTAAACAATTTGCAGTTTTGGCCGTGTCTTCTGAGTAGTTGATGGATTATTTCGATCAACTTTCTATGATGAAGTAACTCGTCACCTAATTCGGCATCGCTCGGCTCGCTTAGTAGCGCCCGAACCCAAATGCTCCAAGCCCCATGTCGTCCCCTTAGTGCTTTACAGTTACTTATCACTTGTTATACAATTCTACAACATTCTTCACTTCCAGACAGTCGCGCTAACAAGATATAGTAGCATTAATCCGCAATACGACACGGGCACTTCCCAGAAGGTGTTCGTTGAAGTGCTCGACTCTCAAGCATTAGATCTCACGACATATCATTCAAACTCGATCGTCCAGACTCAGAAATCCAATTCTCAGGTTGAATCTACTTGGCAAGCAGCACAGATTGTCTCGCAACCATCGAGCACAAACTCAGAATTTTTATCAGGACACCTCGTGGAAGGCTTGGGGATCACACAAGAACCTCTTCCACCACCGTCCTCGATCGAGAGTCAACTGGCACCATCTCAGATTATCCAAATATCAGAAGGTATGATACTGTAAAGGACCTCATTATAGAAGACCCTATTGCCACGTGATCCTCACTTCATTTTTGACCAGTAACTGACAGTACAAACATACAGCTGAACAATTGTACCTTTCCCCTAGTCCAGCTATTCTACCAAGTATAGAACAAGCAGAACACAATATCCCCACAGCTTCTCTCTTACGTCAACAGTCATCCCTCCGTCATCCAGCGATACCGAAGATCATGGAGAACATGAGTGTTACCAACCTTCTCCTGCAAGCCAGAGCAAAAGCAGCTGCCGCGCAGGCCGAGAGAAGAGCATCCTCGATTTATACGCCAACACCACCACCAGCTTCACCAGGCCCTGTAGTCTTAAACCAGATGCTTCCACCTCGAGATGAAGCTGGAGATAGATCGGTACTCATCTCACAAATCGTGCCGTCACCCAAACCTTCAATTGAGATAGACTCCGGTGAAGTCGAGTTTGATGACGAGCCGATCGTTGAACAGAAGTCACAAGTCCTCTCACTGGGACCTAACGAATATGTAGTACCATTGCCGATGGTTGGAATCGTCCGTTCCGTGATACTCACCGATATTAAGAACAATAACCGGAAAATACGTAGATTTCTCAATGAGAATTCTATCGAAACGGACCTCGTCCACGAGATGAAGTCTCTTATAGATCGCATGAAGCTTTGCTGCAGTCATCAGTGGCTAGTCGAGGAACACTCCGCTACGCAGGAGCAGATGTCAGACACTTGGGTCGCTAAATTCTCCACGAATTGCAGTACGAAATGCATCTTCGTTGTTGACTTACTGAGTGAGTTATGGTCGAATGATACCCATATCGCAATTCTAGTTCAACCTGGGAAGATGATGCAAATCATGGAATCCATATTACGATATAAAGATTTCCGATTCAAGCGCCTTGATCAACCTGGGAGTTTTAATCCTGGAACAAGTTCTCTGGAGATTAGTCTGGTCCCAACAGACTTTGATATGGCCAAGGTCACAGTACCATCCGCCGATCTTGTAATTGCGTTTGACTCAAGCTTTGACCGCCAAAGCCCGTTTGGGACATTGAGGCCTAGTGACTCAGTCATGTCGGTACCTCTTCTTTATCTCACGGTTTCTTATTCGGCCGAACATCTTGAGCTATGCATAGAGAAGAATCTCAAAGATATGGATCGCTTGATATCACTTTTGATTCTGGCAAAACAGCTCGAAGAAAAGGCTGGCATATTACCGCTAGATTACCTCGGTCCAGATGAAGCTGGCAAAGCTGTCGCAAAGTATCTATTGGCCGGCGGGAAGCAGCCTTGGCCCCTTCTACCAATACCTTTCATTGAGGAGTTGGTCGACTTTGATTTCGAGTCCTCACAAGAAGAAATGGAAGTGGGAGCTCAAGATTTGTCTGACTCGACCACCCAAACCCATAATACCTCGTCACGATCTGAAAGTCCTAGACATGGTTCTAAGAGACCTTTCGTAAGTGTTAAAATTCCGTGTGCTTCTATTTTATTGTAGCGCTAATTATAGATAGGCGCCGGATGACGTTTCCGAGTCCTCAAAGCGACCACGACTTTCCCCGGCTGATGGTGAGCAGCGTGACGATGTAAAAGCTAGTACGCTTGAGCCCGTGTCCAGTTCCCTAAATGGCAAACTCACAACAGAGACGAACAACGATGTTGAAGATGAGGATCTACTATCATCCTTGATGAAGAAGGTCAAACACTTAGAATTCGAGCTGCAGAAAAAGGAAGCCTCTGAGCAGGCTTGGCACAACGAAAAGCAAAAACTTGATGCACAGATTGCAGACTTTGAACTGAGCAACCAGCGAATCCTTCCAAGGTATCAGGAAGCCCTTAATGATAGGGGCGAGGCACAACACAACATGAAAGTAGCCCTTGAACGGGAAAGAATCGCCAAACAGAAAGCCGACCGATTGGCAGAAGATCTATCCAAGCTTCGGGAGGCAAAGGTACTTGTTGATACGAATCTACTTAACGCCAGTGCAGCTCTGGCTAACTCCTCGATTCCTGCTGTCGCCGAGTTTGAAAAGCTAAAGACCGATCTCGTTGCCGCAAAGGAAGAAAACGCTGCTTTACAGAGACGTTTGGAGAATACGCAAGGAACTGTTAATTATATGCAGGAGAACTATCAGACGGCATCCAACGCAGCTACAGCTGCTGCAAACGAAGTGGCTGAACTACAGGAAAAATTTGATAAAATCAAGGTCTATGCTAGCAATAACATCCTTGAGATTCACAAGATTAATACGACATCTACGTTGAGAGAGCAGCTCAACCGGATCGACGAATTAACAGCTCAGAAGGCCGAAGTTGAACAGCAGCTAGAGCGCAAGTCGGAGGAACTGAAGAGCATGCTTAATGGACGACGCCCTACGAGAGGAACAAGTGTCCCTCGCAGCCCTCGCATGAATAGTACAATGAGTCCACGCAACCGTGTTCTTGGGAGCAACTCACGAGGAAATAGTCCCGCACCGGGTGACGTATTTGCTTCGAATCGAAACACATTTGGGGATGCGTTGTTATTCCCAACGAGCGGCCCGTCGGTGACTGGAAGATGGGGCCAACATCTATCCTAGAATTGAATATCAATTTGGCAAGCGATTTGGCCAGCAAGCAAGGCGTAAGGACATTTTGACTTTGGGGCATTGTATATGTGGTTTATATTGTATTGCTACGGTATGGTTGGCGCGCGTTGGTTTACAGGAAATGGAACGAGGGAGGCTTTTAATACCTCGTCGACGCATGGAATTATACATATCTTCTAGAGAGCCCGCGATCAGACTTCTGCATCAAGAGATTATAATAGCACAACTGATAACATCAAGAGATACTCTCTTCAATGTTTTATACACGTGCATTGTGTACTCCTAATTGTCTTTGGACGGATGCACTCTGAATAAGTGAAATTTTAATAAACAAACTCATATATTCGGTAGAACAGGGTTCATGCAGACATCATTAAGGTTAGTAGTACTAACTTAGACCTGGCAAGAATTCCACATTTGTTCTCCTTTATAGCTGGTGTGCAATATCCAGCTTGGGTTAGAGTCTTACACGTAAAATAAAGGGACGATTGGAAATCTTCGGATCACAAGAATACTATGCAAATATCTTGAAAAGCAATAATTTATCATAGTATGTAATGTAATTTACTCCAACCCTACCCATCCATCCTCATCATCCTCATGATCAGCATCCAACACCCTCGTCTCTCCGTTCGTTAATGTTTTCAGTCCATCCATAACACCATTTGTGGCTTCCTCATCAACAAGCGGCTGATTCACAAGGTAGTCTATAGTATAGACATTTTCCTCGGCGAGCCTTCTCAACTCCTCTTTTATTTTTGTCACTGCTCTGTTGACAGTACGTAGCTCTGACTCTATTGAACCTCTGTTATCGCTAACCCACTGCCCATGGGATTCGAGTATGGCTCTAATCCACAATAGACAAAATTCTAAATGGGGAGATTCTTCTGCTTGGATTGCAACAAAGCGAAGTAGACGAGGTAAGTATACGACTGGGAGTTCTTTGACTGCAAGAGAGATGTTCTCGTGGGGAATGCCTTCAAATACTGTACGTATTAAAGGAGCCTCGTTGAGTCGGAATGCCATCACGAGTGCTTTTAGATAGTTCTGATCTTTTTCCAAAACCTGGAGAGTTGAGGCTGGAGTAACTTCCAAGTCTAAGTCAACTGGGTCAAACAAAGGAGCTGTGTCTAAGCTGTATATCAAGAGGCCTTCCGTGGATGCAGCACAGAATGATCTTCCTGCTGGAGAAAATGCTACACCAGTCACTCTGACTTCAGGAAGCTTCTTCCGCGCAGATGGATCACCGCCGCGTTTAGAACCTGGTAACGATTTGTCAATGCGATCTTCAAGATCTGATGCCTCTCCTTGGTCATCAATAAGACCCTCCGGCCCTGCTTCTCCTAAGAGCCTACTATTCAGAAACTCTTGCGTTCCTGAAAGTGAAAGATTTATGCTAACGGTGAATTTCTTGAGCAGCACTAGTGACGAGACAGAGTACAGACAAATGTATTTGCTGTTTCCTGCTGCAAGGACACAGCTTCCGTCAGCACTGTATCGAACTGTAGTGAAGCTTTTAGTGCCAGCAGCGTTTGCTGCCGTACGACGATCCGTGATCTTACGACCACCGGACACATCTCTTCGGCCGTCGACACCAGATTGCTGTTGTGCTTCGGAAACAGACCAAAATGTCAGCTGGCCATCAAGGGTCGATACAACTAGCTGCTTGGAGTCGGGTCGTAGGGCCACATCGAGAACATCTGCTTGGAGTTGCAATGGTTCACTTGTCTGTGTTCGGTCGAAGATATTCCAAATCCTTACGGTGTGGTCCCAACTTCCACTAACTAGAACACTTCCATCAGGTGCAAACGCTAGAGATGAAACTGGACCTTCGTGGCCTGCTAATCTGTCGAGGAGCTGGCCAGTTTGTACCGACCAGGTGTGTATATCAAAGGAATCCAGAGATCCAGCACACACTACTTCACCACTGGGATCAATTGCCATACAGGAGAATGAGAGCCGCGTAGGTGCTGTAAAGGTCCTAAAATTCCGATACCGAATTAAATCCCATGCGCGGATTGAGCCATCCAAACTTGATGTGAAGAGGACATTTCCTTTCTTTGTAAATTCACAGGCTGTGACTCCACTTGTATGTTCCGTGAAAGTCACTATACAGAAGCCAGATTTTATATCCCACACCTTGATCTTCCCATCATCAGCGGCTGTTATAACTCGCTGTCCGTCAGGTGTGTATACCAGGGCGTTCATTGAGTCGAAATGCCCTTGTTGCTTTAGAATATATGATTCCGATTGCCATTCCCAAACCAAGAGTTGACCCAACTTGGAAGCTCCAAATGCAAGCCACTGTCCATCTCTATTGATTGTAACAAAGTCAATATCATTTTGAGAAATGCTAAGAGAGTGGTGCATATTGAAATCCGGCATATCGTATATTCCAAATACCCCGTTAGAGAAACCAGCTACCAATATATTCGTCTCCGGATGGTAGGCAGCACACTTCAATTTCGCGTTATTTTGCATGAAGTAATGCCTCTCTGCTATTCTCCATTGCATGTGTTTATCATTGTCAGCATCCACCATATCTTCGTCCTCGTCCGGCGCATTGGGGTCTCTCATGTATTCCCACCGAAACACGGCTCCATCTCTACTTATTGTATAGATCTTCTCTTGGTCCTTTGAGAAATAAGCTCCTAAAACACCTTCTCTATGGCCAGCTAAGGTAGTTGGCTGGAATCCCTCTTCGGGATCCAGACTCCATATTTTCGACGTCAGATCTTTCGCACCACTAAGGAAGAAGCGCGAATCGCTCGACCATTCTAAGCTTTGAACATTATCATAATGTCCTGCGTAAACTCGGTGCCGCACGAACGGCGCAAACTCAAGCTCCCCGTCTACATTTTGATCTGGTGTTGATGGTGTGTGCCAAACCTCGATATGTCTGCCAACACCCGCTGCGAAATATCTTCCAGATGGCGAAAAGGCGAGCGCAGTTACCGAATCCTTAAAGGTGAAGTGATGTAAAGGTAATTTGCGTGGTACATTGGTCAAAATCGCATGCCCATCTTCGTCGATGGATAACAGTAGGTTACCCCTCGGAGTTAGACCTAATCTTGTAATGTTCTTTCGATGCGCAAACGGCAGAGTATGAGATGTGTTACTATATAAGTTAGCAAGCATACAACAGAGAAGGTATCAGAAAATTACTTCACTAGATCAAAAATCGTGACGCGATTTCCAACTGGAGAAAAAAGACATGTCCCATCAGGACTAAACAGCAGGTTTCCCTGACTGTAAACAGTACCTAAAAGGTTGGAGAACTGTAAGGATTGTCAGAAAGCCTCCCGTAGCCCAAGCTTTGAGTAGTTGTACGTACTTTGAACTCCGTCTTCATTGTCAATATTACCGTCCCATTGTTCGTGGTAATCCAAACCCGAAGTACTTTCTGCACGCCTCGATTAACTTTTTTTCTGGCTTATCGCTATCGCTCGGAGCGGAATAATACACCGCCGTCCGCTAACTCTACTAGCCCATCCGGGGTACGCTCAGGGGAAAGTCCAAGCAATTTCAACACCATTTCGGAAAACGGGGTCTCGAAGCAAACAGTTGAAGCAACTCTTTCATATTCACACAACTGCACCCACAAAAGTACCAATTTTCAGGGTACCAGCAGAAACCGAGCTTCTCTACTCCTACCGCGAGAAGAAGAATCAATATCCTTTATCATGGCACCTCCCACTGCAGAGAGCGCGTCTCCTATTGGAATCGCAAACTTACCAAATCAAAGACACAAGATTGTCGCAAAGAGAGGAGCGGCCTTCACTATTATGGTATGTCAGCATTAATTGACTTGTATGTGTAGCGTTGGGACTGATGTAATTTAGGTTGCTGGAGAATCTGGACTCGGAAAGACAACATTCATTAACACTCTGTTCTCTACCACCATTAAAAACTATGCAGACCACAAGCGCAGACACGCAAAGCAAGTTGATAAGACCGTTGAGATTGAAATTACAAAGGCAGAATTGGAGGAGAAGTTCTTCAAGGGTATGCTTTGCTTAGCCGTGTGACCACAATTTACTAAAACAACTCCAGTCCGCCTCACCGTTATTGATACACCTGGTTTCGGAGACTATGTGAACAACCGCGATTCATGGATGCCCATTATTGAATTCCTTGATGATCAACATGAGTCGTATATGTTGCAAGAGCAACAGCCTCGCCGTATCGATAAAATCGATCTCCGGGTCCACGCCTGCCTTTACTTCATTAGACCTACTGGACACACCCTGAAGCCTTTGGATATTGAGGTCATGAAAAGATTGAGCTCTAGAGTCAATCTCATTCCAGTTGTAGCAAAAGCGGATACACTTAGCCCAGCCGATTTGGTCAAATACAAGCAAAGAGTATGTTAAAGAGAGCAAAAATTTCGTGGAAAGTGCTAATAAAGCTCCAGATTCGTGCAGTGATTGAGGCACAAGGTATCAAGATCTACTCGCCACCCGTTGAGGAAGACGATGAGGCCGCTGCACAACATGCGCGCAGCCTCATGGCAGCTATGCCATTCGCTGTCATCGGTTCCGAAAAGGATGTCAAGACAAGCGATGGTCGCATTGTCAAGGGTCGACAATACTCGTGGGGAGTTGCTGAGGTCGAGAACGAGGACCACTGCGATTTCAAGAAATTGCGTTCGATCTTGATCCGAACCCACATGTTGGATCTGATTCACACCACAGAGGAAGCACACTACGAAGCCTACCGTGCTCAACAAATGGAGACACGAAAGTTCGGAGAAGCCAGACCAAGAAAGCTCGACAACCCTAAATTCAAGGAAGAGGAGGAGAGTTTGAGAAAACGCTTCACTGAACAAGTCAAGATTGAGGAGCACCGATTTAGACAATGGGAGCAGAAGCTCATCAGCGAGCGAGACCGTTTGAACAAGGATTTGGAAAGCACTCATGCTGCTATCAAGTCTTTGGAGCAGGAGCTCGAACAGATGCAGGGAAGCGCTGTTCGCTCTCACGGCCGCCGCTAAGAGAAAATTAGTTCCTACTTATATCCATTTACTGAGGGCGTCCGTTTTTAGGCAGTGTTTTGAGGATGGCAAAATGGGTCTACTTTTTTGCTTGCTGCAAGCCGGGTATTGGCAGCGCGTTCTTCTTTCTTTTCGTTAAGGAAAGCCTAATTTTCGGTTTCCAAGACGAGCTTCTCTTCTCTAGCTTTAGCCACCATGTAATTCATGTCTCACGAAAAGTCTTCTATCACTGAGGTGTCGTAATCATCAAAGTCGTCCACTGCGACCAGTTTCTAGTCTTTCGTCGTATCTGAAGTCTGTAGATCCAGTATGGTGTCGTTGGTAATAATAAGAAACACGCTTATACAGCCTGAAGTGAGCCTACAAGATTGTGATTACGAGATTACTTTTAAGCTGAACATTTGGTTATTTTATCTTGATTTTCTTTCGTATATATCTAAACAGCATCCATACTCGCCCTCATCGTCAACTGCTCATTTTTGTTTCCCAGTTTTGAGATTTGCAAGAAAGCATCCACGCCATATCCCTCTAAACTATGTAATTCCAAACTGCCAGCCCAATACTCAGCATACACCCTACTCAATGGTAGCCCCATCCCTAGCCTCAGATTCGGCGGTCGACTTGACAGCGTCGATAATGAGTTATCATGTGAGGGACTATGTGGAGTGGTTACTTTTCTAGGAGCGTCGTCAACACGTACTTCTTGGAGCGTGGCGGCCATTTTGGGAACCTGGTGAAGATTCTCTAGCCGTTGGTTGCTGCGGGGCCCTTTACTAAAAGCCCAGAGATAGGGAAGAATATCTCGGGGTATACCTCCTCCTTGATCTGATACACGGATAATGACATGTTGTGCCGCTTCGCAAACTGTAATTTCAATCGGAGGAGGTGTCCCCTTCCTTCCTTCTTTCTCCTGTTTCTCTACAATTGCTTGTACCGAGTTACGTAATAGTTCGCCGATTATGTATTCTAGATGTGATAATATGTAGGGAAATGTAGCTTCGAGATGGCCTTCAAGTTTTATTTCAGGGAAAATGGTGGAAGGGCCGTAGGCGATTTTGGCAAGAGCTTTTACCTCTTCGCCGCACCGCTGGACGACTTCCTTAGCGTTGCACTTAAGAAATACCTCGCCTACGAACTCGGTTTCGAGGGGTTTAGCATCGGGGAAATGCCAGGGTGAGTTATATGTCTCGGTGAGGGCCAAGTGTTGTTCAGCGATAACTCTTCGAGATATTCTCTAGTTTCTGAGTTAGACAATGTTTTGTTGTATCGTCATAGTACTTATGGGTCACATACAGATCGTAGAATTGTATTCATGAATTTATCCATATCTTCTGGATTCATTAGATCTCTGCATTCTAAAACACCCATTGCAAGTTTGGGTATGACTGTAAGATGTTCTTGCAGGGTTTCGCTGATCTTCTTGCAGAAGTGATCATTGTCTTCCAGGGTTTTGATTTCTCGCACACGCCGCAAGGATTCGAAAGCTTTGTAGTACAGCTCATATACTAGGCTGATTTGTGGGTTTGTAACTACAACATAAGGAAGGGTTTGCATGTCTCGGATTCGATGTGCCAACCTGGTCAGAGTCAATTCTTATCTTTGTGGTACAAAAGGAGTAGCTGCTGACCTAGTTGGGAGCTCTGTGCGCACATAGTTTGCTGAACTTAGCAAACGACTCTCTGTCAAAGATCTCCCGAATACCATAAGCTGGCGGAGGCTAATTGGCCTGGCCTCTTTGGCAACCCATCTACAAATTTTGTTAGCACAGATCATGACCTTTCTAGCCGGACTTACTCGTCCAAGGTAGAAGCTGGTCTCCATGGCGGTGCGCTGCTTTGCGCATAGCGTGAGTTCTGGAAAGCTGTAGCAGGAAAGCAAACTCTTCCAGCTCTTAAACTGCTCATCATCCTGAAGGTTTTTGCCCCATTGTGCGACCAGGACCGCAGCATACCGGCGTTTCCATGCGAATTTTGAGAAGATGCTGAGCCTTTCGAAAGACAGATTGTTTGCGTCTGCGTGTTATATGTTCCCTTTGCAGATGTGACTCGTCAACTTCACCCCACGTTATCGGCACATGCAGCTCCGTATAAAGCTTAGTCTGTAGGAAAAGAGGAAAAGCAAGGGTTGCACAGTTGTAGATTGAGGTATTAAAATCAGAAATGGCTTTTGCTAACACAAACTCATCTGTTGAAGAATAAAGTGCCTCATCTCCGAGCCTTATCTGCCCATTGAGGTGAGGTTCGAGATCATCAAGCTTGTGGGACCCCAGGGTTTAGGATAAAACCCACCATAGGTTACCCTGACGACAGCTTGGCAGCCTCGAATTTCATACCTAAGCGAGAACAGCTTTAACATCATTCTTCCATTGCTATATCCCAGCACCATCAATTCTTCATTCGAATCAAAATGGGAGAAGAAACTAAACCCGCCGCTATGTCTCCGGTCCCTGAGACTGCTGGGGATATAACAACCAACATTCCAGGCCCTAATGACTCTACCAAGCCAATTCTCACCAATGTAGATATTACTCAAGCTGAGACCGCTGCACAAGTTGCAGATACCGCTGCGAAGCTTGATACTGAAGTGTCCAAATTGGCCATCGATGACTCGAAGCCAGCAGCTGCTCCTGTCGAAAATTCTACTCCTACTACCAAAGATCATGAACCTGTGGCATCACTTGAGACCCCTCTCTCAAAGCTATTTGCTGAGCTTCCATCTATCATTGCAGAAGCTGGTCACTTCGAAATGTGGGGTGTTGAGCTTACCGAAGATTCCCATGTACCAACTACCATTGTACTTGAGAAGTTCCTCCGAGCGAATGGGAAAGACGTCGGGAAAGCCAAGGATCAGTTGACCGAGGCTTTGAAATGGCGAAAGGCGATGCAACCTGCGAAACTACTTGCTGACACTAATTTTGATCCCGCAAAATTCGGGGGCGTTGGATATGTCACGACATACGGAAAGGAGGTTGTGACCTGGAATATCTATGGCGCTGTAAAAGATAACAAGGCAACTTTTGGTAATGTTGAAGAGTAAGCTCACTGCCTAAAGTCGACGTGATAATGCTAACCGTCATATAGGTTTATAAAGTGGAGATCTGCTCTGATGGAGCTTTCGGTTCAAAAGCTCGATCTAGCATCAGCCACTGAAAAGATCCCAGCGGATGGAGTAGATCCCTACCGCATGATCCAAGTTCATGACTATCTCAACGTGAGCTTCTTGAGAATGGATCCGGCTGTCAAGGCGGCATCCAAAGAAGTGATTGCGACTTTCAGCATGGCCTATCCCGAATTACTCAAGGAGAAATTCTTTGTTAATGTGCCAGTTCTCATGGGCTGGGTATTTGCTGCCATGAAGCTCTTTTTGAGCCCCGAAACAGTTAAAAAATTTCATCCCTTGAGTTATGGCAGCAGCTTAGCTGGTGAGCTTCCTACATTTGGGAAGGAACTGCCTGTACCATATGGTGGAAAGGGTAAACCCGGTATGTAGTCTATATGCCTTGATTGGACCTTACTGATACGATGCGTTCTAGATCTTACAGACGGGCTTACTGTCAAATATGCTGCTATCAGCGTTTCGGAGCCCACGACTGTTGAACCAACAGCTGTTGAGGCTGTCGAGCCAGTGGTTGCAAAAGCCAAAGACGCCGAGGCTTCCGAGCCGTCGAAGGCTTCCGAGTAAGTAACAGAAGCAGCACCTGCTGAACCATCATCTGAAAAGTCCAAGACCGTAACAACCTAACTATAGCTATTGAAAGGGTGCTGCGAGGTGACTGAACGGCAGTGTGCAAAGATGGGTAGGCTTTGGTATGCTCGAATTGCGTTTTCAATTTAGAGCCTTAATTTATACCCCTCTGTGCGAACATCGATGATGATGTCTGTCTATCACTGTATTTTGCCTTCTCTAGATACCCAAATAGTAGCGTCTGTCAAATCACAATCTAATAATTCAGGAATTGAAAGGTCTGTAGAGGTATGAAACGATTGATTCGGTTAAGATTTGCGGACCATCACCTCTTTCAATAATATTTCCATGCGTAAGCTTTAGACATTAGATATAAATCTGCGGTCATGCTGGTATTCAATTGTGAAGATAGCCTTGTCAGCCTTGGGTACGATCTTATACAGTTGTAGCTGCTTAGTACTTGGCACCTGCGTACCAATTGGTTAACGATTCAACTTTGGGGCTTATGTTGTTAGTCAACCACTCTTCTTGCACTCACCTCTTGGCTATCTAGCTATACATTAACATCATTTCCGTTTGCTTCCTATTCTTATTCCATTCTCTAGCTATCTGTCTCTCTCTCTTCCTATGTTCTCATTCTGTAGTCGCGACACCTAAGCTTGGAAGCGGCCTGTTCTCTCTACCGAGCCGTGAGAGCTCTGGTTTCTCTGCCGTCATCGTCCCGCAGCGCCGCCACACTCTAGCGCGCCCTCGTAAGGTCTTGAACCTTTTCTACGTACCTACTACACTGGACGTCGGACCTAGAAAACACGACCATATCTACTGCTTTTTGCCATTCTTACCACCCAGATTGCGACTTTGCATTTCAGGAGGAGTTCTTTTTGCAATGGATACTGTAAGATACCTTTTACCCCTACGTTTCCTCAGCTTCCTCGTGCCCCCTCACTTCGTCTCCCCTCCAATGTTTATCCATTTTCTACTTCCATGGCTGCACTGGCATCCCCACCATTTTACACTCTGGTATAACTTTTGACATCGGGCCGCCTGACGCTTTATTTCATATATAGAACAAATTGAACGGGGTGGCGAGAGACGCCTTAGATGGGGTCAGTGATACAGATATGGCGGATGGAAACTTCGACACAATACCAACAGAGAGCGAAAAAGAAGATGCCACGATACTGGGCCGAGATCAAGCAGATACCGATGCGGAAACTCGGAAGATCCTTCGGGCAGATGATTGTGAGACAGCCCAGTGTCCGAAGGTTTGCGATAAACTAGGTTAACATGTTTGTAGTTGAATCAATGAAAGAGATCGCTTTCCCTCCTACTATCGAACAACCCCGCACATTATCAGATACAGTACACACCTGGGAAATCAAAAATTGGCGAAGCTTACCCAGAAGAGAGCATGGACCTGTGTTTGAAGCCGGTGGCTTTCCTTGGTGAGTCCGATTATCTAGAAAAAATAGACGGCAGATTTTGATAGATATAGGCGCGTTCTCATGTTTCCCATGGGCAACAACGTCAACCAAGCTTCATTCTATCTCGAACATGGTTTCTCAGATGCTAAACCTCCGGATGATTTTGTCTGCTGTGTGCAGTTTGCGCTTGTTCTTTGGAATCCAAGAGATCCTACAATATACACCCACCATACCGCCCACCACCGGTTCACAGCCGAGGAGGGGGATTGGGGTTTCACACGCTTCGTAGAATTGCGACAGTTATTCAGCGCGAATTGGAAAGACAGCGGCCGTCCCTTGCTGGAAAATGAGGAGGCAAACATGACTGCCTATGTTCGAGTAGTAGAGGACGAAACCGGTGTGCTCTGGCATAACTTCGCAAATTATGACTCGAAGAAAGAGACTGGTTATGTTGGACTCAAAAATCAGGGCGCAACTTGCTACTTAAACTCTCTCATACAATCTTTATACTTCACGAATGCTTTCCGAAAGGTAAATTGACTATCCTAAACACGTAAGCTATGACACTAATCAGAACCTAGGCTGTCTACCAAATTCCTACTCTGGATGAAGTAGGCTTCCAGAACAGCGCCTACACTCTCCAACGCCTATTTTTCCTCTTACAAGTCTCTCCTAGTGCAGTGAGTACAAATGAGCTTACAAAGTCGTTTGGTTGGGAAACGAAGCAAATCTTTGAGCAACAAGACGTCCAGGAGCTTTCTCGCAAGTTAATGGAGCGAATGGAAGAGAAGATGAAGGGCACTGAAGCTGAGAATGTGCTCCCCCAACTGTTCTGCGGGAAGGTGCGGACTTATATATCTTGTATCAACGTCGAATACGTATCTGCGCGCGTAGAAGACTTTTGGGATATCCAATTGAACGTTCAAGGTAACAACACCATGGAGGAAAGTCTGAGAGACTATATCATGGAAGAAACTATGGACGGTGACAATCAGTACTTCGCGGGAGACGAATTTAAGCTGCAGGATGCAAAGAAAGGAGTCATATTTGAAAGCTTTCCAGAGGTGCTAAATCTGCAACTTAAACGCTTTGAGTATAACATCGAAGCAGACGCCATGACCAAAGTAAATACGAGATACGAGTTCCCGGAAACCTTTGATGCTTCGCCATATCTAGCAGCGGATGCGGACAAGTCTGAACCATATATCTATAAACTTCACAGTGTGCTTGTACATAGCGGAGACTTGAACGCTGGTCATTATTACGCATTTATTAGACCAACCATTGATGGATGGTTCTACAAATACGATGATGATAAGGTGATGAAAGCTACTATGAGGGAGGTATTGGAGGATAGCTACGGAGGACCATGGCCATCTGTAAATGGAGAGGTTCTTCTCGACAAGTATAAAAATCCTCTCTTACGGCAGAACAGCGCATATATGTTGGTATATATTCGTCAAAGTCGAGCTGAGCGAGTCCTTCTTCCACTGACACTAGAAGACACACCGCCACATTTGCGTAAGCCTTCTAGCCCTTTTAACTTATACACTGCTTACTGTATTCTTTTATAGAAAGACGCATCGATGAGGAAAATGCCAAACGAGAAGCACTGAAGAAGGAGCGAGAGGAATCACATCTGTACATGGACGTCAAAGTCGTCACAGAAGATACTTATCGATCATATGGTGGAATAGATCTTACTGCATGGGATCAAGCTTCATCGAAGCATTTCCGTGTCCTTCGAAAGTCTACCTTGCAACAGCTTGCTGTGAAGGTGGCAGAGGGTTTGAAATGTGACCCAAACCGCATACGATTTTGGAACATGGTCAATCGCCAAAACAAAACAAATCGTCCTGATCTCCCCACGAATGATCTAGGTGTGACCGTGGAATCGGTCCAGCAAAAAGCTATTGCTAGTAAGAATGCAGAGCTTCGTCTCTGGGCGGAGGTTGCCGAGGAAGTTGACGAAAACGGCTCTCCACTATGGCCTGCCCATCAACCTTCAAAGACACAAGGCGGAATCATCCCTCGATCAGACCTCATAGTTGTATTCTTAAAGCATTTTGATGTTGAACACCAAACTCTGTCTGGCGCTGGCCATATCTATATAAAAAGAGACAAGAAGGTCGAAGATCTTGGTTATGCTATTATAGAGAAAATGCAATGGCCGAAGGAGACGCAATTGAAGCTTTTCGAGGTATTTTGTTCCCGATCACCATTTTTTACTTGCATCTGACATTTCATAGGAAATCAAGCCTCAAATGGTCGAAGCAATGACGCCTAAGCAGTCCCTGAAAGCAGCCGAGCTCCAAGATGGCGATATAGTGGCATTCCAGAAAGTGCGAGATACTAAATCTTCCGAACGTTCATCGTCGGACCTGAGACTGTCTGAATCAACGCAAGACTCGCTATCAAATTCTATCGTTGAGGATGGAAAAGTTACAGAGTAAGCCTTACCTCGCTAACAAATTGATAAAAACTAACACTATTGATAGCTCCGGTGTGAAAAGGGTACCATATTCGATTCCTATGGCTACTGCGAAAGATTATTATGATTTTTTGCTGCTAAAGAGGACCGTCACTTTCTATCCCTTCAACAAACAACCGACAAATCCAAGTTTTGAGCTAGTTCTCAGCTCCAAAAACACATATGAACAGATTGCTGCCAGAGTCGCCGATGAGGTTGGGGTTCCAGCTACACATTTGAAGTTTTATATAATGAACAACCAAGGAGCCCCCAGAGCCCCAATTAAACGCAATAGTAGCCAAGCTTTACAGTCTATTCTCAGCCCCCCATACAGCTCATTTAGCAGTACTCAAAAGCCCGACTCACTGATGTACGAGGTTTTAGAGATGAGTTTAGCAGAGCTAGAGACCAAGAAGAGTTTCAAGATCAATTGGATAACCGAAGGAATTACAAAAGAGGTAATTTCTACGTCCTAAAAATCCCTGCTTCAATTTTAATATTTATTTTAGGAACAGTATGAGGTGCTCGTTGCCAAAACTGGGACCGTGGCGGATCTCATGGCCGCCTTTGTAAAGAAAGCCGATTTAGAGGATGAAGCAACAGCTGGCCCGATTCGATTTTACGAGATCAATCAGAACAAGGTGCATCGAGAGCTTCCTCACGAACACCTTGTAGCAGGTATCACCGATTATGTGCATGTAGCCGCTGAACGGATACCCAAGGAAGAGCTGGAAGGAGATAGAAGCAGTATTCTTGCATTTCACTTTGAAAAAGAACCTAGCAAATCACACGGGATACCGTTCATATTCAAGATTATACCTGTAGGTGTCTTCAGACGTTTCCTGGAACCACTGTTAACACTATATAGGATGAGAAATTCTCTGATACCAAGAAGAGACTCGAAAAGCGCACTGGGTTGCAAGGCAAAAATTTCGAGAAGATAAAATTCGCAGTTGTCAGGAGGAGTGCATATTCTAGGCCAACATATCTTGCTGATGGTAAGTATTTAACTTCTACATTTTTAAGGCGCTAACTAATCAACAAAGATGATATACTATGGCAAGTTGCACAGGATGATGATTCGCTTGGCTTGGATCACGTTGATAGAACGCGGGCCATACGTAATGGCACTCAGGATTTGTTCTTAAAGTAGATTTTGGGGCATTGCCCGTTGTGTATCGTTAACTTTGCAAGGCGCTTGGGGAAGGCAAAACCGGCATGGTCTTATGATTCATCGATAGGACGGGGCGTAGTAGATTTATTTGCATCAAGCACATGGAGCGTTGCATTGCCGACAATACCACATTTTCGATCCGTAGTTTGGATTACTTTTCTGTCAATTGCATCAAGATGACTATATTGGGAGGCCATCTTGTAACATAACAAGCAGATATATAATCCCATTTTCTTGCACTGTTCAATATTAAAAGCCATTCGTTGTGAACACAAATTCCAGTTCATATATTCGACAAAGGATAAGCGAAGTTAATAGACCAGACCCACATCCCTTACAGCTATACGCTAAACCCTTTCGAGCCTTCCCCAGAACTTTACAGATAATCCAGAACTCGCGCTCAAAAGTCCGTCTGTATAATCCAACAGCGCACAAGATGAAATCCTCAATACTATCGTGTAGCCTTTTAGGCCTCTTCGCACCTCTCATATCTGCCACTGCACTTACGTATAAACTCGCTGCCAACGACCAAGCATGCTTCTATTCATGGGTCGAGAATAAAGGCGCCAAAGTTGCTTTCTACTTTGCCGTAAGCAGCTTCCTAATTTATTCAGAGTAACCCTTTACTCAATTGTGACTAAACTGACTGGAATGTATAGGTTCAAGCTGGAGGCTCCTTTGACATTGATTATGAGGTTGTGGGACCTCAGGACAAGATTATAATGGACGGACAGAAGGAACGGCAAGGAGATTTCGTCTTCACAGCGACAGATGTGGGCGAATATAGATTCTGCTTCAATAATCAGATGAGTACTTTTGCTGAAAAGTTCATTGATTTTGAAATAGCCGTACGTGCCATGTCGATTTCACCCGTACTTCCCCTATTTATGCTAACCGCGACTTGGAATAGGTTGAACACGAACAACGAGCCTCAATCCCCGCCAAACAAGGCACATCCCCCGAGCAGACCACGGCCCTCGAAGAATCCATCTTCAAGCTCTCCGGCCAGCTATCAACCATCACTCGCAATCAGAAATATTTCCGCACGAGAGAGAATCGTAACTTCAGCACCGTTAGGAGTACAGAGAGGAGGATTTTCCACTTTAGTGTAATTGAGAGCTTGATGATGGTGTGTATGGCAGGGCTGCAGGTTTTCATTGTCCGGTTCTTCTTCCAGGGCGCGAGGAAGGGATACGTGTGAACGGAATAGTTGCGGTCCTAGAGAGAACATCGGATTTTGGGAAATTGGTGTATGGTACTGGGGGAGTCGAAGCATTGCCTGTAATTTTATTTGATAAGCTAGGGAACACAAACCTCGTTTTTCATTTTCTGTTTCGCATCACAGATATGTGAAATATTCTGAAACGGACGACATGATGATAGAATAGTAAAACCATTATTAACAATCGAAATGGCAAGGTGTCAAATCGGATTTGATGTTGACGGCCGTTTTCTGGCAAGAAATCAATCATACAAGCATACTTGAATGCCACAGTCCAGTTTTACTCCTGCCCTCTCAATACTAGAGCATAGTAGAATTGTTGTGTCTCTCGCCCAACAAGCCATTCTAAAGATCCTACTTCAGGGGATCTATAAACAGATATGAGAAAAACTATAAACCTCACAATTATTAGGAGTTTGATCTCGGGTGATCAGACTCACAGTTATGGAGAGCATCGTTTATAGTCCTTGAAGAGAGAAATTTGATTATTTGTAAGGGTTCTTTATGGTGCTACTGCTCCTGAAAGCTATGAATGTTGCTAGTGGAGAGTGAAGTTTGGTTCGGAGTCAAAAAAGCATACAGTTGCATTTTGAAAATGTTCAGATGTTTGCGTCGATGAGTAAAATTGTAACTTTGAAAGCCAGCTTCTCCCTTTTATGGTTACATAGTAATTAGATTTAAGACCTTGCTAAGTCCAAAGTTATAGCACAAGCTATACACAAAAGTAATAAACCCTTAGACACTCAGGACCCGTACTTTGAGTTTGCAAACCTTGAATGCACATTTTCAGTTGAGACGAACTAATTGAGAAAGGTATCAAGTATTGTTGTGTTTTATTAGGGCGACTTTGCTTGCACTCTTGTCACTCTATACTGGATACTATAAGCTTGCCTCAAAAGTAAAAGCCATTATAGACTGCCGACACACCTCCAAGGAATCATCTTCTTTCCAGCACTGGTTCATGGAAATGTGTTCTAATTAAAGTGAAGTGAAGTGAGTAAAACATATGGCATCCACATTGATAGTATGCGGGTGGAATATCACTAACTTTAGTCTAGCGCAGAACCCTAGCCTTGCTGCCTCGCCAATATTTTGAACCAAGTGAGCCTCGTCAATCCCCATAGATTTTCAATCACAACTACCTCCTACGACTTCTCTCTCCACCCAAACAACCACAAATCCGACCATAGAGCCTGCAATTTCTACCGATACTGAAGCCACAATCAATCTTTCATCTGCGATAAAATCGCGGCGCGTTTACGATGTCTTTTGCAGCTTCTCTTGAACGCTCGCTACCAAAGCCAAATTACACTGGAGAAGACGAGGAGATCGCACAGCATGCACACCCACGCGCAGTCAGGATAATTAGTGGTGCGCTCGCCGAGAGCCAGATAGTTTCCAGAGCAAGTCAAGTACCTCCACGGCATCGTGAAATTTCTTCTAACAGTTTGATGCAGAAGTCTGGTGGTGCACCACCCTACCCTCGTAATGGATGGAAACCTCGGGCATCAGAGATACAGGATTACTTTGGAGATGGCGGGGCTTATCCGGAGCTTATTTATGCACAATATCCTCAAGGGATGGGTAGAGGCTCTGATTACAGCAGAAGCAGCACTGCGCTTAGCATCAAAGTCGACTCTGAGGGGAAAATCCGCTATGATGAACTGGCGAAAGTCAAGCAGCGCGACAATCAAACCATCCAGGCTTCCTTTGCTGACTTAATACCGTTACGCCAAAGAGTTGCCGAAGGGTCGATCTCACTTGACAGGCCAAGTGAAGAAGAGGTGGCTTCCACAACAGAGCGGACTAAGGCTGCTTTAGAGAAATTGGTCGGCGCTGCATCTATAGCCCAGAAGCCGAAAATGGTCAATGTATCAAGAGCCGATGCCACGTACGTCCGTTATACGCCTTCAGGTCAATTCGGCAATGATAAGAAAGGAGATCGCATTATGAAAATTGTGTCACGTGCACAAGATCCAATGGAACCTCCAAAATTCAAGGTACGAGTTGTAGTTATTCGGGAATTTCTAGCTCATAAATACTAATTTACTTGTAGCACAAAAAAATACCAAGGGGTCCCCCTAGTCCACCGGCTCCTGTCCTGAGATCTCCCCCAAGGAAATTGACTGCAGAAGATCAGGCTGCTTGGACAATCCCTCCTCCAGTTTCGGTAGGACCTCATTCCCGATATAACGGCTATTACTATGCTAATTACTTAACAGAATTGGAAAAACCCGAAGGGATATACTGTTCCGTAAGTCTTCCTTAACCTTTTATGACAAGTCTTCACTTTACTAACTCTCTAAATAGTCTGGACAAGAGACTTGCTGGTAAGGAGAATGTATGCTCTTTCTAAAGTGCCCATTACTAATACTATATAGCTGATGGAAGAGGGCTACAAGATGTTACAATCAATGATGCTTTCGCTCAGTTGAGTGAGGCATTGTTCACAGCGGATCGTCATGCGAGAGAAGAGGTCAAGCAAAGATCTCTGATGCAACAACGTCTTAATGAGCGTGATAAACAGCAAAAAGAGGACCATCTACGCGCCCTGGCCCAGAAGGCAAGGGAGGAACGTGCTGGTGGCGGACGGCGAGATTCACGAACCTCACGAACATCACGATCCCGGTCAGGAAGTTACAGTCATTCGAGATCTGGCTCTGATAGTGAAGATGAGGAGGTTTTAGAACGAAAGAAGGCTCGTGAGGAAAAGAAAAGAGATGAAGAGAGAAAGTTGCGACAGTCCCGCATGGGCGCAGAGAGACGAGTTCAAGCATTAGCCCGTGAGCAAAATAGAGATGTCTCCGAAAAGATTGCTTTGGGCATTGCGAAACCTACCCAATCTACCGAAACTATGTTCGATTCCAGACTTTTCAACCGAACCAGCGGTTTCGACTCTGGATTTAACGAAGATCAAGCATATGACAAGCCACTGTTTGCAGCGCAGGACGCTATTAGCAGTATTTATCGACCAAGACAAAATATGGATGATGACGATGGTGATGATTCTGCGGAGGCCGAGATGGGGAAGATCCAAAAGAGTAACAGATTTGGCGATGCGCTTGGCAGAGGCACTTTCAAAGGCACAGAAGACGTCGAGGTAAGTTGCACTTGTAGATTTGTTAATAGTATATGCTAATAGTGGTAATCAGGCTCGGGAAGGCCCTGTACAATTCGAGAAGGATACCGGGGATGCATTTGCCAATGTAGATGACTTTTTGAAGGATGTTGGCGAAGGAGCTAAGAAGCGCGATTATGGCCTGCAGGACGAAGAACGGCCAACGAAGAGAGCGAGGGTTGATGAGGACGAGGATTGATTATGTTCTTGAAGCAGACCAATTGTAAAAATAGCTCAATCCTCAAGTTAGGAATGAATGAAGCCATACATAATTCTTACAAAATCCGGCAATTTTACTATCCGGCAACCCTGTGATGGTCTGATATTTTGCACTTGCTTTCAGTGATACGATAGCAATATCAATGCGAATATTCAACTTCTAATTGGCTTTTGATTTCATCTCCATTGGGTGAAGAATATTCACCCCAGTGAGTTTTGCTTACGCGGCCAACACGAGTTGAGGTTTGGTGGTCAGCAAGTGGACCCAGACGTCAAGGCTGGTCGGGTTGGACTTGAGCTCATATCGAGGCACAGCTTCGCTTATGAGTCAGCGGAATACGAACCCAAGAAAATCACTTGAATTTTATCCAGTGTCAGAAGCTGGGAAGGTCCTGTATGAACGTCAGGTAAAGCTTACTTTTCTCGGGGCTTTCCATTGTCCTGAAAACTCTAGTTACGGACTTGCGAGACTTTAGTAGATCCATAGATCGAGTTGGAAAATTTAAGGCTTTTAAGGAGTTGGCAAATCCTAGTCGGCATATTCGTCACTGTGTGTCGTCCGTCCGCTCCGTTAGTTCTGGTTCGAGTTAAAACACCACGACTGATGGAGATTCGTTTTCTTTCGTCAAGTAGCGAATACTTAGTGTTACTTCCACGGGCTAGTTGATTGGAGAGAAGTAGATGCAAACGGTCAATATGGACAGGATGCTTTTTTCTATCATCTTCCTCTGAGGCTTGCTGTGGTCATGCTCGGTCTCCTGTCTCTAGAGGAATTTAATTACACTATCTTGCTGATTCGCCATTTGGCATGTAGCATTCAGATGTCTCCTTATCTCTGTTAGGGTCTTTGCTTCCATGGCAACTAATTATCGACCAACATTAGTCGCCCAACAGGTGGAGTGATTCGTTGCTTCTCCCCTCTTATTTAACCGGCCGGCTAGGCAGACGAAACGGGCAATTTGTACGGAGTTGCAACACCTCTATAAATACATATATAGGCCCCACCGCTTCCGTCACTGATAGTCTATCCAAACTGTTTCGCTCGTTAAAGTGCTGGGAAGAATTCGAACTAGCTCAGAATCACGTGTACAACTATCTACATTAATATACCCGGAATCAGCAAAAGTGCAATTGTTAAAAGTTGTAATCAAGAAGTAACAAGTTAGTTATCTGGAGAAGGACGATACGGGAGATATGGCGTATCAAAACAGGGGGGATGAGCTAGGAAGCATACCTCACCAGAGCCAAGTGCCGATTTCAGATCCTCGAGGTGTACACACAGCCGATGACTACGGACAGCCGCTAGGTGCACCACCTGTTTACAAAGAAAATCCTCATAGATACAGCTCAGGGGGCTCGAAATGGTGGAATGTTAAGACTTGGGGGTGGAAGAGATGGGCAATACTCGCAGCAGCCGTGGTTGTCTTGATTGTGGTGATAGTCGTGGCGGCTGTGCTCTCTACGAAGAAAGACAAATACCCTAATTATTCGCAGCTGAGCTACAAGCTTGCAGATACCTGTGAGTAATTTCTATGGACGTGATTGGTAGATACTGATATGAACAGATTCCGGAGAAACCTTCTTTGACAACTTCGACTATTTTACAGGATATGATCCCTCGGCAGGCTTTGTGCATTATGTCCCTGCAGAAACCGCTCAATCCAGTCAATACAATCTAACATACGCATCGGCTAGCTCTGCGGTGCTGAGAGTCGACACCACAGTCGATAATTCTACAGTGCCCAACGCTGAGACAGGTCGCTTTTCTGTACGCATTACTTCCAAAAAGCAATATTCCACAGGATTGTTCATATTTGATGTCATTCACAGCCCAGTCGGCTGTGCTACTTGGCCGGCATTATGGACATCAGACCCAGCGCATTGGCCCACCAATGGGGAGATCGATATTATGGAAGCGGTCAATGTGGTCGGCGAGGTTCCAAATCAGATGACGCTACATAGCAGTGAGGGTTGTTCGATGAAAGCGAAGCGAAAGCAGAGCGGAGCTGCCATATCTACAGACTGTGTCAGTTCTAGTGAGACCGGTAATGATGGGTGTGGAGTCAAAGATGATGTGTTGACATTCGGACCCAGCTTCAATGCCAAACGTGGCGGAGTCGTCGCTATGGAGTTGCGAAGTGAAGGCATAAGAATGTGGGACTGGTGGAGAGGAGCTGTCCCTGCAGATATCACCGCAGGTACACCTGATCCAACGACCTGGAAAGAAGCTAGTTCGGATTTTCCAAATACGCATTGTGATATTGGATCGCATTTTAAGAACCAGAGCATCATTGCAAATATCGATCTATGTGGCGACTGGGCTGGTCACCAAAGCATTTACGCAGCAACCTGTAAGATGAAGATCCTTCGATTTTGCTACCAACATCATAGCTAATAACTTCTTAGGTCCGGGCATCTGTACGGCTCAAGTCTCATACAACAACACAGCATTTGTGGATGCTTACTGGGAATTTGGCGCTTTTCAAATCTACCAGGCCTCATAATCAAAAGGAAAAAGAGAATGTCTTGTATTCTAGATAGAAATGGCTAGATACAGCTTCACGGGTTAGCTGACACCATTAAGTATCAATTATATATCGTTTAATATAGATAGCGGGCGAAGTGATTGCAGAACTATATCTCAAATGGGAACTTCACGTCTCAAAGAGCAGGATCGATAATGGAATATTAGGATTTTCGTAGAGTCGACATACTTCTGATTAGAGCTCTTTCTCACCAACTCAAGATCTTTCAGGACAGCGAATGATTGAAATACCACTTGGTGTAATTCTGCCTCAAAGTATGCACACCTTCGAGCTGTAGCTTATAGCCCCCTACTTCTCGCTTAAGGAGTGGGTCCATTTAACGCTGTGCTGAGCTACGACGCTCAAAACACCAATCTACTTCATCTACTTCATCCCTTATTAGTGATCATCAAATGCCAATTTCCAGAGTAACCTCCAAGGTATCTATTTTGTACTTCGCTGCGAAGATACCATCCCAATGAGACCAACTGATGGATTTACCAGTGTTCAGTACTTATACTCTGGCACAGTTGAAATCTTGGGAGCTGGACGTACTGATCAAAGCATATGACTCTTTACCAAATACGCTCCCGTTCTTACAACTTCAGCGCCTGCACGAGCGAGCCTCCTTGCTCCACAACCGTGTAGCTTCTGACAGAACAACTATGCTCTTGAACTTTACCTCAATTCCCGTCTGCATTCCCATCTCTTGGCTGGGAAACTACAGCACAGGATGAAATGCTCAGATATGCCGATAGATCAGCTGTGGGCTGTAGGTATAATGGATGCAAAGCTTATGCTCGAGCAGAGAGGACGACTTGTGTGACGTCAAGCACTTTGGGATGGAGAGCTACAGTTCGTGGCGTGAGTCTTGGGCGCGCAGGGCCTTTATCTTCTTAAGTAGCTGATTTGTACTTAATCCCCTTATTCAAGTAGCCTTTCGCATTATGGAATGTCCCATGGCGAAGGAGTTGAGTATGGAAGATAGGGATGAAATCCAAGGCAAAAAATTTGATCAGGAAAGTATTCAATTTTCAGGGAAATGGATAACTCAGGATAACTTGGTGAAGATCCTCTCACTTGGAGTACACTTATCATGGTAACATGGGCAGTAATTAGAAGCAAGGAATTTATAAAACAAACTATGCCAGCATAGGAAGAAGCACGATTCTGTTGCATAACCATTACACTTCTAATGTTCAATAAGAACAACATTATACAACGCTGCACCTAAATATCCCGAGGAGTACGCCGTGGTGAACTCCATCATAACGCCAAGGTCAAGACTGAACTTATTCGTCGCCCTTCTCACTACCACTCTCATAGATCGCGAAGCCATCTTCTGCCTTCTCAATGCCCTCAAACAATGCTGCTTTGCTAGCCGCTTCGTGGTCATCTTTCCTCATCAACTCATCAACAGTAACCGCTTCAACTTGACACGCCACCTGTGGTACCTGAATCTCCGCCGAGGAATCAAAAGTTGAGGCAACAGGCCCCTCATCTTGCTCTTCATCAATCGAGTCTGCATCGGCAGGAATCAGGATAATTGAATCGTGGTCACACCCCTCAGCGTAGAAGTCCTTTGCTGACATCTCACCCAGAGGGGCACGGTCGATATCACAAGCGTCGATATCACCTGTTAAGCGTTGCTTTAGACTTCCCATAGATGGTTCTGCCATCGTAGCTTGGATACTTGTCTGTGAAACATCATCAGGTGGGGGTACGTTCTCCTTCCCACGATCACTACGTTCCTGTCGTGCATTCTCCTCGTCACTACTGATATCTAACGTACAAGCACCATGCTCCATCAAGTTTGTGGCAAGCTCCTCCTCGGTATCCTCATGGATATCGAAGAACCAACCATCTCGTGGAGCAGGAGTGTGGAGAAGCGGGATTGAGGAGAGATCTGGCTCGGCCGCGGCGAGGGGAGCGCGAGGTTTGTATGATGGGATTGTGCCGGAGAGAGCAGCATCGATGCTGAATCCCAGACTGCTCGCTGTCTTGGAAGAGAACTTTGGAGGGTCGATACGTGTGAAAGGGGAAGCCGTTCGACGGCGGTTGAGGATACCGATGCGTTTGCGGGTTGGGGAGCGACCTGCGGGAGCACTAAGAGGGGTGGGTTTGGAGATTGTAGTGTTAAGACGGGGTGCTGGGGAGCGAGCTGGTAGCACTGGACGATGTATTGGTGACAAGACGGGTTTCAAGGCGTTGGAGAACTCGGTGGGGGACGGTGGTGCTTTGGTGAGAAAGTAATTGATTGGTTTAGATATGTCTTTGGAGGAGCCCTCTATGCTGGTCTTTGACTTCTTAGGAGAAAGGAAGAGAATTGGGTCGACGTTCTCCGCGTCGTCGTCGAAGGTGGTGGCCTTGCGTTTTGTAGGGCTAGTCAATGCTAAGGAGGATGTGAGACTCATGTTGAGTAATTAAAAGAGTGTGGTGGGAGTGTGTGGTGATCATACCATTCTGACGGTTCTTCAAGCTGGTTAGGTTCTGTAGCCGTGAACCATTGATAGGGGCAAATGGCTGCCTCGTTGCTGCAATTACTGTTGCCATGATGGCTCTGTCGTTGCCCCTTCCCTGAATTGAGAGTCGCAGGTGGTGAGGTGCAATTGAACAGAGAATTGAAATGTGGTGGTGTTGGTGGTCGGCCGAATCGAATGAATAGGACGAGGTGAGGTATCCGATGAATCAATTGACGAACGAAATTTCGAATTGATCAATCAGTCAAGCAACAGTCACTGCGAACGCCTACTCGTCGTCACCTCAGGAGTATCGAATCCAAATCTGCTCACAAATAATTGTTGTTGTTGTTGTTGATGATCCAAAGGCTTCCTGATCAAACAATGGGACAACAAGAGAACCGAGATCAAAACACAAACAACGCAGAAATGAATGATTCGGGGGGAGCGTCCTCTATATCAATCAGCACACGTCGTGCGTTTTCCGAGACCCAATTCCCGACCGCCGTCCTCACCAATGCACACTAACTGCATACTGGACAGACCAAGCAAAATCCTGCTCCTAAGTTTCGCCCGTCCAACTTGTCCTGCAGACACTCACGCGTTGAAGCGCGTGTTGACCGCGCGTTATCCAATAAGACCACGACCAACCCAAACCCATCAAATTAGCCACTGGTGACCAACGCCTGTTGCTCCAGTTCTGGTCATGCTACGCCATGCTACGCCATGCTACACCATGCTGCTTCGACTACTCTATTGGATGGCAGTCGGTGCGCAAGTAAGGGCTTCGGGGCGCCTAGTTCTTGTCTCATCTGCTTCCGGTCAACGTGAAGGGCGACGCGGAAAAGTATAAAACGAGAGCGCGCCCACCGCGACTTTTGGCGATTGGGAAGCATAGTGCTTTGGCATAAAAGGTATAGAGGATGCATTATTTCACTCCTGCAACCAGGCGAAATCTTGCTCCTCCTCATGAACCGCTGGCTGCACTGCTGCACTGCTGAGGTGCATATGGCATGTCTCAGGACTGGGCAAGTGTTCAGAGTTATTGGAATGGGTCGGGGTGTATTCGCTCTCCTGGTTCCAAGAGCCGAGAATGTGATAAGTGAATCTTGTTCCAGCAAATTGCGACGGATCAATTCTTCACTACGTACAGCAACCTGACACCCCGTAGTTTCTTATGTTATAGCCTACTCCAATCACTCTCATCGCATATCATGGACAATCATAGTCTTTTCAAGTTCTAGACAACAGTATTTGGTAGCCGTGCTCATGTGTAAAACAATCTTTGGCATCTATATTAGTTTATGTATTGACCAAAAACTCCGTCCTGTTCAAATGGACGCGACTCTGCAACCTCATCACATCGAATCGCACAAGCCTTCCAATCGCTACAAATAGCACAGATTTTCCCTGCATGCTTTTCCAATTACCAAAGTCACCACGTCATTCCTCCCGCTAATCAAGGTTTGTTTCACTGTTCGGAGTTTGAATACTGCGAGTGGATCTTGACTGAGAAATAAAGAACGGTGGTATAAAAAATGGATCACAGAGGAGTAATATGGATGTGGGCCAAATGCGTCTCGCAAGTTCTGCTCAGAATGCAGTATTACAAAATCTAGCGACCAGTGTAGCCTGAACAACTTCACAGTGAAAATCCATGAAACTTAATTTTCTTTAGAATGAGACAAGGTTAGAGCATTTAAGTCACTGAAGTCTTTACCAAGTAGACATGAGATGAGATTGTTCCATCATAAGCCTGCCAATCTGCAAACATTAAAGCCAACTACCAAGCCGCCGCAGCAGTGCAAGGTAAACAGGTAGACACCAATCCGAGACCATCAGGCTCCCCCAAAATAAACTAATCGCCATCAATAACTCCCTATAAATTCATCTAATCGACCTCACCCACTCGCGGTGAGCGTCCACCCTCCCAATCATCCCGTTCATAATAGCGGAAGACCAAGTCATAGCCATCAAAGTCATGCACGATGCGATCCACACGACGATAGCCCTTGATATTCTCCATTCGCGCACTACGAAGCAAGCCGCTTTTGACCGCGCTCGCGTCCTCGAGGCCTGATTCGCGTACCTCTACCAAGCTGGTCTTGGCCTCAAAGAGTGTGACACTGAATCGGCCTGGCTTGAAGATGTCAACGACGTGCTCAATGACCTCAACAGTTTCACGGCCGCTCTGCCGCCCTGGAACATTAGTTTCGAAGGAGGCGTATGAGCATTGGGGCTCAGGAGTGACATGAACCGTAAAGTAGTGAGTCGCTGATCCGGCTTGATCTGGAGCAGGAATCACTCCGTTGGCAGAGAATCCGCATGGAGTGAAGAGATACGCATCAACGCGTGCATCAGGATATCGCGAGTTTGGGTAGACCTCTGAGAGGCCGCAGGCCTCGGAGACGACCGTGCCGAGCGCGTGTCCTTCAGTGCTGAGCTCTTCCGGAAACCCAATGTCATCATCTGGAGTGTTCACATCGTTGAGGTCACTAGAGGTGTTGCTGAAAACATCAAAGGTGTCATCGTGAACCGACGTACTACCTGCCGTGGTTCCACTTAAGCTCATGTCGGCCACATTGCCGCCTTTCAAGTTACCAAGGCTGTTCATGGCATCCTTACGAGCCTGCTGTGCTCTCTTTGCATACTTATCTTCCGCGACCGCACTCGCGTTCTCAAGGTAAAACTGCTTGGCATTTTCAACTTCTAGGTCCGTCATGAGAATCTCCAAGGTTTCATCGTCTGTTGCACCCTTTCCAATACCGTATACTGTGTTGTTTGGGATATTCAATATCTTCGTCTCGGTTTGGACTGGCTCATTTTCAGGGGTTCGTGGAGGTGTGAGCGAAGTATTTGGAGTTGTGAGGTAGAGATACCAGTGGTCTCCATTCATCTTCCCCACCATATATGCACTTCCACCTGCAAACATGTCATCGAGAAAACGAACTTCATTCTTCCAGCTTCGGTGAGGGCCATGCTGCTTGTCTGGGAACAAGAAATTTTTTCGACTGTAAAACACACGATACGGAGTAGCAGCCGTCTTGATGTCATCTAAAGATCCATTGTTGTGGGATGGGAATCCAGCATCAACCGCAGCAATTCTCAACATACGACGAAGACCAAGGAGAAGAGTTGTGGTACCGCATGTCTTGAGTATCAGTTTATGTGGGAAGACAAACATACTCGATTCAGAGAGGAGATAGGCATCAACTTGGTCAGATTCCACAACAGAGAGGACCTTGCAGTTGACTAAGTCTAACATCTCCTTCCATATCTCAGCCGAGACTGCCTTCAAGCCATTCTTTTGGGCTCCTGGGGGAAGGTTCTCTGGTGCTGGTGCAAACCAAACTTCCAGTAGCTTTTCTGGACCTATCTAAGTCAGGATTGTCTCATACTGATTTGGAGAAAAGTCTTACCTTCAAATGCATTGCTGGAGTCAAGGTCTACGGTAGCTTCATGATTGATAGTCAAGTGTGGGGTGCCGTCAGAAGGCGAAAATGTATAAGAGGATGGGATCCCAAGGTTGACCATCGCTAAGCTAACAGGATTCTCCTTTATTGACTCTGTGTATATGTGTATGTGGTTATTGGAGGCAAGTACTGTGAAGCACTATCTGCCACCCAGACGAACCTTGCGGTGCTCGACTGAGAAGAGATGGCCCACAGAACCGTGGGAGGAGAGGACTTGCTGGCGGAGCCAGCAAATTAATATGGTGATGGGCTTGATGTGTTCGTTATGGAGGTCGAGTGCACAAGGGAATAAAAGTGTCTTTTGTGGATGGAATATTGACTCTCAAGGATGGTCCCTCGCTCTGTAGAATCCGATACCGTCAGAAGATATCGAATCTAGCAGACGGGGTGTTTCTGCAAATTTATGTGTAATTCGGTATTGTTCGAAGAGGCCGGCGTTCTCGTGCTATCTTGGCCTGTGAATATTTTATTAGCAAGACTTCAGAAACGCCGCAACTCGGATTGATTGAGAAATGAGCAGGAAATAACAAGATGAGGCGGCTCTATGCTAGCTTGTTGCATCTTTCTGTATATGAAAGGTCCCGGGTTGAATGAACGTTATATCCGTGTAACAACTTTTGTGAGTGAACTTTCACAGCTTTATTGCCCACATCCCCTTTGCACGAATCCTTGCCACAGTCTCTCGAATAACTCTTGTAAACCACTTACTTTGCTGGCTTGGAAAGGAATCGAAGTAAGTCTTTGGTGCTCATATGGGAACTGAAGAAATATTTCGTTGTTTAGAGGCGCAGCGTCTTTCAGCAGCAGTGTAGCGTTCTGCAAGTACAGGCTTAATGTTATTTTCAAATCATCGAGAACTGATAGGCAATTATATTGCTAGATATGGCAATGACGGTGCAGAGAGATAAGGTTGTCGTTGTAAGTACCAACACAAAGTGTTTTGTGTCGTCCGTTCTAAATTTTCAGGGCGGGGCAAGGTCCGAAAACTGCACGTCATGAGCTTAATTTGAGCAGTGTAGAGTTAGAAACCCACCAGAGAAAAGTGTCCGGTGGTCACTCTATATATCAAGATGTAGGGACGCCTTCTCGTGCTTCCACTTATCCACAAATTCGGTAGAAATAGGTGGACGGGTGATGGCATTCACACTTTACTTGAGTGATTTTTGGGTTTTGCCGGTGGATCGTGGCGTGGCCCTGGGCTTCCCCACTTGTTGCCCCTCCAAGAAGCGAGCCCCTGAGTGCTCTGTTTACCCTGACACTACAAATCACAAGACAATGTTATGCTCTGGTGATTCGATGGCTGGGTCTGATAACGTTATGAAAGTCAGCATGTGAAGCTTTTGGGGAATACCAAGCAATAGGTTTGTTCGATGAATAGCGTATATGAACCCGAATATAAAATGCCAGTGGGAGTGGCATGTACCTCATCTTCAATAATAGTTTAGTCTAATGTAGACTGACATGTTCCAGTAAAGCCCAGCAGTTTATATGCTAGAAATTGCTTTGATTCTAATACTATGTCTGTACTTACACCCAAACGCCTTCGCTATGCATCTACTATTGTCATTGGTCGCAGAGCCATAATGCGCTCTGTCGCGGCAATCTATGTCCACCTGTGTGTGCAGAAATTCTCAAGAAGTAGTAAGAATAGTTGCTGCATTTTCCCCTTCCGCAATTGTTATTACGTTCGCAGTGATTTCCTTGAAAATTCGAGCCAACGAGCAATCAAGGTACTTCTCCACCAACAACCTGGGAACCTTTTCATCTTTCTCACGTCCATCGGCACTTGCACCAGTGACTGTTATACCGTTCACTTGAGTTCCAACCGGATATACAGGCTTCCTTCCTGTTTCCACCAACATGACAAACTGAGGGTCAATCGGCACACTGCTGAGAAATCTAACCCCGAATTCCTGTGCCATAACCTCACCTCCACCTTTGCTGAAAACGTTTGTACACTCGGAGCAATTTGGGCATACGAATCCACTCATATTTTCGACGACTCCAATGACTTTAATGCCGGTCTTGACACAGAAATTCAGTTCTTTTTTGACGTCCGCTGTAGCAACTGCTTGTGGGGTAGTAACGACAACCGCTCCAGCAACTTGTCCCGGAAAAGCATTCTTCAGTAACGTTTCTGCGAGCGAAATATGTTCATCGGATGTGCCAGGTGGAGTATCAATTAGCAGATAGTCAATCTCTCCCCATAGCACATCCGTCAAGAATTGTCTAACCATGGCTGTCTTCTTGGGACCACGCCATACCACCGCATCGCCACGTTCTCGTAGGAGAAAGCCCAAGCTCATACACGACAGCGAGCCTATGTTTGCCTCCGGATTTGTAGGGTGGACAGGAACAGGAATCCAGCCACCAGGTGCTTGTGTAACTTTCGCAGTTTCAATACCAAATAGTCGTGGAATAGATGGCCCGGTGAGATCAATGTCGAGGATCCCAACTGATTTTCCAGCGAGAGAAAGAGATAGTGCGAGTTGGGTGGTTATGGAAGACTTTCCAACCCCGCCTTTGCCCGATAGAACCTGGGGTTGTTGTTAGCTAGGTTGATGAATTCGAGGATCTTCTTACTAGTACAATATGTTTTACATTATCGAGAGACATCTTGAAATAGATGTCAGTCGTTTGTATAGTGTAATTGTCACATGGCGCAGGCGCTGATGTGGTGTTAAAACATTAATTCTTATCGATTAGCAATCTAGCAGCCCGATTTCGCCGCCAACACTTTCTTAACCTACTACGCTTATATAAGCTGGACAGCAATGTTCCTCCCTGAAGGCCAGCAACACCTTTTCAAATAATTGTAGTACTACACAAAACTATAGTTATTCTAGGCCTGTTCTGTATCAAAAACTGGGCATCGATACCATATGTACCAGTCAGTACCTATAAAAGGCGCATTTTTGGTCGCAATAGACCCCTGTCATACAACAGTGATGCTGAGCCGCAGGCGATCACTCTGGAGTCTCACAACTACATCATAACATCCGAAAACATTTCCCTATCAACATGAGAGGCCAGACTCAGAGTAATGGATGATCCCTGGGGCTCTCCTTGGGCCGATGAACATAATGACACTACCGTTGCGCCATCAAAGGTGAAGCCGATAGCTCCGGCCAAAACACCCTTTGAGGAGAAGGAAGCTCCATTGCCAACATGGGGAGACAACGATGATGGCTTTGGGGAATGGTCATCAATGCCCGCAGATGTGGTAGCGCCAAGTGGAGGGTTTGAATCTGGTGCTTCGAGCTATACATGGGATGTCTCAGATAAGAAGACAAATCAGGGGCAACTGGACGGATTGAATGGCCATTCGATATCTTGGAACCATCCATCTGTGGAAGATGATAGAAATGAGACCCCAAGATTGTCACCCCGTGAATCTTCTCGGATTGTGCGGCAACCTTCACCAGATCCATGGGCCACAAAATTTGCAGACGACAACATTACACATGTGGAGGATGTAGAAGAATTGGATTTTACGGGCCATGAGGTTGACTCTGACGATACTGTGGTGCTAGAACTTCCAGGTCTTACTGCTAGCGAGCCAGTTTCGTCTTCCGAGGATTTTAAAAGAGCAGAAGAAGATGCACTTGAAGAGCATACAATAGTTCCTATGGAGAGATACAGCACAGAGGAGAAGACAAAACAGCTGGCCAAACCTCTAGAAGTGACTTCTCAAAGACATGAAGTCGATCATGAATCGTCACGGTCTTCCCCGTCACCATCGGAGTGAGTAATTTCTTATTTATACCTATAAAATTCAATGATTTACAAGTGTATTTGAGTACAATTTGTTCTCTGAACTCATAGACGATGTATCAATGATAGAGATTTGCATATCTGAATGCTGATACCGAAAATCCGTAGCCATAGTCCTAGTGAGGATATTCCGGATTCACCCAGGACATCTCTAGAGGAGGACCCCAAGCGGCCACAGCTACCACGTCAGGTGTCTTCTAAAGTTCAAGATTTGGTAGAGCATTTTGATAATTTAACAAAAGATGAGGCTGCAGAAGAACTGGTAGCAGATACAAAAGCTCATGAAGAAGAAAATCTTTCCAAAGATGTTCACAGTATTCAAAATCCAGATATCGTAGATGAAAGTATTCAATACGAGGATGACGGGGATGATTTCGGTGATTTCGAAGAAGGGCAATCTGCCATTGGTGACGAAGAGCCTCCAACAATAGCAAGCCCTTCAGAAAGTCAAAACAAAAATGTTCCGCTTCCAACTACTCCCGAGGTACCAGCTCCTCTTAGCAAGTATGGGAAGAAAGATTTTGGACGAATCGAGTTCCCAGTTGACCGCTCTTGCTTAGCTGAGATTTTCTCGGACATGAATGATTTGGAGCCTGAAAATGTCTTCATTCCTGATGTAATACCTCACGATTCATTCTCTTCAGTCGAGCAACGAAAGACTTGGTACAGAATATCGCGATATGGTGCAATGAAAAGACATGATATGGGTGATGATGAAAATTACGTCCGGACGACCTGGGCACAGTCGCAAGCTCGGGCAGGTACACTCAGGATTGTGGCTCGCTGGATGGAAGAAGACCGGATTAGTGGAAGAGTTGTGCTAGGTGGTGGAAGCAAAGGCAGCTCACTTTTCGGCTGGAACGACTCTAGTGCTGGAGCAGTTCCATTGGCTTCTGCGTTCGCAAAGCCCACTCAGAAAACATTTCAAATTCAAACTGTACCTGATGAGCCTGCGATTCCGAGAGAATGGCCCAAGGGTTTGGCTAAAACTCGTTCAACTTCAAGAACCCGGCCTCCATCAAAGCTGAGAAGGCGTAGCTCTACGAAGTCTTCCAATGGCTCCGTAGATATAAAAAGAGAGGTCACAATGCCAGTGAAGAGTTTTGGCTGGAGTTCGGAGGATCAGGATACCCGACCCCTGGCAACTACATTACAGGTCAAAAGGCACTCACCTATTCCAGAGAAACAAACATTATCTGGACAGCAAGAAGTTGTTCCTCCCGATGTTGTACTTCTAGCAAATTCTAGCAAGCAGGAGCACACACCTCAAGGCCATGGAGCTAGTAGTCTCTCTCCTATCATGCAGACACCTACAACGATGATAGCTTCTCCAGTAGTTGTACCCCTACATTCGGTCAACAATATGGCCAGTGACGATGACTGGGGCGAGATGGTGTCTACTCCAATTGACAATGTAGCTGCTAAGTTCCCACCACCTGAAAAAGTACCCTCAAATACAGTCTCTCCGCCATCTCTCGCGACTATAACAATACCATCACTCCAAGAAACGACGCTCGATAACATGTCAAGTCCTAGTACATTCAATCCCTCTCATGTAAAAGCAAATGCTTCTGGACTAAACACTAAAGGTCCCTCGGAGCCAGTTGCTTCAAGTGTCGACAAAGTGTTGTTCAACGCACTTGGAAGCAGCTCAGCCTCCGAAAAGAATATACTGGCTGGTACCAAAAACTTCAGTGCTGATGACCTTGATCCATGGGGAAGCCCCAGTCTTGGAGACTCAATTGAAAATAACAATGGTTCATTGTTCGATGCCTTTAACGGAGATGCTGTGTCTACCTCCCGGCTCATACCTCGATCTACCGAAGCCAAACTAGATCCTTGGGAAACTGCTCGAAGTACGGGAGAAGCTCCTTCGATCGAAGCATTTGCGACACTTGATGCGTCTGGCAGTAAACCTCATTTCGAATCCGATATTAGTGACCAAAATTCAGTGGTTTCAGCATCGCAGGCTGCCAGTTCCACTACTGACTCATGGGGCTCAGTTGACTTCTCATTCTTTGACACTCCAATTGTCCCTAAATCAGCAGTGAAACCCAAAGCCACAGCGTTATCTGTTACCAAATCAAAGAAGTCAGTCGGATTTTCAACTGTCAAGCCACAGGTAAAACATTCGCCATCGCCACTATCTCAGGCAACTACCCTCAAAACTTCAACTACTCTAGCGAATACTACCGCAACTCCTCCAGTCCAAGTGGGTAGACAATCTAAGGAGGCGACTGAAAAGGAAAATATTGTGGTCAGCATTATTAAAGGATTGCCTGATCTGTCTTATATGCTGCGCCGATGAGATTACTTCCTCCCATATCTGTTCATTGGGAGATGATCTAGCTTGTATACTAATACCAATTCGAGAGAAGAACATAGAGGACACAATTGTACAAATTTGGAAAGCTGTTTTGACTCTTTAGTATTTGGCTTAGGTCTTGTAGACTACACTAAGTTAGCGTGTATTGATATTATGAATCAAAGGAGGACGTATGTTTATTGTAAGTGGAATTTATTCCACAACATGTCTCGCAACTTGTACAATATATTAAGATAACTGTACCTATGCACTTGATAACTGGCGTATATTCTTTTGGTTAACATTAAAGCCACCTTCGTGTTACACTTTCTAGGGTAAAGTCCGCCCCTTTGATAGTAAATCAGCGGCACTATCTAGAAACGTAAAAAGCTTTCTGGTTGACACTTTTGACTACCTCAAGCATTTAGTGAAGATTCAGTGAACCAACCAAGCTTGAATACATCACATCATACACTGCGATACATTGAAACAGAGATTCTTTGTAAAAGATACTGTCAAAAGTGCAAGAATTTTCTTGTCCACTAGTCAGAACATTAATGGACTAGTTTGTCCAAAGCAATAACACTGCTCTCATCAAGCTTTGAGTGGCCAGTGACGAATTCTGCCTAGCTCGATCCCGTAAATCAAATTATACGGCTTATGTAATAAATGACTTGCCTGTAGTATTGATTCCATTGGTCAGTTCGTTCGCTACCCCTATTTTGGGAGAAGCCAAGCCTCCTGTGTTTCTACTATACTTCTCTTTCCCTCGTACGATACAGCCAGTTAGTGCTTGCATGTCATTTAAGCATGAAGTTTTCCATCCTTCTGATTTGCTAGAAATCCTATACACTCTTACTTATCGTATCTTGCAACACTTTGACTTAAGGCTGAGTGATTTAGCAAGATACAGTACCCACTGCTCTAAGTCTTTCTTTTTTTCGAAGTATATAGACAGTATCCCGGGTTTCTGTCAAAGTGCCTATTAAGCACGCATTCATTTTCATCTTCATTCTAACACTAGGGAGCCCTAGAAAATTGTCAATTCTTTTATCTCTCATACGGTTGTAATCAGTCTGTATGTTTACTCTTTTTCATTCATAAGCTACCTCAAATACAGCGCCAGACCACAAGCATGCATCTCCTCGAGCTCATAATTGCTGCCTCCACAGCAACAGCACTTGCTTTGCAAACACCAAGCCCCACGGCAAACCCCGTTATCCAGGTTTTCCCTCGTAGCACCACAGAAGTAGCATCTGTTCCCACGGGCTACTTCAAAACCACACGATACATTACCATATCAGGTGTCACGGATGCTTATCGAACTCAAGCAGATAAAACCATTGATATTGTTATTCCGACATGTATCCAAACAATCATTCCAGATAAGAATGGATATGTACCCCCTGGAACTTGTGGTTCTTTATATAATTATTACCCCAGCTTCATAAGCGCGGTAATCTTTAGCTTAGCCTTAGGGATGTTGACCATCAGTCATATATTCCAAGCCTGGATGCTAAAAAGTGTAAGATTCAAGCTCAATCTATAGGCTAGTATGCTAAAAACATCTCAAGCCTTTCTCATGGGTAGTGATCATGGGTGTTATTTGGGAAACTACATCCTTCATATTCCGAACCCTCTCTACCAAAAACCAACAATCTGTTGGTATAGCTTTAGTTTCTACAATTTTCGTTCTATTGGCTCCTCTCTGTATGTGGTCAAATCTGAGATCTTAATTTAACTAATAAAGTAAGGGATCAACGCCTTCGCATATATGGTTTTAGCACGCATGATACACTACTTTCACCCTACTCACCGCATATTTTCTATCCCAGCATCAATTATGTCAATAATATTTGTCACTCTTGATATTTTGTCGTTTGCTATCCAGCTCGTCGGCGGGTCTTATGCTACACGCAACGATCCCATTGAGAAACAGATGAAAGGAGTACATATATACATGGGTGGCATTGCAATCCAGCAATTCTTCATCTTTGTGTTCCTTACAATCGCGGTGAAGTTTCATCTTGAGATGAAGAAGCTAGATCGCGGAATGGGATCAAAACTTGGATGGAAACGATTGATTTGGACATTGTACGCTAGTTTGGGGTTTGTAACAGTGGGTCTCAAAGTTCCCAAACTTGTACACATGAATGCTCACACAGGCACAGATTCGGATCTTTTACCGGCTTATCGAGTTCTCTGCCGGTAAAGACTCTTCCAACCCGCTGCCATTTCATGAAGTATACTTTTATTTACTAGAAGCCGTGCCAATGTTGTGCGCTATTGTCGTCTTCAATATCACGCATCCCTCTAGCATAGTGAAAGGACCGGGCGCACAATTACCTGGGTTTAGAACGTTATGGAGAAAAGGTTTTAAAAACATAGGTAACGAGGATGGCGAGGAATTGTTGATGAATAAGTCTCCATCCCATACTCGAGTCTGATATATCATTGTTTATTGTATGCGAAAAATGTAGCATATTTCCTGTCACGTCAAATCCCAAGTGACTTAGCTTATTTCTTTAGATCCCCATCTGGCTTGGCTATACTGCAGATATATGTTATGCAGATAGCCAATCATAATAGTGTAGAAATCAAGAGTAGTTTTAGAGGAAACAAAAAACACCAGTAATTTCATAAATAGCCGGCGATATTCTCTCGAAACCTAATTTGGTTAGAAAGTACTAAAATAGTCGGAAAGAGCAGAAATCAAGGCTGTGAGGCTGTATTTAATAATTAAATGCCTCTCCTTGAGCGGATCTACTTATTGGAGTAGTTTACTGAACAAAATCAGTATTGATGGTTGAGAAACTTGGAAACGTTCATAACATTACTCCAAATTGAATGCCAGAAAATCCAGCCGTTGCCACCATCCTTTCGTTAAGTCTCCATCTAACTGCCTTGCACATTCTCGGCGCTCAGGCTTCTTAGTCGTTGGTCCTTGGAACACCACTCACGAGATTAGACTTTGAAAAACTCATATTCTCTTCTCGGGTTAATGAGAACAAGGTCCGTAGGAAATAACATGGAATCCCCAACGCTCTTGGCAATATAGTATTCAGATGTCTTCCTTCAAGAACATTTGTTGCCTGTAATATATACAACATCGAAACCCTATCGAGCTATCCTTGTTACAGAACGTCCACTATCTTGGATGCAAACGCTGTCAAATACAGATTTCAACATAGGGCAATTAGGAGTAAGCAGCAACTGGTGAAACAACTGGTCACAAAAAATTATCTTGATTTCATTTGTAGAACCAGGAGTCGCACAGATTTTTATTTAAAGATGATTAAATCGGTTGGCAACATATCAGCGACTGCATAACGAGTCTAGAGAATACAAGACAGCTCGACAAAATGAGGGTATAATGCTGAAGAAGACAAGACCATAGACCGCCCCTATCCTTAATGCTTTCGATACCTATCGACAACATTGTCTACCAAAACGCCATCGATATTACCACCAAAACGCTATCCATGCTCCAGCTACATCCAAACCACCCAAATATATATTCATAAGAACGAAAACGGGAAATGCTGGTATCAAGCAAGTTTATCGAAGAGACACCAAAATGCTATCCGGCTAGACTATGAGAAGGACGACATCGAACTCCAAGATCGTCGGCCGTAACTATGTCTCGAATGCCGTCTCCTCCTTAATCTTGGAGGTAAGCTCACAATCTCCTCAACAGAGTCCGCCCTCTCCCTTTCGAGTTTGAGGTCCCATGCTCTGTTCACTCGCGTATTGTATTCCTCTGTTGCAATCGCTACCGCCATTTTGTAGTCTTGATCGGCTTTCCGTCTAGTTTCGCACACGGGGCAGAGAGTCTGTCTCGATCCAACATCTGCTCCGACTTGTTCCTCCCTCGGAACTAAGTTGCGACATGGCTTGGAATCATGAGAACGATTGCAAAGCCAGTATAGGTATTTGTAGAAAACATGTGCAGGTTGGCCGGAAGAAGGAAGACTGCATTCGGTGGCCGTGAGTGTCAAAGAGCTATATTGGCACATATCTAGTTCTGATATGACTCTAGGAAAAGATATAATAGATGAGGCTGTAGTATAGCCTTGCGTGCGGGCGTGCGAATGTGCGTAATCTGAAGATCTGAAGATGTGATGATTTGATGATGCGGGAGATCAAAGTCAAGAACAGGTGTGTGAGACCGGGCGACCCCTATTTAATACTGCCAAAGCGACAAACACGCAACGACTACTAGGCAGCTTCATCAAGGTCATGTTTGGCGGTTCGCAGGTTGCCTTCCTATGCTCTTTCGCCCCTTCTGCAGAATTTAACAGCCACCACTTAGTTGGCGCTTCTAGGGGTATAAAAGGAGCCTGCGAGTGTTCAGGCACAGCCTACACTTAGAGTCATATTAAAGGGCGAATGATTGGTCACATGTGATCTCTGGTGTGGTTGCACGATGGCTCACCGAAAAGGAGGCAATTGTCATACGTCGATATGGGCTGAGCGTTGGACCCCAGTTGGAACACGTGACTGTACAACAATTAACAACACGAAAATGTTGCTATTAATATCAAAAAACAATCCCCATCTAATATTTATAACTAGACTTCAAGTCTGATGTGAGATACATGTACAGTGACAGCTTGTCACATGCAGAGATCTCTCACTGGGCTAAAACTCAAAGCCATCTAGCTCAAGCCAGAAGTGAAACAGAACGTTGCGTCTACAACGGGAATGAAAGCCTGGAAGCTGGAGGAACAATGGGTCCAGAAATGATTACATTCAATCGTTTACAATCCTCGAAGTGAGAAACTAGATGAACTGGACATACTTTTCCACTTGTGCTTGGAATGTGGAAAACTTTCTATGCAGATACTCTCGTGTGCCTTAACCACTAAGCATGAAGTGCATGAACTCTTGATCTGTGACTGGTGTTAGCTAAGACTTCCCGAAACAATGGAATTCATACAATCGATTGATCCATCTCCATCTTTATCCACCTCTTTGATCATGGTGTCCAGCTCTTCATCAGTCAAGATTTCACCAAAAGACTTCATGACTTTGCGCAATTCATCTAGAGAGATTGTTCCGCTATTATCGTGATCAAACACAGCAAAGGCACTCTTCATCTCTGCTTCAAAGTCGACGTCCTTTGTAGGAGTCGTCATCATTTTGCAGAACTCTGAAACATATGATCAGCTGAGAAACTAAAAGACAAGGTAGTGTGTGAGACATGCCTTCAAAATCGATCGTTCCATTTCTGTCGGAATCTACTTCGTTGATCATATCCTCAATCTCAGTTTCAGTTGGATTTTGTCCTAGAGATTTCATAACTTCGTGCAGTTCTTTGATAGAAATAGTTCCTGTCATGCATGGTTAGTCTGTATGACTTGCTAGCTTAGTCATACTATTTGTGAGAGATTTACCATCTCCATCCGCATCCTGTTGAGTGTTAGCGTTAAGAGTTTCACTGAAATGACAATACTTACAAAGAGAGTGAAAGCATGCCTGTATGCTGCGATCTCTTCGGGTGTAGGCTGAGGCTGATGAGAAGGCTACTGTCAGCACCGATTCATACTCCAAAAGCTAGGTTGGGGAAGCTCACGCGAATAGGAGAACTGGGACTCTTTCCAAGATCCATCTTGAACGTCACTGAGTTTAGTAATTAGCTGTAAGGCAAATATTAGCAGTTTGTTGGGGCCATAGCTGAAAACGTCACACACAGCAATTGAGTAAAGCTACCTAAGAAATCTGCCCCGCAATTCGCCAATAGTCGTAATAGCACAGCGGGAAGAAGGGTGGATATTGTCGAGCAAGTGGAGCTGCCTCGTAGTAGATATTCAGACCACGTCCCAAGTATTTATGATTGTTGAGAAAGGTGAAGAGGGTGTGAAATCGGAGGAGAGCTGGGGAGGAAAAGCAAGATATGTCTGCCGTAACCAAACTCGGTTAATAATGATTGATGAAACTGTCACGTGGACACATAGCATTCACATTTGATAATGTTTTTGCTAAATTTTATGGTTTGCACATCATGGTACACAAAAGGCCTTACAGATCAGAAAACCTGGGAGGTTTGGTGGGCATGAATTTGAACATAGAGATACCAAGTCAGATCACGTGGCTTCAAACAAGAGTGCAATTCTTAAAATCCCATGGAGATGATCAAAATAATGGCATTGGGAGATGACGAGAATTTATAGGTTTTTAAGCACGCCTAATCATTGGGATAGACTCTGTAATATATTCAGGCAATTATGCCACAAGGTATTATTGTTTAGATTGACTGTGTCTATATTTGACTACCAATTTTAATCTTATTCGGGCTTTGTGCAATTGAGATAGTTTGATTGCAAATATTATATGAACTCACTCTTTGATGCAATGGAATTGTGATAGAAAATTGAGTTCTTCTACATGTGGGTGATGTGGCTAGTTCCTAACACCGAAGACTATCTGTGTGCTCACATCCATTATTCTCTAGCCTTGCCAAGCTTCCTCTCTTATGCTTACGTGTAGATTTGAGTATCGAAATCAACAATGAGGGAGTGTAAGCGAACCACAGCTTTGCGAGAACTGTTGAAGCGCATTGAGTTGTATGGTAATAATTTACGGTCAATTTTCCTACTCTTGGCGTGCCGTCGTTGAAAAGCAATGGAGGAAAAAAATATCCCATGTATCTTATTTTGATCCATATAATAATCTTAGTTGAAATAGGTACCTACTGGTGTGGATAACCCATATCAAGCGGGATGGATACTTGGTACAATAATATGTCCTTCTCCTCCCACAGCACAATTTTATCCAACTCTTCCGGCGAAGCTTCAAACATGACACCACAGGGATAGCAGTAGTTTTCCTTAAATGATCGTAAATATTGGCAGGTTTGTTCACCATGTGTTGTTTCTACAATTGAGAATTAGTGGGCGTTATCTGATATTATTAAGTCGCCAGTTTCGCATTAAGGGGGAAATACTCCATCAACAATTGGCTAGTGTAAAAAGAGCCGCTTGCTTTTGTATGAGGCTGTAGGAAGAAATTACCCATGCTTTTCTTCACATTAATATGATATCAGAAGGCTATTTTCCTATGCAACTGCAGCGTGGATGTGTTTGCAGGCGATAAGAAGGCTTACATATCTCTGTAAGCTATGTATCTTGTTCTCTCAAAAATGGTGTTTGAGACGACTGATAGGCAAGTTTTTAAGACACGTACAACGGCAATGATAGCGGCAGTAATCAAGAAAATGGAGCAAACCAAGCTAAAAGGCAAGTATAAGGTTTGATGGAGCTGGTTTTGTGGATAGTAGGTTAGCTACAAAGAAGTAACTATAGTAGAGAAGTAAATCATGTAGATAACAAGTGTGAGCTAAACGAAAATCACATTTATAATGTACAATTATGAAGTCTAAGGACTAGTAAAAGCTCGGCTACCATTTATGAGTGATTATCGTAAGCGGAGAAGTGAATAATTGACTGAAGCTATTCGCGAGGTTTGGCCTTGTTCTCTAATCTTTATAAACTGTTTCATAGTATATGTTAAGATTGTCTTGAACATATCTATTGATGATAGAGATATATTTGTGAAAACTCTTAGCGATAACCAACTATTTAGAAGTCTAATATTGTAGCCATACTAAGTTTCGCCATTATAAAGTGATCGAAGGCTCATAAGTACATTTTTCATTAAGCTACAAGTGTTGTGAGATGAACATTATTACAGATGAGTCAAGCATCAGTAGAGAAGAGCTCATGTTCGCAATAGAAGATGGGGTTCTTTTCTTGGCATTCGGTTAATAAAAGGGGGGTCGCTTATAGTCTTGGCCGTCCTCGTCAGTGCAGTTCCCCATGAGTTGACTTATATATGTTACTGCCATTACCACCGAGATTCTTTAGGATAGATATGCATACAGTCACTTGTTCGATTCGAATCGCCAGTACATTTTCAGAGTCTCTTGGCTATTGATTACTCTTACAGCTATACAGGAGTATATGGTGTGGCTTTTGTTCGTAGATGTCATGCTGTCTGGTAGGGACATTATGGTTATTTGCATCATACCACCTCTATGGCTTCTGGAAAAATTTCCGGGCTTTCTGCATAGCTTCATTGGCGAACATGGATATTCTCTGCTTCATGCAGAGGGATATACGCCATACACACCCTGTAAGCATAGCCCGAGAAGAAATCGTAGTCTAGTAGGCTGCCCGTTCATAAATTTATATTGACATGGTAAGCAAAGTTTTATGCCTCTATATTGGGAGTGCGAGTAAATTCTACAGTCCATGATCCCAAGTGCCGTCCAACGCCACGCTTTATGCAAATTCGGAACAATTATCATCGACGGCCTCTTCCAGCACCAGCACCAGGCATACCACCAGCCCCACCCATGCCTCCCATTCCACCCATCATGCCTTGCATTTGCTGCATCATGGCACCCATATCCATACCCCCAGCCCCAGCACCTCCACCACCACCACCGCCGAACATCTTCATCAAACTCCCCATGTCAGGCATACCACCTCCAGCTCCTGCGCCACCCGCACCCCCCATACTAGCTAGTCGCTTTTGCATTGCCGCCATCTGCTGCTGTTTGTTACCGCCACCCATTGCTCCCTGTGCTCTTTGCATGTTCTTCATGTTACCTCCCATCTTCTTAGCCATACCCTGCATTGACTTGTGCTGACTTAAAAGATCCTCAACTTCTCGCACCATGGTGCCAGACCCATGGGCTATCCGAGTAATACGTGTGGGTTGCTCGATAAAGATCTTTCCATCACTGTCTAACTCTTTGGGGGTCATCGAGTCGTATATATAGATCATGCGCTTTAGTTTCTGTGAACCTTCTTCATCGTCCATGCCTTGCATCATGCCACTCATGCCGGGGATCATGCCCGCCATCTTGGAGAGAGGTCCCATTTTCATAACATTGGATATTTGATCTCGAAAATCCCGTAATGTGAATATTCCCTCAGCAATATGCTTCATGGTATCTTTCTGATCCAGTTTGAGTGATTGCACATGCTCCACCAGGCCTTGCATGTCCCCCATTCCCAAGAGCTTCGATACAAACTGCTGAGGTGCAAAACGTTCAAAATCAAGCATGTGTTCCCCCGTTCCAATAAAAACAATAGGAGTATGAGTTGCAGCGACTGCAGAAATAGCACCGCCCCCACTAGCGTGGCCGTCTGTCTTCGTAATAATAATCGCACCGAAGTCTGCAGTTTCCTTAAAAGCTTTACTTTGGGCTTCAGCCTGTTGTCCAATACTAGCATCTAGTACCATTATCGTTTGATCTGGTTTGACAGCCGTTTGGATGTCCACCATTTCCTGAAACAAGGCATCTTCCTGACGATGTCTTCCACTAGTATCAACAATTATTATCTCAAATTTTTCCTTCTTGAACTTTTCTACACCTTCCTTGGCGACAACTGCCGGATCTGTTTGTGTAAGAGATCCATAATAAGGAATTTTTGCCTTCGTGGCATTCTGCTTCAATTGATCAAAAGCACCTGCACGAAATGTGTCGGCACAAACTAAGCATGCTTTAAATCCTCTAGACTGATAATGCCTCGCTAATTTTGTACATGTTGTCGTCTTTCCAGCGCCTTGTAATCCAACAAACATGATGACATTTGACTTTCCTTTCTTGGGCTTGAAAGGCTCCGCATGGGGATCTACAAGCTTCACTAGCTCATCGTATACAGCTTTCTGGATGAGTCGTTTCTTGTTTACGGCAGGCGCAAGCTCTTTGAAGTTGACGGAGGCTTTTATTGATTTCCGTAAGTTTCCCACAAGACGTACGTTAACGTCTGCTTCGAGGAGTGCAGAACAGATCTCCTTGATCATACTATCGAATGCCTGCAATGTGTCAACTTCATTATAAGGTAGGTTATTGAGTTTGAGATCTAACCTTTTCATCGAGATTACTCGACCTCGTCAGGTCACTGACGGCAGCATTGATTCGCCGCCCCAAATCCTGAAGAACCATGGTTGTATGAGTGTTAGCTTGTTGGGTGATATTTGTCAAACAAGTCTCAAATGTGGGTGGAGGACTGGCGGGGATGAAGCGGGGTTGGAATAAAATATCCGGATAATAATTGATCCGCGATAGCTTATCGTACCCTTGGCTTGGTTTTTTATCTGGAACTTTTCACTGAGGTAGAAAACAAACAAATTGACGCAATGGCCGGCCAATACTCTAAGAAACGCAAGGCAGGGGAGGATATGAAGGGGAAACCAAAGAAGGCAATCAAGAAGTTCAAGAAGCAGACCGATTACGACAATGACTCGTCTGAGTCCGAGCCCGAAACCGAAAAAACCTCCCAGGATTTTAAAGCTGTCAACCTACAAGATTCTGACGATGAGGAGACCAACACAGACTTTGTTCCCGCAGAAGATGAACCAGTACTGCCAGCCGATGACGATGAAGAGTTGGAGATTACTGATGCTTCGAACTCGGATTCCGAATCAGACTCGAATTCGGAAGAAGGGTCAGATACAGAATCAAACCCTAACTTGATACGCAAGCGGAAGCGTAATGACCCCGAGGCATTCGCAATGTCTATGACAAAGATCCTGGGATCGAAACTGGCAACCTCGAAGAGAAGTGATCCAGTATTGGCGCGGAGTGTGAATGCACTGCAAGCAAGTAAGGAGATGACAGACTTGGCGTTGGAAAAAAAGGCACGGCATAAGATGCGTGAAGAGAGGAAAACAGCTTTAGATAAAGGACGTGTGAAGGATGTTCTTGGGGCTAGTACGGCTTTCGACGCTGCCAATGGAGTATTGGGTGGAGGCGTGAGCGTACAAGAGACGTTGGAGCTAGAAAAACGCCTGAAGAAGACAGCACAGAGAGGTGTTATCAAGCTCTTCAGTGCAGTTAGGGCAGCACAGGTTAAAGGAGAAGAAGCAGCGAGAGAAGCAAGAGTCAAGGGGCTGGTTGGTCACGGACGGCGGGAAGAAAGAGTTAACGAGATGAGCAAGCAGGGCTTTTTGGAGCTGATTGCCGGTGGGGGTGGTGGTTTATCGAACGCAGGAGGTGTTCAAGATGCATGAATTGCGACAAAAAAATCTAGAGTTTTTATTGCATAGCGAGGCGTTAAAAGTTGTGTGGCGTTATTTTTTACATGATGAGCAACCTCTCCGTCAGAAGCTGCGATAATATGTACATAAGCATCATAAAGTGGATGCATCTAAACATATATGTCTCAAGCGTACATTTTCCTCCTGATGTCAGATATTGTGACTCATTTAGAATGTAGTTTTTCCTTGCATTAGTTGTCCAGCAATATTTCATGATTCCAAATCCATCCTACTCTTTCATGAACCTGTCCCAGACTTCTTACTGAAATCACTTGCTTGCAAGTTCCGTGTCATGGAAGGAAGCCTTACGCGCAGACCATCCAAGCTCTCGTCCATAGTTACTTGGCAGCCTAATCTTGAGGTTTCTGTAAGCCCGAAAGCCAGGTCCAGCATATCATTCTCATCATCATCTGGTTCCGCCATTTTGTCATAGTAGTCTTCACTTTCTACTATAACATGGCATGTGGAACACGCACAAGACCCCCCGCATGCACCTGTATTTGTTAGCTTGGGCTACAAATAGCGTATTTGATTTCCGTACCCTCCATCTCAATATCATTCGCCTGCGCAATATCCAGTAAATTATCCCCCTTCGAAACAGCAAGCTTAATCTCCACCCCGTCCTTATCCACAAAAGTAACATGTAGCCTATACCGATTAGCCAGGTTCCCTGAGGCCTCACTGTTCATGCTCACTCCTCGCCATCCTTTGGAGGCGACCAATCTCCGTGAGATGCAGCTGGCGTTGCTGAAAAGTCTCTCCGTGCAGCAGATGGCCGGGTAATCTGTCTACGAGCACATTGCCATCTGGTATTGTTCTTGCCCGGAGGAGTGAAAGGGCAGAGCAGTTGGTGAGCCGGAATAGTGGCATGCGATGCTGCTCGTCTTTGACATCCCTGCGAGGCTTTTACCGGCTTCCATAGACATTGGAATACTCCTCTCCTCATTGCTGGTATGGTCTGGCTTGCCCTGAGTGGCATTCTATTATGTAGCTGATATGTTCGAAATGGTAGGAGCTTAGATAGTAGTCGAACGATATTCCGGGATTGAAACCGAAGTGCGCGGCAACAAATACCTGAGAGTGGAGCTGCGCAATGGATTAAATTGGATTGAATGATGGTATAAGATAGAGTAGTGATCGGATTTTCTCGTAGTATCAGGTTGTTGGAAGTCTTTGGTTTTACGTATTCGGAGATTGTTGCTGAACAAAAAGTTTACTACTAAGGCGATTGGCCAAGCAGCGGCCATGCAGAAGTGCAGTGGAGATCGATCTCTCATCACGATGACATCCTTGTCCCAAGAAATGTTACTTGTATGATGGGAATCATCTCGATACAAGACCTACTCAATTTAAAACCATACAACCATCATTTCTAGAATGGCATCCTCAGAAGGCGCAAATCCTTTGAGGCCCTATTATATTCCCCCGTCAATAGGTATTCAACAAGACGTTCCACGCTCTGGAACTACCCATGGACTCGGCCCAAAAAATGGCAGCGCAGCATCATACGCGTCGTCGGCTCGCGACATGTTCTCAGAAATGGATTACAGTGATTACTTATCTAACGAATCTCCGTCATCCTTGGAATCCGTACAACAAGCTCTCAATGATTGGTTCTACAAATATACAAGCGTACTGCTTGGCCAGCCTTTTGACGTAGCAAAGACAATTTTGCAAGTTCGCAGCCAGGTGGTGGAGGAAGAGCAGAGTAAGACAAGAGCAGGCAGCATACGGCACCGGTCTTCAAGGAATCCGGAAACGCTGTATAATGATGTAAGGATCCCTAGAATTGCAAAGTACTCGTGCTAAGCATATCCCCAGTACCCTTCAGACGATTCTGAAGATGAAAATACATATTTTACCTCTGCGGCACCAAACTCACACTCATACTCCTCATCCCGATCGCAGCGGCGGAATAGTGAGCGTTCACTATCACCTGAGCTTTCAAAACAATCACAAATACCTGATTACCAACTATCTCTGAAACGACCGGATGCATTGATGGAAGTTATTTCACAGGAATGGGCGAAAGAAGGAGCCTGGGGAGTCTGGAAGGGTACAAACACTACATTCGTTTACACAATACTAGTGAAGACGGTGGAGAATTGGTCTCGTGGTTTGATAGCTGCTTTGGTGAACGTTCCGGATCCTGGGACACTGAATGGGCTTGGACCAGCCGTCGACATAATAGATACATCGTACCCATGGGCATCTCTCGGGGTAGCCATTTCAGCTGCAATTGTTACCGGCCTGATTCTCTCGCCGCTAGATCTTGTTCGCACCAAGTCAGGTTACTGCTTCCCCTTTCTTGTTAATTTACTAACAGTGATAGGCTTATTCTAACCCCGGTATCTGTACCAAAGCGATCTCTCACCTATAACGTTCGCAACTTACCATCCTACTTATGTCCGCCAACCCTAATCATACCCACCATCCTCCACTCTCTTGTAACGCCAGCAATATCCTGTTCCACGCCCCTCCTACTCCGTTCTCACTTAGCAGTTGATCCTGTCCTAAGTCCCGGTAAATATTCCATTGCCAAACTGTTCTCTCGAACACTTGAGCTTTTCATCAAGTTACCTCTGGAGACCGTTCTACGAAGAGGGCAAATGTCTGTGCTATCAACAGCATCATATCGACAAGATGTTGGTGATTTTCAGACCATGGTCGCCACAGGACCATATAAGGGTGTGGTAGGTACAATGTGGAGCATCACACGGGAAGAAGGCAGAAGTCAGGAATCAGTAGCCAAGAAAGGCAAACCTGTCGAACGGCGTGGGCAAGGAATTGGAGGCTTATGGCGCGGATGGCGGGTTGGTATGTGGGGTTTACTAGGTGTCTGGGGTGCTAATGCTCTGGGTCCTAGCGGAAATGGAGGAGGTGAATTCTAGAGGTGTATTTTGGCCCATACAATGGCTTTTGACTCAGCGTTTGGCGTATTGGATGGATTTGAGGTGGGATTGCAGTAATGATACCTACTCTGCTCTAGATGTGTAACGACTATATATCCTGAAAGGACCACTAATAACATGGCAATGCCATCTTTGCACATACCTGTATCTTCTACATGCATATTGCTTGCTTAGTGATAACTCCTACTTGAGAAATATAGAGGTGCCCTAGGTAGGACATAACTTGACCCAAACCCCCTAAACCTTGTACGTAAGGAATATAAATTCACATATATCAGCGTTATTAAATGAGTAAGTTTACCATTGTTTTATATCAAACATTCACAAAAGTCAGAGCTGCTTAGCTAAACGGTTAAAAAGTCTTTAAAGCCATAATAAGCTAACGGTAAGTCGTTGGTTCCACACTAAATGTAGATAGAACCCGGTGAAATTCGCTTAGCATAAAGCGAGCCCCTTAAAACCCAACATCCAGAAACGATCGTTTTGAGTAGAAGCTCCAGACTAGGTTCTTGTTTACATTGAATTCGATAGATGGAACTCCCTTTCGCCAAGACCAACTCTAAATGTTGGAACCTTTCTTCATCAAAGACTCTATTGAGAAGAGGTTATATCTAATAGATATTTCAAAGACGGCCAACGCCAGCCAAACATCATGTTAACACGTTTAAACCTCTTCCAAAGGGGCGATGAAATAATCTTGATAGAAATCTTGATTCTATCTCTCATTTTAACTTCACTGTAAGTTACTTCTCCACTAGCTTGGACCTAATTATACCAAAGGGGCAATGATTGATTTGAAGTGAGTAAATTAATACACGTAGTCAATTAACATCTCATGATGTAATCCAGCTATCAAGAATCTAGCAGTCTTTTGAAGGTATTTGTTTTTGAACATGTTATTTGATATTACCGTCCTTACTGCGCTTCATGCGTTCCACATGACAATATAATTCGGCACTATTTCAGTCTACTAGGATGCTTGTAACATAGTTTGGGAATGCTTTTCTAAAAAATCATTTCATTTCATGATTGAAAGACAACAATCAACATTCAGAAAAATTGCGACAGGGGAAGATGCCAGGCGGGTTTCGCAATTGAATAACTAGCTTCTCAATAAATGCTTGTTGTTTAAGAATTATACCACTATTAACTGGTCCGCAATCCCCTCGTATTCTCCCAAGATATAGTCCTCAAAAAGTCTACGAACTTTGCCGGCGAGATATTTGACCGTGAAAATAGCCTAGATGGAACCATATCCATGGGTCGTGACTAGTCAACATAACCGTAGCATTGTGCGATTGTCATTTAGGGGGTCACAGTCGTAGTGGAATAAGTTGTAGATGATAAGAGTCTCCACAACAGCTAGATAAATCGATCCAAAGGAAGTTTGCTCATGACCCTAATATCGCTTGCTACCTCTTGGAAGGTTAATAACGCCCAGAGCTTGAGTTGGCTGGAATGATCAGTGATAGTTGTAAGCCTTATGCTTAGGATATCTCCGACCCGTTCTCATAGGGAAGGAAGGTAGATTGGCACTACTAAAAATGAGGATGTGGGCTGGAACGAATAATTATAGGCCGTTACGCAACAACGAACGATGGCTTCGAATTTGCACGCTAGCAAGACAAAGGTCCACTAAGTATAGTGTGAAATACCTGCGGATTTCTTCGAATATTATTGCACACACTGCCTGCCCAATTATCCTGTTTTTTTTAAAAAATGTGCAGTCCGGCCCCGGCCAAGTACCAATGACGAAGATTCGGATATAATGACCTTAACGGAATATTGGGATTGGAATGCCCTGCTCCAGATTCTGAATTGCTTCAAGTGTAGAGCCTTCTGGGTTTCGAGGGTCTGTGAATACGGTTGCGGTCAGTCCACGGCCAGGTTCTCCTGTATCGATATTTAGCTCTAGCACTTTTCCTGAGATTGAAAGACTCGACTCACTTCCGCTCTGCATGTTATGAGGAACCCATCTATAACCTCTCCAAGCTTGATGATTAAGCAGGACATACCGCAAGTCTTGAGTCGAGCAAGAGAACGCTACTAGAGCAACGATTATCGAAATTGTCCCCGATAAACTACCATGAGCCGGACCTGTTTGATTACGACCACGTCGATAAGTGGTTGGAAGAAGAGAACCAATCCAACTCGCCTCCCTAACAGCTGTATGGTCCTGATCACCCATATGTTCCACATAAGTTATGTTGTTGTTGTGCGTGAAGATAAGAGGGAGCCAGCCATCGTCGGGTGCACAGCGATAGATATCTCGAGTTCGCACATCTCCTTGAGCCGTGAAGAATTTATCAAACCGATTGCAGTAGAATACAGTCGCTGCTCGGTAGTATTCTGGCTCCCTAGTATTGGTATCGTATGGAACTATTCTTCCGCTGGCATACACTGGCTCCCCCGTCTCCTGGGCATACCAGTAATAATCTTCTGCTATGCTGATTGTTCCATTATCCCACCGATATATATCGCCAGGCACAGGAGGAAGGAATCCGCGAGCCACCACCGGGGGATGCCATCGTAAATTGATATGTCTGGGTGGTACGCTGTCCATGACTTCGGGATCATCGTTTGTAGGGAGCTCGTTGACAATGAATAAGAAGCTTGGGTTGGCCATGGCTGTTGAAGTAAGTTTTTAGAAAAGTTCCACCAATTATTCAAGATCAAACTATAAATATTATCAAAGTTGCTTGATAAGATTCATTTGGGTGTTTGTACTCTGTCTTGCCATAACCCTGCTTTCAGACTCATTTATATTCAGAACTCGGGATGCGAGTTACTACACCACTTAATCTCTGCAGAAGCAAGAGGAGCATAGGTAGTCCTCCGCCTGAAAGCGATCTCAACCGGCGGCATAATCAGTGGATGCCAAATACTGAATTACGCCGCGCGTGACAAGAGCGATTGGGCGCCTTCTTTGCCTTATTGGGTCCTAGATTTGGCTGCATGAGGAACAACTTCGGTAGCTTTACTGATGCTATGGATGATACCATGTTTGGAGAAGCATTTTGCAAGGTTGTTAGAGGGAACCTGATTGTAGGTTCAAACCGGAGAAGTTTTCAACAGAACATCTCTTGTGAGAATCCCAAGAGAACAAGAGATTGCTTCACATTGTGTCTCCTCGAATAAGGTACCCCCTAAGGAGCACAGTCAATTCAGGTACTCTGTTGCGAAGATATGATCACTTGAGCAGCAGTATTGCGACCCGTCCTTTGCAGGTATCTCCATGGTATGAGCTAGGTATATATTCAAATTATGCGTCGTATCCCGGTAAGAAGCCAAATCTGAACCGAGATGCAGTTATGATCAGAGGGGTGCATACAACAGTAGGTGCTTTTAGGTGGAATATCGCGGGGTAGATGCCGGTATAACATTGCAGAGCTTCATAAAGCATGTGTGAAGCTTTGGCGGCTCATGAGAGGCCTGGACACGGCAGAACGATGGCAGAACTTTTGCCTTGAGGAAAATAAATGGCATAAAGTGAAGAAGAGAATAGTGGTTGTGCTAGGCTCATTGAATTGATAGAATCGTTGCAAGTTGGCGACAAGAATGATGTCGGTTGAGGGCTTCTTATCACTGTGTCCAACGGTATGCTATTGCTTCCAATGTGGCAAAGGAACACAATACATATGTACAGGGTAGAGCAGAACCTGACGGAACGCACATCTGGCTATGCGGGTGTGGCACGGCTCTTCTCTTTTGAAAACCGGCCTTCTGACTATAACTTGGACAGTAAATTCTCTTCAAGTAATAGAGCTTGAGCAGGTCACCTCGGTCATATCTAACTCGTCATGCCTCGGACTTGGAAGAGAACCCCGACCCGTAAGGGAGTGGTTATCGAGCTCAACGAATCATATTTGTCATAATTCTGCACTTGATTATAGCGGCTACTTGGATGAGTAGAGTACAAAGGGCGAGCGAAGGGAAAAAAGTCATACGAGGCAACAAGGAAAGACGTCTGAAGGAAGAGTAAAGTACAAAAGTCAGGTACATATCGCTGTCAACTCCTTGGGAGAGCTTATGATATATATTTTTCTAGGTAAAGGGGTATCAGGGGTCAGCTGCCTTACATGGAAGATTTCTCTCATGAGCCGGGCAATTTTCCGTTCTAGTTTGGTTGCCTCGTTTTATATGATTTTGCCTTGCACATATCAAGAACTTTGCCCTTGCAAGGAAGGATTAGACCAATTAAGGAGACGAGAAAACACCTTCAATGCACAGCCTGTGTATTGATTAGCTGCAAGTGATAACGTTTGCACGGTTGATAATCATCTGGCAAAGCCAAGAGTTATGACCTGTCAACTTTTAAGTGATTTAAAATATAACAAGATGTGATCAGCATAGTTCGGGCTTTGGCGTTCATTGACGAAATGAAAAAAGGTCTGTATTACTAATACCAACAATGATAAATAATAAAGTTTGAAGCAAGAATTCAATAACTGGCACGATCACCTACAAAGATGTGACCTAGGCTGGCGATATTAGTTCATTTAGATACTCCACCTAGTAACGCAACAAAACACTCCAAGAGCATGCCTGCTTCCGATCTGGTAAAAACTGGCTTAGTGATATGGGGACGGTTTGAGGAATATTCATCACACCTTAGCAGCAAGCCTTTATTGCCGCCTGAACTAAGGTATGCGAGACTCGTTTTGCCCCAGGTTGTCTCTTCTTGAATTAAATACTTTCAGATTCATAGAATGGGAATGATCGATTTTCTAGTTGCAAAAGCTTGTGACTATCATTAGCACGCAGCAACAGAAAATGGTAATAGGAGAGTAAAGGCATGAAGTTGCTAGGATGCTTCTGCTTGGAAAATATATAGAATGTTGGAATTCTTAGTATCAGAAATTCAAGCAGCAAACATACATTAATAATAGTAACAGCATGGGGCACCTTAGTCGTATTCTTGATGGAATCGCCTGGATAACTTGATCCTCTTTGTGTTGGACATAGTCCTTTGCGGTCATAGGAAATATGTAGTAGGGTGTATGGGGTTGGGAGAGGCGAACTTGATACAAACGTTTTAAATTGAATTGAATAAACGTGCAATAGCATTGTAAGTCCGTGTATATAGGTAATGATTGATAGGCTTTATAATATTCTATACTCGGATATGAAATTTGTATGTGATGACAAGAGACATAATGGCTTAACCGTAATTAAGCGAATCTAAAGGGGCTGACAACACATGACCTTATTATCCTCTCTAAATTTCTCTGAGCTGCATTGCGTACCTTGAATCTTGGATGAATCTTGCTATTCGTATGGATTTGAGTAAGATGCCGAAAGCTCAAGTAGAGATACCAAAAGTGCTTCTACATAAAACGTTGCTTATTTAGAGCTTTGCTCTGACTGCATGTCTTTGATCTTCTGCATAGAACAATACCGACAATAGCATCAGCAGCGAACATCCCCGGAAGTAAAATTCAATTGAATGAAGCTGTCCAATGCTTAAGGAGACATGCTGTTAAGAGTTCACACATGTGTAGTGGGTAGAACTGTCATACTATCGTGGTTTCACCGCCTTTATCTTCCCTGGCAGAATTTCCAAAAAAAAGTTCATGCCCAAAAGACAACCCCACCATCCCTCACCATCCAGCAAGAATTTCCATCAGACTACATAATGGCCTCTATTACTTCAAAACCGATACACAGTGTCATCATAGATGCGGGACCTATCATTAAAAATGACCCTCCCATCTCAACCCTCCTCGGTCAAGCCGAAGTCATTTACACGATCCCCGCCGTCGTCGAGGAAATCAGAGATCCAGTAACAAGATCACGAATAGAGACAACTCTTTTACCATTTTTGACGCTACGATCGCCTCAGGCTACTAGTATAAAGGTTATTACGGATTTTGCGAGGAGGACTGGAGATTTGGAAGTTTTAAGTCGTCCGGATATACATTTGATGGCTTTGGCATATGAGTTGGAATGTGAGCGAAACCATGGAGATTGGCGATTAAGGACTACGCCTGGACAAAAGAGAGTGAACGGCCCACCTCCAGCATCAATTACTGAACTAGGCCCAGGCAAGGCTGAACTCCCTGAACCTATTAAACAGTCAGAGTCTGTCCCTGCTCCCGAAACCAGAGGCGCATGGGGTACTACTGTTCCAGAACCAGGCGCGGAGCCTACTAAATCAATAGAGGATGCACTAGAGACTACTCATATATCAGGAGAACACATTGCTGGACAACCTACGTCTGCAGAGAATTTACAATCGGCCGAAGCTGTAGCACCGGACTCGGAGTCTTCGGTGCTTGTTGGTGCCGCAGAGCCTGTGGTAGAAACAACTGAGCCAGACGAAGTGGTGGAAGAGTCGGAAGAATCAGATGGAGGAGAATGGATCACACCCACAAATCTTAAGAAACACCAAGCAAAGCAAAGCAATGGAGATGTCGCACCCGAGGAGGAGTCTAAGACTATGCAGGTAGCACTTATCACTTCTGATTTTGCCATGCAGAACGTACTCCTTCGCATGAACCTCAATCTGCTCTCACCCTCATTACAAAGAATTCGTCAACTTAAAACTTGGATACTACGTTGTCATGCCTGTTTCAACACAACAAAAGAAATGAGCAAGCAATTTTGCCCTCGTTGTGGCAAAGATACTCTACTTCGAGTATCATGTTCAACAGATAAAGATGGCAAGTTCAAAATTCACCTGAAGAAAAATATGCAGTGGAGTACAAGGGGAAACGTCTACAGCGTTCCCAAGCCAGTTGCAGGTACTTCAAGCGGAAAATTGGTGTCTGGTGGTGGAAAGGGTGGATGGGGTCAAGGATTGATCTTGGCAGAGGATCAAAAGGAGTATATAAACGCCATGACTACCTCGAAAAGGAAAAAGGAGAAGAATCTGATGGATGAGGACTATTTGCCTAGTATTCTGAGCGGAGATCGCGGGGGGGCTGGAGGCAGAACAAAAGTCGGAGCTGGAAGGAATGTAAATTCGAAAAAGAGGATTTGAATTTAGAAAACATCGGTATCTGAAAAGAAGCATCACACGTTATAGATCTGGAGTCTGGTGTCACATTGGAGTATATAGATGCGATAGCGTAGCATTTTGGGTTGAAGTTCTCAATAGCGAAGGCTTTAATGAAACTATAAAGACCATATTCTCCCATACGCCAAAACTCCTACAAAATGATTGACCAACTCCGGCCGATGTCTCCAATCACATCTCTCTCACCACATTGAGAGCACCAAGTATTTGTTTCGCCTCGCGATTACTGTCCTAGGACCTTGAGATCCTCTGCAAAAATTGTTAGCAGTTATTCTTGTCCCTTTCCTCCAATTGATCCAACTATCCTACGCTCAATCAGAGCGTGGTTTCACTCACTTTGTTGGGTAATCAACAACCCGTATCTCTTCTTCAAGGTAACACGATGTCTCGAGTACTTGTCATCTGGTGAAAAGCGAGCAGGGTGTGCGGATTTCGAAACCTCCCCGGAGACTACTTTCTTAAGGGTATATTGGCGAACGCCATTCGAATCGAGGGTGTACATAAGATGCATTTTGAAGAATCTTGACTATTCGCGTTAATTCTGCTCTGCGCAGGATATGAGGAGAAGTAATTACCTTATTCTGGGGCTTTGTATGTTGTTTCTAAGGTCTTGCGCTTGAGCTTGAACTTTTGCGAAGATAAATTTTGATAGGGTTGCGGGTGATGCGGGTGCTAAACAAGACTGGGGCTAGCGTATTTATCACGTGTAGGCTGATCACGCTGTAGTGTAAAAGTAACCTCTTCTTTTCGTTTTTAGAATATCGTACAATGTATCTTTACTAAGCAGCGCTTGCTCTGAGAGAGATATATAATTTCTGTGAAAAGAATCATATTTTTGCGAAGTACAGAGAAATCCTGAGGATGGCGGCGGCGGCTTCTTCTGAGTTAACTGATCTAGGCTCTCCACTTACCTTCGTCTCCCTCCCCCGTGAAATCCGCGATCAGATCTACAGTCTTTTATTCTTAGCGAGAGATCGAGTAATATATCCCAATCAAGCCAGGGCCGGCACAGTATCCGAAGCTATCAGTTTCTTGAGAACGAGCCACCAAGTGTACAGTGAAGCTGTATTAATACTCTACGGACAAAATACCTTCCAAATTCGAGGTGATCCAGCATTTAAAGCGCCGGAATTATTGAATAATCTCATCTTCCAGCGCAAGAAAGAGAAGCTTTTCTCTCAAGAACAATACAAGAGACCACCTGAAGACACTGTTTGTCTAGGACGCTACCATCTCAAGAGATTGCATATCCCTTCACATGGGATATCTTTGGATCGTTTGAAGCACTTATTTTCACTGCTAAAGCACTTTCCAGCGCTGCGGCACGTTCAAGTTATCTATCTTGGAAGAAGAGACCTTAATGATATGGAAGTAGTGAATGTGTGTCGACTTCTGACAGACCAATTACCGCTGTTGAAGACGTTTGTTTTGGGGAAAAGAATTAGCTATGCCCAAGCAGATGATATCAGCTGGATGATTGAGGAAAGAAAGACTGGAAGTATCTATCGGAATTGGAAAAGTATCGGGAGAGCTGAAGGTGTTATTGGTGGCTTATGGGAAGACGAATATGGTGAAGTCAGGCGGTCAACGTTGATGGAGGCCCCTCAGAACCTACCAGAGTAATCTTCTGTACAGAGCTGTACTTATTGGGAAGCATTTTTGTAGTTAATTAACCTCTAATTTAGTATTTAGCCAGCTTGATGAGCTTGCCATATCTCTGGGACAAGTGTTGTTCCGCTTTCTCCTCATATTCTTACGGTAGTCCACCAGGATGTGGGGGAGCCGATACATTTGCGGGATACCCGATATTTGGTGGGATACCGGCTCCCCACATCCCACGCAACCGATCCTCCCACTCGGTACGGGCTCACGATGGCAACATCTGACACCGTAAGTCCGCCTGGATTACCGATTCCCACATTCCCCTACACTAGGATAACATCAAACCCCAGACCATGTAGGCTATCATAGTATGGTGTGCTTTTCTTGGTTGAGGAGGGTGAGGATAGGTTGAATCTTTCAATTAATAATAAGCTGTGGATGCAAGCCTGTAAGGTTTAATCGCGATGTGTATATAAACCCACCTCTTCTGCCCCTTAGATTGCATTCTTTAACTACTTCATCCACAGAAAATTTCATCTAACAATTCTTCAATCTCATCTTTCCAAACTACTTATCCTGCCATTGGCTATTCATTAAGAGGCACACTATCGAGCAATTAAGTTTTTGGCCGGCTTTAGATATAGAACTACCATCAACATGTCCATTAAAAATGTAGCCATTGCAGGTGCGGCCGGTAATATTGGCTCCCCGCTCTTGAAAGCACTCGTCGACTCTGGAGAATTCGTCGTTACTGTTCTCACCCGTGCGGGCTCTAAAGCTACATATCCAGCATCTGCGAAGGTTGTTGTCGTCGATTTCGAGTCTGTAGAATCTTTGACTGCTGGTCTGAAAGGACAGGATGCCCTTGTGTCGGCTGTTGGTGTGAGTTTACCCTAGGAATTATATCTCTGGTTAGCTTGATACTTGAGAGAAGACACATACTGATCTAGCAAATGGATAGGCCTCTGGTCTTGAGCGCCAAACACTCCTCGTCGATGCTGCTATTGCAGCAGGCGTGAAACGATTTCTACCATCAGAGTATGGTAGCAATACCCAGAATCCCAAGACTGCGGTGCTACCTGTTTTCGGTCACAAAGTCCTAGTTCAAAATTATCTAAAGGAAAAGGCTGCTACGAACGCAAACTTCACCTACACTTTCGTAAGTTATCTCCTGCCACTTTCGACCTACATTTATGGAGCGGATTCTAAACTCTACCAATAGGTAAACAATGGTGCCTTTCTCGACTGGGGTATCAACGTTGGCTTCTTACTTACATGGCAAAGCGAAGAGCCACGTATCTTTGGCAATGGAGACATCCCGTTCAGCACAACTACGATTACGTCCGTAGCACAAGCAATTGTGAGCATCCTTAAGCATCCAGCCGAGACGGTCAATCGCACCGTCTTCATTGAAGACATGAAGACCACGCAAAACAAAATTCTTGAACTCCTGCGCAAGGTAGCCCCAAACAAGAAATATACACCAAAATATGTCGATGTTGATGACATCAAGAGGGCATCAGATGAGAAAATTGCCAAAGGGGATTATAGCCTGGAAACCATGTATGAGTTCATATATGTGGCCATTTTTGGCGAAGGCTATGGTGGTTCATTTGAAAAGGTCGACAATGAGTTGTTGGGATTGAAAGGGAAGACTGAGAAGGACATTGAGGAGATTTTGAAAAATGCAGTGGGTAGTGTTTAAATATTATTTTAGCTATGATATTACCACCCAATAAGTACTACAGTTAAATTTAACATAGTTCTCTGTCGCCATGCTATGTGAATGATGATGATATTTGTAAGGACATTTCGAAAATATGTAAGTTGTTGGTACGGTACGCTTCCAAGTAGCATCCATAGAAGCGAAATAGTCGACATCAACAACTTATGATGGGACCAGACGCAATGATAAGACAATTAGCCCAATACCATCTCTATTTCTCTCAACATTACAAAATCTCTATCTTTTCGACACGATTCACGGACCGTCAGTGTGTATGGTGCTAGAAATGTATCATATTTCTATTGATGCTCCCCAGCTTCTTACACTTAGATTTCCTTTAACAATGCTGATACGACAATTTGGTTCTTCTCAACTTGGACCCACAATCCGCGTATAGATTATCCAAGATATCATCTTCCCATATCTGAGAGCTTTCTCTATATGTTGTTTCAAGACGTAGGGGAATGAAGACCAAGGCATTAGTAACTAGATCCGTGAACTTATGGAAAATTAGATGAGAAAGATTGCAATAGGAAGACTGCATTGTGGATTTTCTGGAATTTGAGATGCGTGAGAGGAAATTCAGCTCGAGGCCAGTCGAAATCGTCCAAAAGGAGGATGTCGAATTTGTCATGGTTCGGTTAATTAGGCCCCCTGTCAAGGGGTTGCATTGTCTGGGTGTCTAGTTTTGACTGCATTTATGGCTGACGTACTCTGATGACCAGCATTGGTTAGCATGGCTTGTAAAAATAAAAGATGGGTGTATCTGTTGACACACCCTCAAAGAGGTATGCGTTTATATTACACGGTAAACATCACGTGATTATGTTATATCGTACCCAAAAGATTTATGATTGAATCTGGGGAGCTTTCCTTCCCAGTACGAAGAGTTTAATTCATTTCGGCAGATTGATGGGATTGTAATGGCTAGCATATTTGTGCAGTGGATTTATCCCTTAGCCCTGCCCACCCTGCTACTCCTTTTGTCAGAGTGCTCTGGTTTTGAGACACGGATGTCGATATGTTCGACAACACTCTTAATATTATGACAGTTGCAATGCGCAAGTCAACCTCTAGAAATTATCTGAGCTATTGAAGTAAGCGAGGCGTTAGTAGGTTGAGGGCATTCTGTGAACATAGCCATTGTTAACCATACTAGGAATGCAACAGTGCTGTGGTGGGAATGTCATCATGTACGCGCCAGAATGCGCTTGAACACTATCAATTACATTTCAAAGATATTTATTCTTTTAATCTTCGGCCATGATTCATGTGTTCAATTCCATCGTCCAGCCCTTGACTTAGTAGGTATTTATCAACGAAATGGCTTCCCAAGTTGTAGGTTATGCACCATTCCATTTAATTTTGGTATTGGTTCTTTATATACTCGACTATCTTTATTTGATTGAAAACGAAACCATTTGCATTAGTAGTTATATCATCCGGCATACGTGGTATACTCCCTACCTTATCCGTGGTGTCTCAGTGAGAGTCGCAGAGGATAAACAGAACGGAACACCAACCTCACCTGGTCATCTTGAAAGTCATCTCTGAATACTACATCTTGGATGTAGAATTGAGAGACGTAGGAGAAATGGGGCGCTATCCCGAAGTAAAAGAGGCGTTACCGGCTACCTGTGCGACAAAATCACGAACGGCAATACTCTTGACTCCCACACTTGTGACTGGGACAGTAGGAGCGCTGACCACTGCCTCGATAGTAGGGACAGCTGTCGCAAGCATTTCATTTACCTTGGATGCTGTCAAGACGAACGGAATTGGTCCAGCGCAGGGACTAGTGCTACTAGCGGTAAGGAAGTTCCCTTATTGTAAGATATCCATGACTGACCCAGCGCCCAGTGCGTCTTCTCGATCTTATATGTTGGGTTGCATTTCAAAGCTGCCATTGATAATGAGCCAATTGGAGTTGTAAGGCCACCAGTGATCAAAATACACGGGATGTGCTTTGTTGCCGCGCGAATTTCTGCGCTGCTTTGGATAATTGCTATGATATCTTCTTGCGTGGTGATCACGAAGCCATCCGTGTGTGTCGTGGCAACTAGGGCATGTAAACTGCAGGCAGTTTCTGTTTTCATTTCAACATCCGCGTTGTATATTCACCAATTCCAACAATGAATAACTGACTAACGCCACTAGGTTCATCACTGGGATCATATTAACTTCACTAGAGGCGTGCCAGCAACCATTCGAGGTGCCTGAATTTCTTCATCGCCGAATCAAGCGAAGAGCTAGTACTAACATTGACGATGTCGAAGCCTATCAACGGAGCGTGTCGCAAACATCTCTGTATCATGATGAGAATGGCGATATGACGAGAAGTCCAGAAGAATCCAAGGAGTTAGTCAAACCAGAGGCATCGATATCAACAACGGTATCTGGCGAATCGGCAGATCGCCGCATGACGCCGTTACTTCCTATTCTACCAAAAAGAACCGGCTCTCGTGGCTGGGGTGATGAATGGACTCATTCAACATTAGAAAAGAAGTTGATCATGAAGCACTCCGATTCTGCAATCTCAATGTCTATGTCTGATAGCTCCTGCAGATCTCTGCAGAGCTCTCCCGCCTACGCAATAAGCTCATCTGGCTATGTGAGAAGCTCAACTGTATCGGGATATGCGAGCAGTTCGGATCGTGGGCCGAACTCTCGAAGACTCTCACAGCGGCCATATCCCCCGCGATCCATCACTCGTAGCAGCAGTATAAGTACTCTTGCTAGGAGATCACCACTGTCAACGATAAGATCAGCTGATCGCCCAGAGATTGCAGTTCGTCCAAGCTTGAGATACACTCCACCATTAATCCCTCCACTCCATGAATGGAGCAGTTCTAGAGCCGCATCGATAGCCCGACTCCTTCCTGTGGCTGAAATCCATAACCATCAACGACAATCCACTAGTACGGAACAAGGAGTTCCTCATAGAATCAGGAAAGAACTTCCTCCTATACCAGGATCTCTACCGCACAAAGGGAGGAGGAGTGCTGTTGGATTCTCAAGGACGATAGTAGGGGATGACCTAAGGTCTTACCACGAAAGAGAACTGGAAGACCATCTTAGAAAGATCGAAGCTTCTATCGCCCAAAGTCAAAGCCAGCGCCAACTTGCCAATAGTGCAATAACTCGAGCTCAAACAGAGAGGCTTCAAAAGGCTGCTCCTATGCGAGCAAAGAACCTGAACGACCCAGTACCGCCTCTACCAGCAACTACCGTGCTAAAGACAGAACCTTTCATTCAGCAACCAGTGTCGACCAAGCCGCTATCAGTTCACACAGTACATAGGTCACACAGCAGTCCATTTGCACGACACCAGCAGTCGGAGCGATTTGAGGATACACTCGAGATCAACTTGGTAAAGGTCCAGCCGTTAAGGCGTTTGAGCTTGGGTGATCTCCCTATTGGTATAGACTGGGGAGTCTTTGGGGGAAATTGAGCAAGCCCACCGGCGTATTTAGAATATCTAATTAGATGAGTAGAAAATGGCTTATTATAACACAACATAGCATGCCATAGCATATTGTAATACCACCTGTTTCAGCCTCCTGGACCGAACATAAGTGATCTCTTTGGTAGGCACAAAGATCATCCACCTTCATTCTCGTTCTAGCTGAGACGGACATCAGAAGCATGGAGGTGCATGCATGCATAGTCAGCGTCAGGAGGAGGTTGGCATAGAGCTTATATAATTATCTTCATCGTCATCGGCGGCCACCGCGGCTCATTTCCATTACGAGTAGAGAAGTTGGCGGCATATCGTTGGAGATATGTATTCGGTCATCGTACCAAAGTACTCCCGATTCGACCGTGGCGGAACAGTGCGTTTGGATCAATGGTGATCAAGGTGATTGAAGAGGGGGAGACGTTGGTGCTGCACCATGACGAAGACTGCATGAAGACAACGCGGGGCGGGATTGATCCCTAAAATGCATAGGTGCCCCCAACATAAACCTCTATACGTACCAGTTGGCCTGCGAATAGCTTCATTCTTCTTTTGGTTTCCTTCGTTCAAGTTTGACTCTGTGTGTACCTGATAGAGCCACGGGTTCTGGTACTCCCTCCGACCGATTAAGGTTCCCCGGATGACATCAGCCACTGTGATCCGTGACATTTCTGACAGCTTGGACGTTGACCCCACAACGAATACCGTAGTAGCACGTGAACAGGCCGTCATCCCCACCATTTCCAGCTCCATCACCATCTCCATTCCACCTCGACCAAGACATCACATCAACTGCACGTCACACGAGCTATCCACTGCCCGGTACCACGAACCTACTTACTCCGCAAACCTCGCCATCCCATTCCATCTTATACCAATTACTACCTCGCTTCTACCTCCATAGTCTTTAGACTGCTGTGCGCCATAAAAACAGCCACGGATTTTCACGACAAGCTCTCAACCACAAGGCAAGCTAGACACAACACCACAGAGCTTGAAAAGCAACCCCTTTATATTCGGCTTTGATGAGCAACACCATGACTTCCGTCGAAGTACCTACAAAGATGCATACCCCTCCCTCTCCCACTACTCAGCGACCCAAAGGTAAGGATCACCCCACTACCCCTCCATCTGCGGTCATTAACAAGAAGCAGGAATCCTCAAGAACTCTTTCCATCGCTCTCCACCTCAGCAGCAGCCCATCACCACATCTCCTCCTCCACCACCTGTAAATGTGCCCCAGAGCCGCCCCGACCTCATTAGTGAGCTCTCCGACAAAGACATTACCATTCACAACACCCTCCAGAATGCCGGTCATCGTCGGTCATCCTCCGCAGCTCGCCCGTCGGGGTCACGCCGCCTATCATCGCACTCTAGTATACAAGATGGCGATGAGCAGAACATGCGTTTGAAGTGGGATGAGGCAAATTTGTACTTGACGGAACAGGAGAAGAGCTCAACCATGAAAATTGACGAGCCGAAAACTCCTTATGCTAAGCACTATGATCCTGCAGAAGACGAGGAAGAATTGCACACGCTTGATGCAGATGATCTGATGGTCGATGAGCTCGAGATGGAAAAGGCTCGTCAAGGTCGCTCACCAGGCAAGAACTCGAAGGCAAAGGAAGAAGAAATTCCAGGCTTGAGTCTTGGGGAGCCCGAGGAGGCAGTTCCAGAACGCGAGTTTGACGAAAATGGAAAAAGGGTCCATATTACGGGAGAAGAGCATGTGGGGTTAAGCCAGGAAGAGATCGAGAAGCACAAGAAATTTGAGGAGATGCGAAAGAAGCATTATGAAATGAGGAATGTGGCCTCAATTCTTGGACACCCGGAGGCTCTAGTTGATGATGACGGAGACGAGGAAATGAATGGTAATGCAAGATAGCTGGCCAAGAGGGGAAGGGTAGCAGCGTTCCGATCATTTCAACTGCGGTTTCTGCATTTTCGCGTGGCTTTACTTGCATAAGCTTTCCTTACGTACCAATGAGTTTTTCGACTCCAAGTGGGCAAGGTACATTCATGGTGGGGCACGGTTGGTCAGCGGGTTTGCTAAAGCTTATATGTTTACTTTACTAAATATCATCCAATTCAAAGTAAGGTGTAAGACATGCGCATGTGAAAGTCTTTGAGTATTGGAGGTTCAGATGGTTCCTTGGGAATTACCTCCAAGCTCTAAGGAAGTCTCTATTATACGTCTAGTTTATTTAGCATGTTTAGTTACAAATGTAATAAAGGTCTAGAACATCTCAAGTGCTGATACTTTACTATGCCATGTATGTAAACTCCTTCATTTCATAAACTGCTATCGTCAAGTAGAGGAGTCTTTCACTGTAGTCGAATATACCAGAACTAGTTTACCAAACTCGCCAGTGTTAACCAATATGGATAGCTCTCCATCATCGGGAGTCATTAGTGATCGACTAGTACGGAACCACACCTAATACACACTATATCTCTCTAACTCATCCATCTCTACCCTCCTCAAAAGCAGTGATATGCAAAACTGCCCTATCGATACCTGTATTTTGCATTATACACATATTACTAGGTCTAACCCTCCACATCCCGTGCTCGCCGATCGAAAAGTTCCTCCCACCGACCAGAACCTCGACTCTTCCCTTGGCGACGCTACAGATCATCTCCCCTGCACCACTCTCACTTTCGTCATTGTGAGGCGCGTAGCGCAAGGTATACCTTTCCCGGGCACCGAGGTAGATGACCTGGAATCTGGTGGAATTGAGTGAGATGCCTATGGGTTTGGAGACGAGGTATTGTGCTGCCTATAGGTTGTTAGCAATATACTATAACAAGGTCTTAGAAGCTAAAAGGGGGAAGGAGGAGGGAGTCGTACAAAAGCGATATTCTCAGACCGTTGCAAGGCGTCGGCACTGGGCTCGCTGCGGATGATCCCACTGCTGCTTTCCCAGTCTGCAATCTTAGGTTGGTGTGGTGATTTCTATTAACATCTGTTAGTACGTCGGAAATGACTCGGATATTAAACTGCGAAGAGAGGTGAAAGGGGAAGCTTTCGTGCTTACCGTTGCGGGTAGAATTGGAGATGCGATATAGGGAGAACCATTGCTATTGATACGTGTTCGTGTTTTTGAGGTTGCGTTTGCGGTTTGAGCTGCTGGATTAGCAATTGTTACTGGCTTCTCACTCGACTTTGGAATAGCAGATCTTGGTATGATCGCAGGAGCTGTTGGTTGGCCACTAGAATTCAAGGGACGATCCGTAGAAGGACTACAACCCGACATATCATGGAGGGAGAGGAGCTTTGGCGGTGGGATTGGAGTTACTTTCCGAATCATTGGCACAGCAGTCTGACCAGAAGCGTTATGATTTTGGGCCGTTGCTGGATTGATCAGTGATTGGCCCAAGTCAGTTTTCTTCCCTTCGACATCAAAGGTTTGCATCGTTGTTGAGCTTTCTCTAACCTCGACTTCTGGAGCGAAGCCTTCCGCATTATCGTTCAGACGCTTTGTGGACGACATCCTTTGTTTTGCTACTTCGAACGCATCTGTAAAATTACTCTTCGTGTTCATCATGGTCTTGCACTTTGAGCTTGTTGGAAGTAGTTTTGGTGCTGGGATTGGTGTCTCCTTCCGAACATTAGGAGGAATAATGACTGGGGAACCAGAATTCTTAACACTGTTCTCTCTAGTAGATTGCTTCTTCTCCTTAGCTGCTACCTTGTTGTTATCATCCCTCAACAGAGTAAGCTTTCTGTCCATCTTAAGATTAGTCTGCTTCTTCTCTGGAGAAGGAGCAGTTTTGTGTTGCTGATTGCGTAGAAGCTTCTGTGCTTCGTCCTCCGATTCGTAGCTAAATTGGTCACTGTCATGTGGCCCCTCGCCTTGTGGTTCATTGACAGCATGATGCTCAGATCCAACGAAAGGATTCTTGTATGCGTTAGATATCCTTCCCGCAAATCCACTGAATACCTCTTCACCGTCATTTTGATCGGTATGACTCTCTCTGTGATTCCGCTTTTTCTTTTTCTTCTTTTTGATCTTCTCATGTTCACCACTAGCTCCAGTCATCTTGTGTATTTCACTGTCATCATCGCCATGCTTGCGCTTTTTATCAGAAGTAGATCGCGCAGCCGAGCTTTCCAGCTTATTTCTAGATTCGAATTCCACCATGTCGAAGAAATGTAGTTTTTGCTCGTTCTTGTTGCAAATTTAGTTGCAATTCGTGTTGCTTGGGTGAAAGTGCTCTGTGATGTTAGAAGCTAGTGTTACGGGCAGCGTAGGTTCGTACGGTTCGAGGCAGTTTCTTTGCGAACGGGAGTCATATTATATTGGAAAAATGTGTATTTATGAGGTCGGAGAATGGAGGACGTACGGTGAGGCTGAGATCCTAATCAATAGGTGCGAGAAGACAGAAGTACCTAGATGCATCGAAAGGAAGTGAATTGAAAACAACAGCAGGGTTTGGAAGAAAATAGAACTACTTCATATATCAGAAAGTCCACCTCCATACTCATTGGTTATCGTTACCAAGTAACACTGAATGCCAGAGAATTGCAGAAGAAGTGATATCTTTGCTATCGGGTTTTACACGTGCAGTAACCTGGATCTGATTAAGAGTGGAAGTTGCGAGACCAGATTTGCGATTTACACGAATAACATGCTATTAGTGTTTGATAACAAAGAGTAACGTGCTCTTCGGTTAAATTATTGAGAGAAGAGGATAAAAGAATGAAACTGATTGTTAAACATGATGAGATGGATGGCGTTGGACCTCACACTAGGGGAGATTTGAATTTCATGCTGAGACTAAGGAAGGGTTCATGTTCAGATCTGTTTTCAGGAAGCTTCGTGATCAACAAAAACCAGATAGGCGCAGACTCCATATTGACAATTCAGATAGTTCTGGCACAGCGTTGCGACCTTAATAAAGAAGAGTAATACACGGCATATGACCAGATGAATTGAATTGACTACATTTTTAGTCAGGCAAGTTCTCTACTCTTACAGTGCTTTAATGGTGCTAAAAATTAGACAAGTATTGTTCTTCTCGCGTATACTATCGACTTGGTTTATTAGTAGGTGTGACGAGTAATATAGATGTACCCCATTGATCTGAGTGAATCGCTCAATTGATGCTAGAATACCTGGGCATTACTAGCCACGATTGAAGTACTAGTATTTTGTTATCCGCTCCACACACCTACTTACAGTCTGAATTGGGTACATTGTTTGAAAATTGTTAAAAGACTTAAAGTACTACTATAAGACCTACGACTTTTAACGTGAATTTGTTAAGTAGATCAAGTTCTGTAGAATTCAGTGATTTTAATGATGCTCGCATGGATTAAACGGAGCACCAGAAGTTTGCTGCACGTCTGCCGGTTATAATTCCCAATCTTGGCATGGGCCCAGCAGGAGGCATTAGCGGCGGGTACTCCCGTGGTGCTAAATCTGCTACAGTTTAGTGGTAGGAAATTGACCGACATCACTCTCTTTTGATCAATTGCCAATGTCGCCTCACGCCACCTATGGTCATCTACCTATCGATGTACAGGCGTTTTGGAATTCATATATATTGTGCCATTCCATGGAAACAACAGTGTCGACGCCTAGGGTCAGCCGCTGCCAATGCACCCACCAAGGGGAGCAGCAATGTCGCCCTCCGGGCCCTTCCTAAATACAAATATACAGAGATGCCTTACGAAGAGCATTGCAAATACAACATGCTGTTAGATGTATGGAAAATGCGCTCGACCACGAGTGGGAAACGCATACATAAATATGCTGGCCAAAAGATGCTCAAGCATATGATGGACGAGCATCAATTGAAGGAGGGGGCTTTCTTGTCTCGGAAATACAGTATGCTGAAGCAAGGATATGAGATACCACCACTAGGATACACGTCAATTCAACCATATTCACTTATTGAAATGGAATGGCAATCTCTCAAGCTGAAGAACGTTGCACCCAAGTACCTTGAGGAAGCTGAGCCCAGAGAGATTCAGATCAACATATATATGAATGCCAACACAAGTACGCTCAGCACGGAACTTCATCTGGCCTACGCTTATCTCAAAGCGAAATGGACTGTCAAGTGGTGTGTAATAATGACTGAGCCGTGGACAGGAGATGAGGCGAAATTTTGGACAGCTTTTGAAAACATACCACACCTATGGCCGAAAGTACTGATCAGAGCAATGCCACATGGGACACAAATTTCATTACAGCCGCATTTTGACGGTAAAAGAAAATACTTTTGGGCTATGTCTCTTAATCCTGAGTTAGAGAAAGTGTTCAAAGACACAAAGAACGAAGGTCTGACTGAAGAACCACTACCTCCACTATATCCTTCCACTTCGACTGTTGACAAGGATGTTGATGACTTGCCGCTACCAGCCAAAACTGACGAAACAGCTTTTTGGGAATTGAAAAGAACCGGGAAGCAATCTAATAATGTAGAATCAAGCAGCCCAGGACTTAACAAATTAGATCAAGATCAAGATATGGAGGAGGTTGATGATGACCTGGCGCTGGATCGACTTATTTGGGAGCTGCGCACTGAGCATATGGAGGAACGTTACGAGGATATGGACCTTAAGAAATCAACTGTCGAAAATGGACACTCAAAAGGCCAGAAGCAACAATTGGATAAGAACATATCTTCAGATGACTTATCTCACTTCAAGCTGCATCGGCAAACCGCCCTTGAGTCGAAGAGTCCTAGTGGTCATCCAATACACTCGGAGATATCTCTTTCTTCAGACTCGAAAGCGCAGGGTCTATTACAGAAATATAGCGCTGGCGTGCGTGAAACATCACCTAGCTATCGCCTTCTCACCCGCCGTACCCTTACTGGTTCACTCGGAAACGTAAGCACGATCTTGCCTAACGTCACCGGAGAAGAAGCATACAAAGCGCGAATGGAACGCATGAAAGTTGCTGCCACGATACGTGAATCGCATTTCAATGAGGAGCAGCTAAAAGCCCAAGCCATCGAAATAGATCGCGCTAAGCTAGCATTGGCCGAGGAAATCAAGAAAGAACGAGGAGCTACCGGAAGTCAACGACGAAAGGCTGCTAGTCAAGAGCGGCTGGCACATGATCAATTAGCACAGGTGGTGGAGAAAAGAAGATCAAAGAAAATGTGGAGAGAGAAGATGAAAAAGTTGATTAAAAAGCAGGAAAAAGAGGTTGCGGTCCGCAAATCCCTTCCTAGTAACAGTCCAATCCCTAGACCTCATACTTCACCTGAGCTAGAGAGAGGCGTGCCAAGGATGGCGAACTTTTGGAGTGCCCCCAAATCTGCTCTGGGTAACCTCCCATTAAATGATTCGAAGGCTGAGAAAGAAGTGACGAACCTAGTAGAAGATGGTAAGGAATTTATGACTTTCAAGAAGGAAATTAATGAAAAGGAGCTGTCCGCGGAAAGCCTGGCGAGAAACGATGATATGAGTAGCAAAAGGAAGCCGGGGAGGATTAGCAAAGGAAAAGAGAAAAAGCGGAAAGATTTGGGACAGCTCCGCAAGCAGATGAAGGCGCAGAGTAATACGTTGCAAAAGTTATTCAGAGGGGAGGTAGATGATGACTTCTTGTAGGATATTACTTCCCATTGTATATAGTTGTATGATTAAAGATCCCTGGGAAAATTAAGCCCTCACTTCATGTAGTACAAAACCGATAATGCTCGTCGAGGTAGGTATAAGATATCCAAACAGATACTAGGCAAAAATGCACAAACTAGCCAAATTTCAATTCCAAAAAGTCTATTGCTTAGTCCAGCTTATTAGCACACTTTATGCCCAACAGTAATTGTTTAGGAACACAGAAGAGCTTTTGCCAGGTTGCGATAATGGGTGGTTGCATAACAGTTCTTAGAGATTTCTTATGTATGGCAGACGCTAAGTCATCTACTTCCTTCTCTATACACAGGCGCCGGAAATGCATTGACTTCCCTCCATAACCATTCATTTCAGTCAAGTATTACTCCTATCGCGCCGGCTTATTCTCAAAAGTTGCTCGCTGGAGCTAGGCTCAAATATGTACTTTTGTTTAGCTTACATCTGGGAGTCGCACTGCGATGTCTCCTGATTGCGTGATATATCGAACCCAGGGAAGAGATGGGTATTGTAACTAGATTCGTCAGACATGTTGGATGTGTGAGAAGAAGGGGAGAGTCTACCTTTGGCTCGATGATCTTGAGATATCGCACTTGAATACCACTCGTGGTGAAGTATGGAATCTCGAATTTCACACTAATCGGTCTCTTCGCACCTTTGCTACCGCCAACACCTCCCATGCTTCCTCCGAAACCACCAGTCATACCACCACCATGCTCATCGTCACCTTTTACGCTAGGAAGACCAAGTTCTGCACGCATCAGGAACTCCTTGCTGCCACCAAACTGCTTAATCTTCCATACAATGGCACTCTTTTCAGGTGCATAGTGTACACTTCCTATGTTTGTCCGGAAGCGAGGGGAGTCTGCATCCTCGGGGACAGGGACGATAATCTCGACGTTGTTTGCGGTACTCCGCCGCTTGAACTGCGCTCTCGCTTTCAACATGTACTCGATCCTGCTTCCTGAATGTGATTCCACAATGCACTCTACCCAAATTAAAGGCTTGACTTGAGTATTTAGTCGATATGACATCAATTCAAATTCTCCATCTGGCGGAATGAAGGAGATCGTACGGTCATTCTCAAATCGGGCAAGCCGCACACACTGATGAAACTTGACATCCTCCATTTCAATCGCCTTCCCTCTTGTAGCTCGCCCGGTTGTTTCAAACATCACTTTGTCGTTAAGGCCTAACCGTAGTTCTGGCATGCCCGATAAATAACACTTCATCTTGACGGCACCAAGAATTTCCGAGCGTATGACATTGCCATTGGATGCTACTAGGAGGTTGACTGATTCTACAACATCAAGGAAAACTTCGTTTTTCCTATATCTAATACCTTCTGACCGCCAGGATACGGCATTTGTGACTGCAATTGGTGGGCGTGCTTGAACGTCTAACTTGTGCGACTCTTGTGTGATGTATTCCTGTAAGATCTTGGATTCGGTTGTTTGTGGGTAGCCAAAGTCCATCATTTCGTCAAGAAGTTCGTATATGATAACAAAATTGTCCCGTATGGACTCTTCTTCGAGCTCTTTGAAGTATTCGGTGAAGACCTCGACAATTCTATGGAGGAACAGAAGGATTTCTGCCGCATTTGTGTTTCGTTTTGTAAGAGCGAGTAGGTAGAGGTTATTGTGTCTAATATAAAGGTACTGGAAAGGGTCAGATTGGATATTTATGAACTGGCAGATCGCATACATTTATTCCTTCATCCGAGAAACACGGTGGCACGGCAGAGCTATCTTCTTCTGCTTGGTTCAATAGAATCGGGAACTTTTCGACCGCTGACATAGGAATATCTCCTCTGTAATTGCGCGACAGAAGGGGCTACATGGAGGATTAGCCGTAGACCTGCACAGGAGGCCTGTGAGCTTACCTTTCCCTTCAAGTCGAGGAAGAAGACAGCAGAAGCCATGTTGACGGTATAACAAAGAGAAAAGGATTGCCGGGGTGGCTAGGAATTGGGTATTAGATTTCGCGGAGCATTCGTTCAATCGTAGATGTGCAGGCCAATGTCGTTGGATAACCCCACGTATTCTTTAATTTGAGCTTGACTTCAAGATCGGGGTGGCCTGGCGGTTGGCGGCGGCTTGGCACTAGGGAGAGGAACAACCGCCAAGATGCTGACTAAGTAGCGGAGCCTAGCGTCAAAACTTGTATATATTGAAATTCTCGCCTGCAAAATTTCCTTTTTTCTCTTCACGCGCCTTCTAGACAGTGCAACTCAACATATAAGCACGACCGGCCTGACATTCTGTCAGCGCCTACTTTGTTTCCCATTGATGATGTTAGCGATTTTCTGGTGCGGAGACCAACTTTAGAGGTACCATAAGAGCTGGCCGAGCCTTGCTTTTGCAACAGATGGCACGGGCGGCGTCAGAGGGACCATACATTTCATGAACGTGAAGAGATACCTAGTAGTGGCATTGGAATATATAGAATGCGAATGAACACCACTTACTCTTTTATTACTTGAATAGGATGTGGCGGCCGCTGCCTACCTGCTGGGAGGCACTGTGATCTTGACTTGAATTTTTTTGGGGGGAAAGAGCCTACTGTTCATCTATCGGAAATATGACTGATGGATGTTCTTCATTGCCCAAGCTAAAATGATATAATCGTGTCGGTTTGATTTGCTCGTTAGAAGATGGTCCCTGGCGGCGGGTGAGCTCGGTATGCTGCAGCTAGTTTGAATGCCTTTGTACTTTGTATTGATAACACCACTTGATGCTCTCGCAATTAACAGAGTTCCCCGGAAGCATATCACGGTTTAATTTAGCATTTGCAGAGTAGTCATTATGCGTACTAAAATTTTCGAACGAAGCATCAAATCTCAGGATTTTGATATGCAGCATGTGACACCCATCATATAGCAGTTTCTCTTCTCTTCATGCATCATGTCTTGGAGCGAGCTATTTTTCCATTGATATATGCCAGGCAACTTTGGATGCCAAAGAAGAAGACTTGAGCTTCTGAGCTGTATCATATCAAAATCATTCTTTGTAAAAGTAGTAGAATTGTTGTTTATTATTTACTAGGTGTAGTTAAGGATAACCCGATTCTGGCGGTGATGCTGGTCTCCACTTTTCTTGTCCACCATAGACAACGGAGCCTCGCCTCCTGACTATCCCCACTGCCGAGTTGCATTGGCTTCACAAGCCAAAGTCCAAGTTGATTGTTCAATGCCTGACTCAATCACCTCGCACGCCCTCTACGGCCACCACATCCTCTTAATCTTCTGATCCAACCTGTCAACTACAACCTCCCATCGGTAATCTCTATTTTCTCGATCTTCTCGAGCTCACCCTCTCGAGCGCAGACCAGCGCTTGCCGGCGACGAGCAATGGAACAAGATCACATGCTACCAGAGCATCCGCCGTCCTATTCACAATCTCACGATCCCCAATCCCTCAGCTTTCCAAAGGCTCCCACCGCTGATCTGCCGCCCATACATCATGAGCGCACCCTCCCTCCTCTGCCAGCCGTTCTCGCAGAGCCACGATATAGACCTGAACCGGTCGCTGAACCTACATATACATGGCCATCTTCCAATCCCTTGACGGCTTATTATCAACCTGGGCCTTCGAAATTATCGCCGAAGAATAGAACGCCGCCGCATATGAAGTCGCCAACTCAGATGGATCTCGATGCGCCAGACAACGGGAGACATAGCGGAAGCGTATTCATTGATGATCCCGATGTGCGACTGGCAGCGGAAGCGCTCGGCGATCTAAGATCAGGTATGAATGAATTGCCAATCGAAAGATCGATGCTAACTTTATCTAGATTTCATACATTCCCCGCCACCGAATCATACCACGCTCCCGCCACTATCACCCCGTGCATTCCAACCAGGAGGCGAACAGTCAGAACCACTACTATCTCTTCTTACCACATCTCATCCGTTGTTGGGAACCGCGATTGGTGGATCGATCTCAGCATATTCAGCTTCCAAAAATTATAGCCCTCGGTTCAAGTCAAGCGCGGAGTATGTAGAAAGGAGTTTCACACCCGTTGTCAACACAGTTGGGACAGTTGGACGTATTACAGGTGTAGAGGGAGGGGTGCGGTGGTTCCTTGGGGGTCGCAGACCAAGTCATCATCAGCCTTCGGAAGTGGAGGCCAACTCGGGATCAAATAAACGTCGGAAGGTTGAATCGGATGATTCCGAAGTTGATCGAACTATTCCTCATGATCCATACTCCGTTCGTAGAGATTTACAGTATCGGCAAAGAAGGCCGAGCCAAGCATCAACAACAGATAGCTTGCCAGCCTATGATGAGTATAGAAGCCCGTCGTATGAGGCGACTCAACAAGCACTTGTAACTACAGGAGATGAAGCAACATCTCCAAATAGTTCGTGGCAATCTCGTCTTGTACTTTCCACGTCCGGACTTAGCATCGCAATGAGTGAAGAGAGTTTGAGAAGTTTGAAGTACTGTCTAGGGTGGTTGCGTTGGGCAAATGAACACATCGGGAAGGTTTTGCTAGCATTAAAATCGGTCCTGGAGCAATATGACCAAGGTCCAGCACTCACTGATAGTGGATGGACGAGTGAAAAGGGTCAACAACTAGTAGTAAGAAGTGATGCCGAGAGAAAAGCTCTCAATGCTAAAGTCGCCGAACTGAAAGCGGATGTTCTAAAGACATTGAAACAAGTTGTCGATATTGTATCAAAATACGCTGGTGGAGCACTGCCAGAAAACGCAAGAGTGTTGGTTCGAAAGCACCTGACAAGCTTACCACAGAGATTTAAACTAGCATCAGCCAACGCTCCAAGCAGCGGAGAAGGCGACGATAAAGAGGCTACCGACGGCGCAAATCGCGTAATGGTTCTTGCGAAGGAAGGATTGGATATGATGGCGCAAGTATCAGGTGTTTTAGATGGCACAATTGTTAGCGCAGAAGAGTGGTGCGAGCGTCTAGGACGCAAGACAAGAGAAGAGCAGGGAGAATTGTCACCTCCGGCTCCTCCTCAACCTACCTACCTTCCATCCCCTGATATCAAATCAGGATAGGAATCTCATTTGTCATAATATAATGTCGGAGTCTGATGGCGCTGTATCTACTTGGGGACAACGGGAAATGGGAATCAGGAATTTTGTCATATACCAGTATTTTTCTTCGTTAAATATTTCATATTGGTAGCAGGATTAGAGAAATATGCAGGTACATCCTTATCATTTGTGTCGTCGCTATGCATATATACTTGAACGGCGGTTTGAATTACGTAAGAGATCGGATTGAGCAAGAAAGTAATTCGTAACCGGTAGCTATGCGTGCTCAAGAAGTTTGTGATAAAACCGCAGCTTCAGTTTCAGTTGGTCGCGCGTGGATTTTACAGATCTCAATCTTTCGTTTTCGTCAAATGCTATGTTCTTCATTAAATGCCGTAATAAAATTCATCCTGGGTATAATATCTGTGTAAATAACCAACTCCATTCCCGACCAGTTCGGTATCCCACCGCTCCGTTCACGCAATGTCATTCTAAACCTTCGGTTTCTTGCGGACCATCCCAGCCGCTAGAACATTAACTCCTGGAACATCTATAGAACTTTTCCCGCCGACTGCTTCTGATGCCAAAGGTTCTTTCGATTCTTCGCCTGCTTTCCTCTTTCGCCTTAAGAGCCCCATGGTCAAATTATTGACCCCAGCGGCTCCCGTCTGACTGGGTTCTTCCATCACTCGTTTGCCAGTAACTACCTGACCCCATGCTTCACCCATCGTACTAGAAGCTCCAGATCTGACCTCGTTGGTCCAGCGTTTCGAGCTTGAGCTAGCAAGTTCTAAGTTGGCAAAGTCCAGGCGGAGGAGTAACTCAGTGACTCGCTTGTAGTCGGTTTCTTCGACAATGACTTGTCCCCGGCCTTGCTCACGCCATTCAAAATACGGACTACTTTGGGGGCGATCTAGGAGGTAATTTTTGTTTTCCGTTTTAACCTGTGGTTGCCGTGGGGTGATGAGACCACTGAGCTTTTTATTTTTGGCTGATGTACGTGATTTGGTTGAACGGCTTGATCCCTGGGAAGCAGAAGGAATATTGCTTCCATTCTGTGTGGGAGGTGAACTCTGAGTATGGACTTGGCTAGATGTATTAAATGACGTGGATGGCGTAATAGGGAGCCTTGTATTTTTTGGGAACGAGGCATTGTCATCCGAAAACTGGCTTCCGCCTGTAGTTGCGGTGATTTGGCTGCCTCCCAACTTGAAATCAGTTGCGCTAGACCCAACGGAAGGCTCGAAAACTATCCAAATAAAGCCTACTAAACGCCCTGCTGAACACTCTTGTCGGAAAGCCATCATGTCCCAGAATTGGTCTATAGACTTGATACTTTTCCATTGCCCACTTCCTTTATCTCGGCCTTTGCTGATTTCTTCATCGAGTTCATCCAGGTATCTTGCTTTTGGATCGTCTGGAAAGTGAGGAATAAAGCATCTGGGAGGTGCATCTGCAGCATGCCTTGATATCTGGCGTAAGGGGTGACCCATAGTCCATGCAGCCTTTGTTCCTCGTGGGATATTTGATCTGGTCTCGTGCGTGTCGAGTCCTGGTACAACTAAGTAACCACTTACTGCCTCCCATTGTGTTCCATCTGATTGCTTGACCGTTTCCGTGTCTTCGATCAAGGGGTTCAGAACCCGACACCACCATTTAACTAATCCCCTATCATCAAGCACATGCTTTCCACTATATTCTATGCTCCCAGGGAACAGATACTGGTCTTGCGCCCGAGCAAAGAGAGAAACAACGCATCGGGTATTGGCTCTCTGACGTTGCTCCACTAAATACTTTAAAAAAGTAGCGCTAATCTCTTTAAGAGGTGATGAAGTACCCTTTGGAAGGTTGAGGAGATGCAAATAACCTGTCGAGTCTGCCTTGGAAATAAAGAACGTATTATCATGTGCGGTTGAGTAAATCAGAATTTCGATAGCGAACACGAGAACCTCTGAAGTCGAATCATTGCCCTCACTTTGAACATCAATCGAGGTAGAAACATCAATCGAGGTAGAGAGAAAGTGACTCTCGCAGAATGTTCGATCGGGACGACTCCCTGGTGGTGCAGGATACAGTGCAGTTGCTCGGGTTGGAGGAGTAGAGAGATGATATATCCTAAAATTGGTATCTTTGGGCAAAACTGCAGAGAGTCTCTGAAGCAATATTGGGGATACAATTGTTGATCTTGAACTAATTCTCTCGTGCGCAGCCATATTCGAATAGTATACCAAAATTGAACTTCCTGGACTGCAAATATTTGATCTTGTTAAAGACTGTCGAGTACGTCGCGGTTATGGAAGACGCGTTGCTTAGTCAGCTAGCGTATATCTGTAAAATAATGTAGAAGCTCAACCACGACATCATTATCGTTCTTAAAACACTTCCACCAAATACAGGGACTATGGCTTCCAAGGCGACGACTCGAGCAGGTCAATTATTCATACAACAATCCCGGACAACCTGCCAATGCCTTGTTCCAGCCTCAACTCGAGCTATTTCTTCACGGCAGATTTCATCTTCTTCTGCAAACCTAGTACCAGAGTATGAGACAGAAAAGCAGATACGGCCGAGATGGTCATATACTCCAGCAGGGTTGAAAGCACCATATCCAGTCAAAGTAAAGAATACCGAATTGGCTTGGGAATGCAATAGCGATCCTGTCAAGTTGGACCAATTCTACATCAGACTTTTAGGACCAGGGGGAGATAAAGTTCTTTCGGAAGAAGTTAAATGGCTTGCTATTACACACAAAAGTTTTGATCAAGGAAAGAGAGGTTTCAATGATCGGCTGGCATTTTTAGGTATGAATTGATGCAATCATCTGAACTATTGTTGCTAAGAAATCCATAGGAAGACGGATTATCAACCTTCAAACGACAATAGCGTTATTGAATTCGAAGGTGGCAACTACTACACAATCAAAACCAGACAAAACTGATGACCGCGTTCCGTTTACACACCCTGCCTTGGAAGGTTTAACAAATCTGACGGATGCGCCGATTGCCGAAATTTTGACAAAGTATAGACTAGGAGCTATAGCAACAAAGGCGGGAATGCGTGACATATTGAGATGGCAACCTAGATTGGTAAGCTTTGTATGAGATTTTATCGAATTTATCTAACATGTTATAGATTGCCAATTTAGATAGGTCTGGTATTGATGTGGTTTTGACATCTAGTCTTTATGCTATTATTGGAGCTATAGGGCTCGAGAAAGGAATGGACGTAGCAAATGAAGTGACAAGGGAAAAGATACTGAGGCAGTTGGGAATATTATAATCATTTTTGGGTCGAGCGCGGTGTAGAATATGTACAATATGACCAAGATACCACCACAAATAATTGCCCCTGCTATCATAGTGCTTCGGTACCCACAACCAGTCTTTGGTAAATTCTTTATATGGCACATGGCCGAGTGAGTCTTTCCTGTCTTCTAAGAGTCTCTCACCCTCTGTAAATCTCCCTTGGGTGTTACGAGACAAGGTCCCCAATCTAGATTTTGACATCTGTAGGTAGCGAGAATAAATCATAAGAAAGTAGGATACGAGCTGATCATTGTAACCTAAAAACATAATGCTTTCTATAATTGATCAAATTAGGTAGTTCAATTCGTTACTAATAGCTGAATATCATTAAAATCTTCACAAATGCTTCCACTCATCCGCTCCAACTAGTTCAAAAGAAATTTCATCGCCCAGGCTATACCTTACCTCACACATAGGAAGGGGTATCTGCATTGACAAACTATCCAAAATGCCTCCAAATCCAAAAACTAAAACCTAATCCAAGTATGCAATGTGGAACCGCCCAAACAAAATGAATGCTGAAAGTGCAAGAAAGTGGTAGGTTGTCCCTGCTCCCGATCAAGCACATAAACGCCATCTGACCATGCAAATATGATTTGTGATATTGGTCAGTGTTTTAACGATCTTCTCTGCCGTCCGTCCAGCTTGTGCAGTTGAAACAGCGCTTTGCCTACCCAACATAATTAGTGGATGTTCAATTTTCCGCAAAGAGGTGTATCGACCTTTTCACTGATCTTCTTTCTGCAGTATTTACACTTGACAGTACCCTTTATGATGTTATCATTAGAGCCCCATTCGTAGAATGAAGCAACTGCATAGAGTGCAATTCCAACACCCATGAAGTTTATGATCTTGTTGATGAAGGTTCTGTCACACGTTAGTTTGCTTTCGGACCATAAGTTATTCACGTAAAGTTATTCAAGTGGTTATAATAAACTAGAAAATGACTTACCCATAAGCCATAACAACTGCACCGTCTGACAAAGCCTGGTCAAGGGTATTGTACCCAGAAGTCCCATTATGATGGAAGTTCGGACCTCGTCTGAGAACGGCGAACTTTTCTTCCATGTTCTTATTCATGAAGGGGAGTAGAGACAAGGGTGGAAGCAGGATTTCGGAGACGAATGAGGTTACTACTGTTGTAAAGGCAGCAGCAATACTATGGGTTGCATATTAGCCAATTTACTAATACGATATGTAATAAATGTCATAAATAACGTGTAATATGTTCATTTGGTGAGCTTAGCACTGTAAAGAGAGTATTCAAGCAAAGATAGACATACATCAAACCCACAGCGACCTCCAGGACATTATCTTGCACTGCGAAGCTACTGAAGCCTTGCCAGAACTTTTTAGCTCTCTTTCCAACTTGCTCCACGCCATCTTCCAAAAACTCGCGGCTGTCTTCAAGTCGAATAGGCATTATATCCAGGATTTTATATTGCAAAAGCAGAAAGCAAACTAAAAGACAACGCAGAGGTTAAATATAATACTGTACGTCAATCCTTCAAGACAGAGCTCGGGTGTTTCAGGGGTATGATCACGTGGGTGAGTAAGACAAGACTACGCGGGGTTGAAGTGCCAAGCGCGGGGTGCAAGTTTGTCAACATCGATTAAAAATAAAAATTTATGATTGCAACGACGACGAGACTATCCACCATGGCTTCCACAACTTCAGCCAAGCTCTCGGAAGAGGAAATCGATGATCTTCTATACTTCGCTCGTGCAGGTGAACTGGAAGAGTTCAATACATTGAAAAGTGGTAGGTAGAATTCCTTGCTAAGAACCACAACTTTGGGACGTTTAGGTTACGCTTGCTACTTGGATCGTAATCGATACAATCACTGACTAATCTCTGTTATAGCGGTCTGTGAAAGAGCAAATATCAAGTTGGCAGAGTTGCTAGAGATTGCGAAAGATGAGAACAGCGGAAATGGGCCAATGCATATGGCAGCCGCGAATGGACATGAAGGCATGCTACATCAAGGGGACAAATGGAATTACGATAGTAACTAACACCATGGTAGTGCTCTTACTGGACCTATGCAAAGCCCTCTCGGACCCATCACCTCAAAATCCCACGATGCTAGCGGTATTAAACTGTCAAAATAAGGCAGGCAACACGGCATTACATTGGGCAGCATTAAACGGACATCTCCCCGCGGTGAAAGTACTACTAGAAAACGGAGCTGGTAAGCCTTTCACTATTAATTACAAAAAATGCACCCTAGGACTGACTTTGAGCGTAGATCCAACTATCACGAATCATCGAGGCCATGATGCCATATATGAAGCGGAGCTAAACGACAAGACGGATGTAGTAAAATGGGTATTAGAAGAAGGAGGCAAGTCTCACGTTTTTTCCTCTTAAAGCTGCAGAATTACTTTATGGCTCTTTTGGCTAACTGAACTATAGGTGCGGGATTAGAGGCTGGGTTCGGTGATAAGGAGGGAGAATCAGAGGGTGATGTGGATGATGAGGAAGAAACTGGTACGGAGGACGATGGCAATCTTCTTTCCAAAGTCGTGGAGAAAGTAAATGAAATTGATATCCAAGATGGGACAACACGTACTTGAATCAAGTACAAATAGTTATCCGGAGAGAATCCTATAGCCAGGACAGTCCGAAGCCGCAGTGTCAGAGGAGTTGACATTGGCGATATGTCCACAAGGGTCCTAGAACGAAGATTACAGGAACGAGCCACAGGTTCGTAAGTATATCACGTTATGGCCAAACCCCAGGCTGACTGACGTTGTTAGACATGCAGTCATAGCCACAGGAGTAGCACCACAATAGAAAGCCGCTACCACTATCAGATTTGCATTGCCTAGCAGTTGCCCAGACTTGACCCAGAATTGCTCAGAAAACGTGAACTTCTTCAGACATTTCGAATTGTTGCCACAACTCCCAAAGCCGAGGTATCAAATGACTAGTTATCTTATGCGTAGATGTCCAGAAAATGGAACATCAGTATAGACTTGTTTCACTTGCTTCATTCCATTCAAGTGACCTTATCATCCAGCTTCGACTAATGACGGGGATTTAAACCTCTTACTAGCACTCGCAGTGTAGCTTGCTCCGCGGGCAGCAAGTGCATTTCCAATTCGTGTGGAGCATATTTGGATGATTAGTGTAGTGCTAGGCTCACTACCTCTCCTGCCTAAAGATGAGATGTGCAACAGGAAACCTTTGCGAGAGAACCTCGCTGGATTGGACAGCCATTGTGATCCTGGGCATTGTGAGCAGTACTCAGTGTTGGTCTTCACTGGAATAGGACGTGAACAACTACAGCATTAGAACTCAACGCCTCTTTTGTAAAGTTCCTTTCGTTTAACAGGGGTAAAGAATAGGGTGGGGATATGTTCCCTGACTGAATCATTGATTTGTTGCCGTTGCAAGACTTTCCCTACTGTATATAGTCATATTATAACAGAGGAGGAGCGTTTGATCTTTGGTACCTGAAGCACACTTCCACCAGACTCGGGCAACGCCCAAAAAGTATTTTGTTCAGGGGTTAAGCGATCTCGTGGGCGCGGGCATTTAGGTGCAGATGATGAGATGTATCGGCATTGAAACAGGTAAGAAATCACATCAGAAACCGGTCAAACCACACGTACCTTGCCAATTGCAGGTGCAGCTTGCCAGGGATCCTATCGCTCGTATGCGGACGGTTACTGTATGAATCATGGGGTATCTCCCACAGCCCGCAGCAACCTGTATGATTTGCAATGGTGGAACGCCCGAATACGCAAAATGCTCAACCAGCAGCGAGGCTGTGCTGGGTCAGAGGAGGCTGTAATGTATTCCAAATGATTGGCAACCCGTCGCAGAGGTTGGCTGACTGGCTGACCGGCGTGCCTAAGAGCATAGTGGCCGATGGTAGAGGATCTGGTTGGTCTTGACTCAAGTGATAAGGTGGGGGACAGTCGAGTGGTTGTGAAGTGGTGATGATGCCAATATTCTCGGCTGGCGAGTATGCCGGGACTGAGAACAAAAAGAACAAAGTACAGTAGTAGTAGTAGTAGTCGTAGTCGTATAGTAAGTAGTAGCAATAGTAGTAGTAGTAAGCGTAGGGGAGATCGTCATCCATCCATGGACTGGAACCCTTCCTCCTCAATTTCCCCCCCCCCCCCCAATCCCCCAGATCAGATCGCCTGCAAAAAGTCAACGAAACTTTCTATTTATCTGATTGTCGTATTATTAATCGCTCTCTCTCTCTCTCACCATCATCAGCATTGCGCCGCGTCAGATTAAACCACCCTCCCCCGTCCGTTACCATCTCTCTGCCTCTCTCTCTCTCTGTCTCTCCGTATAATCCGTTGCTCCTCCGTTCCGGAGCATCCGATTCAGTCACGAGCGCCGGCATATAATACTGCAGCCAGAAACTCTATAATTCTTTTGGCGTGCGTTGTTATCGCCGCGCATTGAAAGTATAACCCCCCGGACCCACCACATCCCAAACACTTGGGTCTCACCTTCACGACATTCCTCCGCTCCTCTTCACACCGGTCAACTGCACATCTCCCCAACATCCTTTATCGGGTCGCTGGATATGTGAGGAAGGAGTCAGGAGCAACAACTGGGTTTTTCTTCTTTCAACTCCTCTCATAAAGTGACGTCGACCGTTGCTGGAGTCATGGCCTCCCTGGTGTCAATTGTCCTGTGTTTGGTAGCCATGGCTTCCGCGGATCTGGTCATTGCACCGTCCAACTCGAGTACTATGCAGCTGCTCAAGACACAGCTGCGCATCACTTCCCCGCCAGCATCTTTTATGATTGCACCCATCACCAAACAAACCGGCCAAGGAGAAAGCCAAGGGGCGGTCGATGTGTGTATACTCTTTGCCTGCACGAGATCTAAATAAGAAACTAATAATAGCAGGCCCTTGGGTGGAATGGCGACCTTGTAGTTGCTACCGGCGACAATACTCAGAAACTCGTGGGAAATTCTGATTTTGCATATGTCAACTGTGGCGACTATCCAGGGCAGATCAATGCAACCGACGTCTTTGAAAGCATTGCAGCTCGTGCACCGAGAGCCATTGTGCTATATAGTCTTACCACGACGAGATGCGACTTTACGGGCGATCTCATGTTCAACACGCTATATACGATGATCTCGAGCAGGGACTCGGAGGACTTGCTCACAATTGTGCAGAATACTTCTGGATTACTCGCCGCAAGAATAGGGACCAACTCTACGAATCAGCAGTCGTCGGCGAACCAGCAGACCAACAACAATGGGGGGCCAGCTCCAACAACAGCTGTTGCGATGAGTATTCTCTACAGCATCACGGGTATCATAACACTACTTTTCTTGATCATCATTGCAACTGGAGCTATTCGCGCACATAGACACCCTGAAAGATACGGACCTCGGACAGGCAATACGGGCAGGTCTCGACAGAGCAGAGCAAAGGGTTTGGCAAGGGCGATGTTGGAAACACTTCCAATTGTCAAGTTTGGTGATCCAGAGCCGGCTAAGCCAGGGGCTCGGGATATCGAGCTTGAAGATGGTAATAACAGTGTTCATGACCCACCAAGAGATACCGATGCTACTGGGGCTCTAAAAACGATACCCACGGGAGCTGTGGTAGAATCTGGTATGAATGAAAGTACTCAAGGAACCTCAGTTAGGAGCGGCCAGGAGCCTGTAGTAAAAGATGGAGAGCTGGGGTGTTCAATTTGCACAGAGGATTTCACCACTGGTGAGGATGTTCGTGTCCTACCTTGTAAACACAAGTACCATCCGGCCTGTATTGATCCATGGCTACTAAACGTATCTGGAACTTGTCCATTGTGGTATGTCACCTGTTTATCTGTTCTTTTTGAAGTATTCTGACAATTTTAGCCGTCACGATCTACGGCCGACCCCAGTTGAAGGGGCTGCAGCCGAAGGCGATGAACTTCCGCCTCCCTTGTCACCAGCGGAAGGCGCAGAATCTACGACCGCCCCTGAGGCTGGAGAAGCGGGCAATTCCCAACGACGACGTGTATCTCGATTCTTAGATCTCCACAGACTAAGAACTGCACCTCCCGCCGAAAGAATAGCAGCTCTGCGTCAACTTCGTGAACAATCACAACGTGACAGCGAGCAAACAGAAGCCGCCGCGGAATCAAGCCGTCCGGGATTTTCGAATCGACTTCGAGACAGTTTAAGAATTGGGACTCGTCGTCAAAATGAGCAGCAACCACCACAACCTCCTCAGGCATAATCGGAGCCAAATTGAAACGAGAAACAGAATCAGGAAAAGAAATTGAGGTAAGTAGCAGGGCAGGAAACCTCGAATGAATATGACGACAGTAAGGATGATATTGGACATGGATTAACATAGAACACGGGGATTGGTTATGGCGTTCAGGGAAAATTACAGGTAGCATGCATTTACTGGTCTTCTTTTAGGAAGAAATCAATCGATTGAGGTATATGGTGAACTTGAATTAGAAGTGGATAGTATATTGTATTATATTGAGCGATGACTTGCAGCGGTTTGCTGTAAGAGTATTTATTCTAGTAGAGGCAGTATTTCATCATATCATCTACATTACTTAATTTCTCCTGTGTTACTCAAGTTTGAATCTTCATCTTGTGTTTCTTTAGTCGCTACTTTCAAATACCGATAGTTCGCTGATATTATCAATAACCCCTTTCATCTAGCATCCATTTGTAATTTCTATTACACCACATCGTTCAACAGATGGGTTTTTAAGATATATCGTCTCGTCAACATTAGATCAGGTGGGTGGTACTGGTAGCATCGAACTAGGAGTATACCTACGCAATAACGACCAGGTTAGACACTCACAAGCTGCCGCGTCGACGCAGTCGATCCCATACACGGCCTGAACGGCTGTCCATTGCCGATTCTCCTCTAGCAAGTTCCCTTTTATTGACAAGCAAAAAAGAAATAAGAAAGGGACCTCCTCCCTCGCTATTCCTCTCTTGTCTCTAGTCACTTTGCATCAGCAGGCAGCTTGTTATTATTTAGCGGCAGCTTCGCCTCCTATTGTATAAGGTTCATCTTATTGCCGACTACTCCGGTGATGCGTTGTTTAGAGTAGGGTCATTCGGATGGACTTTTGTATCTAGAGACCTTGAGCAAGGGAGGCAATACTTCTTAAACATCCCGCGGGCCTAGGATTACAATGGTTCAGTGAATGAGAGGGAAGAAAACATGTCCGGTTCTGGTATCCACATAGACGTCGGATCATCCACGCTTTTCTTGGATTCTTGATACCCATAGCAATGGACGAGAGATATTTGATGGAAATTACTAGGGTTGTAGTTGCAGATAGGAAGATTCAAGGAGAATCATGCACTCTAAGTGAAGAAAAGGCCCGGAAGTATATTTGGAACAACTATCGACATTGGAATTGCTTTATAAACTAAGTAACCAATAGCTAAGCTATGATGGCGGAATCATTGAGCGATAGGATGTGGAGCTGCGAGCTTCAATTGGTCATTGATGCACAAGTATGCCAATATTACAAAGTATTATTGGACATGGTTTTACCTACTAGCCTATATTCATTCACAAGGTGACTTAAAAAGCTGCACTTCGGAGTTCAATAGCAAAGCATAGTATGCTGAATTGATGTAGAGAGAGAGAGGCTTACAGGCGAGCCGAGGACAGAGCTTGCGTTGTTGGGACCCTCCGAAGTTTATAGACCTACTCCGCGTGTTAGAGTGGCCCTAATCGTGACACCGCGACCACTTCCACCCCTACGCGCCATTGTCAATCACAACCCCTCACCTTCTCCAGATGTCTCCATGACAGACCTCACAGCTGTCTTGCCTGACTTTCCTACTCAAGGGTATGCGCGCATTCTGCCCTCACTTGAGAAGAACCAGGTCACCGTTGCAGACCTCCTCACCCAAGATTGCATTGATGTCGCGAAACGCGCCCAAGTGCCCTTGCTGGATGTGAAAAGATTGGCCGCTGCCATCTTGCATGCTTTGCAAACAAATCTGGGCTTGAAAGAACCCGAAGATGACGCGCAGCCATGTGCACCAGCACTGAGGAGATCTGGCAAGGAGCTTTTTACCTCGTGGAATACCATCAGCACCCTGGACGATGACTTAGACAGCGCGTTAGGCGGTGGTATACCCACTGGCTACATTACCGAAATCACAGGCGAGAGGTTGGTTGCGCAGAATCAAATGAGAAAGACGAATGCTAATCAATCATGAAGTGGTGCGGGTAAAACGCAACTGCTGCTCACCTTACTGCTTTCTGCGCAACTGCCATCACCGCAGGGCCTATCGTGCAATGTTCTCTACATCTCAACGGAGAGCGCATTGCCGGTTACTCGGCTTTCCCAGCTTCTACAATCACATCCGACCTTCAAATCTGCTAGTCACAAGCCTTCTCTTGATGCTGTAATGAGCATCGTTACTCCGGACCTCGAATCGCAGGATCATATCATAAGCTTCCAAGTTCCAGTAGCCATTCGGCAGCATGGTGTACGTCTTATCATACTGGATTCCGTGGCTGCAAACTATCGCGCCGAGTTTGATCGACCTGGAGCAGGGTCTGGCCAATCGACCGGCGCGAATATGGCCCAGAGAAGTTCAGAGCTCGTGAAATTGGGTCAGTTGTTGCGAGACATGGCAAAGGAGCACAACATTGCAATCGTGGTGGCAAATCAGGTGGCGGATCGGTTTTCAAATGAAGTGCGACCTACCCCTAACTATACTAGAGCTACCCAGAGTAGCCCTCTAGCAAGAAGGGGGGGTGCAGTACCCTCTAGCTCAATGGCTCCAATGTCCAGCTTGTCCGGGGCGGTCTTTACAAATCAAGAACCATCATCTCAATTTCCAATAGGTGCCGAAGATCCGATGTCGTTGGATCATCAGCAGAGATGGTTCACAGGCTGGGGTGATGATCTTAATCCCACATACATTACGATAAAGAATCTGAAAACCCCGAGTTTGGGCTTGATATGGACAACCCAAGTTGCTTGCCGAATAGCTCTGATAAAAAAGCCTGTCTATGGACCTGGTCTAGTTGCAGATGAGGAAAATGCGTCAGGCGAGCCAGTGCTGAGAAGATGGAGAAGATGGATGAAGGTTGTTTTTGCTCCTCATGCAAGACCTAGTGGTCCTGGCATCCAGGGTGCAGTGAGGTTTGAAATTCGAGGCGACGGCATACGTGCGAAAGTAAAAGCAGTTCAAAATGACAGCGATGAGGGCGAAGAAGATGCTTTGTTATGAGTTCACGAATGCTCGGCTCGGCGTTAGATATAGCGGAAAGGTAATGAGATACTAACGACACAAATATTCTCGAGCGGTGGTTTAAGTCTACATTTTCGATATTCTATCGAGCACCCTTCCCATCCATAATAGCATAAATCTCAGACAACGTATGTTGGATTGTTTAGAATAATCAACCATAGTCTTATTCTGTAGTCCTATTCCCATTGTTGAATGAGTAATAGCGCCATAAAGTTAATGCACGTGACATCTGTCTGGACCTATGGATCAAAATGCGGCGTCAACGGAGTAGATGAGGTCATTCGAATGCATCATGTCAGTCGGAACCATTTCGTAAGTGTTGGCGTGAGGACACGGTCACGGTCAAGTGACTATGTAACATTTCTCCATCTAGAGCTACTTCTGTCATCGAATATCCAGAGCATTCTCTACCGTTACCATTCCATATGCAAACGTGATCTGCACCGTGTGTTTATATATCTGAAGCAAATGCGAGTTCAAGACCATCGCAACGTTAACTCAGCTGTTTGCTATCTTCTGCACTGCACCGTCAAACTCGCCAATTAATGCATCGAGATCCTCGAAACCCGTCCGCTCGACCGTTACGCTAGGTTCAACAACGTCGAGTCGGCCGTCTTCCGTGGCAGCGTAGGTATCCAGATATAAGCCATAGCTTCGGCAAAACCCAGTGTACCAACCAGGTCACTCAAGCACATCCTCACGGCCGAGGGGGGCGGGTCTGACGTGCTGTATATCTCCAATTCTGGCATCAAAAGACATCTTGCTGCAGCACAATCACTCCACATGTCCCAAACACAAACTCTCTCGGGGCCGATTTTCCGCATCTCGTTGATACACATTATTGGATTTCGGATCCGCTAAAGCTATCGCTCGTGGTCGTACCTATTGCACGACCAACAGAAATACAATACCATAGCTAAACGCTACGGACCACCATCACGGCGGACAGCGGCCGACCCTCCGGGCGCCCTGGGGATAACTTTGGCACAGCTGATGCTTGAATCTGGGGTACGTTTGGCTACGATCTTATTTGTCCTGTCCCCTGCGTTGCTACACAGTTCCATCCATTTTTTTATATGGACTCGGCGTCTAGGCTAGTCTCCAGACGACCGCGAGGCTCGGTACTACGGATGTTACTTTTGCTCTTGTATTTGCCAAACTTGGACCACACTAGTGGTTGCATGATAATATGGGTGGCCATCTGGCCGGTGCCAGACAAGTAACTGCACCACCATGTGCCAGAGCAAGTGCTTGAGATCGATCATGCGGGGCCCCCACCTAGTCATTCGCAAAGCTCTGGTAGTTATAGTCTGGTCGCTGTCCTCCCGTTTTCCTCATCTACCTATATCAACTCTTCTTCAGATGAGACTTGTTGCCATAGGTGGTGATGCCGTCGTACTGTCTACAGGACTGTCATTATTTCTACCGCACAGCTTTGCGCGGTTTGAATATTAGTACTTTTATTTCTCCACTATATGCTTGAGTGTATCACGTTGACAAGATGCCTTCTTACACCTCATCAGTTCGTGTGTTCACAATGCCCAAATCTCTCAACGAGTCGTTAGCTGTGGCCGAGCCAGGGCATCCACATCATGCGCCGGATACGTCAAGGTCTACAGAGCAGGCGAAGAAAGCCAGCGACAGCTACACCAAAGCTGAAAAGGATCCTCTCGCCAGCAACCAACCCAAGCACCAACAAGGAATCACCTTTGCGGCACAGGATAAGCTACCCAAGCTACCTATACCGGAGCTTGAAAGTAGTACAGCGAAATACCTTGCGGCCCTGAAGCCTTTACAGACCCCAAGAGAGCATGCAGAAACTCAACAGGCAGTAGAAGAATTTCTGAAAATTGAAGGGCCAGAGCTGCAAGCCAGACTTAAAAAGTATGCTAATGGGAAGACGAGTTACATAGAACAATTTTGTAAGTATCAAGAACTGTCCAAATTTACTGGACTGACACTGTCAGGGTATGATTCGTACCTGAACTTCGACAACCCAGTTGTCCTCAATCTGAACCCTTTCTTCCTTCTTGAGGATGACCCTACTCCAGCGAGAAATAACCAAGTCACTAGAGCTGCGTCACTGGTTGTCTCTGCGCTATCATTTGTGCGTGCTGTCAGAAAGGAAGAGCTGCCACCAGATACGGTTCGTGGAACGCCTCTCTGTATGTATCAGTACTCGAGGCTTTTTGGAACTGCTCGGGTACCAACAGAGAACGGGTGCCATATTGGTCAAGATCCAGACTCGAAGCATATTGTGGTTCTTTGCCATGGCCAATTCTATTGGTTTGATGTTATGGATGATAGTTCTGACCTCATCATGACCGAGAAGGACATGTCCATAAATTTACAGACCATTGTTGATGATGCTCAGCACACACCAATTCAGGAGGCTGCCAAAGGAGCTATAGGTGTTCTGACAACCGAAAATCGTAAAGTTTGGTCTAATTTGAGAGATATCATGACTCGAGATGAGGGCTCGAACAATGCAGATTGTCTGGGTATCGTGGATTCTGCCTTGTTTGTTTTGTGTCTAGACTATAGCGAACCTATGTCAGGAGCTGATCTTTGCGGAAATATGCTTTGCGGGACAAGTCAGATTGAGAAGGGTGTTCAGATTGGAACATGTACTAATAGGTGGTATGACAAACTTCAGATCATTGTTTGCAAAAACGGGAGCGCTGGAATCAACTTCGAACATACTGGTGTCGATGGTCACACAGTTCTTCGCTTTGCGAGCGACGTATACACAGATACCATACTTCGATTTGCTCGCACGATCAATGGCCAAGCTCCTAGTCTGTGGGCATCTACAAGCCCTGACCCCTCGAAACGAGATCCAGACAGCTTTGGAGATGTAAGTACTACACCCCATAAACTAGAATGGGATATGGTCCCTGAGCTTAGCATCGCCCTTCGGTTCGCCGAGACTCGTCTCGCCGACCTAATTCAGCAGAACGAATTTCAGACTCTCGACTTCCATGCTTATGGCAAGAATTTTATGACCGCCATGGGGTTCTCTCCGGATGCGTTTGTTCAAATGGCATTTCAGGCTGCCTATTATGGCTTATACGGTAGAGTTGAATGTACTTATGAACCAGCCATGACGAAATTTTTCCTACATGGTCGTACTGAAGCCATTCGTTCCGTTACACCCGAAGCTGTAGATTTCATACAAACCTTTTGGGCGGAGAATCCACCCCAGCAGAAAGTCAACGCACTGAAGAAGGCTTGCCAGAAACACACAGCTATTACGAAGGACTGCGCCAAAGCACAAGGATGCGATCGACATCTGTATGCGCTCTTCAGTGTGTGGCAAAAGGCACTCGATGAGGATGGAGCGGAGGCTGCTAGCAGTACTGGAATGAGCAGCAATGGATATTCTAGCCCAACATATGAAGGTTCTGAAAAGGGCCCTAATTCAGTCGTAGGCTCACCAGGAAGGAACTCTGTCTTGTCAATCGAAGGTGACGATCTAGCGTCAGTTTCCAACAGACGGCGGGGCAACTCGTCACCATCTCGTCACCAGCTACTCCCTTCGATATTTTCAGATCCTGGGTGGGATAAGATCAATAACACTATCCTGTCTACATCAAATTGTGGAAACCCATCTCTCCGTCAATTTGGGTTTGGTCCTACCTCTGGTGACGGCTTTGGAATAGGTTATATTATTAAAGATGAAGGGATCAGCATCTGTGCAAGCAGTAAACATCGCCAAACTAAGCGTTTTGTTGATGCACTAGAAAGCTACCTTTTGGAAATCCGGCGAGTGTTGAAATCAACACAGAGAACTGCAAGTCCGAAGGCAAGTCGAGTCAGAGAAGCAGATCAGCAGAGACCTAGTGCTTCGAATCGACTCAAGTCCCGCGGGCGGGTGATAAAAGCCACTGAGATTGGAAAGAAAACCCCCGGGACTCTCACTCCACTTGAAGATGGCTCTACTCTTAGCGACGATGATCAGGGACTGGGCGGATGTGAGTTCTTCCTTGATGTACGATTGCAGACTGTGACTGACGTATACAGATGGATTCTTCGATGCTGGAATGCTCCTCCAGGCGCTAAAGGCAAGAGGAGAAAACTTGGATGAGGGAGGGTCTAAGACAGGTTCACGAAGGAGGGAAGTTGGCAAGAAACTACGGCTCAGCGAATATTGAACTCTTTATCGAGTGTTGGGAAGCTGGGCTGTACTGCTTAATGGATGTTGGCAATAATTTACTTCCTGAGACGTGATTCGCCAAGAAAGATAGGATGAGGCTTAGAGGTTTTTGAAGTCTGACGGATTTAGTAATCCTGTAGGATAATAGACTTATCAGCTTCGTCATGATTGGATGGACCCTATAGTACTCTTGTACTCTTCTAGTAGCTAATGTTTTTCTTTCTAATGGGAATGATTATAACTAAAGATCATATGCGAATGCGCGGGCAAAATCAGATTCGCGATCTTGCTTTTGTGTTGGTACGCACGAACATAGTCATAATGCTAACTTTTGATTGAATATACCAAAGTGCCACATCCACTGTCGAAGTTGAATCAGTTTGGAACAGCTCCTCATGATTATTCTCGCAATTAAAGTCTAATCAATCTAGATAATTGTGAGCAAATGGACTCTCTTCCAGATTAACAACCCAACCTCCTCACTCAATATTGACAGCCAGACTATCGCTATTGCGGCATCCTTCAGCTGGATTGAGGCTCGGTACGACTTGTCAATAATAAGATAAGCGAATCCTGTCGGTAGTGCTGGGATCCAAATCCGCATCCTAACAGCCTTTCTGTCGGTATTCGGATCGATCTACCTAGCCGTAGATTTTCCGTGTCGTCATCTGTCGATCATGAAATTCCTGGGGACTTTGTAGTTCTGGGAGCTTGATCATTTCTGAGAGATTTATTGCTGCTGCTCTCTTTGATTAGGGGTCCTTGTCTCATGCTTCACTTACCCCGATCGACTTATTCAGCTCTGCCTCAAAGTCCTACAAGTCGATCTAACTGACGGCTTTCTAGTACAGTTGCTGCTGCTTTACGAATTGGTTGATATTTGTTAAAATGCCAAAGGATTTTCTAAGAATATCTAGAGTGAAAAGGACTTTGTCTCTCTTGTTTAAATTAGCTAACAGAATGTGATCTGAACCGCCTCTTGCTGTCTATATTCGTACTACCGCGTATCTGCGTGATTAGTCTCGTAAAACTAGTCTTAAAATCCACGTTCCTTGCGACTCGTTTGTGTGCTGGAATCGCAGGTTAGGTATCTGGTAACTTGGATCTCCAAGGTCTATTAAGGACCTGTTGTTCAAGGGCAACTCTAAGCGCGTAAAGCTAAGCGAGGCGCCAAAATCATTGAGATGATAGCATCACAATCCCATTCCTATTCCCAACGGACAAACTTGTATACTTCGTACCAATACTCGGTTCCCACAAGATCTAGACATCTTCGGGCCAGGGATATCTATCGCGATACGTAACCTGTTAACATGGCTCGCTTCGCTGTCACGGCTCCATGGTGAGGAGTAATGTTCTTAACCAAGCGCGCTCACGATGGATCACCTCCGCCATCCTTCTCCTTCTTCCTCTTGCTCACCGAACACCTAGCGATTTCCACTCTTCTTTGCCTTGGTACATTTTGTATCGTATCTTTGACAGATACTTGTTTTGTTGGATCGGGTGATGCAGACTCATACACACACATTCCCTCATTTCTTGACATTCATTAGACAGTATCTACTGAATCCCTTCAAGCTATCCCAAAATCCCTCAAACACATAGCCACCAAAAAGTACATAACTGTTGATTGCCGTCTGAATTTTTTGAAACACACTCCTTCATCCCAACTCACTTTCCAGAATCAAGCGCAGCCACAGTCTCTGGCGATCTAACATTTCTTTCTGTTCACCACCCTGTCACAGCCACGATTCCTATACAATGCGTTCTTCTACCCTTTACAGTTTTGCAATTGCGGCTTCTGCTTTGCTGGTCCGAGGTGTTCCAGTAGGAGAGAGAGAGACTGTGGATGAAGATGTGGGTGCTATCGAAGCCAGAGCCGTCACTCTTTATGATACCTTGGAGTCTTCTGCGCCAATAGCACGTGCTGTTGTAGAGGACGCAGAAGACATCATAAACACAGATGCTACTCCGGCAAAGAATAAAGCTGCCGCCGCAGAGCCACAGCAAAATGGGGGTCAGGGGTCATATACTGTATTTGTCACCCAGACTATGGGACAGGCTTCTGATGCATCTCCTGCCCCATCGCCAAAAGTTTATAGCCAAGCAGCAGCTCCTCAGGAAGGAGAAAACTCCGAAGACACAACAGTGGCCACATCTGATTCCGGTGCTGACAGCAAGCCAAAGCCATCTACCGGTGGTAGCAAGCGGGGTCTGTCATACGAATATGAAGATGTCGGCCTTCTCAAAGCTTTTGCTGGTTCCAAATCATCCTGGGTTTACAACTGGGCCTCTAGCACCAAAGACGGTGTTCCATCCGGAATGGAATATGTCCCTATGCTCTGGGGAGATAAAACTGATAAAACTAATGACTGGGAAACTTCGGCTAAAAAGGCAATCGCATCTGGAAGCAAACACCTTCTCAGCTTCAACGAGCCCGATCACAAAAATCAATCTAATATTGACCCTGCGACAGCTGCAGCGGCGCACATCCAGTTCATGAACCCGCTGAGTACCGATGATATCAAAATCGGTGGACCAGCAATAACCAATGGCGAAAAAGAAAAGGGAATGGGCCATGAAGGATGGCTAGAGCCTTTCTTGCAGAAATGCGCGGGAAAATGCAAGATTGACTTTCAGCCCGTTCATTGGTACGATTCCTACGACAACATGGCCTACTTTAAGAAGTATCTCAAGGAGGCACATGACGTGGCCAAAAAACCACTCTGGATCACCGAATTCAGAGCTACAGGAAGCCCTTCACAACAAGTGCAATTCATGAAGGAGGCTCTTCCCTATCTTGATAGCTTAGACTATGTGGAGAGATATGCGTATTTTATGGTCAAGGCAGGAGAGATGATGGATGGAAATGGAGTCGGCGAAACTGGGCAAGCTTATATGTAGTAGACTGGATATAAAGCATGTCATCTTTGACATATACATTATTTGTAAATACCAAGTCATTTCGGCTTACTGGAAAATCTGGTATGGGTTTGGGTTAGGTTACATGGAGCATAGCATGGCGTTTGGGATGGTATAGCGATGGTAACGATTTGATTTAGATGTGCCACTAGTGCAATAACAAAGTATATTTTACCTACATTTCCAATCCATCCATTTATTAAAGAGACTTGCTATACCGCAAAACATTACAAAACAAAATGGAATATGTGAAGTGACTTTAATCGGGAATTGATAGAGTAACGTTTCCCCCCGAACAGCTTATGCCCTGTCTAAGCGTACCTCCTCGCCTTACCTACAGGTATCCGAAACAAACTACTTCGACCTCCACCACGACCTCCAATTTCCCATCCTCTCTTCGTCTCCTCCACCCATTCCCAACTCCTTAGCCCAGCGGGAAACTTTTGTTGCACATCGCACTCACGCGCGCCACGTCAATGTACCGTTTGCCGGCTGTTCAGCCTCGTTCAACATCACCTCTCGCCCTCGAGCTTACTCGCTTACCCTGACGAAGGTCCCCCGGCTCAGCGCAAGCGCATGCACTACACACATTGTGTTGGACCTACTGTGCCTAAAGGCTTAGTGCGTAGCAAAACAGCGCCTGCGTAGTGCATGCTGGGATTTCCATCAGGTCACTTGTTCCTTTTGTTGCGAGTCGCAGTATTTAGCTTCGCTTTCTAGTGTGTCTTGTGTGTGCGATGCTGACTTTGGTTGGTGAAGGCATGGGGGTCATTGACGACGTGCGAACTGCTGCGCCGATGATAGTTTCAGTTATGGCCGGCAAGCGAGGCTGCTATATCTGGGCCAGGGAGGTATTACTACCGCTGGGTGCTTGTCGAATTGTTTCATGGCTGATTACCACTGCCCTTGGTCGTGGCAAATAAATATTCGGATTCGAGTTGGTCGTTTGGCATTGGATGTATTGACTTTTTGACAGACGACTCGCGAAGCTCGATGATGACCATGCCTTTAAACCATCAACTGTTTCCGTGATCATTTACTGTGGAAACTCGTCCATGCCTTGCCAGTAGTGCAAACGCCTGGCGTGATGTTTGGTCCTTTAGTTGTCTACTGTAACAATGATCCACTGGACCATGCCGCCATAACATCCTTTCGTATTGCCGAAAATGGAGTTAGTAATTGCCCTATTCGAGCTGCTCGGATGCCTATTTAGGAATTGCGAAGCATATCTGATGCGCTGTGCCTGATTCCCACAGAGCTGCATTCGCGCTATGGCATGACTGCATATCCCATTTATAAATGATCAAATGGCCTGCGAGATAAATCTTGGAAATTGTAATGGTTATTAGCCCGACTCTTCTGCTATATCTACGAGGCTTTGTTTCCCATCTTGGAATGCTTTCGTTCTAAAAATTAGTTCACAGATCACTCTGAAGTTCGATAAGACATTTCATATGTGGTATTAGGTGCCAAAAGAACATGATACTCGACAGCCACTAGTAAAACAATTTAAGCATTCTCCACCAGAGGTAACGTCAAGAAACATATGGTATCCATAATCAACCAATCAGATCTCGACTTGCGTGCCGGGTTTCTGTACCGAGTCTCCAATGCTCGAAGCTACAACTTAAGGAAAGAGTCCAATGGTACGACTGTGCACTAAAAGCATCGTCTATAACGTTGATGAGACAGAAAGAGGCGACGAACAGATATGAAACAATGTAGCAGAAGAGGGTAAGAGGCAACTAAAGCAGGGGACTAAGCCTTACATTCGCTACGAAATTCGTCCGGAATATAATCCGATGGACTTGGTATATCGAATTCGTCGATCAGTATGCCCATAACTATAGTTCTAATTCTAGTGAACTTTCTGCCCATATTGAGTCTCGTACCTCTGGAAAAAACGTGACACGATCTCAGTCACGATGGGAAAAGGAAATCCTAGATAGCGGAACTTTCCAGGTGCGGTTGGTCATGAGAACCAACTTCAATGTTTGGAATGGAACAGACCGGGTGGCCAGATATGTACATTTCGTCTACTACATTTCGTCTACTACGTAAGGCAAGCTTGATGGGTATACAGCTTCCCAAACTCCAAAACAAACGGCGCAAAGACAGTTGAAATCCACTGACTCGCTATCCCTGTCCTTCTCCATTGCCCTCTAGAATCTGATATACCAGTTATGGATACAGGTGCTACTGCTGGATTCAAGATGTACGCATATTCGCCTGGTACGGAATCATGAGAATATATTGAGGCTCAACCTCTACAGCCGTCTGCATTACTCTGAGGTCGCCACCGCCTGGCGATGGGAACACGTAGAGAACAAGCAGGAGAGCTACAATAACCGTAGAAACATGCTCCCAGACCGTAGGTTTTCTAAGAACCATGCCGATTTCAACGACGCGAAGAGCTGTCCATTGAGCCAGCTTTCTCGAACTAGCAAGCAAAGATTGCCCATATCTAAAGAACAAGACAACGAAGATCCCAAAAAGTCTCCAGAGATTGTGAAATGGGTGTTCTGCTTGGGGAGCTGACTCAGGCAGTTGGCTTTGGTTGGGGGCTGGCGGCTCCATGGCAAAAAATGCAGCTTGTTCTGCGCCCCAGATTGTTGTTTTGACCGGGTTGCGGGTGGTGTGCAAATTTGGGGGAGCTGATACACGAAGGTATATGTTTTCGAATGGACGATTTGCTCGGTAGCCGGTGTGCCAGTCGAGAGGCTCCATTCGTGCTATGCTATTCCCTTCGGTCGTGTGATCAGGAGGTGAGAAAGAGAGCACGAGTACGAGCTCGTCAGCTAGAGGAACCTGAGGGACAATTGAAGTAACTCCTTGGTGGAGCTAGATTGCAGATGTCTATGAATCAAAGGGAGTGGCGAGAAGCCAAAGTGAGCAGCTATCATCTGTTGGTCGGGACCAGAAGATCTCAAGAAGCTTCTTATATTTTACGAGGGATAGATCTTGCGCTTCCTAGACTTTTGTAAAGAGAGGCTCTGCTAATTTTGTCGTAACGTGATGGCTCTTTCATGGACCAAGAGATCTTTATGTTGTAGAGCTGCTTCCGACAGCTTCGAGAATTCCGTCGAAGCAGCACTGTCTTTTAATTAAATCAGCAAGTAAAGGGCATTTTTATTCCCTCTGCAGTCTATTTGTTTCACAGACCTAGAAGTATCGGCTGGAAAATAAGGGGTCTCTCTCGCTTAAATTGAGTTGACTGTTCAGCCATGAATTTCCATGCTTGCCTCTGTAAAGAAGCAGAGGCATGCTTCTTGCTGAACGTCTCTTCCAAAAAGAAAATAGAAATACTCGTCGTACTTAAGTTTCCCATATTTGACGCCCGTGAGTCAGCTAGCGGTCCCGTGACAGATGATTGTTGATGGCTATGACCTGGGTGCTGCTGGTGCCTATGAGTTGTGCCTGCCGCATACCGCTCGCTTTGTTGATTGCTGGTGACTCATCCATCCGCAAGACATGTTTCGCTAAGGCAAGCAAGTATCTGAAACAGTGTTCATCTAAAGGCTAGAAAGTTGCTAGAGGCTCATTGTGAATATAACTAGGTTCTGTGTTCTTCGGACGTGGATGGCATGCCATTTTTCGTGGATCTGATTTGGCAGCATTCTACTTGAGCACTGGCTATGATTATACTGGTTCTTTTCTGCGAGATATTGCTTGCATGGTAAGAAGTATCAACTGAGAGAGAGTGAACAAGAATGAGCCTTGCGGACTGAGTATAGAGTTTTACGATAGTCTTTATCAACATGCCGATCTTGCTCAGGTCAATGAAGCACTTCTTGTTGCCAGAGGTATGGTATACATAACGGGGCAGACTACACGTCTATGGTATTTCTCTGCCTCAAACAATGGTATGAGAACGACGGGGTTGTAGATAAGTATAAGACAAGAACCAGTGACACACATTACGAACGATTTAAAAAACGAAGAACATTGCGAGCACCCATCAAGGAGAGAATGAGAAATCAGTGAGCGTAATTATTGCAAGGAGTTCATACGTATCGAGACATCATGTTAATCTACACTCTATTGTGAATGCACCGGATAGGAAAAGGGAAACATTGCATGACAACTCTATGGTTGTTGCCACAATGGGATCGATGTCGTTAACACTTTGACATTCGAACCGCTATAAACACAGGCAATGGAAACAGATGCATTATACACACTCAACCCGGATCTGAAGGCGAGGAAAAGATATATGCGAAAACATAACCGCCGCTCAAATACCGAGTGAGAACTCAACGCCGACATCAATATCACGAGCTGAATCATATGTTAGTATTGGTTTTGATATCTAGTGGAGGAGAACTTACCCATCTTCACAACCTTCGAGAACTGCACTGCCTTCTCTGCTGCATTCTGTAAGTCATCAATAGAGAAGATCTTGAGACCCGACTCGTTGATCAACTTGTGTGCTGCCTCCATGTTGGTTCCTTGTAATCTGGCAATGATTGGGATTCTCAAGTTCATGCTTTCGACAGTGCTGATAAGACCCTTGGCAATGGCATCACATCGGACGATACCACCGAAAATGTTGACGAAGATGGCTGTGACCTTTGGATCACTTGTGATTAGAGTGAAAGCCTCCTTGATAGCCTGGGGAGTAGCTCCGCCTCCGACATCAAGGAAGTTGGCAGGCTCACCACCGTTGAGCTTGATAATATCCATGGTTGCCATAGCAAGACCAGCACCGTTTACCAAGCAACCGATGTCACCTCCGAGCTTGATGAAGTTTAGGCCGGATTCGGCAGCACGAACCTCATCAGCATCCTCCTGCGTGGTATCACGCCATGAAAAGATCTCCTTCTGGCGGAACTCAGCGTTGTCATCGAAGCCAAGCTTGGCATCCATAGCAAGAACCTTGTGGTCAGAGGTCTCGGATAGAGGGTTGATCTCAATCTGGGTAGCATCCTTCTCCATGAAGAGCTTGTATAACTTCTGAATGGTATCCTTTGCGTCCTCGATGCATTGCTCACTGAAACCAAGGTCTACTGAGATCTTGCGTGCAATTTCATCCGTAACACCCGTGTGAATATCGATATAGGTAGTAGTGATGGCACTTGGGTTCTCCTTGGCCACAGTCTCGATATCCATACCACCCTGAGAGGAAGAAACGATGACGGGTCCTTGGGAACCTCTGTCCATCAAGATGGCGAGGTAGAACTCACGACGGGCGAATTTTCGCTCGCAAATGTACACAGAGTTACAGAGACGACCTTGGGCACCGGTTTGCTTGGTAACAAGCTTTTGTCCAATCATCTGGTCTGCGAACATCTTTGCTTCCGTTGGAGAGTAGATAACACGAACACCTCCTTTTAGTCCATTGCTGAATGTGCCCTTTCCTCGTCCTCCTGCAAGAACCTGTGCCTTGATAACCTAGAAACGCCACTGATTAGCCTTACAGCACCAGCATTCCGAGAATGAGTAAGAATTTACCATATCATCGCCGCCGATCTTGTTTGCGATGGCCTCAGCCTCTTCGGCGGTTTCTGCAACAGCGCCATAGGGAACTCCAACGCCGCTCTTTCTCAGGAGATCTGCTGAGAGATACTCATGGATACTTAATTGTCTCTTCTGTTGCTGAGCAACACGAGTCAATCGTGACGCAAATGGGCGAAGTCTGTACATTTTGGTAGAGTTAGGAGGTGTGATGGAGTTATCAACAACGTTGCTCGTAAATTTACAGAGCTCGATTCTTGGGCAGACCCACATTTCAATTTTCGCCAAGGAACACGTGCAGCTGGTGAGTTTCAGGAGCTAGAACACTAATGGGCCAGTTATCTTCAGTCAATTCAAGTTTATCTTGGAAATTAAAGAGAACATGACATCTACATTGAGGTCTAGTTGTCTAGCTTGTTCTTTTCTATATATAGGTCTTGTTCGTCAGAGATCGAATAGTTCCATATATCAATCTCAAACTTCACCTTGTCCTACTCTTCTCACAAATGTTATCTACAGCCATTATCTAGACATTATTTCCACAATAGTCTACATCTTCCGACAGGTCTATAATAATACATTCTTCTGGTACACCTTATTTACCATTCGAAATGACCTTTTCTTCTTTTCCTGCGTCGAAAGAACCACGGTGGGTTGTAGTCACTCTTCCAAGTCCGTCCACTGTTTGTCCGTCCTGTCCGACATCTGCATCTGCTAGCACTGGAGGGCCAGTAAAAGTCTTGCGACCTCTGACGACGTACCAGAAAACACTAATTGCTGCAAAGAAAATGAATACAACAGAGGCGTAGTTCATGGATATAGGGGTGACCGGGATTGCTATAGGCATACAGAACAGGATGATGGCAAACATGATCCAAACCACGGTGATCAGGTTAATGATAAAACCAAACTTTCCAAGAGAAAACGTTGAATGCTTGACAGCCTTGCGACCTCGTACGAGGGAGACCAGGATGGGAATTCCGTAAGATGTACTGAGGCATATAGTTGCGACTCCCGTAAAGGCATTAAATGCAGCCGTTGATCCAAAGTAAATGCACCCAAGTACCATGTCAATGACCGTTGATAGAATCAGCCCCATAAGAGGAATATCGAAGCGCTTGTCCACGCGTGCCCAGATGCGAGAACCTGGAATTGCACCGTCACGTGCAAAGGCATAGGTGCAACGACTTGCTGCAGTCAAGGAACCAACACCTGCAAAGAATAGAATTCCTAGAATCAAGAAAAGCAACCCAAAGCCTCCAGCTGCAGATCCAGTAGCCTACACAGGGTTGTGTCAGTTTCTTCATAACAGCTAGAAGTAACGTAACAGCCATTCAACACCTAAACAGGTCAAATCTAGAGTAAACTTACGGTTTTAAAGATCAGGCCAATCGGCTGAGCTTGAGCAAGCAAAAGGGAAACATCTGGAAGGACGAACAGAATTGGAATCAAGTAGAATAGCCCAGTGATGCCTGCTGCAATAACTGATAGAACCATGGCTTTGGGGACTTCTCGTTCAGGCATCTGGACTTCTTCACACACTAAACTAGAGTTAGTTCACAGCGAATTATTTAAGATTATAGATCTCAAGAGGTGGAACTTACTGGAAGCTACCATTCCGTAACCAGTAAGGGTATATGCTGCTTGAAGTAGCCCAACGAACCATGCCCATCCACCCGGCCAACCACTGGCAGTGGCATCGTAGTGAGTGAATACAAATTCTGCACTTCGTCTATCATCAGCCATAACCAGGATAGTGATCATGATGATCAACACCGAAGCTCCAGTCCAGTAAATGCAAACTTTGTTAATAATATCCAGATCTGTTTATGTCATATCAGAGTTAGCGTTACATTCCAAGTAGGTCAAAGGGACATCTGCCGCCATTCTAGGCTAGACTAGCTTGCTCCAAGAACATGAGAGCATCTGCTCTACGTAGGAGCACTACTTCCGGAACAAAAAGCAAGGAGATTATTTGAACAAAGACAATTTACTGCCCATTATACTTACGTCTAGCTCCAAATACGTTAACCAGAAATGCAATCATCATGACTCCCCAGAAGCAGAGTACGACTTGCCACTGAGTGGCCACGTAGTCTTCGTTCCATAAAGTGATAGCACTGAGTATCAACTGAGCCCCAGAGAAGTTAATACTAAGTGTCACAGTCCAGTTGCCAACAAGGGTAAGCCAACCCGTGACCCAAGAAACAATGGGCGCGTACTTCTTCGTGCTCAGCATTGCAGACCAGTAGTAAACTCCACCGGCTGTAGGGTATACAGCGCAGATCTCTGCGAGTGACGCGGCAATCATCAACGATATGATCGAGACGAAAATCCAACCGTAGAGTACGGTAACACATTGGCCATCGGTAAGCGAGTAGGCGAATGTTGTGCTTGTTCCAAACGGAACAGCCATGATAGCAAAAGACCTACCCAGTATTAATACGTGCTTTGCCATATCCCACACAGATGTATCAGGCGCAACATATCGCATCCTTAGGTGACGTAGCGCTCTCGACACAGCTTCTTGGGGGAGAACATAAGACTTACAGGCCAAGGATACTCATCATGCCTAGAGATCGCGGAAGCTCACTTTTGTAGCCCATGTTCTGTAATGCGTCCATGGCGTTGGACGTCCGTCGGTTTGGTTGCTCCATGGTGAATGGGGGTTCCTGGTGGCTCACAGCAGGAATGTCACTCCAGGTCTGGATGTTTATCTTGGATGTATATTGCGAGAATGTTTGAAGCAGAGATTCCAAGCCAGACAGGGAGACCTCTACATTAATGGCACCGGCTCTTTATTGACTTTGTCTGTCAATGAAGCCTATCTCGTAGCTCGGATCCCGCTTGTTGATTACCAGCCGTAATGACTGAGAGATAAGGGTCTAGCGAATTATGGGGCGGTCGACCAATTAGACGGGGTGAACTCAAATATTGGAGAAATGTGTCAGGGTTTCAAGGTTCCAAGGAACCAAGGAAGTGGTACGGGTAAGGAACAGTGCATTTACAGTCGAGGAAATGATAATGACACCCGGCTGCTGTGATAGTGGCATTGGCATTGGTACGTACTGTCTTGATTGTATGTATGTACATATGTATGTGTGTATGCGTGTATGCGTGTAGCACCTGGAGTAGAACCGATGAATAGAAACAATCCTCAAATATGCCGTGTTAGCATATATGTAACCCCCAGAACTCAACTCATCATGCTTATAGTACAAGAGAGCATCGCGATAATCTAGCATATCTAAGCTGATACTGTCTGTACCATGACATGTCTAGTCGATGTTCGTATAGAGGTAATAATATACTCAGCGCGACTGGCAAAATGAAAGAAGAGTATTCTCGTTAGATGAGGGATAATGAATATCACTGATACCCTCAACATATGATAGAAGAACAAAGACACAATAGCATTGTTGTACTCGAGACTCGAGTACCTCAAGTTTCTACGAATATGCTTTTGTTGCGAGAGTGCACTGCCCTAGGACCGTATCGACTTGTTCTATACGTCGTACGCATTTCCACCACAAAGGCTGGAGACTAGCATCTAAAGGAAGATGTATATTCAATAGAGAGAGAGATAGATATATATATATCAAATCTATAGTGAGTATACATACTCAAATCTGGTCGAGTTCAAGCCACGGTTACAGTTACTGTTGCAGTTCCCACTCCGGGACTCGCTTAGCACGTACCGGCCCAGCTTGCGGCGAGTGACACCTGGTGGAACTGGCAGACTGCGAGTTCCATACAATAAATGCCATCATTTATTATTCCACCCACGACGCGGAACCACACCTGCCTGCCACCACGTCACGATATCCCCCGGAGCATTTGCAACCACATTCACAGGTCGCCCGCTCCGTCTTCACACCCCTGCTGCGCTTATTACACCTGTTATTACCTGAAGCTTGCTTGCTGGCCTGTCCACCTGTCTTGCATGATGTCGTCCTCTACTACAAGCAGTGGTCAGGACCGACGACCTTCTGTTGCCTCCAGATTTCCCACGGCGCCTTCAGTAATGACCATGAACGGCCACTTTGCATCGGTAGGAGATGCGCCAACCGAAGAGCAATATGAGCTCGGTATACAGGTTATCGATGAGGAGAAGGAGTTCAAGTAGGTACTGCCAAAGGCGCATAGCTAGGACCCGCGTACTAATTTGCCCTGTATAGTCCCAACCTCAATTCCTACTTGCAAGTTACCAAAACTGCACAGTCTGGGTTCAATTACCACCTCATATCGGTATTTGGTTCCCAGTCCACCGGGAAATCAACTCTTCTCAACAACCTATTTGCAACTCAATTTGGGGTCATGTCTGAAAATGAACGGCGCCAAACCACCAAAGGAATATGGATGTCCAAGAACAAGAATGAAGCCATAGAAGGAAAGGGGATGGCGGAAAATATACTCGTAATGGATGTAGAGGGCACAGATGGCAGAGAAAGGGGCGAGGATCAAGACTTCGAGAGGAAGAGCGCCTTGTTTGCGCTGGCAACTAGTGAGGTTTTGATTGTGAATATCTGGGAGCATCAAGTTGGATTATACCAAGGTGCTAATATGGGATTGCTAAAAACGGTATTTGAAGTTAATATGCAACTATTCTTGAAGGATAAGCAGTTAGTCGAAATATCCACGTATAGAGACCCCGCTAACATGCTAGGTCTAACCCTCGGTCACTCCTCTTTTTCGTGATCCGTGATCATCTTGGGACAACCCCTCTTGCCAATCTCCGAAACACCCTTATTGCCGATTTGACTGGTATCTGGTCGAGTCTCTCAAAACCTGCAGGTCTCGAAAAGTCTCGGATAGAAGACTACTTTGACTTCGCATTTGCAGCGCTACCGCATAAGATCCTACAACCCGAGAAGTTTGTGTCAGAGGTACAGAAGCTGGGTACAAGATTTAGAGCCGGCCATCGAACCTCCAAACAACATGGGTTTGATCAGGAGCTCGAAGGCGGTGTCTTCCTTCCTGAATACCACCGCCGAATTCCAGCTGATGGATTCTCAATATACGCGCAAGGTGTATGGGATCAGATTGTGAACAATAAAGACTTGGATCTTCCAACGCAGCAGGAGCTTTTAGCGCAATTTCGATGTGACGAGATTTCGCGAGAGGTATTGGAAGCATTCGATGTGGCAATTTCACCTCTCGAAGAAAAGCAAGCCGAAGGTGTTCGCGCGGGGAAACCTGCTGTTTTGAAAGATTTGGGGAATACTGGTAAGGCGAGTCGTGTCAAGAGTATTAAAGCGTTCGAAGTCGCAGCAAGCAGATATCATAAAGGTGTCTATGCAAGGAAAAGAGTTGAGTTAGAAGGAAAGATTGACACTCGCTTGAAAGCTTTGTATCACGGACAACTATCAGCAGCACACAAGTCCGGTGTGGCCTCATTTAGTGAAGCAGTAGCAGGTGCTGTTAAAGCGGGCCAGAAGAAAGGCGCGTCTTACGAATTCGCTGACATTGTGGCTCGAGAAAAAGGAGTTGCATTGAAACACTTCGAGAACGAAGCAAGGAGCTTGGCAATCGAGGGCGTGTCGTGGAGCAACTTCAAATCACAATACAACCTTTACGAGAAGGATTTGGATGAAGTCAGTGCTCGTTTACGCAAGGAAGAAATGCGCCGTCTAGCAACTCGTGTTGAAAGATGGGTCCGCTCAAGACTAGGAGAGTCTGTTGGACTCGAATTCAACAAGCTTGGATCTGGTCGCGGCGGCAGTGGTGCGCCAGAGACCGGAGAGAAGCCCCTAACCGAAAAGGATCTCTGGGACCGGATATGGAATCTGTTCATCGCAACTGTTAAGGAAGCCGAATCTCGTTTTGTAGAGCGAGCGAAGAGTTTCGATGCCAGCCAGGAAGAGATTGAAGTTGGTTTGTGGCGGCTGAGGCGCAAAAGTTGGGGAGTCTTACGTGTCAAAATTGACGAAGAGGTTATGGAGGGCAATATTCTTCTGAAGCTGCGCGAAAATTTTGAAGACAAGTTCCGCTACGATGAAGCCGGTGTACCAAGAATTTGGAGACCCCAAGACGACATTGAGGGTGTTTATACCAAAGCAAAAGAATCTACTCTTACCCTGATACCTCTTTTGTCAAGATTCAGACTCGCCGAAACTTATGGGCCTCCTGATCTCCCGGAATGGATTGGCGCTGCACCAGATTCTGTAGACCCGAAAGATGAAGAGGATCTGACACCGATTGGTGGCGTAGATGAAGAAGAGGGAAAGAGTTTGGAAGAAGAAATGACGATCTTAAGTGAAGCAAAACGTCAAGATTTGGTTGTGAGATTCAAGAAAACGGCGGATGGTGTATATGTCGAGGCAAAGCGCAGTGCTATCGGTGGTGTAGCACAAGTTCCTCTATATTTCTATGGCCTGCTCTTAGCACTGGGGTGGAACGAGATTATCGCTGGTAAGTTTCAGCCATTCTAATTTTATGAAGAATGCTAACAAATGCAGTCCTGCGGAACCCAGTCTATTTTGTCTTCCTGATCCTCTTGGGAGTGGGAGGTTATGTTACTTACACTCTTAACCTTTGGGGCCCTATGCTCCGTATGGCCAATGCAGCATCTGCTCAAGCTGTCGAAGTTGGTAAAGAACGTCTTCGCGAATTCTTGGAAAGCTCGGAAGCAGGTCGACAGACCATGGCAATGAGTGGAAGGAATTCGGAATCTATTAGCCTAGATCCGTTAGACAGCAGAGGTAGGCGCAAGGTTGTGGAAGAGGAGGAGGAGGATGATGATGAAATTTGACGTAAGAAACGCTATTATTAGGGTACATATTCAATGACACGTTAAGAGGCAAGAGGTTGGATGAAGTAATGATAAAAATGCATAAGACTTCTAGCTTCCTGATTGTTCTTTGTAGCTTCTTTGTAGCTTCTTTGTGTCACCTTAGTATCAATGGTATGAGCCAAGATGGGCGTACAAATGCTTAGCTCTGTAGAATCCTTCTTATTGGACTTTCCAGCATAATGTACTTTTAGGCGGGAGTGTGAGGCACAGTAAGGCAAGATTACAGCTGGCTCCCAAAATTACTAGCGCCGCCAGCAGGCTCCAGCATTAACTACATGTATAAACTCCACATATCCTTATGCCACTACAATTGATGTTAAAACATCAAGCATGTCAAAAATCTCCACTTCTCACTTTGACTTTATTTTCTGTGACTGAAGAATATTTTCATGGCGCCGTCAAGCTCCGACCTGAAGGACCTGAAGCTTGTCCTCAATCCCGCACGACGACGGGCCCTAACCGTCTTAATCGGGAGTATACTTACTCATATGCAATCACAAATTCAGGAGTCATTTGAACACTCTCAATCCTCAGACAGCCCATCGCCCTTCGGCGAACGGTCACGCGGCAATGGCAGTCCATCACCAGCAAACACTCCCGAAGTGGAAGATCGCCAGAAGCGTCTCGAGGCCAGGCTCAGGAAGAGCCTGTCGACGCCCGAGATGCGCAAGCTGAGAAAAGCTTGCCTGGATCATTTTGCCGACTGGCAAGATGGCGTTCTCTCCGCGTTGGGGAAATTGATTAATGCACCTGACGATCCACGGATAGATCAGAAGAGGAAAGAGTTCCTGGCCGCGAGAAATCCCCCTCCTCCGCCTTATGAACGGGTTGGATCTGGTAGCAGTAACCCGGAAGTATTTGTATCTGTGGAGCAGAAGGAAGCGGAAGAGGCGGAGGATCTTTCCATGTTGCAGCTCATGTACCATCCGATTCCTACGCGGCTTACCACAATTTCAAAGGAAGATCGTGTTTGTGTGATTAGTTGCATGGTGCTCTTGCTCTTAAGCCTTGGGAATTACTCAGCTCATTCAAGGGTGTTGCTGTGTTATCTTACATCTGCGTTTGAGCTTCCTACTAGTATTCTTATTAAAGAGGAGACGGAGATTGCGAGGACGCTGATGCTTGCTTCTAAAGCGCTTTCGGCGGATACAGAAGCTCAGAAGAGACGTGACGAGAATGCATCATCGAGACGATGGAAAGTCGGTCTGGCTTCTGTGGCTGGGGCTGCACTCATCGGTATTACTGGGGGAATAGCAGCTCCAGTTGTAGCCGGAGCAATTGGAGGTCTGATGGGAGGTGTAGGCCTTGGTGGCCTTGCAAGTTTTCTCGGTATCTTTGCAATGAATGGAGCTTTAGTAGGAACATTATTTGGTGCATACGGAGCCAAGATGACTGGTGAAATGGTGGACAATTACGCCAAAGAGGTGGAAGACTTTAAGTTTCTCCCGCTGAATGAAGATTATGGAAGGGAAGAGATCGCGGTTCAAAACAGGAGACTAAGAGTTACAGTGGGTGTAAACGGATGGCTCAAAGATGAAAATGATGTGACTAAGCCTTGGAGGACCCTGGGTCAAGATAGTGAAGTCTTCGCTTTACGATATGAGATGCATGCCTTGATAGAACTCGGTAATTCTCTCGAGAGTATGGTATCTTCTTATGCATGGTCGATGGTCAAGATGGAGATCCTCAAGCGTACAGTTTTAGCCACTCTGTTCTCAGCTCTTTGGCCTGTATATCTTCTCCAGATGGCTACTTCAGTTGACAACCCTTTCTCGGTGGCACGAAATCGCTCTGAGAAAGCCGGAGAGGTTTTGGCCGACGCTATCATCAATAAGGCACAAGGAGAACGACCTGTGACATTAGTTGGATATAGTCTTGGAGCTAGAGTGATATATTCTTGTCTCAAGTCACTTGCTGAGCGACATGCATTCGGGTTGGTGGAATCTGTTGTCCTGATCGGATCTCCAGTCCCTTCGAATTCCGAGAACTGGATAGTGATGCGAAGTGTGGTTTCTGGTCCAGTCATCAATGTCTACTCTGAGAATGATTATATACTCGGTTTTTTGTACCGAGCAACCAGTATCCAACTTGGAGTTGCGGGTCTACAGAAAATCGAATGTGTAGATGGTGTGAATAATGTTGATTTGAGTAATGAAGTTAGTGGGCACTTGAGGTATCCTGAGCTCATTGGGAAGATCTTGAAAAGGTGTGGCTTTGCCGGGATCAAAGTCGTAGACACTAAGATAGAGAAGGAGACGGATACGGATATACAGTTGATTGATCTCGAGAGAGAGGGTCATCAAGTCCAGAGCAATGCGGCGTCCTCAACTCAGGTCTCTGAGGCTAACATCCCTTCGTTGATTGATCAAGAGCCTGTTGAAATGGGATATGGAAGCACAGAATCGGAGCCACAACGGGCCACAGCAAATGGGCTTGCGGAAGCCAAATTAGATAAGAAACTTGCGGATGACATGCATACCATGGGTATGAGAGATGATGATAATGATGATAGCGATGATGGAGGTATCGTGATGCACGACAATGATCTCGATAGTGACGGGGAATTAACTGAACTGCCTGGAGAGCCTATTGAGGACGATGGCGAACCTTATTACGATCCCAGAAACTCTGATAAAGCTGCCTTTATAGAGCAGAAGGCATTAGGTTCTTTCCCTAGGGTAAAGAGGGCTCCAGAACAGAGGAATTCGGTGCCCGACAACGGGCCTCTTTGACAAAAGACAGGCTAGCTTCAATTACTATGATGCAGGTAACTTCATCGTCACACCGTTGTCCACTTGAATGAGACATGAAAACATAAATTGCGACGTGTACAGAGAGGGTGAGGACGAAGAGTCATGTACACATAAACAGATCTATAGATCTTCTTAGAAAGTTGATCGCAGGTTTTTCACGGCAACATTGATTTGTCTTATCCCTTGAACTAGTGAGGAGGTCAGAGTACATTGATTCACAGCTAGTTCCTCCATGTAAAGGACTCTGGTTAGTGGTTCGGGCCCATTGTCACACATCGACATAGAACTCCTTTTTCTGCTCATACTATTTAGAGAGTAAAGAACCATGCAAAGTACATTCCATAGCTAGATTGCATTGCTGATCTTCAACGCTCTGCTCTATGCAACAATCTTGATTCTCAATAACAATGTCCAATCATCAATAATCGAATATCGCTTATCAATGATCCAAATAAATTCTTGTGCTCACGAGCACATATTCATTCGACTTGCTTAGGTGATGCCTAAAACTCCTCCATGTCTTCCAAATCATCAAGGATAGGCCAGTCACCCACCTCGAGCCTTTCTGGTCTCACAAAGACTCCATACTTAGCTCCACTCTCCTTTCCCCAGTATCGTGTGCCTCCTAGACTCCCATCATTCCGCCCTACTGGCTCATCTAGCTTGACACCAATCCACTTCCCAGCACCTCCGGGAATCTCGTGAACGTCGCCAACATACATGACTACGCCTCTTTTCGTGTCCTCCCCTCCTACACGACACCGTTTTCCTACCTCAATGCCCCGCTTCTTGATCTCGTTATCGTAAGTCTGGAGTTTGGATTGCTCAAGCGTTGGCGCTGAAGGATCGAAGCGGCCGAGCTTCTGAGCTTTCTTCCACGCTAAAACGCTGTCGGTTTTTTGCTCGTACTCATCCGCTGGCATCTCGTACTTGGTCACCTGGGATACATCATTGTAGTTTTCCCGCATACCAGGGGGCCGGATATCGGTTACCTGTGTAGCATGACGTTAGCTGAAGCTGTTCCACAGCGTTTGAATCTTGTATCAAACATCTCGGCCCGTCCCATAGATGGGACACGTTTTGCTTAGAGGCAGAAGGAAACAAAGGCAGTAGGGTAGACGGTGGATATATGATGCAATGACACACACGGCGAGCAAACGAAGGCTACACAAAGTAGCTGTCGAGAAGATCTTTTAGCCTAGTCAAGCAGCCATGGCAGAGGAGCTATCTCCATGACTAATCCCGTGACTTCTGAGCTATTTTTATTTGAAGAGGTTTGGATTTGCAATTGCATGGAGCTTCAAAACGATCCACTACCTTCTAAAAATCGAAGTTCCATGACTGCTGCCGTTGTAGGTATGAAGTCCGACTACAACACAACCTTATGAACCCACAAGGAACATGGGTCCTGGAGTATCATAACATGTTTCGTGATGCGACGGGGCGAAACTTGACAGGTACTCACGTGTATCTCAGCATATGGTGCCAACGGAAATGATGCTAACTGGGTGTTTTCCTCGTCAGCGGCCTCGATGGGGACAGATTGTCCACTGCCATGCCTCAGGGATAGCTTCTGGGATAGTGGTGGGATACCAGTGACCGGCTCGAGCTTAGCCTTGAGCTGGCCGATGGTCCAGGATGGTGAGATTCGGCGCTCCGAGGAAGAGTTTTCGGATGTTATCTGGAGAGGAACATCTCCCGCAGTTTGGAGACTCATTTCGGTTTAGGATTGGATGCGGTTATGATGGCGCCACTATTGCGTGGTAGGGCCTGGTTGAGAGTGTGAGGTTGTCGAATGTGTACTCGATCAGGTTAGGGTGGTTTGGATTTGTCTAGCAAAGACGTGCGAGTCCTGGATCTTTCCAAGGGACGACCCGATCTGGAGACGGAGACAAGCCGGGATACTATTTGACTTCTTCAATAAGTAACTAGGGAGGATGAGGTACTGTATTGATTGTTTGTTGTGTTCGTGAAATAGGTGAACGGTATTTTCTCGTTTCACCCCTGTTTTAGTTTATAATGTCACGAGTTGAATAATTTGTCCGTTTCCAGGAGGAAGTCAGCAAAAGGCATAGGGACGATTTGAATTAACAAACAATACATGAAATTAGTTTTTTATTCGCCAAAGCTTTCTATTATCTTTCGATTGTTATCAGTCGTCCGAGGAGTTTGATGTTGAAGTCAAATTTTGGAGTGTAGTACGTACTGTACATCAGCCACAGCTAGATGATACCCTTAGCCACGCAGCCAAGCTCACCATACTCTTGAACGGAGTTCGGAAATATACAGAATATCGTGGCTGGTGCCATGCATTACTACTACAGCACTATCCCACATCACTGTAATACCGTCGGATCTTTAGAGGGGTGGGAAGCATGTAATGTAACGACATCTCGGCTATGTAAGTATGCTGCGCCCGAACATAAGCCTCGATGAGATACTGCACAGTAGAGATAGGGTAATTAATTTGTATAGAAGTAGGTAGGAGTTTCTTCCACAAATCGTCTGTTACTATTCATGGCGTCGCAGCCTTAAGGCTAAACTGAACGTTGGCAACCAGTCTTCTCAGCGATCTATCCACTGCAGTATCCATGCTTCTTCTCGAGTTCACGTCTTCCTCGTTTCAGGTACGGTATCGACGCTGCCATAGCAGGGGTAGCTTGTTCACACTATTGGTCAATGGCTGGTTGCAGATCAATCAAAGCATGAATCTCTCACCACTTGCATCGTAGGCTCAGCCTTAACGGCCATGAAAGAACAGACACCAATATTCCCTCGTACGAGGTCTGATTAACTCTCACGGTGACTTATTTTCCTGACCGCCGGGCATCTTTTTTCCTGCTCATATAAACCCCAGATCCATGCCTACATATAGTATACGCGGCTCCAAAGGACCAGACCTCTTTGGATCATAGTTTGTGGTCTCACCGCCTCTGAGAAATCATCATCTATCTATCTATCCATCCGTTGTCAATAAAGTGGAAAAATACCTCCAAGGTTAGGGCTGACGTTGGCATTTGCAGACGACAATGGCTTGTTCTCCCCCACTGCTGTGTTCCGCGGCACTAAGAATCAGTAAGGCGAAGGCATAATGCCGGCAGCCAGCCGTATGACACTTGTTAGGTTGGTCCAATCTCATCGGTCGTTTTGCCATCTATATCCAAGCATTTGGAGTTGTTTGGGTTCGCCAGACAAACAGTCGAAACGTGTAGCCGCTATTCGCAGCAGCCAGGCGTTTCCAATTTGACCGGTTGGCTGCCATGTTAATTTGAATTTGTTTAATGTTTTCTGTTTCTTGTTTCTTGTTCGAAAGTAACTGATACGAAGTATCCGGATCGAGAACTAGTGGCGGGTTGGGCTGTATCCGTAACACTTGCCGTGCAAATATGCACACCTTGACAAAAGCTATTCTTGTGAGCGCCCGTGCTCGTCAACCTTATTTTTCTCGAAGTACGGAGTAGCACTTCTTGGATTTAAGTGCGGATTGAAACCACGGAGAACATGACGTTTGTGGATATCGGAGAAGACCGTTACGGCGAACTACGAGACAAATTCAGCCTTTCTGAGATATATATCTGATATCGGCCTGACTCGAGGTCTCTTCACCGGCGGTCAGTATATTGTAGACATGCGTCATTTCACAATTATTCGTTAGCATATCCTCACCGCCAGATGTGAGGTCCCGTAGACTATAGCAGGCATGAATAGAACAATGTGGCAAGCAGCTGTTGATTGTTCCCCTTGTATGCCAACGGGCGAAACCCGTGCAAACGGAATATCATGGTTATATGTGTGTTTTGCTATAGCATTGACAACGCAAACCATATTGCTTTGTTCAGGCATCCAAATCCGAGAGACGACCAACAAGAACTGCGGTTCGTGCGAAGCCACCAATGGGAGCATCATATCAAACACCGCTTTCTCGGCTAACATAGAAGTCATGGTTCATGGGGGAGACTCTGGATGGCGCTGCAAGCCATGGAGATCATACATTTGAAGTCAACACCCTGTAATTTAGACCGCCAGTTCGATGGGAGGGGGCTAGCTGTCCGAGATTCGAATATTCTGGGTACGATGCTCACTGGGCAGCTGGTTCAGGGCCGATTAAGCTTGAATCCAAAGCATCGCGAAGCACTGGAGGCATGTAAATAGCACGTACGGGGATGTGCAACGTTGGATTGATTTTGCATGGGCGAGTTGGGATTGAGCACAGACGTCAGTGTCTAAAACGGACTCGAGCGGTTCCATCGTAGTCTGAGGACTCTATATGAGTTTCAAGGCTCTCCCCAGCCTGCGTTTCAACTAACTTTGGCTCTTTGCGTGCAACTGCGTTCAAACCATGACCCAGCAGCCTCTGCCCAATGTTGGCTGGCATCCTCGGAACCGTAATACTGTTGGTCGTCAGTTGGGTTCATGCATGGCTTCGTGGTCAGCGTCGAAGAAGATACCTAGATAGCTCCTCCGCACTAGATTCAACCCTGCGCCAAACCCTCCTACAGCAAGTACCATGGCATGGACAACCATGCCCTCACCCTATATCTGTACGCTCCTTGCGCGTGTTCCCGACTGTCCGTTCGACGCCGCTACACTACTTATAGCCTTGTCTGTACATCGTAGCGGGGCGTTGTTGTTTTGTCCCTAAGAGAAAGTGGAGGCCCGTACTTGCTTGCACTTACGGTGCCTGTCCCAGCGTGGAGATCTCCAGTTCGAGAATCCCTTGTAAATCTCAGCAACAAGAGCTCTCTGCAAGCAATGCTTGAATGTCTTTTCCCGCCAGCCCTGCTCCCTCCATTCCTCGTAGCTTGCACGAGCTGCCATTGGTCCTCCCTCTGCCCCAAGTCTCTGTATCGTTGTTCTATGATCTACGCGAGCCACTACGCACATGTTCTTGTAGACCTAAAATAGCTTGCCTGCCCTCTTACGCGATGTTCTTTTCGAACAGAGCGTCTCAAGATTTCTCCTACAGTACCGTGTTAATTACTAGGGCCATCAAAAGTTTGGAAACTTCTATGTGTGTTCTTGTTTCACACCACTGGTATCACTGAATGTGCAAGATCGATCGTTTAATGCTTTTGAATTATTTCATTTCGAACGAGTTACTTATCAGTCATCCCCGTACCCTCGCTCATCCAGCGTTGTTCGGCTGGCTCTGCAATACCCGGCAATAAATACCCGACCTAGATCTCCCGTACATCCTTCGCATATGATCCCGTCAAATCTGACGGTATCGGCGATTTCAGACCGTCACCGTGGATATCTCTCTCCTCCTCAAGGGGTCAGACTCCAACGAGTCGGCATCTACTTCACCAGCAAATACAGCTAGACAGGAAACGAGATCCGAGTCTGTCTCGTCGGTAGCACAACCAGAGGTGGCAGCGTATGCCCCACCAAGCAGCAATACTGGTGGCAAACGCAACATGCCTCCCCATCCTTCAGAATCTCCTGCAAAAAAGCAGAGTAAGTGGTCTGCCGAGGAGGATGCTTTGATCATCGATCTGAGGGGCGGCGGTATGAAATGGGAGGATATTTCGAAGAGGCTTCCGGGACGGAGCGCAATTAGCTGTCGCCTCCACTATCAGAACTATCTGGAGAGACGGAGCGAATGGGATGAAGAGAAGAAGAACAAGCTTGCTAGGCTTTACGAAAGGTAATTGCTTTGTGCATCCACTAGAAGCATTAGCCTTATGCTATTGGGGGTTTAAAGACTAACCCAATCTCTTAGGTTCAAGCCTGAGATTTGGTCCAAGGTAGCAGAGGAAATGGCAGTTCCATGGCGAGCAGCTGAAGCCATGCACTGGCAACTTGGTGAAGCCGACATGGCGCGCCGTGCTGGAGTGGTACCCTTCTCCCTTTCCAGCGCTTCACTGGATACACCTTCTCCAGGACATAGAGTTTCGCCGCCTCGGGGACACTCCCATACTTCATCACTTAGCAGCTCTGGCTTAAGTAGTTCTCCGTACACTAGAGCTGCCCCTCCGCATAACATCCAAGGAAGTGGAGTTATCCATACCCGATCTACCATTGCTAGGAGAGATAGCACCCCTAGATCTGTGCCACCACCAAGTCCAAGTGATGGTCTGGCTTTGGCGGCTATTGGAGGAGGAATGGAGGCTGCAAGAGGGACACAAATGCTACCAAGTGTAGCTGAAATGACAACTGGGGTTAGCCCATACAATACTCCAGCCTATGCAATGTCAATGCCGATGGGTGGTCATATGGGATACTCGAGTCCCGGTCCTATGTTACCAGCAATCGGAACAATGGGAATGCCTCCAAGGCATGATGCGAAGAGAAGGGCCAGCCCAGATATGGGCCTAAGAGAAACGAGCCGTAGAAGACAATAAGACGATGTCTCACAACTGCAAGCCAAGGCAGATTCAAGGTGGAACGTCAATGTTCTCTCATTGTTGCGGCATATCACTGCATAGATTGCACTGAATGAGTTATGATCCTTTGTTGGAATGTATTGTAGCATGAAATTATGGTGTTGGTATTGGATGGATATGGTGTTCTTGGGTTTGGGATTATCTTCTTCTCTAGATTATATTAGGGCCTCTGTACAATACGCCTTTGATGCCTTCAAAAATTGGTTGCCAGTCTCATGACACATTTTAGGGCCCTTTTATTCAGTTCATGCCTGTAATGCTACAGATCTTTGCCGTTGCACGTCCAATTCTGCCGTTGGACCAGCTTCACATTCTGCAAGTAGCAACTCAAATAACCGCATTAGCTCAGCCTGATGTGAGAAATTATCTCGGCTGATCTTATAGAGCTTGTGGGTGCACTAAGCTGAAGGTTCTCGATTCCAATTCGATTCCATTTGGTACTAAATATACCTTCAACCGCTTTCCTTCAAAGATGACTTTCGACAAATCGCCCACCAGTTGTCCTTTTCGTACCCAGAATCAACAATTTCACCTCCAATCGACGCAATGTCAGCTTGTAGTTCTCCGGATCGATATAGATGATAGTATCTTTGGAATGTCTTTTCGGTCGTTCCGTCTGCATTTGGATTATCTTTTCCAGTTTTCATAACCCAGGGTACCATAACATCTTGGTCATCGCCTTCATCCCAGCCTCTTCTGCTATGCTTTTGCTCCAATGCCCATACATATATCAGGGCTTGGCCTCCATCCTTAAGACATTCGAGAATAGCCTTCACAGCTTCTTGTCTTCTTTCCGGCGTAGATAAGTGGTGAATGACAGCGATGCTAATAGCGAAGTCGAATCTACCAGCCTGATGTGGCAATGCAAGTGTATCAGCTACAATCGCTGCATGGGGTTCGTGCTGCGTTGCAATTGACACCAAATTTGAAGACCGATCACTACCAATAATGAATACATCTTTGTTCACAGCTAGGTATTTGCCATTCCCACAACCAACATCGAGTCCAATAGATCCTGGCTCAAGAGACTGCATAAAAGACTTGACGATGGGCCATGCCTGGTAGCGCGTTGAAGAGAAATGTGAAGCAATTTGTTCATATACCTCATGGACATGCTGCTCCTCGTACAGGTCCGGGTGTATAATATTCGACGCCATATTGGAGATATTGAACAGTTCCTCTATGCATTTACATTAGAAGTAGAGTCGTCGTCCAAAGAAGCTCATCGTGGTGTAAGACATGCAGTGGCTGACCGAGACATCAACATTTATTGTTCTGGACCATTACTTGGCATAAATCATCAAATGGTGGACAAATTTGCCGGCCCGGCTAATCTTCCCGCCCGATATCCGAAGCTAGACACAATTGGAATAGCGGTGAAGGTACTTTTGCAAAAAGCCAAATGTTAGGATGAGGCGGATTTTGCCCTTCACTTTTCTGCTGTGTCTACAATTCATGTGTATATCGTCTTGTTCTGCACTAACCAGTGAGCTTACCACCTTGGTATCAATCGTCGCTGGCTTGCCATTATAAGGATAGTCAGTGGGCTGCAAGCTGCCCAAATTAACATAGCAAAAGCCAGAATCGAATGTGAACTGAGGCTAGTTCTTATAGAGAAAACTGCACCTTCAAATGCTCCTCTCAAGATTAAGCTCTTTAGATCATGCCCATGATCTCTATATTCTGATACATGTACCGTTATCTATTCAAAGCAGTGCCCTCACTTGAGGAGCGTTCGAAAGCTATCCAATAATCTCTACGCTTTCAAAATCATCATTCTACTAGGCCAGCATTGAGACAACGCGGATAATCAACCCATACTACACGCAAACTTGCACCAGAAAGTTAGTCTTGAGAAAGAAAAGAAAGATTCATTCACAACAACATTGTCGACGCAGCTCGATCTTAATTAGCGAGATCCCTCTGTACAACCTCAACAGTAGTGAAGTATAACTCAAGTTAACTATGGGATATCATTCATTAGCGAAGGTGCAAAAGCCTAGCAAACGTGATAAAATGTCTCCCCAGCACGCATCCAAGTCTTCTTATTCCACCAACAAAAGACAACAACTATTCCAGCAACCTAAGCGTCATCTTCCCATTCATCAGAAATCATACAACTCCACTCTCAGGACATTGAGTTTGCCCAAAGCATCATCTTCCATCCAGAGGAAGTCATCTATCCCACTCGACCCGAACCCGTTCAAGCGAAAGCTTGACGAAGGTATGTGTACTCGTTGCAGCGCCCCTAGATTTCCCAAGCTGACTCGAGCAGGGAATGGTGTAGATGAGCTACTAGAAAACGCACCGAAGAAGCGGCGGGGATCTGACTCCGGTGAACTTGTTGCTATCTATAAACGTAGGACCAATGTCAGAAAATACGCTGTCACTGTTCGAAAGAAGCGCGATCTGGTATGCTCCCCAATCTCTTATTAATATGAGTGCCCTACTAACATATCGCACAGGCTAGGAGGATACCAAGTGCCTGGGCTGGAATGAAAGCTTCCTCCCAGCAAGGCATGTTCAACCCCGGTGTTCTGTGCTATCGCAATTCACTATTCCAAGCAATTCTGCACCAGCCTAAATTCGTCCATTGGGTTGTGAGATCTCACCAACCAGATGATTGTGAGTATTGTTCTTCTTGCTACACAGTTCAGGGTCCTTACATTCCCTAGGTGTCTCCGACAACCGAGAGAAATGTCTCCCTTGTCAACTCAGACTCCTTATCATGGAATATTGGAAGGGCGGTGGTGCGCTGACCAAGGTTCTTCGTGAAACGGATGCATTGTTCACATCTTGTAAGTGCGCTATTATCTGTGGCTGTTTACTATACTGAGTTCAACAGTGGGCTGGAGAGCCGGTTCTGCCAGTGGACAAGGGGACCCTGATGAACACTCGAACTGGATTTTTGGTGCTATACGCAGTGCTCTTCCCTCTTCCGTATTCTCTTCTTTCGAGGCGTTGATGCATCTGGGGACTATCAGTGTCATTCGCTGCCCCAAGTGTGGCCATGAGTCTCGAACCACTGGTGGTGAAGATCGTGGCATCTCTCTTCCAATCACTCCACGCATCGCCAATGGATCTGTCGATCAGTATTTGCAAAAGTACTTAGTCGAAGTTATCGAGGATTACTCTTGTGAAAGTTGCAAAGACAAAGCTAGCAAGAAGAAACGTGTGCTCCTGATTTCTCACGCCCCCGACATTCTCGCCGTACAGCTGAAGAGATTCGATTACAACGGCACTAAGGATAGTTCTTATGTTGGTATTAATACCTCTTTCGATCTTGGCCGATTTCGTGACCCTGATAACCACGGCAGGTTATGCTACGAATTGTCGGCTGTGATCAAGCATGCCGGTACATCTGGCTTTGGCCACTACACTTGTAGCGCAAAAGGCCCAGATGGAAACTGGTATAATTTCAATGATCGATCGATTTCAAAGAGTAGTGCAGCCGAGGCAACGGGAAAGGGCCCATTCACTCCATACATCTTATACTACCAGCGTAATGACTCATGAAGGATCTATTTTGAAATATATCGTTCATTTTGCAAAGCAAAGAGCGACAGGCTTATATTACAGTTTTTTGGGCGTTTAGATACTTTATTAAGATACCATGGATTCGCAATAGATTTAATTGTTGTAACCTCCGATACAATTGCAAATAACAGGGACTAGACATGATATTTATCTCAAAATATGACAAATCATAGATGTGTCGACAGTTAAATATTGTACGATGTACTCTAGGCTAAGTATGTGAGACGAAAGGACTTAAGAAACCTCCGTATATTAGATGAAACAGTCTGACATAGCTTGGATGAAGAAAAACAAGGGCGATACGGTACTCAACATAGAGCGGTAATTTAAGGACAAAACGCAGAGGATAAGCTAAGATATTTCCATAAATGTGTAAAACCCTACCGCTTAAACTATGCCCTCCCATTCAATGTACTTTTTGCGTCGTAATCGGCAGATTCTATCAGCTCGCGATATTTCAAGTCACCTTGCTTTCTCACTTCGTCCATAGTTTCCATAATTACTATACTTTCCTCCCATCCCATGGTCTCACTTTCAAGTTTCCCATCTCTCAAACACCTTCCTGCTTCGTCTGCTTCCCAGAACATGCCGTGTCCCCACCCTTCACTCTCTTCTCCTTTCTTGCCGGGTCTCTCTTTATCCTTGGGGATAGGGCATTCAACCAACTCTACCTCACCCTCAGGACCACCAAGCATGATGACCTTGTATCTGAGAGGCCTGTAAATTGGTCCGAAAACCTGTATTTCACCCTTTGTTCCCTGTATTCTTACAGCAGGACCTGACGCTGATGAACCTGTAGCATCAGGCTGGGTGGCAACTCTCAACGAAGTTGTCGCAACTCCAACACTGTGGTGCTTTCCAAAATTCAGAAGCATTGTTGTCAGATCATCGGCTCCTGTCTTGTCATACTTGCTGATTGCTGCTAACACCTTGGGGGCTTCTCTCGGCTTTTGCTGGCAATGATATAGGATTTGAAAGACCCAAGTTAAAGAATAAATCCCCAAATCCAATAGAGCGCCTCCAGCAAGATCCATATTTACCATTCTGCTCTCATCGGGAAAGGTAAGAGAGCCATCATCTTTAGCTTCGCCAATTGACAGGTCCGCAGAAACACGATGCACCTTTCCAATCGTTCCTGATGTGACAAGCTCTCTGATCTTGATACTCAAAGGGAAGTACCTAGTCCAAACAGCTTCCATCAAAAACAGTTTTTTGGCCTTGGCCGTCTGGACTAGCTTTTTGGCTTGCGCAGCATTTACTGTGAGGGCCTTTTCACATAGCACATTCTTTCCAGCCTCCAATGCTAGCATTGCATTTTGAAAATGGTGAGAATGAGGAGTCGCCACATATATGATGTCGACGTTTGGATCTTTGACCAGTTCAGCATAGGATCCGTAGGCTTTGGCTCCTTCTGGCGCTTGAACATCTTTGAGGAACTCCTCAGCTCGGGAGGCAGAACTAGACGAAGCAGCGGCTGCCACAACGTGCTGGATGTCGTTTACATCCCTCGTAGCAGGATTGTTAAGAAGGTCCTTTGTAAATGCTAAGAAAAAGTCAGTAATGATTACAACCCAGTCAAAAGGTTGTCCTAACTCTGGGCAATTCCACCAGTTGCCAGAATCCCCCACTTGACTACAAAAGGGGCCATTGCTTTGAATGTTGATGGGATAGAAGTTATATGATTTGCAGGATGTTTCTTCAGATTCAGTTTCAAGCCCATACAGATATTCTTATAAGCAGTTGCAATCACAAAATGAAGTTAACGAGTGGGGTATTCAGCATATCACTGACGTCGATATAACGACGTGTAGCGGGGTTCGGGTAAATTAACCGATTATCCGGGTTCTCGATGTCGTAACCGATTTGGCGAGGATCAACCACCCGAGTTCCAAGTACAAAGATTCATCAGCAAGTGCTTCGTCTTGACAGTATCTAGCGCCGCCTATCCACCTATCACGTTTCTATACCTATGGCTTCATCCGCCCTTGCTAAGCCATTGAAGCTCAAGAACTCTTTAAATACCACAATACCAAAACTCATATACGGTACTGCATGGAAAAAGGAACGAACTGCGGAGCTTGTATATCAAGCCCTCAAAGCAGGCTTTCGGGGTATTGATACTGCAGCTCAGCCTCGCCATTATCAGGAAAAGCTTGTGGGAGATGGAATTAGAAGGGCAATCAAGGAAGGCTTGGTGACTAGAGACGAGTTATATGTTAGCTATACCCCTTAATGTAATTCCCAGTTGGCTGTCTACCATTCTAATAGTTTCAGATACAAACCAAATTTACACCCGTCTCTGGCCAAGACATCCAAAATATGCCATATATGCAGTCACAATCATTAGAAGACAAGATTCACACTTCAATTGCGTCCTCACTTGCCAACTTACAAACCGGCTCAGCTGAAGACACCTACATTGACTGTCTCGTTCTACATTCACCTCTACCCACATACACAGAGACAGAAAAGGCATGGCAGATATTTTCTTCCTATGTGCCTCACAAAATTCGAGCTCTTGGAATATCAAACACATCATTTTCGATTCTCAAATCCCTAAACTCCAATATGGAAATAAAGCCATCAGTGGTTCAAAATCGTTTTCACGAGGCAACAAGATGGGAAGTCGAACTAAGGAAGTTTTGCAGAATCAACGGTATTGTCTTTCAGAGCTTTTGGACGTATACCGGAAACTCGAAGTTGATGCAAACAGAACCCGTCAAGGAGTTAAACGAAGAGCTACGGCAACAAGGTTTTGAAAATGACGAGGTACAGACTATATATGCGTTGGTCATGGGATTGGAAGGCATAAGCATATTGGATGGAACTACGAAGCCTGAGAGGATGAAGGCTGATTTAGAGGGTCTTCAAAATCTTGGAGTTTGGGCCGAGAATGAAGGGAAGGAGAAGTGGACAAGGCTCCTTTCAGAGTTCAAAACAACCATTGGAGAAGACCAGGAATCCTACAGCCAAGAGTCTTACCTCGTTCGAAGATTGCGTGTATAATCCAAAGATGTTGCCAAGGACGGCCAGAACTGAGTAGTAGAAGCACATTCACTATTCAAAAAAATACTGAATACTGTCCAAAGAGCATTAACCCATTAAAGGTTTCTAAATCCATCTCTACCTATGATTCGCTCTACTAGCCGAGGATATCCAGAATAAGTTACATTAAACTGCAAACGCCAAACTCTTGCTTTTCTGAAGTATATAATTCCCAGCGTACATTGACCCATTCTAATTATATCTCCTTAGTTCATGTGTATCAATACCCTATTCGACTTCGGCTTCAGATTCCAAGCACAGCTCCAGCAGCAAGTGCTAATGCAGGTAAAGCACCATGCGCAAGATGATTTGCTACATTCGTAAATTGCAGTGGTGGTTCGGCTGTGGCCACGGTTCCGTTAGGAGAAGAGGTATAGGAGGGAATCGCACAACTCGGGCACATTGTTGTGGTCGAATAGTAAGTCTCAGTTACATCCGTGATAGTGCTTGTCGGCGACGTGTAGGTTGGCTCGGGAGCAGTCGTGGAAGTGGAGTAGACATTTGATGCAACTTCACTGGTTGAGAGTGTTGTTGCAGATGCCACCTCGGAAACAAGTGATGAAACACCATACAAATCAGCACACTTATCCAAACTCATTCCCTATAGGACTTAGCATAGTTCCAATTTGCATGGCATATGACTTACATCTGGGCAGCACCAGGTACCCTGTGCATTGCTTGTACAGAAGTAGCCGTTCCGGCAAGCATCTACAATATGTCAGCAAGTATTCAAAAATGTAGTTATGATATACTAACTCCCGAGTCCATCTGCTTGACAGCATTTCTGTGTGGCGGGTCTAAAACCTACAAAGAAAATCTCAACGTTAGCCTTGATACTAAAGAGCGGTACAGGATGTCTTGAGGTAATGCAAGCTTTCATTTCGACGCGTTATCATCCAGAATACTTTGCCTGGGGGCCATGAACTTGCAAAAGATTTTTCATGTATATCGGCATTGCTCAGACTTACAGTGTAAACGCCCATCAGTACTTGCACATTGGGCAGTATTGGTACCACAAGCAGACTGACAGTCATTTCCCTTCCCACAGAAGATGGAAGATGGTGCATATCCATTAGACTGGCGACCAACAAGTCCAAAAGCCTCATTTACAGACATCATCGCGAATTTGTATGGCAGAGGATCTGCTCTCGGATTGGCCATTGCGACGGTGGCTGCGATGAGAGATGATACAATGAGGTTTGTGAAAAACATTATGGTTGTGATGTTGAGAGCTGAAGAAATCAAGCGAGTGTCAGAATGGAAAACAAGAAGTCAGAAATCTCTAATAGAATCTGGTTCCAGTGCAGGACAGATGATGATGTGAATATTTTGATAGAGGGAGGCCATCACTTAAATATATTCTGGTTGAATACAGTACCTTGCCTTCCAAGTTTCGTTATTGTCCAGTTGTTCTCTAATGGCTACCATTGATACATGTTACAGCGAGATTGGAATGGCTTCGCCTCCACAAAAATTAGACAAACCCTACCGCAGCGTTGTATACAGGACTTTGCGGCTGGAACTCAAGGCTCCCCCAGTTCTCAAAAAATTGAATTGCATCCTTACCTGGGTAATTTCTTGCATCATACATTCCGATCATTCAACAAATGCGCTTTACATTCGATCTATTTGTGAAGGGATGGGGATTCGTGACTTCCAACATTCACAGTTCTGTTGTTCTAAAATATCAAACCAAATTCAGATTTCTTTGACGCATCTTACACTCAAAATTGGAGTAACAACATAAGAACTCCTCGTTCCAAAAATGACATGTCTCCTACATAGTTCATACTCTCATTGGCCATTTCAGCACATTGGTTCTCAATCATTATCTGTCAAGAAACTTCTTACAGCCGTTTGATACCAGCCATCGCTGTGTATAACCAGCATGCTGGGATTGGCCAAGGGTTGGTTTATATCCTGGATAGACTGGAGCAAGAATAGAAATCCGCACTTGATTAGTTGACGAGAAAGTCTATGATTGCTTATTATTAGCCCACGTCTGCTTTGTGTAAGGCTGAATAGCTTGCAAGCCTCCACAAACGGTCTTGCTGCCAACTAACCAATCATTTCGTCTCAGCCATCGTTCGGGCAACCAGGGGGCATATGTAAGATCGGATACATTCTTCGCGAATATTATCGTGAGGTCATAGAAACAGTTTAAATTGGAATTGGCAAAGTCCTTCTCCGCGAATTGTAATCTTATGTTAATAAATCTATCCTCATAGTTTATTCTAGCATCATGAGAAATGCGATCCTAGTTATTGGGTCGACAGGCAAGCAGGGTGGTGCCGTGATCGAGGCATTACTTTCTGCTCCCGAGTCACTGGATGTACCTATACTAGCAGTGACTCGAAATACCGGGACAGCAGGTGCACAATCTCTCCTTGCCAAATCTCCTCGTATCAAGTTAGTGAAGGGAAACTTGAATAACTGCGATGCGATCTTCAAGGCGGCGGAAGTGCCAGTAAAGAGCGTTTTCTTCGTCCCAATCCCGACCATGGCACCTGGAGCCAAGGCTGATTCGGAGGAGGTGCAAGGCAAGGCCCTTGTGGATGCTGCTGTGCAGAACGACGTGGAGCATTTCGTCTTCAGCTCTGTGGACCGCCACGGCAGCGATTCAGAAAGCAGCGACACAGATGTGCCGCACTTTATCGCTAAGGCGCGGATTGAGAAACACCTCCAGCAGAAGGCGGGCACGAGCATGACCTGGACGATACTCCGCCCGGTTGCGTTTATGGATAATGTTACCACCGGTTTCGCGGGGAAGATATTCCCCACGGTAAGCAGTTTTCTTCTTCCAATAAAGCTTCGGTCTTGTATCTCTCTGCTAATACGACATATTAAGGCATGGAAAGTAGGCCTAACGCCTACCAAAAAGCTACAGCTCATCGCAGCAGAAGACATTGGATGGTTCGGAGCTCAAGCGTTGCTTCGACCAAAAGAATACGCCGGTAGAGGTATTAGCCTCGCGGGCGATGAGTTGACTTTCGAGGAGGCGAATGAGATATTCAAGAAGAAATTCGGGACAGATATCGCCACCACCTTCGGGTTTGTGGCATCTGGCTTGCTTTGGGCCGTGGATGATGTTGGCAAGATGTTCAAGTTCTTTGAAGAGACCGGCTACGCAGCAGACATCGCTGGACTACGAAAGGAGCATCCAGAACTCTTAAGCTTCGAGAAGTGGTTGGACACAAGTGTCTTTGCTCATAAATAAATTTCGTGAGGTCCTCTCTTTTGGCTATAGCTATAGCTCTCTATCTAACTTAAACGACAAAAACATCGTTACCTTGCTTCTTGAAAGTCAGAAACCAAGCTACACTCTTCCAGCTAGCAGTATACAAATATGATCTATCTAACTTCGCAAGACATGTTATCCCCCTTTCACTCCCACTTCACAAATGGTAATTCAATCTTCTTGCTCTACTATGCATCTTCAAAATCAAACATTCTATATCCTTAGTGATACAACATTCACCATGGAAATTTGTATGATTTCATCATCCCCCAACCACATCCACATCCACATCCACATCCGTGTCCCCCTGTCGGGTCATCATCGTCAAGACTTCGCTTAGAGCCCCTTTTCGGCTACGGAGGAACCTAAATTGTATGTATGACCTGCATGCTCACCAGGGGCTGATCACACCGGCAACCGAACGTTAGATTCAGGACTCGAATGTTATGGCGGTTTTGCTGATGACCCGAGTTCGTTCTCCTTATCTGATTTCGCTTCCAAGCCCACTCGCTCGCCATCCGACACTATCTGATCACTTCTACCAGAGCAGCTCCCAATATCTTATATTTGTAGAAAGGATATAATTCTCCGAAAAACAGACCTACAAAGAACAGTCGAAGCTGGCTGTGTAAGCATTTTTCAGTTCAACTTTATTTTCCTGGTCTCTTTCTTGCACTTTTCGATATTTGCCTAGAAACTAAACACCCAGCACCTGTAGAGTCAGAATATCACGTAAATTTGTATAAAAGCACACTATTCATGTCATATGTCATTGAATGCATTAGAAGGCTACACTTTTTGACCATCCATGCTAGCTCCCCATTCATGCTCATATCCATGAGACGAAAATGCCGAGGTTGCTTAAATACAATGCAGATAAGACGCTCCCTTCACATGCGTAAAATGCCAAAGCCAGGCTAAACCGGCCATCATGATACATGCAAATGCAATCTACTTTACCTGTTCGCCGACGCATGCTGCAAAACAAGGAAGGAGATGTTACAGGCGTGAAAACAAGAGGAGATTACGCAAAGAGTTAGCTAAGACGTTTATGACTCGTCTGGGCGACGTCCACCTAGACACATGTTAGTCAAAGATTGTTCCCGTTGCACCATACCTCAACTCCAGTCCATTGAAGCCGAGTGATACGTACCTCGTCCACCACCTTGGCCACCACGTGGACCTCCCCGACCACGTCCTCGACCATCTCCACGGTGTCCACCTCGTCCCCGGTTGTGTCCTCCACGTCCACGTCCACCGTCACCACGGTTTCCTCCTCGAGATCGGTTGGTGACTTCATGGAAGCCATCATTTGGGGCAGGTGCAGATGTAGGGGCCTGAAAAGTGTGTATGTTAGTAGGGAATAACCAGGCAAAAGCCCGAGACAGCCATTTAATAGACCTCCGGAACGCTTGCTCGCAAAGGAAGGAAAGGAGGCCGCCAGTGAAAAGAAGAAATGTGGTACGAACTTCAGCGGGGCTATCTGGCTGGTCATCGGCCCAGCTCTGGGTGTTGGATGGGGCTGCAGGTGTAGCAGTAAGGCCGGTATCGGTTTCGGTAGCATCGCGAGGAACCTCAACCCATTCCTGAGATGTTGATAAGTCATTGTTGGTATCCCAGTTGCTCTCAGCAGCGGCATTTCCACCTTCGCCGAAGTTCGAATTTTGTGGAGCCCCTTGAATATCGGACTCAGCAGCATGACCGTTGGTCAAGGCACTGACAGTTGGCTCACTAGAGATACAATCAGCACTCGTTCACAGCCCAAATTGCCCGGATCACTCACTCAATCTCGGTGAGGCCTGCATTCGCGATGGTGGGATCGCTCTCAACTGGGTACTCGGCAGTCTCAACGGCTGTATCTTCGCCAGCTGGTAGGTCCTGGGTAGCAGACTGTGCGTTGAGTGAAATGACGAGGTTCTTAATATCAGCATCTACGATGTGTCAGTACATAGAGGGAAAATTGAACAACGTGTAGCAGTGCTTACAAGTAGTGGAGAGCTGCTCATTTGAGATAGAGACGGTTGGTTCGCTAACGCCCTGAACAATCTTCAACATGACAGCAACTGCCTTCTCACTACCTTCGTAGACCCATGTCAGAGCTCCTTCTAGTGCCTTGTTCTCATCGAGGTCAGCATCGGCGTCCTCCCCACGTCGAACAGCAGCCAGGTGTAAAAATTGTGAGATAATGAGCAAGGAACGCTTCTGTTCCCTCTCAACCTCCAACTTCGCAGTAGCGACTGCCTGCTCCAATTCCTTTGCATGCTGCTCCTTGATTGATTTCTCAAAGTTGGCCTTGTCGGTAGCTAGGTTGGCCTTGTATTCTTGGTCAAACTTTTTGAATTGGACAATTTGTTCCTCGTGTTGAGCCAATGCTGCCTTGAGGCTTGGGAGTTTTAGGATCTGTGCCTTTTGATCGGCATTGATTTTGCGAGCAGAGACGAGCTCATCTAGGGTTGACTTGGGGTTTTCGGCGAGGATGTTGTTGGACTTCGAAGCGTTGGTGATCTTCTTGTTGACATTACGGATATTTCTGGTTCGAATTGTTAGCACCGGCCCCAGAACAGACTCATCTCGACATACTTGTACAGTTCCTTAAGGTATGGACTTTCGTATGAACCATCACCGTTGTTACTTTCTGGGGTGGCTTCGGAAACAGGCGCAGGGGCATCGTCAACAGGAGCGACAGTTTCACCGGTGGCCTTTGACTTCTTCTTCTTGGATGCTGACTTGGACTCCGATCTTGGAGCTGTGTTTTGGGGGGCTGCCATAATGGGTATTTTTTTGGTGAACGTTGGAGATGCTACAGCAGAGGAAATCAGACAGGGTTGGACATGAGATATTGTGGGCCAATTGCTTACAGAAGAGTAGAAAATCAAGATTATTGCAGATATGATGAGACAAGTTGTTCTGAGATTATGTTTGCGTTGTTGTTTACTGTCAAGAGCTTCCGGTTGAGCTTTGGGAATCTAGCCTGATGAGCCCGGTCACTTTTCGCAAGCGAGCAGAAGGCAACAGAAGTACGGGGAAGGGACGGACCACGAAGTCACGAGTATGTGGATTTTGCTGGCATCAGAACCTGAGAGCTTGATGAGATAGGTGATTATAGAATAATGTAGTTTTTAGATTATATGTGCCATTATCCTAGGCCTGACTGTAGCAAAGCGCATACAGGTCGATGCATTTTGTTGGTGTGGCTCTTCAGTGACTGGATCCCGACAGCCTCGTGCTGGGCCACCACCGCCCCGAATGTCCTACCACTCTACCAGTATTATTTGGACCCCAATCAGCCCGAGCACAGTGATGGCGTGTCGGCATATAGTTATCTCTATACTTGTAGCTTCTCAGAGCCCTGCAGAGCGGATGCCAGAAATGCAATCATGTATTGCGTCCTTCCAGCTAGGTTTTGATGTATTTCCTCCACCCTAGCGTATGTATTATGCTGAGCAACGAGAGCACATATATTCTGTTCGGTGTTATATTTGTATGCATCAATTCACGTAGCTCAACCTTTGAACTTCGAGAGGGTAAGCTTGGGTAGATAAGTTAGCATCCGCTAATTCTTTGCTCGTCTCCGCTGCTCCAGACTGACCTCCGTGACCTTCCGCACGCTCTTCGCACTGATGCCGCGCTCTCCAGCTTGCTTTGCGTTGATTGTAGCTTCCTTCATCAGCCTATGCAGATATGTCAGCGATTGAGTGTGCACAATGGGCCAGCGCGACCTTGTCTCCAGCACTACTCCTCGACAATTCCTTTGCCAATGACTTATGAAAAGATATGCACCCAGCATCAGTCTAATGGAAATGGAAATGGCACATACGTGTTCAGAAACAAAGTGTAGTCGAGAAAGATCTAGAAAAGTGTCAGCCCGTGTCGGAGGTGGTGTTGGACGCGTCGCGTGTACGGACCAGCACATCGGCATTCTTAGAGAGGTTGCGTTTAGAGTGTGCCTTGACAATCTTCTTGACGGTTGCGCGAGGGTAGAGCTTGGTTGGTGCCATTGCGATCTCGTCGGTGCTTTCAAGTTGAATGCGAGGGTGTGGGTGGGTTGGGGGTCGTTGTCGTGATGTTGTTGATTGTTGTTGGTGTCCTCGGTACAAGATCAATGTGGTTCTCGGTCCAGTTCAGTTCTTTCAGTTCAGCCTTGCCTCGACGAGTTTGGTCGTCTTGTAGATATCCACCCTGACCCTGAACTGAACCTTACCAGACAGTATGATCCTAGTTACTTCTAATGCTGGCGCTGGACTTAGAAACCCCCCTGCTCGGAGCTTTATGGAAGTAAAGTTTATCGTTCGTTACATCGCAGTAGTATAGCCGGAGCAAACGGTAACCTTACTACATCCAGCAGGTGCTGGTTCAACATTCCCCAATTCTCATCCCCAATTGATCCACGGTTCCATGTTGATTTGTTGCATGTCTGCTCTGGATCTCTTTGCTATTTCTTTTACCTAACAGAGCCCATTTGCGTGGTGGATTTTGCCTTTGACTTTGCCTTTTTGGATTACCCGGTTCCCTGTTCGGGCGTATCCTCAGCTTTATTCTGCCTTTGCCAGAATAGTATGGTTACTTGACGGATTGATGATACTGATGTTCAAACCTTCTCAGCCAGTTATTCGTCACTCTTGGCAATTGATTATATCTGTTCCATTTCCACGTTTGCATTTCCATTCTTCTCCTGCTCTGCCTTTCTTCCCTCGTTCCAAAGTCACGAGGGCCACAGTCGTTGCTCAATATCCAGACCGACAAGTGCGATTACAACAAGCACAAGTTCGAACCCTCTCCCATATCTCCTCCAACCGACCGTCACCGGCATTTCTTCGTCGGAACTCTCGGCCACCTTCTAGATCATCTCTTCAAGAGCCATTCAGTAAGTAGTTGGACTGCATTTTTACTATCGGTTACTGGGTAAGGGAGAAATACAATCGTGACCCCTCGATTTATCATGATCTCTCCCTTCGTTCCCCACCATCTAGAGTCTTATAACTCTCGTGAGCCGAACATTAAACTTACAAATGTCGCCAGATTCTATGTCAAAGAGACATTGTGTAAACATGGCTGCCGCAAATATCGACCGGGATGTTCTCCCAGATAGTATCAAGCCTATAAATTACAAACTCCAGATTCATGATATCGAACTTGGAGGCGCCTTTCAGTATTCTGGAACTGTCAGCATTCTATCCCGTGTCATTAAAAGCACCCGGGAAGTCGTCCTTAATTCTCATCAACGTGAGTTCTATCTTCTCTCTCCGTAAGACCTATACAGTGCAAGCAAGACGCACGTATCTCAGCAATAGAAACCGACCCTATGCCCAGGCGTCTATCTTGGAACCTTGCGTTGGTTTTCCTACATGCTGTGGAATGTCACCACAACATCAGATGCAACCAGAATTGCCTACTCGCTTCAAGAACTTTTTCTCGCCCACCTTTACTAAATCTCCTGTCATATAGTAAATCTCAACAGCGCCGATTTTATAATTGGTGAATCCACGCTCGCTGTAAGTCATTCCGTAAATAAGCAACTTTCTAAGGTAATTCATCAGCGGCCAAGTCATCCGCTCGAGAATGCAAATGTTTTGCCGCTACTATAATATTGCCCGATGCCATCAATGACATATATAATTCATTAATATAATCACTAACGAGCATCTAGTCCTCATCAATCAGTTATGACAAGCCTCGACAAAGGGTCACAATCACATTTGCAGAAGACATTCCAGTCGCCGAAAGTGCCCTACTTGTCATCAAATATGGTGGAACCGTCAATGACTCGATGGCTGGTTTCTATCGATCCAGATACAAGCCCGTCGTACCGCCAGCCGCTTCAGTGCCAAAGGACGGCGATAGCCATGTCATGTTTTCCACTCAATTCGAGAGTTGTGATGCTCGTAGAGCTTTCCCTTGCTTTGATGAGCCGAATTTGAAGGCAACCTTTGATTTTGAGATCGAAATTCCTTCAGACCAAGTCGCCTTGAGTAATATGCCAGAGAAGAGCACCAAGGAGTCAAAGGGCGGAAAGAAGATTGTTTCTTTTGAGACAACCCCAATCATGAGCACTTATCTTCTGGCTTGGGCTGTGGGAGATTTCGAGTATATCGAGGACTTCACCAAACGCAAGTACAATGGAAAACCACTCCCTGTAAGAGTATATACTACCAGAGGCTTAAAGGACCAAGCTCAGTACGCCTTGGATCATGCCCCTCAAGTTATTGACTACTTCTCGGAGATCTTTGATATTGATTATCCATTACCCAAATCAGACCTACTCGCTGTCCATGAGTTCTCGGCTGGAGCAATGGAGAATTGGGGTCTCGTCACCTATAGAACAACCGCTGTTCTTTTCGACGAGAAGACTTCTGATGCGAAATACAAGAATCGGATTGCCTACGTGGTAGCTCATGAATTGGCTCACCAATGGTTTGGAAATCTTGTTACGATGGACTGGTGGAATGAATTATGGCTCAATGAAGGATTTGCTACATGGGTTGGATGGCTTGCAACGGACAAAATTCACCCTGATTGGAATGTCTGGCCACAATTTGTATCTGAAGGAATGCAAACTGCTTTTGCACTTGACTCCCTTCGAAGCTCCCACCCGATCGAGGTGCCTGTTAAGGATGCATTAGACGTTGACCAAATCTTTGATTCTATCAGCTATCTCAAGGGTAGCTCAGTTATCCGCATGCTGGCCGCACACTTAGGCCAAGATGTTTTCTTAAAGGGCGTTTCTAATTATCTCAAGAGTCATGCTTATTCGAACGCTACCACAAACGATCTCTGGTCTGCTTTGAGCGAGAGTTCTGGCTTAGACGTGCATCATCTAATGGAGCCTTGGATTCGAAAAATTGGGTTTCCAGTGGTTGCTGTTGCTGAAGAACCTGGTCAGATCGGTGTAAAGCAGTCGAGATACCTTTCAACAGGTGATAGCACGTCCGAAGATGATACCACTACGTGGTGGGTTCCTTTAGGACTTCAGGGCAAGACTGGGACCAAGGGTGTTGCACCAATTGCTCTTCTCAACAAGCAAGATACCATCCGTGATGTAGACGACTCATTCTATAAGTTGAATACTGATAACACTGGTTTCTATCGCACTAATTACCCTCCTGCGAGACTTGCTGCACTTGGCAAACAACTCGAGCGTCTCACAATTTCTGACAAAATTGGTCTCGTTGGAGATGCCGGGGCTTTGGCAGTATCAGGAGATGCATCAACTACAGGCCTTCTGGTCCTTTCCGAAGGCTTTTCTGCGGAGACTGATTTCCTAGTTTGGTCACAGGTTCTCAGCTCTCTTGGTCTAGTCAAATCTGTATTTTCAGAGCACACTGCTATCGCTGAGGGCTTGAAGAAATTTGTTCTAAAATTAATAGGCCCAGCAGTAGATAAGCTTGGTTGGGAACCATCCCCTACTGATAACCTCCTTACCACCCAGCTTCGTGCTCAGCTCATCATGTCAGCAGGTATGAATGGACATGCTGAGGTGATCGCTGAGGCTCAGCGCCGCTTTGAATTATACTTTAGTGGCAAAGACAAATCTGCCATTGACCCCAACCTCCGCGCAGCTATTTACGGTATAGCGATTCGCTATGGCGGCGTGTCCGAGTTTAATGCGCTCAAGAGTGAATGGGAGAACACTGCTTCGGTCGATGGAAAAGAGATCGCTCTTCGTGCTCTCGGCCGCATCCAGACCCCAGAACTCTTGAAGGATTACCTCGAGTTTGTTTTCTCCAAGGTACCCACCCAAGACCTGCACACCGCGGCGGCGGCCCTCTCTATCAATTCAAAGACTCGTCTTGGGTTATGGGCGTACATCCAGGAAAATTTCGATCCCCTATACAAGAGACTCTCTGCCACCATGGTCGTCTGGGACCGTTTCATCAGGTTGAGCTTAAATCGCTACTCTGACGAGGATGTAGGTGCTCAGATTGCCAAATTCTTTGCAGATAAGGATGTGAGGGGATATGATAGGGCGTTGGCAGTTGTCGATGACACTATCCGTGGTCGTGCTACGTACAAGAAGAGGGACGAGAAGATTATTTTGGAGTGGTTGGAGGCAAACGGATATGCTTAAAGGATACTATGTAAAGCAATTTAAAAGTATGAAGTAAAATAAAGGCAGCATTTTATCATGATCTAAGTCTTGGTCGATTGCCAATCAACTAACGGTAGGAAGAAAAGTTCAAATTCAGCACCTGCTCTGCGCTCTTAAAAAGAATGTTAACAAGTCATAAATCTTACAGTGTTGACACAATAAGGCGTCAAATGAACGAATTCTTAGTCATGATTGAACTCTTGGTAGTGATGCTTGCTATACAGTTCATGTACAAGATCGAATTGAGTACCGAACATTGGCTAATAACTATCGACAGCATCAGAGCATGTAGGAAAAGCCATGATAACCAAGCCACTCACTAGGAGGAAGCATTAAAGAGTTTGCTTTCTTCTTTATTTATATGTTACATCTCTTAGCAGAGGCATATGGCCTCCACCAGTCTTGCTGTTCGGCTTTGCGAGTTTTTAAGAGTTCTAAAATTGGCTAGCTATCTACCATATTCCGTGATCCATCCCATTTCCCATCCCAAACCCTGCGTTTCCCTTTTTCCAATGCCAGATTTCCACCTTACTATTCACACGCTAAGATACCACCAAAAAATACTTCCCTCCTTTCCTTAATTCCCAAGCGCAAGCTTCGCTAGATCAAGCACGATTGTCTCATCTCCTAATACACCCTCGTTGCTTTCCTTGCTAGCAAGCATGCTCCAAACACCATCCGGATTCACCAGTTCAGAGACTACTTTCTTACCCTCGCTCCTCTTCTCATACCTGGCCAGCGAACTCAAAGCCGATGGTCGAATCAGCCGCTTTAGCGTTAGCGTAGCGACGCACCTCCCACTAGAATCAAGCGTGTGGTTTCGTTCCCAGCGCAGCTCCGAGATGACGTTTGTCGAGAGCCCGTTGACGAAGCAGATAGAGAGGTGCTTCAGCCTAGCCGCCGGCGAGTGGGCGTAGAAGGCGCGATAGATATTCGGCGCCATACGCTTTGCCAGCAATGCAAAGCGAGGAGACGACTCCGCAACCGCGACGCAGAGACGGAGGGCCCTGAGGTTTCGAAGCTCCGAAAGCCGGACGAGGTGATCTGCGGGCTCCTCTGAGGTAGTGAGTGAATGGGGGTGCCATGTTTGAAATGCTGCGCGGAGTGAAACGTCCATCTCCAGATGGGTAACGTTGCTCTGTTGCAGGGCTTGGATCTGGGGGGCGAGCAGATAGCAGAGGGGTTCGTGTTGGTTAAGTCCGTGATATCGTAGGTTTGTAGATCTGATTCGGAGGAGCTTGAGCGTTGCCATGTGAGCGGTAATAGCTGGCCATATGGAATGAAAAGTCATATCATAGTTTGAGAGTTGCAACTCTTCAAGTCCAGGTAAAGAACCGATGACCTCGCACACCTTGTTTATGTCTCCAGTGCTCTTAGGTAGGGGATTGCCACCGTAGTCAATGAGTGATCTTAAAGGGAAGTCCAGCCCTTTGAGGTTTGGTGTTTTGCCTTCGATGTTTTCGAAGACATATCGTGGACTTAGACCATGCAGCTCGAGCTCCGTGGTTTGAGGGATGTCGTTACAACCAGCCCAGATGACCGACGAGACAATTTGAAGCTCTTCGCAGTAATCTGGCGTAACATTACCGAGGGTCCTTTCTGATAACTTAAGAGATCTGAGTGCCTTCAATGCCTGCTCACAAGACTGAACTTGATCTGGCAGCGTGGAGAATTGTGTAAGCTCTGGGTTGAGTGTTTGTTCCTTTGCGTAGATGCCGATACGGAGTTTTCGCAGGCGAGGGCTGTTGGCTAATATTTTCATCAGATAGGGAAAGTCTGATACCACCCCGTTGCCTTTCCAGAAGTAGAAGACACTGTAATCTAACGAGTGGAGAAGTGGCGACGAGAGAAGTCGTGCATCAACACACTGCGAGGAGGGGGGCTGACAACGTCGGTTGTTGGTCACGTAAAGATCGAGATCTGGCCATCGATTTTCGATTTTAGAGATCAGGCTGTCTTCAATGTCCCAATTAGCGTTCCAGCTAGATTTTGTTAGTAAAGGCTTATAATTGTATTACACAGACATGAAGCGGCACGGCTCACTATTCACTTGCAAACCCACATTGTACCAGATGGCAATATTGTCAAATAGCTGTGCAGTTGGCCATTCAAAGCTATGATTTGAGTTGAACAAATTGTTATTTGACGTATAGCTGATCTTAATGTACAAAGAAGCAATGAGTTGCCACCTATAATGTAACACAGACATTTGGCACAATATGGCTTTCTTATTATATTGGACCAAACTTGACCAACAATTTCATCTGAAACGACCCCAGAGATTCTAAAGGTTCGAAACCTTAGTGGTATTGAAAATAGTACTTGCCTAAAAGTTTGAAGGTGCTTGATATTATCAACTATCTTCTCAAGAGCCATTGAAGTCAAGACGGAAAATCTGAGGCTGAGGGCATAGAACGTATTTGAATCACTCGTACAATCCGCAATTTTCAGATGTCGAATGTGCTTTAGAACAGGCTCATTTTCATTAAGAAGTCGATTTATCAAACTATGCATTGGCAGTGGATCAGGTCCTTGATCTTTCAAGGTCACTGAGCGATAAATGTATTTGTTTGCTAGTACTTGACAGGCACGGGATGCTCTGGCAAATACTAAAATGGCGGAGAGTGGGTTGTCGCTGAAGGGGGAGACTTCAGTGAGCTATACAAGATTAGAATGAACTGACTTTGACGCATTTGATGGGTTACTTGCTTGGCTCATTATTATATGTAGGATGTCCTCACCAAGGCCAAAGAGACCTCGGTGGTGGTGGCCACTCATGATGGCTATATTTCGTATCTTAGATCGCAACACAGACAAATGAATATATCGATAGATCTATCAAACTGCACCTTTGTTCATGAAGAAGGAAAAAGAAGTTGTAGAAGTTGTATGAGATGAGGGGGACTAAAAGGGGCAAAGGTAAATAAAATCCCTAGCGAGGTAGGCAGCAGGAAGCAGATGCCAAGCATTTTAATGGGGACATTATATGGCCCGCTAGCTTCACGTAAAAGACAAAGTACAATAGGTTATTGCTTATATACTCTACCACCTATAAGAACTTATGTTAAGAACATGAAGTTCAGTAATAAGTCGCTCATACTGAGAAACCCACCCTGTTGCATGCAACACTTCAGGCATAAATTTGAACGACATAATATGATAACATCTTTCCTGAATCTCTGAAGTCGGATCATATAGTACATCATCTAACATCAATATAAGAAAGATGAAGTTTAGGATTATTCCACTAGCTTGAAAGGCTACTCGTTGACACAGCTAGGTCTTCAATTAGCAGTAGCTCACCAGAATCCTGACTTGAATTTGTCTTTCTACACTATTTGAAAGTCATCAAACTTCTCTTAAAAGGTTTCCACCATAAGATAAACAAGAATCAATTTGCCGGTCATAGAGATAACTGGATTCTTTAAATGGATGCGAATAACTGTCCATAAAAATTATGTGTTAGGTCAATCCTTGCACCTACTTCTCCTTCTTGTATACACCCTTTGGCCAAATAATCTCAAACCTCTCACAAAGAACCTGTCGATCTATTCCATCATCGAATTTTCTGCCATCATTACCAATTTTATCTTTATACCAGTGTCTATGAGCACTGGCTCTTCAATCAGACCAGTTTCCTATTATCTTCAGTATGTGAACTAACTAACCTCTTATAATACTCTAAACTCAAATCACCCTCACCCTCATCCGCAGCGAAACTGGGATCAACATCTTCAAAATTCATCACCGTCAATTCTGTAGTTCTCATGAGAAAACAGGGGTTCTTGTTCTCGTCTAGCCCAACAGAGAGGTCACCAACATCCCAGTGTTGTGGCTGGGGAACTGGGAATGAGGTCGTTGCTGTCTTCTTGCCAGCCAGTGCTAGCTCATTAAGTTCCTTTGTTACGCGAGCAATATCGTCACCAAACGAGAAAATGTCTTTTGGGGCTGGAAGAGAAACGCCTAGTTCTTTGGAGACTTTAGCCATAAAATTTAGGATGGCCGGCGAGTTGGGGGATTGAGATGGTTCTGACATTGCTAGAATGTTCAGTACCGCAGTATTGAAGGCGCTCTCAGGGTATAATATTAAATTGAATGATGCGTTTGAGTTTATTTAATCCTCGAGACTTATGTAGGGCTTGAGAAGAGGCCTAGGTTTCTCCCACTCTGAGTCAATCGGCAACAAAGTTACACAATAAGAAGTGCTGAACGCCAAGATTTATACATATTTCTGGAAGACATTGTACTGATCAATGGTTCCCAGAGAACGCTACACCTTTGATATTTCGAGGTATGATTATTTATGGGAAACTTTGGAACTTTGGGTGGAAGACATCCATTGCGGTAGTATTGATGGTAGAGAGCAAGCAACATTATCACATGCTACGAGTGTCCTCTGCTGTTACTTCACCTCAATTAGCTTTCTAAGATCAAAAGCGTACACCGAGAGTTCTTTTATGCTCACCATGTACAAGCACTATACAAATACCCTCCTTATATCATTGGAGTTATCGCTAGAGTTCTAGTTGACTAAATGGAGTCTGTAGCAAGAGCAAGGGGTGAGTCAAGAAGATACAAAGTAAATAGAGGTGTAATCCATATGAAGTATCTACGCTAGTAGATAGAAAGAATAAGTGAACCCCTAGATTAAAGTGAATCTACGCAAGGTAGGATTTGATTCCTCACCACTGAATGGCCTTGGGTTGTGGTCAGCTAGAAGGCTGCGGCCTACTTTTAGCGTGGTACCTGGCCTAATCGATAACAGCTCAAAATTACATACGTAGCCGACATCAACAAAAACACCATCATCAAGGCAACGACTGCTCGCAGTACCGCTTTAGAGAATCTCGCACATCTCTGACTCATGTAGTATCTATAAAGTCCATAGGCCGCTATGGCACCTCCTGCGAAGAGAAGGAAGCGCAATGTTCTCCCCTCGTCATCTCCGTCCGTGGAAGAAGGTAGCGAAGAGGAGCTAGTTCAGAAGCCAAAGTTACCTTTCATGGACCTGATATCCTCATCCCCACCTCCTGTAAAAGGTACGAAGAGGAGAGCATCTGTGAAGCCAGTCTCTAAGCCTAGGCCGGTTCCTTCAATGCCTCGTATGGAGTCATCCATAAATCCTACAAAGCCTACCTTAAGAAAGGCGCCTACGAAAAGCCCGAGTACTAGTCCAGATAAACCGAAAGGGAAAGGAAAGTTTGAGGACAAGGTGAAGAGTGGGAACATATATACCTTTTTCACGAAACAAGCACAGAAGCAGCAGGCTGATGGAGCGCGAACCACAAACTCACAAGTTCCACCCCAGAGCTCGATATCACTTACAATCGAGGATGATGATCTCATATCTGATGACGAGTTTTCAACTCAACCTAGACCTTCCAGCATGGTTGGACAGACGGCAAGAAAACGGGCTAAAGGAATAGATGCATTCAAGAACGATGATGGGAATATACCGAGCATGAGCCAGAAGTTTATGGCAAAGCCTAAGGCTAAAGAAGCCCGAGATCATAAAATAGAAGAGGATATGCGACCTTGGGCAGAGAGATTTGGACCGGTCAACTTGGATGAACTAGCTGTTCATAAGAAGAAGGTTTCCGATGTTAGAGCTTGGCTAGAGGACGTCATGAATGGAAGAAGGAGGCAGCGATTATTGGTATTGAAGGGTGCTGCAGGAACGGGAAAAACGACTACAGTTCAACTACTAGCAAAAGCAATGGACTGTGATATATTAGAGTGGCGGAACCCTGTTGCATCTGTGGCTACTTCTGATGGTTATCAATCCATGGCTGCGCAGTTCGAGGAGTTCATGGGTCGTGGAGGAAAGTTTGGCCAGCTAGATATAATTTCTGATAATGCGAATTATCCGTCGAAACCAGATATCAAGCCACTCGATCGCCGGAAACAGATCATTTTGGTGGAGGAGTTCCCCAATACCTTCACGCGTTCATCTACAGCCCTGCAATCATTTCGATCTGCCTTAGTCCAGTACCTTGCGTCAAATACCCCTCCTCTTTCGATGATGTATAACAACAAAAATTCTGATCCCATAACCCCAGTCGTCATGATAATTTCGGAGACTCTACTTACAACAACGTCTGCCTCCGCAGATAGCTTTACAGCGCACCGACTCCTTGGACCTGAAATTCTCCAACATCCTGGATTGTTCGCTATTGAGTTTAACGCAATAGCACCTACCTTCCTTGCTAAAGCTCTGGAACTCGTCGTGCAAAAAGAGTCTCGAAAATCAGGAAGGAAGAAGACTCCTGGACCACAAGTCCTTAGAAAGCTTGGGGACATAGGTGATGTAAGAAGCGCCATCGGATCTCTAGAATTCATGTGCCTGAGAGGTGATACCAATGGTGATTGGGGTTCAAGGGTTGCGTTTGGCAAGCCCAAAAAGGCTGGGAAAGATACCGCTTTGACGGTCATGGAAGAAGAGAGTCTGGAACTCATTACTCGACGGGAAGCTAGTCTAGGAATCTTTCATGCTGTTGGAAAAGTAGTGTATAATAAGCGTGAGGAAACTAAGCCAGTTGACAATACTGTTGAACGACTACCTGGACACATATCTACTTTCGCTCGGCCCAGAAGGTCAGAGATCCAAATTGATCAGCTTATTGACGAAACCGGAACAGATACGCAAACATTTGTCGCTGCTTTGCACGAGAATTACATTCTTTCCTGTGATGCCTCTCCATCATCTTTCGAGTATTCTACGTTGGATCATGTCAATGGATGCATTGACGCATTATCAGACAGCGACCTCTTATGTCCATCCTGGGATGGGTCATTCAACTCAACAGGGTTTGGCGGCGGCTCTGGGGGGCGCGGTACTGGCGGTGACATTCTCCGACAAGATGAGATAGGGTTCCAGGTCGCCGTCCGAGGTATCTTATTTTCTCTACCAAATCCCGTAAAGCGAAAACCAGCTGCTGCAGCGGGGCTTAGAACTGGAAAGCGAGGGGAAGAATTTAGAATGTTCTACCCTACCAGTCTGAAATTGTGGCGTATGAAAGAAGAGATTGAAACTGCAATTGATCTCTGGGTTACACGACTGATGAAAGGCGAGGATAATCATCTAAGTAATGCCACAGCTGGAGCGGCTGCTTTTGCTAGACCAAAGGCTGGAACTATTGAAAGTTGGAAGAGTGCTGTAGCCCTCAACCAATCAGATCCAAAGAAAGAGAAGGACAAAAACGCTACACCACTGCTAGCTGTTGGAACCTCAGCCCGAAAGGAGATGCTGCTGGAACGATTGCCATATATGGTATTTCTAGCCAAAGCTCACAAATGGTCATCGTCTTCTCTAGCTGTAAAGGATATGGAGAAAGTGACAGCCTTTTATGGAATTGGTGGCCCATCAGACGATGACCCCGACGAGGGAGACGACGCAGGTGTCACGGAAGATTGGGCTACTGATAAGCCTGTTGAGGGCAAATCGCCGAGAAAGAAAAGCTTGGTCCTTAGAGGACGTGGTATGGCTTCTGGCATACCTATGACACAGCAAGAACAGAAATTGGTTCTAAGTGATGATGATATCGAAGATGATTAATAAGCTTGTACATTATAATATAAAATATTTACAAATTTCGGGCCATTCCCATCACGTTCTTATAATCTGCAGAGTTGCGCAAATAAAATTTCTTTATACCCAAAAGCCAGCCCTTTCCCCCTGATACCTTATAACGCCAAATTCACGGCAAAGTGCAACTACGTGTGGATCAGCTACTTCTCGGATTTGGAAGAGTTGCCTTGACGACCGAATTCTGGCTGCAGATAAAGTTCAAGTCCAGCCGTAAAAGTCATCTGCGAAGTGCACTGCAGCAGCTAAGTAATGTTCATGTGTATCCCCCCAAGTAAATGCCGCCTCTCTCATTGCACGCAGCGCTACAATCACAAAGTGTTAGCAACCGTCAGCCGATACGAACCATGATCACTTACCCTTCACATAATGAGCATCAGTAGCCCAAGGGCCATTCAGAGCCTTGTCCTCTACGTAATTCCACTGCTTCGTTGGGTTCGGCATTAGATCATCATTAATCGTCGGTCTTAGCTGGGCAATATAAACCGCAATTGTTAACAACCACCATTGCCTTACCAGACTAACATGGAACCTCTTCGGAATAAGCGGAATCAAGATGCGTATGGCGTGGCTTGTGGTTAATACATGACACAAAAAGAAGTCATAGCTGTGAGTTCCTGGCTTGACAGTTCTTACTAAAATAGCGAGAGCTGCTTCTTGAGAGTCTCGGAACTGGGTAGTGGGATCAACAATAGACCATGCGTTCCAATGCTCCATTACAATATCTTCATGGTCGGCGAATAAGGTGGCTATATTATGGTAGCCTTTGCCATCAAAAATACCGTCGAGTCTAGTATCAGTGGTGATTTTGTGAAGGATTTCGAGGGGCGATGTGGTGGAATAAGTTGATGGCCTGGTGTAGGAAGGGTCATCAAGGTATTTATGGAGGAAATCGTAAGCTACTGAAGCCATTCCGAGCGCTTCCATTGCGAGTTCCTTATTTTGTAGTTCGTAGGCATAGCCTATATGGATTAAAGGATGCCCTACTGTTATTTATATTAGCCACTTATTTTTCGGGCCAACTGAACAAGAATCCTAACTTACCACCACCAATGAGTCCGTTGACCAAAGGTTGCGTTCCACTAAAGAGATACTCTTCAAAAACTTTCTTCCAGTCATAGTCAAATTTCAAAGCCAATTCGTCTTCATAGAAATCCACGTAAGCCCTTTGGTACTTCTTATCTCCCAGAAATTCCCGCCAATCCCCAACAGTAATCTCAGCAGGTGAGTCTTGCCACGCCTCAAGCTCTTTTGATTCCACATCATATATTGTTTGCATCTGGTCTACACTTGCTCCAAATAAGTACGCTGATCCCAAGAGATGAGGCATATGGTTATGATACTGTAGTTGGTGATACATTATAGAGTGATTCACATGATTTGCTCTAATTAGATGCTTCAATGTTCTCGGTCTCTTCTCTGGAGCTGTCTCAACATCGTGGACTTCTACCGAATCAAGGTCTATAGTTTGGGATGCATAGTTGCTAGGACTGGTAAGATATTTGTAAACTCGATTTACTACCGGAACCCATGCTATCATAGGAGAAGACATGGCGACGAATTGTATAGTATCATGTCAAAAAACCATAGGTTGAAAGTAGTGTTGTGCCTGTTGAGGAGGGGAAGTATGACATGTAAGGCTGAGAAGTGAGCTCATGCCAAGCATTGTGGAGATCCAACCATCAGCCTTGCGGATTTACTTGCCATCTCAGCCCTCAACCTCCTTTATCTACATATCACCACTTCTACAGCTATGAATTCTGTAAAACCAACTCCCGACTCTCAAAGATGTCGGAACTACAACCCTTGATGTATGCGGAGCTGTTGGCAAACATACGCCAAGTATCCGTCATTGTCTCACTAGATACGCCATGCGATGCAAATACATCGGTTGACCTTTCACCTCAAAGGGACAGTATCACCATCCTCCATGATAGGAAGACATCAACGCTACCACTGCCAGGACAGGTCGCTCCCAATGCTATGCTTCAGAAGCCTTTACAAGGAAGCCGAGACCTGTCATGGCGGCTCCCTCTTGCTGGCGAGCCAACTCGTGGAGATGCAGATCTAAATGATTCGCCTTGGGCTGCAAACACTTTGAGAAAGGACACACAATTTCTTTGTAGATCTTGTGATGCCGGTATTGTAGAGGAGGGGTCGGTAGTGACCTGGAAGGACCTTCCCAGCGAAAATTGGGCAGAGATGATGGACTTCTGGCATTGCCACAAACCGACAGAACACGAATCACACGCAGGACACTCGGACGAAGAGACTGCAGCAGCTAACAAGGGATATGCTGCAAACTCGAAATTTACAGCCCAAAACAAGGTTGGGTTCGTGGACCTCACTACATTTCTCCTGGATGCAAAGGACTGTAATAACATTAGAGTAAGTTTATGCTTGTATTTTCCTATTATCTTACTTTTTTTTCCTTTTCATTTCTTCGGCAATACATGGGTCTCAAGAAGGTGGCTAAGTCCTGCTATTGCTACTCGATGGCATGGTCACCGATACAAACACCCTATAGCAACACCTTGTCCCATCCGTTTTGGCGGCGGTTGGTTGTCACTACCCCTTCATCTGTACTTTTGATTGCGGGTTCGATGGCCAATTGGGGATTTACTCTCGGCATTCACTCCGTATCTTCTTGAAGATGTTGGAAGGCCATGGGATTAACACGAGGGACATATTACATTAATCTTGTTAAATAGTATAATTGCATAATTCAATGTACTTTATAATCTATTCCATAGCGAGATCCATCGTACCGTTTTCTAGCCGCTCACGTACTCCTGCAGGTAAAGACAGCACCAGAAGGCTTTTCTCAAGTTTTAGACTGTAGTCACTGTGGCGTGTACATCGGGCACGTTGATGAGAGCGCTCGGGGATATCGACTCTATAAATGGCGCCTTAAATCCCCTCTCGTCAAGGTTTCATATGTGTCTGGTCCATCTGATGTGCCTTCCACATCTTCGATAATCACGGCCCAGCTGCAATCAATCATGCTAGCTCAATGCTGCTCCAAACTTATTCTGATACCGACGGGTTGGAGAAGCTCAACTAACTCGGATGCATCAACAAGGCTTAACGAGCTTTCTGAGTTCAAGTTTCTTCATTTCTGGGTCTTGAACCCTACAATACGCTACACGACAAATGCAACCCTACCACGAGACTACCCTCACACCTCAAGTAACTTTTGTCCAGAATCAAAGGTAGCAATGAAAATTTTCTGGAAGCCCGTTTCGGGGTCTATAGCTGAGAAGTTGATGGATACCGAGGGAGTCGAAGAGCTGATCTTACCACAAGAGACGATTGTAGAAATCGAAAGGGACCTAGCAGAAAGCGCGAGCCTATTGCCACGTACTAATAGGAAGTTCCAGGATTGGGATGTTGGTCTGATGGACCGTTGGGAAGCTAAAAATGCAGTTGCGAAGGACAATCGTGTGGAATAAGATGGTTAGGTAATAATGTGCTTTTTAACTAAACTGATGAAATCGAGATGACTTACAATCATGCAACATTATTCCTCCTACACCTTAATAATCCTTCGTACTTTATTTCCGTAGCCTCAAGTTTTGTCCTAGCTAAATATGTGATACAGTTTCTACCAACTTGTAATGCAATTCAAGCCAAGCATGATATGAAATATGGATGTAGCTAGTGGCATAGTTTAGTATTGATATCCTTTCATATTGCAGAAATATTTAGTTTATAGATCTACGATGCTTTATTCCATGTGCTTTCTTCATCGCTATCCTACCGTAACCTGTCTAAAGCGCCGCCGGGTCAAAATCTCCTTCTAAACATATCATTGCTAATTGAGCTTATTCAATTAATCAGCTACCCATTCCACCAGCTTCCTCCTCTTCCGAATCACTCAATTCTTCTGCTTCTTCGACCGTATTACCACTATGCAACATGAGTCAGTTCATTGTAATTGGTAGTATAGCACGGAAATATAGTATTAGGGATTGAAGCTTACTCTAATGTGGTCCTAGTCCTTGGCCTCATTGCAAATTCGGGATTGTCATTCTCACTTCCGCTACCTTGTCTCACCGTATTCCGTCGGCTAACAAGACCGGGGAAAATCCTGGGCTCGCTCGCCGAAATATGTAAGTCGTTAAATCCTTCGATAGGCCACGACTGTTCCCGGGAGATCTGGTTAAGGTGGGACGCCGAGCTTGACGATGTGGGATGGGTATGATCACGGAGAGGAGGTTGAGATGGGCTTCCTGTAATGTGGTTAGTATTGGCATTCCTCTAGATTATTAAGTTTCATCTGTGTAGGATTACTTGCCTTGTCCCGAGCCATGCATATCCCCTTGGACATTGGACAGAGAGGTTGGAATACGCGCATGCTGGGATGGGAATTGTTGATACTGCTGGGAATATGTTGAGCCTTCTGGTGCAGTACCAGCCGAGAAGTTTGTTTTCATGGAAGAAGGAGATTGTGGACCGGCTTGAGACGATATTGTATTCTGTTCTGTATTACTAGGAACAGCTGTAGCAGGCGTGGCAATCGCCGTGTATTTTTCGATCCTAAAATAGTCGTCAGTAATTGGCTATACACCAAAGAACAATTCAATCTCACATAGCCAGTTCTTGTAACAATGTCTCGTGCCGGAATCCCTCTCGAATGTTAGGCACGTTCGTTTTTGACATAGCATTTCCTTTCTGTTATTACGATTAGCTTAGTAGTACTGTTTGCTTCTAAATACTCACCACTCCACGGTGAGCAAAATCCGATCCAAGCCATCTGGCTTTTAGAATGTGTTCAAAGCCACTTTGTTTAACAGAATTCTTTGCGAGTTCACACATATCCACAGCACTGAGCTTATATATTTGTGCTGCCACAGAATATTCCTCAATCAAGGGTTCCTTAGTGAATGCAAATTGTAGGGGATCATCAGTAGAAAGCGAGACATTTAAACCCCTCTTAAAGTATCCCAGGAAAGGATTTCTTTCATATGCCAGGAAGAGAGCATTATTACTTAGTGGGGACATTGCAACCCCTATCTGCTCGAGATAGAAGATGTATTGCAGAAGTGGAACCTTGCGGAGCAAAAGGCCATGACTAATGCTATGACAGCAAAGCACTGCGGCTGCTAGATGATCAGTATCACCAGCTTCACCACAATGAGGTCGTAGCAAGAACGTATTGAAGCCACGCTGTTTTCGCCAGACATTCAAAGATGCAATGTTGGCAAAGAGATAATAAATCCAGTAGCTGTATGGTGGATTTTGTTTCGAGTGCCATAGATTTGGAACTGGGAACTTCTTGAAAAGTCGTCGCTCAGGTTTACTTTCGTCGTCGACACTGTCGAATCCAATGACTCTCTGAAGGAATATGTGAAGTTTCGGGTGGGATGTCGGATCTTTTGTAACCTCAAATAGAGGCTGGAAAAGATTCACGATAACCTGCTCAAAATTCTCCATCAACCCAGTAGATTTGTAGACGTCAAATAATCGAGGGACTTGGATCAACCAGCGTACGTTGTTGGAAAACAGTTTGTTGTCCACTACCCAAGCGGCGAGTTTGTCCCATTCTTGGAGGTCTCTACCATAAACTGAGATTCGCCATTCAACCATTTGATATTTGCTCGATTCCAGATCAGAGATCACTTCTTTCGTGATCTCGGCCAAGTATCTGCCCTTGATAAAATTGTCGGTTTTCAGGAAAATGGTCCTCAAACGAGATTCTCCGATTGGATTGTACTTGAGATTGAACTTATCAAAACGATGGAAAGAATCCGTATGAGCCTACACAAGGAGATCAGTTCTTGCGTAGTTTATTTTAATATCAAGCAACTTACATGCATATCAAGAGTATCAATACTAAGATCATACGCAGTCAAATTGATACTCTGAAAAACTTCTTCAAGAGTAAGATGCTTCCCGTCTCGATACATCACCACCTCATCTGGAAACTTCTTCATTTTGCTTTTGATAAATCGGAGCAAATGCTTTTGATTCATGCATGCTGAATGGTGGACATGGGTATCGACTTTTCGGACGTTATAGAAATCTCTATGCGGTACCCGCTTGCTGTCTGCCATTTCTTGATATTCATTTAGTAATACGTAAAGATTGAATTTCCCTTCAAGATATTGTAATCTGCGGAAAGCAAAGCTCTTGCTCGGACCATCAGACGATACATTGAGCACCTCTTCCAAGTCCATATAGAACTCTCGTATGGTTGGAATATTAATCACAGGTGAATCAGCATCCTCAGCCTTTGAATTTTCATATACCTGGTATACACTGTTCCCATCTAGCTTGTAGGCCATCTCACCAGGGCCAGGGACCGGCAAAAGATCTTCAAGATCAAAGTCCTCACCAACATCAAATCCAGGTTTACGCTTTGGCTTGGAAGCTTTGGTAGTTTGTGGACTTTGAGGCGATAGATCAAAAGTGGTATTGACACGATTGAGATTTTTCAAAGTGTCCACGCTTCCTTTGTCCCTAGTGTGAGGCCGCTCTAAAACTGCGCTGTTTGATAAGCTGTTTCCTTGGGTATCTTTCCCATTTGAGTTAACAGGTGGTTGGTAGCCTTCCTCGTACCAAGCTGGCTCGGGTGGAGGAGGATATATGTTCCAATTTGAGTCATCCTTTGGATTATCATTTTCATTCTGCAGAGACAATCTCATGTATTTGTGTCTAAGATCCAGGATCTTCTGGATATTAGTATAGATAGCGCTTAATTCAGATGTGATCTGAGAATCGTTGTCGGCAAATCCTCCTGCCCCAGTTCCAACACCTACCCCGGCTCCAGCTCCATGTAGCCCCTCCATTGCCAAAGCTGGCTTGTGCTCATGGGGAATATCTGGATGTGCTAAGTGCTCTCTGGCGGCTACATCAGCTCGAAGGAGAGACTCTGTTCTAGAAATTCCGACTGGGCTACTGGAAATCGGTGCTGGGCCCACTCCTGATTCTGGTATAAGATTGCCTTCCGAATGCTTTCCTGTATCAGTAAGACTATGTTGAGGGGCTGTCCTGTATCTGATATGGTAAATATAAGCCGTTCGTACTATTTGATATCAATTACACACCTGTGAAAGCTACCCTTGTTCGAGGTTACACTTTCAGATCTGCGGAGACCTTCTGAATCTGGTACGAACTTGTTGGACATGCGTGGCTGCAAGATAGGACTACCATATTGCGAACTCTCTGACGCACCCCAATTGCTCCCTCCAGTTTTCTGGGCTTCTAACTGGCTTCGCTGGTAGAACAGCTTCGCATCTGCCTGGCTCAGACTCTTCTCTGCCGCATAGTCATAGTATGCCGTCTTTCTCTGGATATCTCGAGGGAGCATGCCATCTTCATCTGGTGTTTCGGGGGTGCTCTCTGGCACCAGGGCAGATTCTGGAAGCATATCTGATTGTGTATACGGATTTTTCCAAGCTCCTGTGGAATCAATGTCTTCGTCGTTGTGTCTATTGGCCGACTGGTAGCTATCTTCATCATCTTCGGAAACAGATTCGGGTTGGGTGGGCCTGTAGCTTAGCATTGGCGAATTGGATCCCGAGGCAAGCTCTTGCGATAATTGCCCTGAATTGCATAGCTATTAGCTGTAGCTCAAGAAAGCTACAAGAATCCAACTCACCTGTACCAGGCATTGTATTGAACCTAATCCTGTTGAGAGAAAACAATCCAATGGGGCCTCAAGCTCAACAAAGATGATGCTGGGCAGTGTGTGAACCCTCTACCGTCCCAAAAGCTAGGTATTATATTCCAGTTCTAAGTTACTGTCACTTTAATTCACCGCTGAAGGCTATTTGCATCCCAGGAAAGACAAAGAAAAAGCAAAGTCTACAGTCTGTACCCTTGTAGTGATACTGACTGGTATCTGCAGCTGGGTTAAAAGCTCCCAACTCTCAACTCGCGTATTCCTTCCATAAGTGGCACAAGGCTGAGATCTGAGGCTGTCTGTTATATTTATTCTTTTATAGCAAATGGCTTTAAATAACTCTATGCTCTCTTGTTGTCTATCTTACTTTTGGGGAATACTCGCAGTCCTATGTCTCGGCCTCCCGGACTTCTTGCTTCCTTCCATACCATACATTCCACCAGCAAAGAATACAATAAATGCGCCAAGCAGAGTTCCCGGCGATAATCTATTTCCAAATAGCCAAATGCTCAATAAGAGACTAACCAATTTCCGCACATTCAATACGATAGTGACCGTAAGAGCTGACACTGCTGAAGCTAGAAGATTGACACCGCGTATGCATGCATATTGTGTCAAGACATTCAAGACTAGATATGCGAGCTGGCTGGGGATGTATACTCGATCAAGGCCTTTTTGGAAGTCCAATGGAAGATTTGAAAATGACTCTGGAGACGGCATTCCCAACGGCGGTGAGGCGGCCAGTTTGTTGAATTGTCTCCTCATAGAAGGAAAGAATGGCAGGAATAATGGTAACGCGAGAAGATGGGAGTAGAAGAGGTTCTCTTTCCAATGAGGCCCATACTCTTTGTATGTCTCCTCTGTGTACAATCCCATGATAGCAGAGAGAACCTGTGCGACGAACAAGATCGCGAGACCGGTACTGAAAGGTGGGAGTGTTGACTCTGTCTTAACTTCGCTCTAAATAATATTAGCAAGAAGGCCCCGGGAAAGATCCTATACACCATACCTTTGATTGTTGATCCGACCATGCCGCAATGATAACTCCCACAGTCAACAGGGTGACTGCTATAATCTGAAGCCTCGAGAAACGTTTGCCACAAATATAACCTGCCGCGAGTGTTGTAATACTACCGCCTGAGCGAAGAATGATATGTATAGGTACAGAGATATTGTAACTGAATGCGTGATTATTCAATACATTGATAGTGAAAAACAACAATATATTGACCAGCCATCTGCGAATTGGAACCCTATTGGGTTTGAGGAAGAATGGAGGTCTCTTCAAGTCGAATTGAGAGCCATAGCTGGTACATGCTACAAAGAGGAATTGCACGAATGTCAAAAGGGTTCCTTTGGACTATTAGACCTAGAATCATGAAAGTGTATATTCCCGAGACTTACCGCTCTCTGGCTCAACCTTGACAATAGCTTCCAGTGCAAAGACCTAATTCAACCATAAGCTTTCTCCTCGATCTTTTGTATACGCGCAGTCACTCACGTTTGAGCAACATCCTCCAAAGATCAAAGAGAGCATCGCTCCCACAGCAAGCCATTGTGGGATCGTTTCGATAAATATGCGCGCCGCCATGGCCATCAGCTTCTTAGAAGCCGGCCGCTCATCATCTATGCCATACATCTCTGCCTTTTCCAGGGACGGCGCAGCGTTGATAACTTTGGGGATTACGACATCGCCATCAGTGGATGAGGAATAAGCTTGAAGTTCTCGTAAGGTCGAGCGACGACGAGCAGTGGGCATGGAGCTGCTTGCGCTGGCAGAGTCAGTTCTGCGTTTTCTCGCCATTTAGAATAGTTGCAAGGATCCCTTCAGATGTATGCCTTGTCTTCTTTGAGGCAGCGACCTGAGGGAGGACCTGACACGTGTTGGGACGTGGATGGGGAGCAGAGCATAAACGGTCGTTTTTGATGCTTACTGCCTGCACTAGAATTGCTATGGACACAACTCACTTATTTATTTACAAACAGAAGTAAAATATCAGGCTAAGAAACCAATGCCGCAGGGGCTAGCAACAAAATAGACACAGATAGGTGAACAGCAATATAAGCGTCATGTCAAGGCCATGCAATAGGAGGGTTCTGTAACACCAGATCTGTGGATGAGATGGGATGGTACTGGTGGTAATACATTAGTGCCGGCTGCCAGATATCATCATTGCCGAACCACCTAAACAGGCTTAGGGGAGGCACAATATGGTCCGCTCCTTTCTATTCCGTTTTATCAATCTGATCTGATTTATGCTTAAATTTATTATTAGATTCGCCGAGGGCAGGTGTTCGGTTGATTCATTAATCACAATATATTTGCATCCAATTCTCAAATCAGTTGTAATATCTTGCATTAACACATGTACAACCCACCAAAACCTCCTAACATAGCGGCGAATCACCATGTCGCTGACTGGATTTAGCAACTCTCGAGCAAGTGTTACACGCCTTGACCTTGAACTGCAATTGGACACGTGAGTTGTAATAAGTATAACAATCTCAAGGAGTTGCAGAGTGTTCCCGACATCCTACGAAGTAGTGCTTAATAATGGGTACATACCATTAAATCGTAAGTTTAAACTGCTCCACTGTTTCAGGCTAGTTTCATTATGTATTGGCGTCAATTATCTCTCAATATACAATTCTTCACAAGAACAAGTACGCAAAATTACTAAAATCGCTGGCATTATTTGTCCGTGAGGAGACTAGCGATATGGTGGAAGCTTGCCCAAAGTCTTTAATAACCTTTGCAAATTCCATCTACCCTATGAGAAATCTCGCTCGGCAGAGAAAGGTCTGTAGGCTGCTTGAACGCCTTATATCTACCAGTCATCCTTGTCCACATCTCTGCTTATTCGAGTAGGGTAAGCCGCTTCTATACCTGCGAGGTGTTGATTCCTGACTACAAAGGCCTGGAGTCCGATAAATAATCCGGCAGCTTCTTATAGGCCCGTGTTGAAACGCAGATAGTAATACGACCAAGAGGACTTTTGCACTGAATTCAAAGGCTTACAATGCCGAGAACACAAACAACTGCAGTATGTTAGCAGTATCCGACTATAAATGTGCTTGAACTTACATTGTTTGTTGCTGCAATGGCAATGCTATCTTCAAAGGGGTGCCAGCTCATGTGTAATATCTTCTTGTTGAAATCAATTTGGTCTGCATCGGTTTCTTTTCTCATCCTTCCCCCTTGCCCTGTGGCTCCTGCTGCAGGGCTTCCGGCCCTTGAACCGCCCTTCTTACCCCCGTTCGTGGCCGTAGGACTAGTCGATGTATTGATCGGCGTAGGGATCCCAACCTTCTTGGCCTTGAATGCAGATTTGTCAGCTTGCAAGACTACCTCAACCTCCTTATCAGGATCTGAGGGATAGATCATGAAGTTATTGTTGTAACTCCCCGTCATCACGTTCTTGGCATCTCCTGAGAAAACAACCTCGAACTTATCAAAGATACTATCGTTCTCGTAGGTATCGCAGAGACGAGGACGGAGATGCTCATGGATTGGGATTGTCTTGACAGGGTGTCGCTCCATGTTGACGTCCCAGATTTTGACAGTTAGATAATCACGCGATAATATGTAACGTCCATCATGAGAGAATCGCACATCGGAGATCGACGAGATGATCTCCGAGAAGAAGGAACGAGCTGATGGATCTTCTTCTTGCTCAAACTCTGTAAAACGGATTAGTAAATCTTATGAAATGTGTCCCGAATGTTTGAGTACATACGTTTAGCGTGCTGATCGCAGAGAGCACTCTCTCGCATATCAGCCAGTTTAATCGTGCCTTTCGAACTTGCATACATAAACCAATTGCAACTTTGTGGGTGAAACTCCGCAGCTGTAATGACTTCTGTAAGCTCTTCCATATTGGCGGGCTTGATATCAACAATGTTGAAGCTTTGGTCCTGGATATTCAAGTTCCAAAGATTTATTCGCAGATCATCACTACTGATAAAGGTCTCCCCATCACTGTTGACCGATATACTGTTGATATGATAGGCATGAGCATTGGCATATGTTCGACGAGGTACTGCGGCTACTACAGTATCGTGATGTGTGAGGCGGGGTAGCTTGAGTTCGTGTGATCCAGAAAAATGGACATTTGATATAGGTCGAACTCCACCACCTCCCCCAACAGCAGTTCCTGGGGTCAAATCATGGGATAGATTGTTCTCGGCTACTACCTTCAGTGACTTCTCAAATACTTTCCACAACTTGATTGTCTTATCGTTTGTGGAGAGAAGGTAATGGGAGGCGTTTTGACGGCGACACCACTTTATCTTGTTGATTTTCTCTTCTATTTCAAGGGATTTGAGGTAATCGAACTCAGGCTCATGAGATTGGAACTCGGTATGGAATTTATATTCGCATGTTTTTTTCTGCTCTTTGTTAGCTTCTCCCAGTGCACCTATTAGGTGGAAAGAATAACGTGTGGCATACGGTCTCGTTCCTCTCAAATAGCACAACACGACCTCCCTTATCACCTGTCGCCAGGTAGTTTCCGGTATGATCAAATTCGACGGTGGAGATGATGTCAGCTAAGTGGGCAATGTGTTAGCTCTGCAATCTTGCTCAAAGCTGAGCCTTGTATGTTATCATTGTGTAGAAAATTCCAGATAAAACCCCATATAGCAAATCTCTGATGAAATACATACCTTCTGTAATGTCTTCAACATCGCCCTTATCTCCAAAACATCTGTTTCCGGCATTAGCATTACTGGTTTAACCCCGCCACTCTTCCAACAGACCCAACAGATCCAACACAGGGCAAAATCGGATACCGTGGAACACCCCGCATATCTAGAGATCCGAGGGTTCGACGAAAGAAGTAACGAGAAGTACTAACTGTGTGAACTTCCATGTTGGAGAGTTCGTTTCCCCCCCGTCTACCATCTTTTCACCCTAGCGGAGGATTGGAACCCTGAATACCGTGTCTGCGTCCGTGGCCACGTTATTCGATATGGAGATCGTGTCTGAAGTTCGTCGCGTTGAACTCAAGAGCTAGATCAGGAGAGGCTGAGGTTCTTGACCTGGAAAGAGGCAAGGATAGTTCCCGAATGTTGTAGACTGGAAAGTGACGGTGTGCGGGTCGATCGAGTAGGTAGCGGCACTCAAGGCGCGTCTGCAGAAGCTTCGGATTCCGGTAATAGTAGCTTGGGTGGTCGACGGTCGTGGATTCGGACGTGTGGTTCAAGGTGGTATATTCTTGGCTTTGAGGTTGGTTGTCTGCGTTGCGGTGGGTTCGTAGGTAAGTCTGGGGTCTTGGCGGGTGACGACTTGGAGTGATGTGGTTGGAAATGCAAGAGCGCGCCTCAACAAGGCTTGCTTGGTGCGGTTGCTAATCAAAAGTTTAAAAGCATACATTAATCGATTACAATTATTTTCTTGAGTCAGGAACTATGGGCTTTATCTGCTAAATACAAGTTGTCTTGAATATTATTTGTAAAACCCTTTCCACCTGTGCTTTAAATTATAGGATAGATGTTTTGACCCACAAATCATGGGCATTTCCGACATCTAACTCACTTTCCCATTGTCAGCCCTGTCGGATATGGCTTGCAGTTTGACATTTATGGAAACCTTAGTTTGACAATTGCTTTTCTCTTCGGTCGGGGTGCTTCCGACACAAATGCGTCCTAGAGAACTTCGAGTACTACTTGACTTCAAAGACGATCTCTAGCCAGTGAAGCTATCACGTGCTAGAATCGAAGCAAAGCGATACATGCACCGGTTGACCTAGGCAATCGAACCATCGATGTTTTACAGGGAAAGTTGAAAATTCCTGATATCAGATTGTATTGTAAAGTCATTCGTAGCCCCACTATGAAAGAAGACAAGGGCAAAGGCCCAGCGGAAGATCATAGAGAACCGGGTAATAGGTATGTTCACACGCTCGAATAACTATACCCCACCCCATATAACGATGAAGCATGAAAATTTAACAAGATCTTGTTCATTCGAAGCGATTTGGTTAAGGATGGTATCCCAAGAAATCATCTTTGGCATCAGAGCGAACAAAAACTTGTCTAAGTTTATTCTCTTGTTATGATCTTCTAGGACATATTGGCTATAATGTATATGAGCGACTATAACATAAATCATAAATGGATCCATATCAAGTGCTAACCACATAACTCAGTTTAGATGACGGGTCCTCCGTCATATCTCGAGTAAAAGCATCCGCAATTGGTTTGACTAAAAGTGTTCTCGCTGCACCAAACCTCAATGAGGTACACGAGAGTGCTGCATCAGCACTTTCTAATTCTGGAAAGGGACAGTAAGTCAAAAATGTTCATTGGACCTATGTTATGCAATTCTCGGGCATCTCAAAAACACGCATTAAATACTTGCTTCCAAAATTAATGAAACTTTTATAATTCTCCTACTCCTTGCTAATTTTTTGTTCAGACCTTCCCAGTCAAATAGCAGCTCAGCATATGCAGAAAGTTCAAGGGGCTCTCAGCAACAATATCAGAAGCCAAGTGGATCCAACGCATTCAGATCTGGTCATCATGAGCAACATGTACGTGTTCAAGAAAACGGGGTTTCCAGAACCTTTCTTGATTTAATGCTGTTACTTTAAACATTGTGCTCACTCATATTTAGGTTGCTCAAACAGAAGCAGATTTTTCTTCTTTCCTAGACGGGATACCGGTTTTCCAGTCTTCGGATCATGAGCAGCTATCAAATTCAACTTCATCCGGGGTCGATGCCAACTTATCGTCACCAGTAACATGGGGTGATGCGTGGGCACGTTCCCAGCACCATGAAAATACAGCGCATCCAGGAATCTCACAGCAATACCGCACCATCCATGAACAAGAGGTCACGGACGGTGCTGATGTACTCGAGCTACTCAATACCTCCAATCTTACATCACACACCTTCTCCGCCTTGCCCGGAGAAGAAATAGAGGATGACTATGACTGGGGTCTCTCTACGACCCAACTGTCTCAAATTCGTGCTGTAGCCAAAGAACTCTTCCCAGATCCTCATGCATCACATACCTCAATGCCAGCAGATCACCCCCTTAACCTGATACCGCATGGGGAAAACACGGATGGTAGTATGAGCAGTCCCGCGACCGAAACGGGAATGGATGAGATGTATGTATCATATGAAATCGATGGTCAGCCAGTGACTGGAACCCAGGTGTGGAGGACGCAATGGGAGGGTGTTCTAGGACGATACACGGATGAGGTTTGGGGAGATTTGTTGCCGCTGGTGAGAGAGGCCAGGAAGGAAGTTGAAGATATCATTGAGGGAAAAGGAACGGAAGAGCCTGTAGCATTGAGAAGGTTAAAGGGAATCTTGGGACATTTACAACGGAGGTAATTGATATATTGAGAAGTGCTGGTATTTTCGTATAACGCCACCTATTATACACAAATCAATGAGAATCGTTGTTACTGCTCCAGGTTCTCCTCAAAAAAGAAGTTACCACCGATCACTTTGAGATTCTCCGCCTTCGCCCAGTCACGCACTCCATGTCCTGGCTTCCCGGCTCCCCAGTGCTGCCTATCATCCGGAGCATTCAGGTTCCCATTCTTTCCTTCCAGCAATAGAAATACATAACGATGATATCCAGTTTCCGCTGGAGGACCTGGAGCTTTATCTGTTTACAATTTCTTAGCTCTAAACGTAAGTCAAGCTTATTGTGGATGTATGTTCTTATAACCTACACTTCACGAGATCTTCCATCTCCGAGGAATCTTTGGAAACGGTGGCAATCCAGTGGCACATCTCTCCCCACTTGGGGTCACTTCTGGAAGGTGCATCGGGATCGGTGAGAATAAGTGTCAGTCCTTTAGGCTCATAGTCCGGACAGGAGATTGATACCGAGGGCTGACTTTTGGTATCAGAGGTATTGAAGTGTGTTCCGTATTCGACCTAAGACCGCTGTCAGTTTACAGACTTGGGGTATTTTATGCTGGCGCCCGTACCAGCACGTCTCCGTAGGTTGGAATAACGAAGCATTTCGGCGTAAAGTCGTCTACTATTTCGTCGATTATGTCGGCCTTTTGCAGCCTGTAGCATTTCAGTAACGGGTCCTAGCCTTAGAAAATTCATTGTAGAAGAATGCCAAATCGCTTGTGACATGACCTCCAACAAGTAAAATAATGTTCCCGTGTAAATTATACCAAGATATGAGCAAATTTTGCTGCGTTTGGTCTCGAAACTTGCCAGGCAATCATAGAGCAAAGTAATTCAAACATTACCAAGAAAACACCACGCACACTTTCATATTCTAGGAAAGTGCGGAGACGTCTATGCTGGCAGCAATCTCTGGAAGTTTCAAATAGTTTAGAGATCACTTATTATGTCCTAATTTATAGGAATCAAGCTATAAAAAGCAAAGTTGTTTATGAAGAGAAAAAAACTACTAACATTTTCCTAATTTCCTCGAAAGTACCATCGTTAGGATTTTGTAAAACTGCTTGGCCAGGAAGATTGAAGGCTAGACCGACAGCGTCGTGAAAGGTCGACAGCACGAAAACTAGGGAACTCAATTGCATTTTATCTAGGGTTCTGAAAAGACCAGCACGAACTGATAATAAAAGTGTTTAACGTTTTGGTAGATTGTGAAGATGGAAAGTGAGAGTTTCAATAGGGGTGCTTTGAATGGACGTCATAGCTGCATAGCTAACTGCATAGCTATCGGAGACGAACACGTGAGAGCTCTTCCTGATACTTGACTTGTTTTCCCTGAGTCCTCGAGTAATATAGCTGTGAAATTATTTGTAGTTGATAAAGTATCAACTTGAGATCTTATTTCTTTTAGAAATCGATAGACCTTAGACAACCCAGAGAGTTTCATACATGGCGACAATACGCTAGCGGGAGTTTCAGGATTAAAAAGACGCCTTTAGCATATCTAAGTTCGGATTTCCACTCTGCGATATCTAGCCTTCAGAAAGCCAGCTTAGCCTGAGAATTCTATCCTCTAATGGTGCCTACTCCGAAAGCTTACTATGTCGAAATTAAAGTAGAAAACCTATGAAATTCATCATAGCCGTGCAAAGTATGTGGCATGGCTACAGCGCTTCCGGTGAGAAACCTACAGGGGTTGGTTGACAAAGGAGACTGGATTATACACTTTACGACATTGTTGAAAAGTACCACAAACGTTCCACAATTGAATCGGTGAAGGCATGAATTAAAGGTACAGCTATAGCAGGCTGAGAGGATGACTTTGATGGCAGCCAGGTAACTGCACCTGTGATGCCTGCTCGTGATCTGGATGACCCAGTCACACGTGCAATATTTTATTCCTCATAATATCCATGGAACAAACTCCTGTAGCCCGATCTTTATTCCGACACATGTTGCAGATGATTTGTGAGTAATCTCAGGTCAGGATAATCAACTTCATCCAAAGAAAAAGGACGGACGGAAAATCCATCTGGTTGCGTACCTTAAAATCGGTGTCGTCGTTCCTACGCACTTGTACCGAAACTGACCCATTCTTTTCTTGTGGCTTGAGCATTCTGCTGTGGCGTCGCATGAACTTCAGGAACTGGGAAATTTAGAGAGAACAACCAATCCACCAAAATCTGGCAAGCTCGATCTTTTATAATTGTATGTCAAGCAGCAACCCTACAGCCGCCCCTTTCCCCAGAGTATTGCCTGGCTGGCTTACCCCTACGAGGTACTCGACACCAACCGATCACTCCTCGAGACTTCTTTGCTGAGTCCACGTTCACCTCTGACGCGCCATATCACTCGGCCTATTGACTTTCTCGACCTTCGACAACCTTGGCCAATACAGGTATGTTGATAGCTTGCGTGGCTTGGATAAATCCGGCAGCGTGTTCGTCATATTTTTGATTGTGCCTGGTACTAACTTGGAGTCACGAAGGCAGGATGGCAGCTCTCGGAGAAGACTTGCTCGGCATAGTCAACAAGCTACAAGATCTTGTCTTCAACACTATTGGCAATGACAGTTTGGATCTCCCGCAGATTGTACGTTCACAATCCCTTTTGCTTTGCAGTACAGAGCTTCCTTTGATAGCCCTGGCCTCTCTACATCTTGTATTCTCAGTTGGAGCTAGTACTAATTCCCCGCACACAGGTTGTTGTTGGTTCCCAGTCTTCAGGAAAGTCCTCGGTACTAGAGAACATCGTTGGCCGAGACTTCTTACCTCGTGGAAGCGGAATTGTCACTCGCAGGCCCCTTATCCTCCAACTCATAAACGTCCCATCCGATGACGACGACGCTCCCGAAGCACACACGGCACACAGTGTAGCGACTCAGCCTGAATGGGCCGAGTTCCATCATATCCCCAATCGTAGATTTACGGAGTTCCTCGATGTCAAGCGGGAGATTGAAAATGAAACCGCGAGAATAGCAGGAAACAACAAGGGGATCAATCGGTCACCTATAAACCTTAAAATATACTCGCCACACGTTCTCAGTCTAACTCTCGTGGATCTTCCAGGTCTGACAAAGGTATGATATACGTGAAGAAATGCTAGGCGTATATGGCTTACATATTACAGGTCCCAATTGGAGATCAGCCAACAGATATCGAAAAACAAACTCGAAACCTGATATCGGAATATATCGCCAAACCAAATAGTATAATCTTGGCCGTGTCCCCTGCGAATGTGGATATTGTGAACTCCGAGGCATTGAAGCTTGCCCGCCATGTAGACCCTCTAGGCAGGAGAACCATCGGAGTTCTCACCAAAGTTGATCTAATGGATCATGGAACAAACGCGCTAGACATTCTTTCAGGGCGAGTCTATCCCTTGAAGCTTGGATTCATCGGAGTTGTGAACCGATCGCAGCAGGATATACAAGGAAACAAATCGCTTGCAGAGGCATTGAAGTCGGAATCGGACTTCTTTAAGCATCATCCGGCTTATCGAAACATGGCTAACAGATGTGGAACTCAATTTTTGGCAAAGAGCCTGAACACAACTTTGATGCAACACATCCGAGAAAGATTACCCGACATCAAAGCTCGACTAAATACACTAATGGGCCAGACTCAACAAGAACTCGCAAGTTACGGGGATATGCACTTCAGTGGTAAGGAACACAGAGGATCTCTCGTACTACAACTGATGACGCGGTTTGCGTCTTCATTCATCTCATCCATTGACGGAACTTCGACCGAGATATCGACAAAGGAGCTCTGCGGAGGAGCTAGGATCTATTATATCTTCAACTCAGTATTTGGAAATTCTCTCGAAACTATTGACCCAACAACCAACCTCTCCGCGCTGGATATTAGAACAGCAATTAGAAACTCTACTGGCCCCCGACCAAGTCTTTTCGTTCCCGAATTGGCATTCGACCTCTTGGTCAAGCCGCAAATCAAGCTATTGGAAATACCAAGTCAAAGATGCGTGGAGCTCGTTTACGAGGAGCTTATCAAGATCTGTCATACCTGTGGATCTACGGAATTAACACGTTTCCCACGCTTACAGGCAAAACTGATAGAAGTTGTGTCAGATCTCCTTCGTGAAAGACTTGGGCCGGCATCTAATTACGTTGAATCTCTCATCTCGATCCAACGAGCATATATAAACACTAATCATCCTAACTTCCTGGGTGCGGCGGCTGCCATGAGCAACGTCGTGAGCAACAAGCAAGAAAAGGAACGAAAGGCCATTATTCAAGCAGACCGAGAAAAGAGGGAGAAGAGGCGCCAAAAAGAACTTGGTGAGGCCAACGGTGCCAATACTCCCGAGGAAGATGAGGAGGACAAGGTCGAAAATCTTCCACTCCGCAAATCTCTTCACAAGGGTACTCGCAGCATGTCACCCGCAGTCCGGCAGAACGGGATTATGGCTACAATGAATGGCGCCAGCAGATCTGGCTCACCACCACGATTCAACGGTCAAGTTCCAGGCGGTGCCAGAGATTCATTCCTCAATTACTTCTTTGGCAAAGAAGGTGGCATGCCTGGCAGTGCTGGTCAACAAACGCCACAAAACCCCAATCTCAATAGACACGTTAGCCAGAGCGCAGAGCCAAGCTTTAGCCAAAGCATACGGCGACAAGAGGAACGCATTGTCCATAGAACTCCTGCCCAGCAATCAAAGGAAGACGACTATGCGCTTGGCAGGGCGCAACGAGATTATGATTATAATTCACCTTTTGTAAGTTCATTGAGGTTTGTCCTTTTTGGATGATTTCTAACTCATTATAGGGCGAAAACCAAGAGCCAGCTCTTACCGACCGTGAAGCGATGGAGACGGAGCTTATTAGAGCCCTTATTTCATCGTACTTCAATATCGTACGGGAATCAATAGCAGATCAAGTGCCCAAGGCTGTCATGCATCTACTTGTTAACCACTCGAAAGATGCAGTGCAGAATCGGCTTGTCAGCGAGCTCTACAAGGACACCATGTTCGATGAGCTCTTATATGAGGACGATGCAATCAAGAAGGAGCGCGAAAAGTGCGAAAAGCTGCTGAAGACTTACAAAGAGGCCGCCAAGATCGTGGGCGAAGTTGGAATATAGGGGCCTGGGCATAGGAATGGGGACATTGTTAAGATTAGGTTACGTGATGAGGAAATGCATCATTTGACGATGATGTAGACGACGCAGGGTTACTTGTAGAATACTGTATTGGCGTCCTGATGCGGTGGGGGATGCTGTGTACGATTTTCATCTCCATCATGTAAGCTTTATGGCTTGTACCCGGGTGTTTATACAGACGAATCTCACTTATTAGAAACCTTATTAAAGTCCTCCGTGCCTCAGTGTGGTCTGACACCCCATACTTCCCATTCATCCAATCACCCTTCGCCCTTAACGCCTCACGCCCTCACGCCCTCACGCCCTCTCTGCATTTTCTACTTTTGGTTTAGTGCATTGCATGGGGTGAAATGAGTAAGTGAAGCATCTATATATGCCCTTCCATCAATCCTTTTATTTCTCGATTTCTGGTTGCCTATTACGAAATTGTTGATATCATTGGAACATCTAGATTTTAGTTCAGAGAACAAGACTTCCATTGTGTTATCGGACTTGAAAATCGGAGATTGATATTGAGCCTCACGTTTTAAACTTTAATCGATCCTAGACTATACATGTACATAATCAGCCTGCATGGTAGCCAAGACAACATACCTACGAGACTTATATGTTCTAGGTCTTCCTTTGAATTATTTAAGCAAATTCTACGGAACCAAGATCGAGCTCTTCGCAAAATAAAAATCGACTCTCAACAGCTCTCCAGCTCTTGTATAGTCCACCATGGCAGAGACTCCGGGGAAAACAGCGTCTATCAGTGGTACTACAATAGAAGCAGTAGATAACCATCCCCATCATCGCGGGAAACGTATCCGACATTTCTTCCATCCATCGGGACGGAAAATCCACGTCGCTCTCTCCCCAGAAGAAGCCGAATCTCTACGCCAACGTCTCGAAATTGTTTCCGCCGAAGAACCCTTCGATCTCGTGATAAACGGCTCCCCAGAACATCTTTCCGCGTTGCGAGAAGCGCACTCGCATCATGAAGGTCGACGCAATACTTTACGTGAGACGCATGGCCAAGTTTACGATGAGTTTGAGGCCGTACGCGCAGATCTTGATGCGCTAGGAAGTGAATTGCATCTTCTGACAGACCAGGCGGTCAGTTTGGACGCGAACTTTAGTAAGTATGGATATAGTGCGCATTTAAGAACTTATGATGAACACTCGACGCCGGGGAGTGGTGCGAATTCCTTGTATGACGGAGAGCAGAGTAATGGCTCTAAAGATTGGAGTGCTGAGAAGAGGAACGGGAGGATTATGAAACTCTACAAAAAGGTAAGTGGTACATAGCAAGTACATCAATCTCCAAAAGTTCAAAGAATCGTTGCTGATATGTCGACAGCCGACAGTGAGGCAGTATTTCCATAAAGGCCTCTTATGGAGAGCTTCCGATCAAGCTGAGGTCGCTTCTTTTGAGCTATTTGTCGACCTCCTCTTCGTTGGTCTTATCGCAATCAATGGAGATCACGTTGCAGAGGAACCAAACGGCCATGAGCTGCTCCGGTTTGTCGTCACATTTATCATGAGCTGGAAAATTTGGAGTGATCTTGCTTTGATCATTAGTTGGTTTGAAACGGATGACTTATTTCAGAGGATATCAGTGCTTTTCATTATGGCCTGCTTGCTAGGTCTTACCGTCAACATGCTAGAGGCATTTCACGATACATATACGCAACTGGTTGCTTTCTTCCTTACTGCAAGACTATTTATGGGCAGCTATTGCCTATTCCTATCATGTGTCGTCCCAATGGTACGCGGCATGATGATAGTTCAAGCGATGCTACAAGCTCTTCCAGGAGTTCTGTGGATTGCCTCAATTTACGTCGAAATGCCCAACCGTCTAGCGGTTATCTGGATCGCTATATTCCTTGACCTTGCAGGTGGAGTGTTTATCATCATGTTAGTCAGAGGTTCGAAATTTGTATCCAAGAGATTCGGTACCTGGATGGATAAGGTCTTCGAGTTTTATCCTGCCATAAACATTGAACATAAGACCGAGCGGACAAATGCTTTCGTGGCGCTTGTGTTTGGCTATTCTGTAGTTGCGATTCTTTATCAGAGTACGGCGTCGTTTGGACTGAATGCTTTCTTCGGAAAAGCAGTTCTGGGATTGTTGCAAGCCTTCTGCTTCAACATGATATATTTTGAGTTGGATGGTTCAGATCTCTATACCCATGCAATCAGACGAAACGTATCCTCGGGTAAGTCGTCAAAACACTTTAATATTCTATGTATAGGGGCGCCTTCACTAACGGAATACACCTAGCAATTATTTGGGGCGGTGTCCATCTTCCTTTCATCATGAGCTACGTTCTAGGCGCCGCGGCCCTCTCAAAACTTGTCCTAGCATCTGACTGTTCCGATGCTGACATGCACGACCTGACTCCATTTTACGAAGAGAAATCCGAAGACCATCTGCCTGCTGGTCTACGCTGGTTTTACTGTGTGGGACTCGGCCTTGCCCTTCTTTTCATGGGCGTAATATCTCTAACCCACGTTCACAAAGATCCTCCCATTGGCGTCCGCATCAAAAAGTGCTACCGTTTGGCAAATAGAGCTGTTGTTTGTGTGATTTTCTTCTGTCTGCCGTTGGCGCATGATTTGAATTCTTTACAATTAGTCAGTATTACAACAGGCATGGTGGTTTGGGTGCTGTTGTTGGAGCTATTTGGCGTGAGCTGTCCCGGGGATAGTTTCGTTGGGGAGAAGAGACGGTGTAAGTATACTGCGAGGTGTAAGATTAGTAAGAAGGATCTGGAGAGTGCGGTAAAATCGGGGACGGTCATCAATGTTGAAAACTTGAGCGGAAAGGGTGAGAAGGGCATGTATGAAATGAGTTGAGAAGTGAAGATTTAAAATTAAGAATACCGAATATATAAATAATAAAGTACTTGCATTTCTATACTGCTCTTGGCTTTAATGTGTACAGGTATTTCAGAACCCAATACACTCAATACATTCAAAACGTCTTGACTTTGAATAGTCGAATCTGGCTTCTGAGGTCGAATCGAAAGGTCTTTGCTGATAAACTCTTTTGTAACAAACACGATGAAGATCTCGAAAGGTTTTGCAACAATAAATGATAATGCCACATTTTACCCTATCCAACGTTCTATGTGCATTTATGTTCGCTTAGCGGACTTCAAACATAGCATACAAGCCGTTTAGCGGTATACAATCGACCAGAGGCTCCAGAATAACCACATCCATCCGAAGTCATAAGAATCAAATGATAAGATTGAGGATTTGTCAGTCAACAAGCAGCTCGGTCTAGAGCCTTTAATATTCAAGGGCTGATCAACGATTTTCTCATGTACGAGCAATAAAATATAGACAATTGAGCATTGACAGCTGTAAGCTGCAAGATCAAATCATTCAGATTCCTTCGCATCTATGCTCGCTGAATGCTTATTAGTCAGACTAGGATACATTATAAACATGCTATTAAACTATACACATCATTTCATTTAGATATCCATCAAATTAAACCATCACGACTGACTAGCAAGAAAATCTGCAGCCTATAAAATTGTTAGCTCCAATCAAATGATATATTTACTGGCTCAAAAACAAAATGTTTAACTTACCCTTTCCAAATTGTAATCGTATTTCTCCAACGCAGCTAAAGCATCAGACCGCCCATAGCCCATGTTCGTCAGATTTTTGAGAATCGGATCATCATGGACTCCGGCCTCGGTTAATGCTCTGCCGATTGCTGGCCTCTCTTGACCTGGGGCCGATAAGCCACCCGTGCCGTTACCAGGTGTTTGCGTGGGTTCTGTTGGGGAAGCTGGAGCTGGAGCTGGAGCATCAAGGCCGGCGAATATTGCATCCCAGTCATGATTGTCATTTACAGCAGTGTTCGTTGGAGCTGAGGGCTGCGCTGCAACAGGTGACTGGGTATAATCACCGAAAGCACTGCCACCCCCGTTTGAATTGTTCAGCTGACTGTGTTGTTCAGGAATTTGTACAGTCTTCGCTGGAGGTGCTGGAGCACTGTCGAAAACCGAATTGAAATCATCCAAGCCAGCGCGGGGATCGTTAACAGAAAGGTTCGCAAAATCGTCATCAGCATCTCCTTCTTTAGCATCTTCTAGATCGTCAAATTCATCGAAGTCATCATCGAAAGGAACTTTGGCTGGTGCAGCGGGAGGTACAGCCTGAGTGCTTGCGGAAGGGACAGCGAAAGGTGAGTTTGCGGTACCAAATGGAGTCTGACCTGAATGTGGTGGTGAAGAACTCTGCTCGGCCGTTGCTAGTGGAGAAGTTGGGATCTCCCGTTTGGGAAGAAGACCAGAGAATTCTTGAACTTCTGACTGAGCTCGCTCGCTCGAAGTCACAGTTTTATCATACGGTGGTGGTGACATTTGTGCTCCAGGAGTTGGAGGAGCAGAACTTTCCAGGCTTAAAGCAGAATTATTATTTGGAACGCCTAGCTGACCCGTAACATTGGCAGGTGCTGAATTTGTCGTGCCTTGTATAGAACTAGAATTACGAGTGTGTCCAGGAGAGCCAGGCGAAAAATCGTCGTCAAATCCACCAGCATCGCTAGCGCTATCGGTATCGTCATCATCTTCCAGCTCTGCTATAGGAGGGAATTCTTTATGGAAGCCTGAAGGAGCAGCTGATGAACCTTCGTTAGAAGAGTTTCCAGTATGTGATCGCTCTTGAGGCTTTGCCGAATTTCCAAACCCAGCAAAAGCAGCATCAAAGTCATCTTTGGCAGTGACGGGAGGCTCTTTAGTGACTGCAAAAGGAGATGCGGCAGCTTGTTCGCTTAAAGTTGTACCGCCAGTAGGTGTGTCTATAATTCCAGCATGCGGAGAAGTAGGGGTATCATCCGGGAACGCTCCTGGGATAGAATCTTTTGAGGAAGAGTCAAACGCTGCTGGAGAGGCATTAGATTTACGATCGATGCCAGGAGACATGGCACGAGTACTATTGGCTGGACCGCCAGCGAAAGCTGAATCAGTTGGGGTAGTACCTGGATTAGTCGCAGTTTCGACGCTGGTGACAGAGTCTCCAAACCTGCTATTTGGAGCGGAAACTTGTCTCGATGAACTTAAGGATTCACTCTGACCTGCCGCGAAGGGGAGGAAGGTAGAGCTTATCTGTCTAGACTCGGGTGGAGGAGGAGGCTCATTGGTTTGGGCAAGGTCTCGAAAGTTTGTTGATGGTGAGCCAGTTGAGGAAGGAAAGTTATTTCCTTCACTAGTCAGAGTGCGAGATGGAAGTGTCGAAGTTGATCGAGATAAGGATGGCTCTTCACTGTCGTGTTTAAAAGAGGTGGGTGGAGCGGATGATTCATTGGAGGTTGCTGCAGCCGCGAAAGAAGGACCAAAGACATTCTCGAATGAATGGCTGTTGGGCGGAGCTGCTGGAGATGTGTATGGTGAAGGGCTTGGCACGTCTACTGAACTATCTTGTCGTCGAAAGAAGGGGTTGTTTGCACTCATGGTGGAGAGAGCTGGGCTTGCAACTTGGGGAGGGCTTCGTATATTAGAAGCAGCAGCTGCCGCAAGCTCCTTCTTATCATCCTCAATGCTTTTCGTCAATTCTGTTTCTTCTGATTTCAGCTTCTCTCGTTCGCCCTCGCTGGTTGCTAGCTGTTTTTTGTTAATCGCAACCAGGCCTTTCTGCTGACGAGCATCTGACCTCAACTTCTCCAGTGCTGGCTTCATCTGCATGATTTCTGTATTGACAGTCCTCATTCTTTCTTTCAAGCTTGCATTCTCCTGCTGGTCAGCTTGCAATGCTGTAATGGTTTGTCTATGTTGATTCTGGAGGTCCTGGTATTGCGCCTCTACTACAGCAATTTCGGTTTGTAATTTCTTGGTCTCATTTCGTGATGCGTTCAGTCGCTCCTCTAGACTTCTTACATCCTTGGCCTCTTGTTCGTAAAGAGATCGGAGCTGAGCTAGACGAACTTCGAATTCACGTTTCTGAGAGTTGGCTTGACCTAGCTCATTTTGCGAATTGGCTCTTTGCCCTTGCACATCTTGCATCTGTCTTGACAAGGTTCCAACTTGATTTGCTAAGTTGGCAAGTTCTGTCGTTTCACTTGTCAATTTACTACTAACCTCAGGATCATTATCACCAAGTAAGTCATCTGCAGTACTTGATTGCTGTTGGTGATTCTTAGTATGCGAGCCGGAGTTGTTTGAACCGCCTGTAGAATTGTAGTTCAAAGCTTGTCCGAACGACGAGGATGGCGTAAATGGCTTGAAAACTGATGATTGCTGTGCTGCATTCGGTGGAGGTGGACTCGTAGAAACTGGGGATCGACTACCAAATGGATCATTTCCAAATGAACCTCCAGTGGATTGAGGTGCTTGAGTCGGAGCAGAAATTGGAGGAGGTGTAGATAGAGCATCGAGGCCAAACAAATCTTCAGCTGCTGACTTTGGTAAAGTCGGAGCTGGATTTTCGAAAGCAGGTGCGGTTGGTAAATTAGTAGGTCGAGTTTGATTTCGCATACTCGGAGGAATTAAGTTAGCCGGTAGGGCAGCTGGCAATGAATCTCTCCCATCACGTTTACCCCTTTGCTGTCTGATCAGATACATGGCAACGGCAAACTCATCCCTAGTCAGACGACCCTCCGAGTTGATGTCAGCAAGATCCCAAATTTGAGCTAAAGCCTCCTCGGGAAGCTTGGACTCGCTAAAAAATGGTACTGCCTCATCTCCAGTAATATACCCTTTATTCGTCTTGTCCAAACCATAATAGATTGTATCAAACTTCTCTTTCTCTCCAGGCTTAATTATCCAATCACTTGCCGCACCAGTTGACTGAGAAAATTGCTGCGGGGCAGTGTATGCAGGCCGACTTAGAGGGCTGCCTGTACGTGCTACACCACCAGTGAATTGTTTTGGAATGGCTGACATTGCTCCAGTAGCGGAGCTCTGCCGGCTGGGAGGTCTAGCTGCATCATAAAGCCCCGGGGGCAGAATATTTGGAAGCACCCGCATAGCCCCTGACTTGAAAGAAGCGAGTAGGTGCATTGCTATAGCAAATTCCGTGACCACCAAAGCTCCTCGCTGCTCTGTGTCTGCGAGGTTCCATATCTTCCCAAGGATCTCGTTCGGTAGCCCTGCGCGTTCGAAAATTTGTTTCGCCTGTTCTCCTGGCAATACTCCATTCTGCGCGCCAGACTTTTCGAATAACATTGCATACTGCGCGGCTTTCTCCCTAGTCAGAGGTGGCACACGAATGGGCCCAGACCCGCTTGTCTGAGGTTGTAAAGCATTTGGTGGTGGCCCCGGGGGAGGTTGTATTTCAGATGAGCTTGTACTGCCACCAATTACCCCTTCGAATCTTGGGAGCGGACCGGGTCTTTGTGCGAGCTCAGGTGTTGGCTCCCGTCCTGCTTGGTAATGCCCAATAAGCCTCAGCACAATTCCAAAGCCGGCAGGCGTAAGCAGCCCTCGATTCTCAGTGTCCGCAATCTGCCATATCTACAGGAGGGAGAGTGTCAGCTTTGATCTGAAAGAAAGATTGCGCTCATGGAGAGAAGGTCACGACGATGCGACCAGCTTAATAGACGTACCTCTCCGAGCACTCTTGGTTCAAGCCTTGTCTTCTCGAAGAACTTAACAGCAACTTCCCCAGTTACTACGCCTAGTCCGTCTGTGTCTGCTTCCCTGAATAGTTGCCCAAACACACGCTTCTCCTCTGGTGTGAGATTCAAACTCGGGGCTGTGTGACTGTCAGTACTTCAACTCCATCTAGCTAATCTGCCATTTGCGCCCCCCATAACATCAAGTTTGAAGCCTCCCATGATTTAAGGTTGTAGAGATTGATAAGGCAATACGGCGTTTAATAAAGAGACCTCTTCTCACCTGTATTCGCCATGTTCCTTCTCCTCTCCCGAGCTTCCTGGAAGGCCGGATGGTGATTCACCTAGCTCTGTTGATCTAGCAGAAGGTAGTAGTGCTAGTTATATAAATCCAGGTGTACTTTTCGGTAGATTCAATAAAGTTTAGAAGCGATCCAAATGATGCTTCAGACGAGGTGAAGGTGTTAGTTGTACGTTGAATTGGGATGGCGCTTTTGGGGTTGCAGCTGAGCTAGGACCAGGTGCTCTGGGGTGGGTCCAAGATTGATTGACAACGGCCCAATCAACAACTATATCCGATCTTCGTGTTCTGTTGCAACCAATTTCAGAGTAGTACGAATATGAAAAATTGTATAGCTAGAAACATTGGATCGTACAATCCGATATATTCGCTAAATCATTAAAATGAATATAAAATTCATACACTTTCAGATTGATGTGAAAGATCTTTAATCAATGATCAGTGCAAAGTTATCTCAAGACAATACCAAGTGGACTGTTGGGATTTAATTACAAAAAGCATATTTATCATTCTGACTGTAAGGTAGGCCTTCAAAAGTTCTTACTAGAAGGAAAACTACTCCGATGCCCCCGCTGAACACGAGAAAGCTCCGATCACTCCGGCGCGCAAATATCATGCCACTGCATCAAATACCAAATCTGGCTCTTTCAGGCATATGCCTCCATTAAAGATAGGCATACTCCATAAAAGCAAGTCAGAGCCTGACATCTAATACTCGGCCTCGGCTCCATCATCACCCTCAAGGGAGTCGGTTGCAACCTCCTCGTAATCACGCTCCAAAGCTGCGAGATCTTCACGAGCCTCAGAGAACTCTCCTTCCTCCATACCCTCACCGACGTACCAATGGACGAAAGCGCGCTTGGAGTACATAAGATCGAATTTGTGAGATAGAGCAGACCAAGCCTCCGCAATAGCAGTTGTGTTGGAAAGCATGCAGCTGAGTATGATTAGTAATGCTTAGATGAGTAAGTAAACACCAAGGAAAGACTTACACAGCACGGTTAGCCTTGGCCAAGTCACCGTTAGGAACCATTTGAGGTGGTTGATAGCAAATACCGATCTTGAAACCAGTTGGGCACCAATCAACGAATTGAATAGTGCGCTTGGTCTTAAGAGTGGCCACAGCTGCGTGGACATCCTTGGGCACAACATCACCACGGTATAACAAGCAGGTGGCCATGTACTTTCCGTTGCGGGGATCGCACTTCACCATCTGGTTGTTTGGCTCGAAGCAGGACATTGAGATCTCTTGGACAGAGTTGGACTCGTGTGAAGCCTTAGCAGCAGAGACAACTGGAGAGTAAGCAACAAGAGGGAAGTGGATACGTGGGTATGGAACCAAGTTAGTTTGGAACTCGTTGAGATCAACATTGAGGGATCCGTCGAATCGGAGAGACGCAGTAATGGACGAAACGACTGTTCCATTTTGTTAGCACTTATCCCATATGTTAATATCGGAGTAGTTCTCGTACCCTGGGCAATGAGTCTGTTCAGGTTCTCGAAGTTGGGGCGTTCAAGGCCGAGGTTGCGTTTGCAAATATCGTAGATAGCCTCGTTATCAACCATGAAGGAACAATCGGAGTGCTCAAGAGTGGTGTGGGTGGTAAGGATGGAGTTGTATGGCTCGACAACAGAGGTAGCGGTTTGTGGTGCTGGGTAAACACAGAACTCCAACTTGACCTTCTTGCCGAAGTCAACGGACAGACGCTCCATCAGAAGAGCACCGAAACCAGATCCAGTTCCACCACCGAATGAATGGAAGACAAGGAAACCTTGAAGACCAGAGCAGTTGTCGGCAACCTGACGAATCTTGTCCAAAACCTTATCAATCAACTCCTTTCCGACCGTGTAGTGACCACGAGCATAGTTGTTGGATGCATCCTCCTTTCCAGAGATCATTTGCTCCGGGTGGAACAGAGCTCGGTAGGTACCGGTGCGGACTTCATCGATGACATTGGGCTCGAGATCGCAGTAGATGGTTCGGGGAACATATTTGCCCTGACCTGTAGGGATAGAAAGTGTTAATGGTAATTTTGTAGTATAGAAATGTTTATGCTAACCAGTCTCGGAGAAGAAAGTGCTGAATCCCTGATCAGGCTCAGCGGCCTTGCGCTCTTCGGTGAGGTATCCATCAGGCTATCCAGGGAAAGTATTAGCAAGATGCATCAAAGCTATCGAGGGTCTGCGGTGAGAATGTACATACCTGAATACCGTGCTCAAGGCAGTAGAGCTATAATTTAGCATAGATTAGCCGCCACCCCTTTTCCTATCACATGAAATTCTGTTGTCGAGCATTTCTATTGACACTCACCTCCCAGCAAGAGTTTGCGATTTGGCAACCGGCCTGGCCGACTATTACAAACAGATAAATTAGCACAAGGGAGACAATGGATGTTGTGGGACGCGGGACACGGGAGCGGTGTGGAGCGCGTCGAGGGATTCCTACCATTGACAGAGATGACTTCTCTCATATTGGCGGTGTTGATGAATGCAAGAGAGATAGGATGGAAGAAGATATCACAACAGGATATCTGTCAAAGAGGGAGGTCGTTGATGTGGTCTGTAGGAGATGATAGTGGGGAAGAGAGGAAGGCACGAAGCAACCAAGGGGTTTGGTGAGAAATATCTAGCGAGCTGGTGGAGTGTTGCTTGGCAGCCTGGATGTGTTGACCCTGCATAAATATAAACAAAAGGGGCTTTGCTCATTCGGCGACGCGTTTTGTGCACGCTAACGCTGATTTATAATACTACATCAGCACCCTCGTGCTGCTAACCAGACTTACAACCTACCCGCTACTTCTCACCATCCAAGAAGGATGTAATGCTGATGCTCACCCAAGATGCTATACCTCCTCTCCCTCCTGCTACTACTGCGAGCTCGCATAACAGCTGCAAACACCGAAAAGGCTATATTTCTGGGGCCACCAAGTTTGCAAATCCCCACCACCCAGCCAACGCTACAAGACTTGAATCTAGTCACCCTGTCTCCATTATACTCGTCAAGCAGAATCTATGTCCAAGCCCAATTCCCTTCAAATAACTCCCAGCACGGATACTCAACATGGCTACTATTGCACGGCTTGGAGGAAGGTCAAAGATACGAAGTTAGAGTGTGCTGGGCTGCTACAGTAAGTTCAAGCACTCTTCTTATGCTAGAAGGAAGAAACTAAGTTCTCAGCAACCAACGTCATTTCGATTAGATACATATCAATTAGAAACCGTTTTTCAATCTCCAGACCTGGTTACTTCCCTCACGCAGTTCACTGATGCAACGCAAATGGACCAGAAAATTATGGAGGGGAAGTCTGCTCCGATATACAACCCCATATCCTCTGTACTGTTTCTTCGAGTCCAAGCTGCTGCCGATTACTATACCATGAATCAGACCCTCATGCAAGAAGTCCCACCGGTGTATGTGGACATCATTCTGGACCCATTCATCATGAACATTGTTCCAAGGTCACTTATTCCAACCGCAGCTTACATCATAGTTCTTGCGATTGGGAGTTGGTTCCTGGCCAAAAGTGTGAATCGATGGATCCAACTATTTTCAAGGGACAAAACCGAAATACAGAAGAAACTGTCTTGAGACTCAGCTTGGTAAATCACGTAGTTATACCATGGCGATTGCAAGATGCTTCAAACAACGAAGCATCCCAAAGGCATATGTCTCTATTGAGTTCATACTATCGTTAAGACCAGGATTTCAATGGTCCCGGACTAGTCTGGTGTGATTTAATCACCGCCCCAATAAAAGAACCAGGAAGTATTACCAACCAGATTCTGCAATAAAGGTGATCTTTTATATGAGTATACAGAGAGGACCTCGACACCTTCCAATCAAGGCCAGATCATCCAAAGAAACCAAGGTGATTGAAATTTTGTGGTTGTTGTAACGGCGCCCAGGAAAACACCATTTGACATCACACTACTGAAAACAAATGGCTAAGTTATGGGAGCAAGATTCATCATTCTTAGAAACGTGCTGAACTGCATCATGAGGATGCCGGATATGTCCATCTAAAAAAAAATCCAGAAAGTACGTAAAAACCCCATAAAAGTATCAATTTTCCTCCATTCATTATCATGTATTCTTTACCATCTTCCGCCTTGCTGCTGCCCGCCATATTGCCCTCCCTGCTGTGGTGGATATTGAGGTGCACCATGCTGAGGAGCACCTCCGCCTGGAGCACCACCATAGAGACCTCCGGAATGCGAATGATCGTATGCTCCGTGATGTGGCTGAGCGAGGTTGCCAGAAGAAGGAGGAGCGCCATATTGAGGCTGTGGTGGACCTTGGTTATGTTGTCCGTACTGTTGAGGCCCACCGTATTGTTGACTGTGCTGTGGTGGTGGGCTACTATAAGAGTTTTGATGTTGTGGTTGTTGGCCATAGGGCGGAGAGTAAGGTGGTTGACCACCATATTGAGGTTGTCCTGGTGGTGGCTGATGCGCTGATGCACCATGAGACTGATCGTGAGATTGGTACGGCGGTTGTGAGTGAGGAGTTGGCTGCTGGCCGTATTGAGGTTGTGAGGGTGTAGAAGAGTGCTGGGCTGGCTGGCTGTATGAATTTTGCGCTGCTCCAGCAGGCTGATATGAGGTTGGTGGTGCCGCCCCAGTATAACCACCACCTTGCGGAGTGCCGGATTGCGAATAACCATAGTTATTCTGCTATATCATTGTTAGCATGATGTTATGAAATAAAACTCAAAGAGCTTACAGGTTGCTGTTGACCATGATGACCTCCACCAAACATGCCACCGACACTATCCATAAATCCACCACCGCCTCCAGACTGGCTGTGTCCCTGTTGTTGGTTTGATGGCTTCTTGCCTCCACCGCCGAGGAGCGATCCTGCAACACCACCTAAGATACCCCCGATTCCAGCTTGTCCACCACTTGGTTTACTTCCCGATTGTTTCCCTCCTCCCAAGAACGAAGTTGCTAAGCCCATCACTCCACTGTTGCTGCTGCTGCCATGGCTCTGCTTCTTTCCGCCCATCAATTGGTTCATGGCGAAGCTCTAAGTCATCACGTCAGCACAAAATCTCCCCTGCTAGACACGGAAACATACTCCAATGTTTCCTCCTAAACTGCGGTCCCCATCAGCCTGGGGTCCAGCGTCTTGCGCTTGGCCGGGTGTGCCATATGGGTGTTCAACACCTTGTGGTGTCGCCTGCGGTGTAGGACCTGTTGGTGCTGGGGCAGTAGGAGTATCCCACTGTGATTGACCGGTCGAGAGTTGCACAAAGTAGTATTTCTTGCTCATCCCATCCCATTGTGCGATCCATCCCTCCGGCAGGGGTGGTGGTGCGTATGAAGGGCCTTCTTGCCCGGGACTGTGAATATTGTCAGTTATGCTCAACACCAACCCAACCTCTCACAACTGATAAAGAGGACATACGTAGCGGGTCCGGTCATTCTCACGTCTGAAGAAGCTGTAGATCAAAGGTACTACTACTACGACTATCGTATTAAGAGAAAGTTGTGAAGATAAAGGAAAGACAGATTTGCCGCTGTCGAGGTGTTGGCCTTTGAGGCTATGCTATTGTGGGGGTGTACATTTGTAGGATCTCATGCTTTCTTAGCGGGGTGGATGAGTAGGCTTGGCGTTGCAAGGCGAAAGTCTATTTCAGCTCGCCAGGGTTTGGGTCCAGTCAGAAAGTCATTTGATCCCAAACTCGGACTCGAGCACAAGTGAGCCCTACGCTTCCTTTTCTCGTGGTAAAGTTGACATTCACGTCTATGCTATCCACCAGGGCTGACTGAAGTGACCTTCACGCTCGATAATTAATCCCAAATATCTTGGGCGTTATTGACCTTACGCATTCCCCGCCTTTAGTACGTCATGACAGTGTTGATATATAATCATGACGGAAGTTGAGTAGTTTATTAAAGATTGAAGAGAATTGTCGAATTTCTCGCTATAACGAAACGGCTACTCTCTAACCCGAACTACAAGCTGTATTGAATTGCGAGCTATATAAAAATAAAAGGTTTCTTCGAAGATGGGTCAAGATCATCCAGACTCCAATGTCTTTCCACATGCAACAGGAGCTGCTGCGAATATGGTCAAAGCTCACGAAGCAGAGCAATCTTTGAAACTTTACTCGGGCTGGGTTCTGCTCCCTATTTATTAGATTCAATACGTCTTGCGGCCTTATCCCTATCATTTGTCTGGGTCTGTCAAGTTGCGTCTTGAGTAACTCACTAATTTGCGCAGTTCTGTCCCTTTGTCCAGAGAGTCCTCCTCGTGCTTCTCGAGAAAGATATATCTTTCCAATATATTGAAGTAAACCCCTACCACAAACCCGAATCACTCCTTTCTCTCAACCCACGAGGTCTCGTCCCTACTCTCGAATATCACTCTAAACCGCTCTACGAATCTACTGTAATCTGTGAATTCCTTGAAGATGCTTATCCTGCGACCAAGAGGCTGTTGCCCGCTGACGCCTACGACAGAGCTAGAAGTAGAATTTGGGCTGGGTTTGTGGAAAGTAGGATAATTCCAGCCTATTATCGGTTCCTGCAGTATCAATCCAAGGGTGAAGACGATAGAGGGCTGGAGAGGATGAAGGAAGAGTTCGTTGCAAGACTGAGAGAGTTTGAGGCTGAAATGCATGCGACTGGACCCTATTTCTTTGGAGAAGGTGTTAGTCTTGTCGATTTGACCCTTGCGCCGTTCGCGGAGAGATTCTGGGCATTGGACCACTTCAAAGGAGGGTTTGGAAGTGTAGGTGCTAGGTGGGACAAGTGGCTAGATGCTGTGGGAAAACGAGAGAGCATGGTTACTACTCTGAGTGAGAGGGAGCATTACATTCCACTCTATCAGAGATACGCCAATGATACAGCACAGAGTGAGCTAGCTAAGGCCACAAGGGAGGGCAGAGGAGTACCCTAAAACATCAAGAAATCTGCTGTACATGTTAAACCGTTATGTTTTTCAAACGTATTAGCAATGAGAAAAATTAGTAAAATGTATGAAGTAAATAATGAGCTTTTGGGTTTGAAAAGTGCATTCTATCTCCCAATACGCTATGGAAGCGTGCATCGCTCTTAGGACATTTTCGGATGAAGATCCAGTATGGGTTTAGGCAAGTCCCAGACACAATATGACACAAGTCTGCTCAATACTCTCAAGGCTTCTTCTGCCTGCTTAGCCATACTTCTGAAGTGACGAACATTGATGCAATTTTTTTTGGGGAAGTACACAAGCTCAGAAGCGACCAATAACCCAAGATGTCTGAGTACCTAAATTGGTACTATGAACTATGATGGCTCAATTGCTCCCACACCTAGCGCAAACTGCCGAGGAGATTCAGTAATGATGTTTGATATGTGAGCTAATGTAACTAATCCGCTGAATATGAAAATCCGAATCGAGTGGATATCACATGTAACCAAAAAAAAGAAAGCAGAAAGATAGGTTAAAGTTGCATCAATGGCATTAGTCTTAATATGTGTACAAGTATCGCTAAATCAGACCTGGAGCACATGACCCGTTCCCTAGCCAATATCATGCATTATATCTGCTGCTCTGGGAAATATGTACACTTCAGCAGAAAAAGAGCTTGCTGGATACAGTCAAGGACTTTCCTGGGTCCAGAGAACGCTTAACACCAATAATGCTTCGCTATGATTATTATGAATGGAAGCAATCGCTCAGCTTGCTACAAACCCTGTCGCAGCTGATCTAAAATCCAAATGGGTTTTGAGGCGCTATAGAAATTTAGTATAACTCTATTAGATTCGCGATGAATAACTTACTAGCTTGTGATAGATTAGCTCTTCGTCCTGTGGGTTGGGGCATGAGTTTTTTCGCATCGGCAGACACTCCAAACCTAACAGGTGGAGGTGGGCCGGTCTTCTGAGGAATCAGTGGCATTGCGGTGTTTTGCTGTGGCATAGGAGGCATGGGTGGTGGATTAAAGCTTGAGAAGCTGTTGGGTTGGCTTTGCATACCGGTTGGCGTTGGCTGTAAAGCTGGAGGAAGGAAGGTATTCACACCAGTTTGTTGTGGGAACTGTTGCTGTGCAGGTGGACCGAAGGAGCTCTGAAAACCAGTTGGCTGTTGTTGAATTGGGGAGAATTGGGTGCTTCGAGGATCTGCAAAAGGGCTTCCTCCATTGTTCATAAATTGCTGTGGCTGCATACCAGTCTGCATTGGATACTGCATGCCAGTTGGTTGTTGCTGGACAGGCTGCGGCATTCCATTAAACTGCTGAAATCCGGTCGGCTGGGGTAACATTGCCATATTCTGGGGATTCTGAGTGTTGTTGAAATTGGTGAATTGTTGCTGCATTCTTATATCATTCAGACTTTGTCCGGGCGGAGCAATTTGTTGCTGGAAGCTCGAATTTGGCATTCCTGTATTCTGGGCTTGCAGTGGTGGCACAGCGAAAGCGCTGTTCTGATTCACCTGTGGAGCTGATAATGGTCGGGATGGAGGAGCCGGTATCATCAAGGCCGAATTTTGGGATTGAAACTGGGCTGGAGGAGTTGGTCTTTGGCGAGCGATGTTTTGTGGGAGCCCCGTTTGTTGGAATTGATTTGGCAGTACACTTTGCTGCTGCTGCGACAAGCCTGTTTGTTGTTGTCCGATACCCTGAAAGAACGTTGGAGTAACTTGTGGTGGTTGCTGTTGAACTTGTTGGGATTGTACTTGTGGATGTGGTGCTGCTTCTGCTGCTGAAGTTGGTGGAGCAGTAGGTTGAACTCTGACTGGTTGAAGAGGCTGTGAGAGTAGGGACAAATCTTGCAGAGAACCTGTAAGTGCTGGTTGAGAAGCAGGAGGGGCGCTCGCCGAGCTTGTTTGTGTTGGTTGACTTGATGCTGGTTGTGAATGTACTTGTTTCGAAGGCTTCACATCCCAGGCATCATCATCAAATCCATTTCCGGCTCGGTCTTTCTGGACTGGAGCTGGAGCTGGAGCAGGTATTGACGATGAAGGAGTAAGAGCCTCAGACCGTGCGGATTTCGGTTCTTGTGAAAAGGCCTTTGGGTCAACTACATCGTTTGTTTGAACCGCTGGCGCCGGACGACCTTTGCGAGTGTTGTTCCGCAACGTTCCCCCAGGCCCGGAGAAAAGTCCTCCAGATTCTCCCTCTGCATTCATGGAGTCCTCTCCGCCAGTGCCTGTGGTGCGCTTGCCACCAATTCGCCCGTATTTCTTGTCTAAGAATCTCATTATTTTAATGATATCGCCCTCACGTATTCCAAGTGTTCGTAAAACTGTAACGTCTACATCGGGAAGGACGCTTTCGTCCATCGAGTCTCTGTTAAATGTCTGGGCATAACGTTCGCACAAGCCAACAGCAACATCACATGAGAGGAAGAATCCAAACCAATCATAATCCGGCTTCTTTTCGATGCTAACGCCAGCACCACTGCTTGGGGAAGCTTCTTTCTGGTTGTCTCTTCGTGACTGGTGCTTCTTAATGTTCGAAAGTGGTTTGTCCTCATCAAGAGATACACCTGTGACGCGCTCAACATATTCAAGATCTTCAACAGACATCTTAACCACAGGCACTGCAATCTTGACCCCATTGAGTTTATGGAGATTTATTTTACCATCCTTTAGTCCCAAAAACTGTGCCTCAACGCTGAAGGATTTTGACCGATCCGTCCATTGTCGTACTTTTGAGGAATCAGGCTCTTTTCGAACATTAGTATTTAACTGTTGAATCTCAGAATCTTCTGACTTACTCGCTTTGGAAGATCTTGACTGGCCATCTCCGCGCCCGCCCTGTTGCCTGCTTCTCTGTTGACCATTATTATTATCGCCTTGACTCGCCAAACTGCTTCCCCTTTCAGGCAATCGCACGCCGGGACCTACTTCATGTGCTCTTGAGTCCTCAGCTCTCTGTGCAGCTTTTATTGCCTCTTTTGTTTTCCGAACTTCCTCTTCCCTATTCTGTTCAACTGTCGTTCTTCCAGCGTTGATTCCTGACGAAGAACTAGGCATTTCAGTAACTCCAGTGATCTCAACATAGCTACTTGGTACTACTCCTTCTTTCCCATTTCTTACCCTCCGTACCTGCCACCATTCATCACTCTTCGAATCATCAATAATTATGACTTCGTCTCCAACAGCGACAGTAACCTCATCATCGCCTTGTGCCATGAACTCGTAAAGCATTTGTCCCGTTTTCTTCCCGCCACCAGTCCTACCGACTTCAAGCAATTCACCGGCTCTCACTGCCCCAGCGAGTTCGCCAAGAGCACTTACAATTTCCTGGGCTGTATCCTTCGCTCCAGCGTGGAAATCGAGACTTTTGCTAGGTTTTACCAGTTCAATGAAAACATGTTTACCTTCGATCGAGTAGTGGGTCATTTTCTCAGCGGTCCATTTCTGCTCTGGGCCATCTCTAGATTTTTCGGGTGCGATCAAGATCACGCCAGCGCCGATATTGACACCTAAAGTTGTAGGCATTTTCTTCCTCTTCCCCATAACAGATACCATCTCATTTATGTTATACATATGGAAACCTCCTGGTGAGTGCATAGGCTCATTGTCATTCATCCTATGGGATACTCTGTTATGTGGAGGCGATGCTATAACTCCGTGAGGTGATGCTGGTGATGTTGGGGACGCTGACAACGCCGGTGAAGCTTGTCTATATGTTTCGGGCTCTGGCGCTCTTGGTGGCAATGATGGCATGGCAGCGCGAGCTGGTAGTGCCGGAGTCGGGCGGGATTCATCGTCGTCAAATTCTTCCGGTGTATGCTGTCGTACGGCTGCCTTCCGTTGATTCATAACTTCTGCGAGCGCTGCTGCTGGATTATGCGCAGAAGCTCTTGGTGGTTCATCATCCTCGGGCTCTTCTTCAGTCTGTGCTGGTCGTCTTGGAAGTGAAGGAGGTGGTGGTTCCGATGACCCATGCTCCTCTTCTGCTTCAATATAATTTGCCGGCGCAAAGCCATACTCTCCATCGAGACCTACTAATATCCAATCCGGGTCAGAAGCATCAAATACCTCTAGATTGGCATTTTCGGTAAAAGATAGCTCTTCGTCCGTCTGTCTTGTGTAGTCATAGAGAGCGCGTGCATGATGCGTAGGTTGCGCCTATTAAAACACGTCAGTAAATCAACACTAGTCTAGTTGTACCCGTGTTTTGTATTTTGATATTCGCAAATCTGCAAAGGCAGAGCTTTGCTCTTGATATAAATTCCATGTACAACCATATGTGATATGCATACCTCTTCAATGTAATTGTTGGGAATCAGGCCGACTGGCTCATCATCATCTGTCCCGGATGCCTTTTTCTTTGCCTTCCACCAGTCGTCTTCTCCACTCTTCTCTAGCACGTAAAGTATGTCACCCTCCGTGATCTGAAGCTCAGATTCACCTTGGGGCACATAATCGTAAATAGCCTTGTAGACACCGAGGAAACCCATTTTCATCCCACTGCGATAATTTGTTCCCTTTCACAATGGGTTCCAGGTGACACTCTGCGTCTGCCAACTATTTAGGAAGCCTCCATAAAAGTTCGGATGGTTTGCGTCCAAATTCCGCGGCCTTTTCGGAAGACAGATAATGTTGACAGCTGAGTAGTAGTTGCAATTCTAATCCCTTGCTGGCTTGCGCTTGAAACTAGGCCAAAATCTTCTTCGTGCTTGTGGGTAAAGGCCTTTATTAGGTGTTGTTTGCCAGTAGGCACTTTCGTGTGTCAAATGTAGTTTGATTACTATGAGCCTCTAACTACCTGACGGCTGCACATTGACGCCTGTTTCGGTTAGCGTAGAAGATATATTGGTTGGTGTGCAATTAGTAATAACTAAAGCCAAGCTTCTCCCCTTTAACAACGTCACTTTTGGGAGAGGTTCTACGATGACTAGAAAAAGGAACAACTTCAGGGGTATAATTAATAAGTGAAGACACAATGCGATACATCTCTGGAGGAAAAAGATGTTTTACAACTGGATAACGAGTTGTTAACACTAAGAAGTAGTTAATGGATCTTCACAGTTATTAAAGTGCTTCAGCAAAATGTACATGACTAACTGATGCAAGATGAGAAAGCATTGGCGTAATACGATAGGAAACTTAGGATGATGAACGTGTCGGTATCTTGTGCTCATTCGCCATCTACAGAATGAGATCTCTGTCGCTGTTCCTTCTACTATAATCATGCCAGCATCTATGTTAGTGGCTCCACCGAGGAAATTTCTTGTGTAAGGTTATCTGAGGGTAAATGATTACTCTGTCAACGATAGTATATTGAGAGAATCACAATCTTCATCTAATCTTTCCATCAATCTTCAAACAAATCCCACCATAAGTACCCTGGCAATGAATGTATATGTTGAAAATTCATACACAGTGCTAATGACAGCCCACGTTTTCATAGATATGGTTGATTTGCAAATGTTAGATGTACTTCAGCTCTCTGCGAATTTGAATCATTCTAGGGCAATTTTGACAATAAGATGAAAGAACCACCGAAGTCAGACTCAATAGCATCTGGGTTTATGATAACCCTCTTTATCAGATGAAGAACAGCTAATCGTCACACACCCCTTCCTTTGTAAATTGCAACAGCGAGGGCTTTGTAAGATAGAGCCCTTAACTCCAACATGCTAAGCAAAGCCATGGCGTGGACACTCTGTTCGTGAATATGCATCGCTCAACTATTCCTGTTTCAACTGCTTGGTGAGCTCATTGATTGACTGAATATTGGTAGGAAAAAGCTTTCATCTTAAATTGCTAGAGCTTAGTTTGCTTCATGGACTCCTATTCCTCAGTGCAGTAGGCTTTTTGACTGAGAACGGGAGTAGTAGTTTAGGGAGCCAGTTTTCCTCTGATGCTGAATGCTGGGGTTATGTGATTGACTCTGGAGACAGCCGGAATTTTCAGAGGAATTGTTTAGGCTTTGAGTCGCATATTAAATACTAAGTGTGCCGTACAATCCACAAAGCGATAAAATACGTGCTAGAAAACTTGCAATTTCATCGTGTACATGTGAACCATTTGGCGCTTTTGATTTAATTGCATGTCCAGGAACCAATGAGCACTACAGTGTTGTTTCCATCACCAATCAGTAATGGGTTCCAGGCAAGTGATGTACTTCGCAAGTTGCTAGCCATGAGCTGGAGACTTTAAATCTTTATAGATGTATCAAGATTATTGCGAATCACTCCAGAAGAAACTATTCTTGCTGCTATTTTATGCACCGTCAATTTTGTTCATTGCCAGTATAGAAGAAAAGATGCACCGAACGGTTTGGATCAGTCTGACTTAACTTTTAGGCGCGATTGCAGGCCAGTAGCTTCTCGCTTCTTCGGGTTTAAAATGCTATAGAATACACATTGCCTAATAATTCAATGCTCTCATCAAGACGATAGACTTACTGCCTCCTTATCTGAGCCAAATACGCACACGTTTTTAATACTTCCTCATAAAAAAGTGCAACAAGTTTGATCAATCTATCGTTAGGCAGAGCGCGCGACTATTTATCTACCAGCCTTAATATCTAGAGGTGTGTTGTCTTGAAAACAGAGTTACTATTAGCTCTTCCTGTGCGACAATGATATACTTGGATAACAAGTCACAAATTGCGTAAATGAGCCATAGTAAAGCTGGCTGAAGACGACAACAAATCACTCTGGTATATATATCCAGAGCCAATTGAACGCACCTCGTTGACAAAATATGAAATAGTTGGACAGCTTCATAGGGCTATGAAAAGTTTACTCTTACTCCCTTGAAGAAGCCAATTGCAGTTTGCGGCTTATTATTTGCTCAACGGCGAAACAGAAGGCTAGACTTCTTTGGGTTGGCTTAGCACATGCTTCTCATCTGACCTGAACTTGCAAAATCAATGTGATGTGATCTAGGATCGGTCTTTCGATTGTGACCAAACAACTGACTTCAGTGAGAGCGAAGGATGCAATAAACTGTTATATACTTGCATTAAAGGGTTGGTGTTGGAAAATACTCGGTTGTGATTGGGGGCTTACACAGTAATCCCTCAGGATCTGAAATCATCCAAGACAAATGTTGGATCAGCTTCAGCCTTCTATAAGAAACATAATATTGAAAGCAAATGTGGTGTTACTCAATGCTGGATCTGATAGGCAGATAGTAGCAGTAAAATTAAAGCAACATATATGCATATGCGGGCGGCCTTTTCGGCCCACGTCGACTTATTGAGTGAAGCCGTCTCCTGCGTCCTTTCGATCAGGCTAAACTCTCTAATTTCGTCTTTCACTCCGACTTAATTCAGTGTGGTTAATGGGTTCGTGTCTCATGGCCAGCGCTAAGTGTGGCTTCCACGGCCGCCGTGGACTGAGAAACGACATTCCCAATCCATCTCGGCGAGATAGGGATACCCTCGCTTAATTTTGGCTGCAGTAGGTTTGACAAGGTAAATACAACTAAGCCTTGGGGCTCAGCGCTTCAAGTCAACCTTCAATAGTGGCCAAGACTATTTTGAGATCTGTTCCTGTACGGGAAAACCAACATACCAGCAAATCAACTGAGTCGTGTTGGAAAATGATCTCTGTGGTGTAGCCTATCATGAGCAGATGGATTCATTTCCTCAAGCCAACCCCACCTACGCCGTATTCGTTGTTGCAATACAACATATGTTGGAATGGAGGATCATTACCCCCCTAGTTTACTACAAGATGACTTTTAACACTTCTGCTCTTGAGATTTCTACTTAAGCTCCTGTCGCCAAGATATTGAGCTTTGATTCCTTCTTGTGCATCTCACTTGTTTGTGCTGCTTTGCGATCTACATACCAAGACATATCACTGCCTAGGATTTCAACTATGGGTGGTGTCAGATTGGTCTCGAACCCCATCCTGAAGAGGAACTCTCCACATTCCTCCTCGAATGAGGCTTTTCGTGATAAATCACAAACCTTTGAGCAACAACCTTTCAACAGTGGCCAGGTGGAATTTTCACCAAGCCAGCTCCCACAGTTCGTAAGACATGAAGAATCCACGACCATTGAACTCTTCTACGATCTCTTCTTTGTTGCCAATCTTACAACTTTCACTTCAGTCCATGAAGTGAACTCAAGGAAAGCACTTACCTCCTACATTGGGTTCTTCTGTGTTCTCTGGTTCACGTGGTGCCAAACAAGTCTTTATGATGTTAGGTTTATGGCCGATAGCTGGCTAGAGCGTACGGCTAAAGCTTGCCATCTAGGGGTGATGGTAGGACTCTCCATTGTTGGACCAAACTATGACACCGAGAGTGCAAAAGGAAAGGACAACTCGAAATCTCTCAAGGTTTTAGGTGTGTAATTGTCTTATTCAACCTTTGCTCGATGCTGATAATTTCTCTAGCATTGATTCTAATGGCGTCAAGGCTTGTACTCGCAATTCAGTATTCAATGACTGCATTCCACCTTCGGACATATAGGAAAACCAAATTACCTGTTATGTTACACGTCGTTACGAACGTAATCGCAGCAATCATTTACTTGATCATTGCATTGTAAGAGAAACCTCCCAATCCATCTAAGTTACCTGCCTTACACCTACTGTACAGTGCTTTGAGTCGGCATGAGCGTGCTTATAGAGCTTTTTATGTCGTTGCAGTCGCGGAGATGGTCTGCATTATCGCCGTATCATCTATTTGGAAGATCTGCTCTTTCAAAGGCACCCACTTGGTGGAGCGAATGTCGCTCCTGACCCTGTATATTCGTGAGTTAAGATGTGATATTAGCCAGAAACCAGCTAACATTGCATGTCAGTTGGAGAGGGTGTGATTGATATATTGAAAAGCACTGGAAAGGTAGTTGTGCTTCACATCCTAACTTCACATGAACTGACAATCTTCAGCTCGCAAAGGTCAATAACAAAGACTGGTCTGTATCTACGATCGGAACTATTATTGCTGCAATTTCTGCTGTGGTAGGTAACCTGAATTTGTACTTCGTTCCACATATTCTGATAATTCTAAAATAGTATTTGCTCTACATGCTCTATTTTGACTGCCTGAACCACAGACATTTTGGCTCAATTCGACAACAGATTTGGTCGTTTGCCCACTTTCCATTTCACGCGGCCCTTGTACTCGCTGTAACGGGAATGGCACAGTTTGTGGTGTGGCATAAAGTTGTTGAAGCAGTATTGTAAGTTTATGATATGTCCTATCATTTTTCATTCTAACAATGATTAGCCCATTAATTGATAAATTCCAAAATATATACTCGGATATGCCTGAGATGAATTCAACACTATGGACTGATACAAGATTTTCGGACTTGGGGGAACAAGTAGGCGAACTAGTTAACAAAACTCTCGAGAACTACCCGATCGTTTATACAGCCACAAAAGACGAGATCATGAAAGCCTTAGGTAAGTCAGATTCGGGAAAGGTTCTGCCAATGTTCTGCAAAGCTACATAATTTCGAAACATGTGTGAAGGGCTATGTCAAGACACGTCTTGAGAATATATAGCTGTGGCATTATCTATCTCATTTCTTGAAAATTACTACACCAGAGGAGCTAACTCGCAACTCTCATCGATAGACGCAGTTTATTATGGTTTTGAAGTTGGCAATGAGATTTCTTATAATACCTATTTGGAAGGCCTTGATGATACCGTTTTGTCTTTATCAAATTCTATTTATCAGACTTATGGTTTTGAGGCCGGGGGGACCAAAAACAAATCACTTGATCCAGAAGGAGAGTTTATAGACTCGGTGTATACTCTTAGCACAGTTGTATGTTTGACCATACTTTTCACTATTCGAAGAGGGAATATCACTGACGATGAGATTAGTTCGTTTATTTTTTCATCGCTGCAGGCCTCACGATCGTCATTCTGGGTGCGTTGAGTCTAATCATGGATACACACAAAAGCTGGCGCAAGGGGACCATTCTCCGATTCATCTCGCATTTTATCATCGGAACTACCGTTGCGCTGCTTTCTTTGTGTATGCAATCTAACCGGGCAAGCCAATTGCTGATTTCGCCATGGCTCATTCCAATTTTTACTTTTTCTATTGCCATAGGTAAGTTTATTATCAATCTCAGAAGGAGTGTGTACTAATATGCATCCAACAGTGCTGGCATTCCATCATATCAAGTGGGGTAAAGGGGACAAAGAGCATGATATTAATGAGTATGCTGCTCCTGCACACGTTCAGAATTAAGTGTTTTTCTCAATGCCTTCTGCTAAGAAGCTATTCATTTTCTATGATTCAGCGAAGGCTGAGTTACTGAGCCACTAGAGCAAGGGAGAAGAAATCTACTTTGGCAATTATCTCGTAGATTCTAGAGCATACCATCAATGTATTCGTTGACTTCTTTGAATCCATAAATTGTATCATCAGCATTCTAAATATAAAATTCGGTAGTTGCTAAATGTCAGATAAATCGTGCAAGCAGCGCACCTGCCTTTGATATAGTCAAGCTAAGGCTCTATTCTTCGATACATTCTAAAACTACCAAATACGAAATGAAGGAGTATGATCGGGCTCCATATGCAGTGCTATATTCAGCGAGTATTTGTCATGGGAGAGAAATTGAACCGTGAGAGCAGCTTGCTTGACAACGGACGCAAATTAAGTTACTTATGGCTCTTGGCACTTGATGTTAAGTCTTCCTGTGAGGAAAAGTTTACGATTACCTGCGTATTTATGTTCTGTTCTTTGTTTAGGAAACCTTTCTACTTTATAATTCGTTCTTTTCAGAGGGACACGAATATGGTACCAGGAGGTACACTACTGATATAGATAAGCACTAGGGCATTGTCTCTGAAATGATTGCTATGAGCTTCGCTTAACATGACCTGTGCTCTATGCTTTTTATATATTACACTAAAATACATGAACTTTATTTAGCTAGACAGTTTCGCCTGTCCCCTTCAAGGTCTTCGTCTTGGGCGTCCGCCTTTTACTGAAAAATATGTACAAGCTCAAGATAAACGCGATCCCATTTCCAGCGATTGGAAGTGCTAGGGCTACCTTGACACCTTCCATATAGGCCTGTATTATCCCTGGGACCTGACCAGCCGCGAAGGCGGTATGAATTTGCGTGGCTCCGGTCACAATCACCTTTTCCACATCAACACTAGGTGCAGTAGCAGGCAATGTTTGGATCAATGTGTTAACAAATGCAGCTTGGCCCGCAGAAATGAAAGCTGTGGCTCCGAGATTCTGAAAGACTAGACGACAGGTGTTAGTAAATTAGATTGCACGAAAGAATGTGTGCACTTACGCAAAATCATAGCAGTTACAGGTGACATGTCCTCTGGCGTTGCATTGCTCTGGGCAACGATAATAGGAATCTGGAATGCCAATCCCCAACCTATACCACCGAAGATCTGGAAGCCAATCCACTTGCCCAAGCCAGTGTTCACATTGAGCGTGTATAGCAAACCCGATCCAATTGTCCCGACTGCAGCACCCACCACCTGCAAAGGTATAACTATATTGGTTTTTGAGATGATAATTCCGGAAGCTATCATCATGACGGTGACCGCTAAGATGAGGGGGATGTTGTATACGCCTGACATAGTAGCGGTGGATCCTCCCACACTTTGAAAATAGATGGGTAGGTAGTAGATGATAAGGTAGTAAGGGCCACAAAAGAAAAAGACATAGATACAACTGGTCCCGACTGTACTTTGCTTGAATAAGCGTGGTACTACCATAGCCCGCTCCTTTTGCAAGTACTCCCTACATGAATCTCCAAGTTAGCAATTGGCTTGTAATTTCTTATGTTGAGATATCGACTTTGAGTAATGCAGTATAGTCAAGTAGTACGTACCAAATTACGAATGTGATCGTAATGAGTACGAATCCTACAAGCAGCCCGATTACCGTGCTACTGTTCCAAGCTTCCGTATGTCCACCATATTGCAATGCCAGACTATAACAAACCAAGACACCCATGATCAAAAATGCGCCAGGGAAGTCCATCTGCAGAAATATCTCTTTCCAAGTTGCCTTAACCGGTTTAGACGCACTAGGAGTCTTGAAAAAGAATAGAATAATTAGTGCCGAGAGGCCTCCAATGGGAAGATTAATATAAAAACACCACCTCCAAGAAACATGGTCAGAGAAGACTCCACCCACAAGAGGGCCGACTACCGAAGCACATCCGTATGAAACTCCAATTGTTCCGGTGAACATAGCTCGGTTTTTGGGCTCAGCGACGAATGCGATAATGGTATACGCTCCTGTCCCTATCCCAGCAGCACCTAGACCAGCAATAGCACGACCAAGTATCAGAGTAACCGAGTTGGGTGCTACAGCACAGATCAAGCTGCCGACCTCAAAAACAAATACGGAAGCAAGGAAAGTACTCTTCAGTGAGAAGTATCGATAGGCTTTCCCCCATGAGGATTGGAAGCCACCATTGGTCATGAAGAAGGCTGAGCCGTACCATGAGACTTTGTCTAAGCCATCAAACTCATCTGTGATTTTGGGAATTGCCGTGGCGACGATCGTCTAAAGTCTCATCAATAATTTGCCCAGACAGAAGAGATGGGATTGATTACCATGTCTAGTGAGGCGAGAAATATACTGAGTATAAGAGCTATTATAATGAAAGCCAGGTTTGCGCCTTTAGGGTACTCATTCACATCCTGCGTTGAAGTGATCGGAACATCGTTTTCATCCTCTTTGCCAGATAAGCTATAACTCCGCTCTTCCATCTCAGTATCTACGCTTGTAGTGGCATTCGAGTCCTTAATTAACATAATAGTGAAGCTGTTTGTTTCCGATAGCTTTGCGAGTGAGCAAAAATAGTTCTATGCAAGAAAATTCCAAATCTGGCTTCGACAGCCGTAGCAAAGACTTTAAAAGATGGGCGATGTTGTATCTTGAAATTGTATTCTTCAATAATCCTATATGCTATTTAGTATTTTCCACACCACCAACTGCGCAAGCAAATATCCTATTGTACCAATGCCTGGTCTGATTATTATCTTGGCATATTATACGCCATTTAGCAATAAGATAAACATTGGTATATATAAGGAAATTCTAATACGCAGGTCAGTCGTTCTGCTTCGACGTACCTAATCACCAGACGAAGAATTGGTAAAATAAATGAAAAATGTAGTGTAATGAGTGAATAGAAAGAAACAGAGTCAATTAAATGTTTTAGATGGACTTTTTTTTTGGTATTGAGGGAGCAATATCAAGGTCTACATGACTCATAATTGATCATGTTGAGTGAGAGTCTTGGCATGCTTAATGGTTCATTTTCTTGAGGTTATGTTGCCTCTAACTTTAAGTTCGTTACTGATAAGGTAGCTGAGTCTACTCCGCTATACCAATCAAACCTCGGTACTGCAGATAAATTCTAAGTATTAGCACTGCCATTTGTTTATTCATCGCCAAACAATCCATATATCAATCCTGGATACCGCAGTTTGTGGTACTGTCGAATTTCAACTATTACTTCCTTTAATTCATAAACAATTAGCCTAGACTTTATTTACTTTTTACTGTAGAAGTGTGGTCGTGTGCTACTTCACAACAACCATCATCATGATGGCTAGTATCATGATTACTTACTTGAGCCCTATGCCCTCTGATGATAAGATCAAGTGCTGCAAATTTTAGTTCTCATGCAAGCTTTAGAGATTCATAGTGTTGGTAAATATTCTGATTTTCATACAGCTTTATCGATCCTTGTGTATCGTAACAACCACCTCTAATCCATCCTGGAGCTCCTCGTCATATTATCCTGCCTCTAAAGGAAAACCGCTAAGCCCAACGCACTGGCAACACTCACCCCTACGATTGTCCATCCGGTCCGAATGACAGTCTGGTTTGCGAAACCCTTTGCAAAATCCCACTGCAAGTGTCTGAGTCCATTGAAAGAGTGAAATGTGAAAGGTAGTGCCACTGTGAACTTTGCCAAAACTTTTGCGATTACAGGCCATGACCCAAATGCTGCAGCCATGCTGGCGCTATCGATATGCCATCCAAACAGAGGTGCAACGAGGTAAAGGGAGCCAAAGACATAGAAGCCGCCTGATAGCACAGAGCCTGTAATTCGGTGGGTAATTGACAGAATCCAAGGAATTTGTGGTTGATAGATGGTAAGATGGGGACTGCTGGGTCGAAGCTTTCGTTGTGCGACAAGTATTTGGTATGAGTCTGCGGGTGTCATTTTCTGGGTTGCTACTGGTCTTTGTATTGTTAGTTACTGCGCCGGGTCTTTCAAGAGAGATGCTATACCGTGTCTGCATTGAAGCCCCGAGCATCGCCGGCGCCGCGAATTTCGTCAATCCCATCTGGGTAATGGAGGGCTGGCCAGCTGCTACTGTGAAGAAGTTAGTTGTGATGCAATTGATTTCGATGATGCCATGGGGAAAACGTGAACGTACGGCGCCGCACCACCTGCTGGGTTGCTCTAGTTGCGAACATGATAGCTGCTTTGATTGAACTTAAGTCACTGCCTCCGACGCTTGTCTGTTAATCAATGGCAGGAGCTCAGTATTGTTACCGTCGTCGCTATATCTTGTGCCAACGGAATCAATCGGGGCCCTCGGCAATGCTGAGCGGCCAATCAGCAGCTCACAGTTATAAGCTGCTCCAAGTCCAAATGTGGTAAGCGTTGATCACGTGATTATGTGCTTAACCAATTTTTCCGGGCTCGAGGTTTTTCTTCGCTCTCCATGAGCATCAACACATCACGCTGCTAGATCTCCAAAGTGGCAGCGCCGGTGATATGGACAGCCAGCGACGTTATGTCGTTGGTACGGCCATTCATATGTTCTTAGAACCAAGGATCTGTCGTTAATCTCGACCTCGTGGCATCCATCTCGAGGTTGTTTCATTTTATGATCTATATACTATTTGACGAATTTTAGTTGAGACTGGCTATAAAGTCGTCTGAGGACACGGCAGCTGAGCAGGTTATCAAATTCCACGTCGTTCATTATAGAATCTACATGTGTCTTGTGTGAATTGAAGCTGTGCTGGCTGGACGTGATAATTGCTCTCAGTTTGCTTCAACGGGTCATGAATACTCCGATTAACATATCAAAGACCAAATCTAGAACATAATTAGCAGCAAATATCAGTACATGACATGACCAAATGTATTTGGTTATGTTCCCCAGAGAGACCTCACCGCTGCCCAAACACTCTAGAAGTCTTCAAGCATGGATTGGGAATATTTAACCACACTAGTTCTTTGAACTACTTGACTTTAAAGTTGAAGTTGAAGGTGAAGAACCATCAACTGCAAATAGTTTTGTCCCATCTCGTCTATTCATCTATGGTTCTATGATAAAAAGATTTAAATACTCAGACTGGCAATACCAAAGCCTGATTTTTCAAAGCAAAACACAAAATGACAGACATCCCATGGCGTCTTATTCTATCATGATTAGATACTTCCAATTTTCAGAGTGTCTTCCCAAGGCAGATGATGCTAAAATAAGCTCGGCAACGGCACCGTTGGTAATCAGTTTTTGTGATAATCGCATTGTTAATTATTGCTAGATTCAACTCTCGTCTCCGGCCAGTAATCTGTTTAAAGACTTAATGACCATAAACTGGGTTGAACATCATATCTCTCAAGGGTTTGTAGAAGCTCAAGAGTGAAGCAAGCTAGTGTGAAGACTAATCAGCATTTATTACCTGGATGAAAAAAGATTGAGAGCAAAAAAAATGCTCAACCACATTTTTCCGATCCCACCAGTGCATGAAGACCAACAAATGAATTTGCCCTTGGTGAGTCTCCTCATGTGCAAGTCTTTTGCAACCGCTGAAGTATTCATGCGTATTCATCAAATCCTTGGTCAATCTCAGCATCCCAAGCACCCGCTATTTCCTCGTCTAGTTCCCGGATCAGTTCCCTCATCTCATCATCTGGTCCCAAACCATCGCCGCTATTCTCTCCTTGGTGATGAATGACCCTATTTTGTCGTGCTAGCCTCTTCTTTGCTTGTGGTTTAAGTACATCTTCGAGCTTGTTTTTGACCTTAAGTAAAGGACCACCAGGTTCTTCATAGTCGGCTTCACCAATTCCCAGCTTTCCTCCTCTGGTTGAGCTTTTGGATCCTTGTTCGTCTTTCATGTTTGATTGCGGCGTCTTCTTAGCGGATGATGCCGAAGTAGCAGTGCGAGTATTGGAAGTTCCTGCTCCAGCCGGACTATTGAACTTCTCGCGAAGTCGAGCGATACGCTTACCAGCAGCATTCTTGGTAGGAAGACCAAGGTCACCTTGCAATTTGGCTTTATCCACTTTTGCGAAATCGACCTGACCAAAAATAGCAAGCAGAACACTATTCTCAGCAGCAGTGAACGTGGTGGCACTAGGAATACCTGCTTCAGCCCAAGCGTTAAGCTTCTCTCGAAGTCGGTTGATACGCTTGCTGGTAGCATTCTTGGTTGGGCTGCCAAGTTCGGTTCGCAACTTCTCTCTGTCAATTCTGGTGAGATCGATCTGTTCAAAGACAGCGATCAGGACCGCTTGTTCGGCTGCAGTAAGTGTGACGGTCATGTTGTTGAGTTGGCGATAATATCTTCGAGTGACGGTGTGTTCGTTGCGTGAAACTGCGCCTATGTTTGAAGACCAATTGGGATGTAATTGCAGCAAGGGGGAATTTATATAGCTGGATCTGAAAGGGTTTTTCAGATGTCTTTAGAAAATCAATTTGAGGTAGATTTTACAAGCTTAAATGTATTGGTTTGCTAAGACGAAGCGAGGAGCCTTGTATTGCGATCTATGCGCCAGCTAAATCGAGCAAGAGCCAGCGACCTCTCTATCATTCACTCAGCGAGATATCACTCGTGGTGAATTCAAGAATGCCCGGTCTGTCAACTAGAGAACGCCATCCATGAACGACGAATATGTTAAAACTCCACACTGGTCTGCGTTCAAGTCATCATGTTGAGTCTTTTATTTATCTGCACCCTTTTCACATCGCATTTGAGTTTACTCTAATATTCAGAATAACCTTAATTTGAAGAGCTTCAATGCTGCTGTTCCCTTATGTTAGATTGATAGAACCTCAAAGAACTTATCAACGAAGCGATTCTACTGGAGAATCGCAAACTCATCATTCATTTACTACCTCCTAGGTATGAAAATCGCTGTCTTCGCTAGAGAAAGTGTAAACAAGCCCCGTGATACCCCTGAAGTCCTCGCTTAAATAGAGCTTGGTATTCCATGATGAGATTTCCATGGGGACTTTAGACTATATGTGAATGACCATGAGTAGAACAGCTTTTTAGGATTATCACGCATTATGTATATATCCCCGTGCTGGGCTGCGAGGTGTCGGATTTGGAGGCACGGTCTTTCTTTGTATGAAAGGATTAGGGGATTGGATCGTGACCCTGCGAACGAGGGTAGCCAAGACATGGCCTGGAAAAACTCATCGCCGTTGACAACAACTGCGGGGTTGCATAAAGCTACCCCTCCTCCATCTTCACTTTGTTCACTCTACCAGTGATGATCAAAAGTACGTCTAGTCACGATGGAGTGAGAAGCCATATGCAGGATATGCAGGAAGAAGTTCGCCGATAGTTTGCAAATTCCATGCGAGCACATATTAAGGTCCTAGTTACTACTTGGGAAGCGGAATATCACCTTCCGAAACACCCAACATTTACTAGCCACTTACTACTCCTGGTTCTTTATTGTCACTGTGTAAGTAGACTGCTATACCAAAAAGGAATCATTGCTAGGTAACTACTTGCAGCTGTTCGCACATCACTAAGAATATGATCTCCACATAAGTAGTTTATCCGACTGCAAGGGAAGCTTTCCATGCAGTCACCATAAAATCAATGTTGAGCTATAAATCTCTTGACCATATCTCTTTATAAGCTTGCAAACCTAGAAGCTTTAGCTTGCCTCAAAAGTTTTCACAATGCTTTCTATTTTACCCTCGCAGCTCTTAACTCTTCTCTTGGTTCCAAAACTTATACTCGCTACTGGAAACAACTCTACTTCTGTTACAACCTCTGCAAGTTTCGGCTCTCCTTCTGGTTATGCTACTAAGATTTACAATGTTTCTGCCGCAACTACCACTATCACCTACAACTATTCCAACGAGGAGTTAGCTTTGCTGTGGGATCAAATTGGTCCTATCAAGGTTGGACCTATAACTACAACGGTCCAGCCTACAACTGAGCCCACTGCATACCCAAGACCTGGTGTATTTCATCCACAGGTACAACAAACTATCAATTTAAAAAATGATTCTGAGTAACACAACTAGGTGCCCACTTATGATACCTCCCTCAATGGTATCAAACTTCCAGATAATTTCATATGGGGGTTGGCACATAGTGCTTACCAAGTCGAAGGAGCTGCAAAAGATGAGGGCAAAGGACCATCAATCTGGGATCTAATAGCCCACAGACAGGTCAACGCTGTAGCAGATAATTCGACAGGAGATGTGGTTGCTAGTTTCTACTATCTTTACAAGCAAGACTTTGCTCGGTTGAAAAACCTAGGAGTTCCGTACTTTTCACCATCATTTTCATGGTATGCATGACAGATCCCTCGAGCTGTGAGTACAACGAACTGATTTCGGTAGGCCGCGATTCTTTCCTTTTGGAAACGGACCATTAAATGCGCAAGGTGTTGCCCATTATGATGACTTGATAGCCAGCATGGTAGCTGCTGGAATCAAACCTGCTATAACGCTTTTCCATTGGGGTAAGGAAAACTTGAGACTTCTTCTGGTGAAGAGCTTGAAAATCGGATTTTCTAAAGATCTATTAAATGCCTGATGATTTCATAGCTTGATTTTCCTATGCTACTGCACTGAGCTGCATTCCGGCAAAGTAAGAATATTGCTGACTAGCCTAGACACGCCTTTGGCGCTTTTCAACTCATATGGAGCTTGGACAGACCCTCGTATTGTAGACGACTATTTTAATTACGCAAAATTTGTTATCAGTCGATATGATGAGTTTGTCCCGATATGGTTCACTTTCAATGAGCGTACGTAGATAGTATATACTCACCATTAAGCTCCTAACTCAATGTAGCCCAATATTGTAACTGGCAATACAAGTACTACCCGGCTGGCAACAATAAAGGATATTATCCTGCCTACCATGGTATTACTGGTGGACTGCAAGCCAGAATTGCTTGTAGTTACTACACGATTCTTGCACACGCGAAAGTTGCAAAGTGGTATCACGAAGAGTTTAAAGGCAAAGGAAGAATAACATTCAAAAATTCTGGAAATTACTACGAGGCTGCGAATTCATCATCGGAAGCTGATGTCGAATCCGTAAAACGGAACTATGCGTTCGTACTAGGGTGGTTTGGTGGTCCAGTATTTTCCCCTTTGGTCTCGAGTCCTTTTACCGTGCTGATACAACTATAGTGGACAGATGGAGATTACGACAAGGTTGTACGTGATACTTTGGGGCCTCTTCTCACGAACTATACCTTCACCCAAGAGCAGAAGGATATGATCAAAGGGTCCTGCGACTTCTTTGCAATCGATGGCTACACGGGCTATCTCTCAAAGACCATATCTAACTTCACGGGCTGCATCTCGAATAGCTCACACAGCAACTTTCCAGAATGCGCCGGTAGCTCAAGCAGTGATCCGAATGGGTTCCCAGTAGGCCCTGCTGGTGATAATGATGTGAACTGGTTGTATAGCACACCGGTGGGTATTAGACGCTTCCTGAATGTCATCACAAAAGAGTTGTATCCTAGTATTGTTGATATAGTGGTGACTGAATTTGGGTTTGCCGAACCATACGAGGGGCAAGGCACGAGTCTCAGTAACATACTGTGGGATCTAAGAAGAGCAGATTATTATCAAGGCTTCTTAGATAATATATTGGCCGCGATACACCATGATGGTAAGTATTTCTCGGATTTGTTTGCAGGCAAGAATCGCTGCTAAATAACACTAGGAGTAAATGTAACGGGAGCATTTGGTTGGTCGATATATGACAACTTTGAGTGGTTCGAAGGCAGCTATGTCAAGTTTGGATTACAGTATTTGAACCAAACCAGCCTGGAACGCTTCCCGAAAGCAAGCTTCTTTCAGTTCCTAGATTGGTTTAAGTTGAGGGGGGGTGTTTCATTGGGAAATGGCACGGCTGGTGGTCATGCTAATACGATTCCCGGTGCAAGTTGAGATGATTATTTACTGAACACAGAGAAATCAAAGAGCTTATTGTAGCTTAGTAGAAGAACACCGAGATACCTACGATGCTAAGATTAGCTCGTTATATTCGTAATTATTTCTCGAACGATCTTCGCAATATGACTCTGTGATTTGAAAATTCATCATATAGTCCTACACAGTGGCCCCTATTAAGTTACAATTATAAACCGCTTAGTACATACGCGGGCCCCAAGATGCTTCTCAAACAAAGTTTAGCGAATTCTTTTGCTTTATAATCCTTCCATATCATTCCTACCCCAGAGCTTGACTGTGCGATCGAAACCGCCGCTAACAATCCATTTCCCACCTCTGCTGGTATCGACGCTGTGCACATTCCCCGTATGGCCACTGAGACTCTGCACTAGACTCCAATCGTCTGCAGAGAAAATGTTGATGTTTTTATCGAAGCCACTGCTAACGAAGAAGGTGCCACTTTTCTTTGGTACACGCTCACCCTTTTCGTCTACGTGGATTGTAGGCTTCTCAGTTGGATCTTCTTTGTACCAGCGTAAATCTGACACCACGCTTTTATGAGCACCAACGCGGCCGGTCTCTTGCACCTTGCGGATATCCCAGCACTTAACCCAACCATCACCTGATCCCGAAAGTAACCTGTGACCATCGGCTCCCCAATCAAGGGCATAAATGGGCTTGATATGGCCTTCGAGTATCATGACTGTGCGTCCGGTCCGAAGATCCCAGATACGTCCAATACTGTCCATGCCTGCGCTTGCAAGAAGCGAACCATCCGAGTTGAAGTTGACAGCAAAGACCCCGCGAGAATGCCCTTCCTGTAATTGCAATTCCGTCGTGGTTTCAACATCCCATAATCTCCAAGTGGTATCTTCTGAAGCTGAAGCCAGGTATTTCCCAGAAGGATGAAATTCTACTCGACAAACTCTTTGATTGTGTCCAGCTAAAGTTGCAACAGGCGTGTCTTGTGTCAGTGACCAAAGGTGGACATTACCTTCACCACCACCGGATGCAAGATTCACGGCATTTTCCGAAGTGCTCGAACCAGGTAATGTTGATCCTGGAAACCATGATATTCCACCAACGCGGTTTGTGTGTCCACGATATGTCTTCTTCTTGTCCAAATTAGGAACATCTAATAGATTTATACCACCACCCCAGTTTCCGGCAGCAATAAGTTCCCCATTCGGCGAAAATCGTGTTATGCTAACCGGTCTGTCCCCAGCCATTTGACTGCCCTGTAATTCGAAGCCTTGCAATCGTTCTCTAATCGCCTTCCGAAATTTGACATGTGTTCCAAGTTTAATCGTTGACTCAATCTTTTGGCTCGCTAGTCTTCTCTTCGCCCTAGGTAACGAATATTTGGCGATGTCTTTCCGCGCTTGAAGTAAACCATCCACACCTTTAGTGTAGAATTCCTCTTCTTGTTCTTGCTCATTGCCCGCGTCTTCCATTTTTGTGTCCTGGTCCTCATCGACTATTCCATCTATCTCAGCCTGTATCGTAAGAAGCTCCCTCAGCCGGTCTCTTCTATCTCCTAGTCCCTCTCCAAATAATGTTATCGGCTCCCCCATCTCTCTCAATTTTGCCCGTACTCGCCCATCATCTGTCGGTACCGCCATCGCCGCTGACCTCCTCTTTCTGTCAAATTGCGACATGATAGCGGATGCGCGTTCTGGCGCAACGCCTGCAGTCGCTGAAGGCATATCATATTCGCGATCGAGAGCTATAGACTGGTTAACTCTTGCGAAAGCTGTAGGGTAGAATGTTTTACTTACGGACGTTTGCTAGGTCGATGCCTCTATCCTGAAAGCACCAAAACTATCAGCCGCAGAACTCTCACTCGCATGGCGGCCGGGAGTTCCTCTGGGAGAATATGAATACTGTTTGCGCAACGGGAACGAGTGGTGGAATGGAGCTGGGAAGCTTACCTCTGGCTCTGGCTCCTCCACGTATGCTTGCCGTGAGGGATGCATTATCGCGCAAAAATACTGACAACTGTCCCACGTAGACTTGGTTGATTGAATATGGCTATTGTATGGTACCTTATTAGCTTGTTGCGTTGATAACTAAAGGCTGGTGAGCCACAGCTTTGTCTCGCTAAATTTTTGACATCGAAATAGCTAGAGGCTGAGGAGCCTTGTGCTGCGATTATTCCTAATTAGGGAATACAATACACTACACAAGTTTCAATAAAACGCGCCAGTATATCTCTCTTATCTATTTTCCCCCTCCGATCTTTTTCTTCTAATGCTTTATTCAAAATTAAGTATAATCAAAACCGTCATATTTCATTAAACTGGTATCCTCAGTTTATCTAGGAAGCGGCAAGTATTACGAGGCACTAGTCTGAGTGCACGAGGGCAGATACAGAAGTTGATATCCTCATCCCTCAGATCTGCGGAGCGTTGAGTTACTGTCTCGGCGATAATTCTCCGGGGAAAACATAAGATGGGAAGTTGGGAAATACAGAAAACGTGTCGTTACACCATTTCCATTTCATCATAAATTATAGGTATGCTATGGGTTATTTACATATTCTCCATATACAGCAGGATGACTTGCATCTTCCGACTTTTCACTGAGTACCCTAAATCGACTCATCATGACATCTGTGTCAACATAAGTTCCTCTAAGCCACCTCTCACCTCCACCTGCATCAAATTGTCTCCGACCATGTAATACTCTTCGGTTGTTGAAAATCACACACTCGCCTTCCTGTAGCATGTACTCAAAAAGGTTCTCTTCTGATTCTACTGCAGCGGCAAATTTTCGGAGAGCTCCTAAGCCTTCTCCAAAGAGTAGCGTGCTCTCGATGGTGTCTTGTCCTCTAGGGTGGTGCATGTCTTGGAATGGTGGAGAGTAATTGACTTGACGAATGCCAGCGTTATCTGTAGGGTCCCACTTCGACCCTGATTCAAGTCCCATTTCTATGACTGGATGACGGAAATAATAATGCTCCCCTGCATTTTCATAATGGTATGGAATCTCAAACTGGGTTAGTATCTCTTGATCTTTTGCACTCAAATCCTTTGCTGCTGCTTTCCAAGAATCAGAAAATATTGACGATCCTCCTTCACAGGTATTTTTCAGACAATGAAGAAACTGTAATCCAGGAGGATTGGTCATGTAAAGGAGATCCATGTGAAGGCCAAGGAATTTTGATGTGTATGCAACATTTTTGGCGTTAGGTTTGGACTTAACATCCCAAGTTCGGCCATAAAATGTATCTCGTATTGTACCAATCCGAGATGCAATATCTGCAACAGCTATTTCTGTATCAGGAACTCCGCGAAGAATGACAAGCCCATAGATATTGAGTATCCTGAGTAAACTGAACAAAGCATTGTCATTCTTCATGTAGTCTTCATAATTGAAGTATCTGAAATTCTTAGCGATTTTGTTTTTATCCCAGTAAATGCGTTTCTTAAGATGATAGTGAGCATCTAGCACTGTTACTGGAGAGCTGATTTTCTTCTCAAAGTCTGCTGGAAGGGTGGTAACGTGTGACCTGCCCCATCCGGGGATATCATTGATCCAATGGAGCTGGGTTAAGCCATCGGCGGTTTTTTCGACTGCAATCGGCTCGATATTTTCTGGGATATCTGTCGTCTGGAAGTTTTTTTGCTTTGAAAATGGGTCAACGCAAGATGCGCAAGTACAGCAGTCTCGAAGAAGGACCGGGTGGTAGTCTTCCCACCGCCCAAGGCTCACTGCGGCGTTGGTCTCAAGAAGATCTTTGAAATACTTTGGATCTAGGAAATCGGGTTGGGCAGATTCACCCGAACGAGAGACAGCATTGCTGGAAGCTGTACTTGGACTAAGACGCGGTTTCGTGTTCTGCGTATGCCATCGTCGCTGATTTGCGACGTTCCTGTTCTCTGGGCGCTGAAATTGTGTCACCAAAGGAGTTTTGTAACTTGGGAGCGGCTTTCTGCTCCATTTCAGTGCCGTACATATGGCATTTGACCTTAGCACTTGTGGCATCATGTGAGACTGCCTTCCAATTTATTGGCAGTTTCAGAGGAGCCACAGTACTGGATCCAACTAGTCCAATTGTTAGAGGTCAGTATAGGCGCAAGCAAATGTAGAAACAAATTGAACATAAACTCGGGGAATGTTTGTCCAATATATGACTTTTATGGCCTGCACCTGATCATTGCCGAGATGTACCCGAGCCGAATACCGCCAAGATAGCAACCCTTGCTACCATGAGCTCAACCGTCATAAATAAACCTAACGACTAGATTATTTGATTGGTAAATTTCAAAAGTCCGTGTTCCGCCTGGGAATTGACAAGTGTATGTCTAGCACAGGAGAGCACCTAAAGGATGAGGTAATAGGGCAATCAGATTCAATTGTTGAATCACTAATACTAAATTAAGAATAGGGTTCCAAATCCCAGGTTGTGGTCGCCGGAGCCACCGCTGGGTTGATTGCGAGGTCAGTATTGCTTTTGCGAGATCATGAAAGAACAGCATATTGATGGACTCGCAGATTTGTTATTGCGCCTCTCGATGTTGTTAAGATCAGACTACAGTTGCAGACACATTCAGCCTCCGATCCTTTGACGCACAGAAATTTGGATGGCTCTCCGATTTACAAAGGCACGCTGCCTACCATCAAGCGCATATTTCGCGAGGAAGGCCTGACAGGATTGTGGAAGGGCAACATCCCGGCAGAATTGATGTATGTGTCGTACAGCGCGATCCAGTTCACAACTTATAGGACTGTGACCCAAGCTCTACAAACTGTGGTCGGGGAGCACAGGATGCCAGCTGCGATGGAAAGCTTCATTGCTGGAGCTAGTGCTGGAGCTGCAGCTACAACGGCCACCTACCCTTTGGACCTTCTTCGTACGCGATTCGCAGCACAAGGGACTGATAGGGTATATCATTCGCTGAAAGCTGCCATCCGCGAGATCGCCGTGAATGAAGGCCCCAAAGGCTTCTTCCAAGGGCTAGGCGCAGGCGTGGGACAGATCATTCCATATATGGGGTTCTTCTTCGCCACGTACGAGGCATTGCGGATACCGCTAGGAGGACTACAATTGCCTTTTGGATCAGGAGATGCCACGGCTGGAGTCATGGCTTCTGTGCTAGCCAAAACTGGAGTATTCCCTCTGGATTTGATCAGGAAGCGCTTGCAAGTTCAAGGGCCTACTAGAAGCAAATATGTGCACAAGAATATTCCAATATACAGGGGAGTCTTCAAGACCATGAGGCATATCGTTAATGCGGAAGGGGTGAGAGGGTTATATCGAGGTTTGACCGTCAGGTAAGTTACTCACTTCTCTTGCATTCCCAACTTCTATTATTCCCTAGCTGATCCATGACAGCCTATTTAAAGCTGCTCCAGCTAGTGCTGTAACAATGTGGACTTATGAACGAGTATTACACATGCTCTTAGAGATGGAGGCAACTAAGAAAGCAGGGGAATCTTCTGGAGGTGCTTTGTAGTATTGCAGGCCTATATAAATTTGACCATTCTACACTTTCTTCAATCCAATTTGTGTGTTATATGTTGTAATATTATGGTCATACTGTAAGCTGGATAGATTGCATTTGTCTATGAAATATCTGTTTTTATTGATATGGTAAGAAATCGAATCAAGCTTGTTAGGGATCAAATTGCAATGGGTATCTTTGGGTATCCCTTAAATGCTCAAATATGTTAATGCCTTACTTCAATGGCGGATCAATCATCTTCCTGATCCATCAATGCCAAAACTTCAAGTTCCCTTTGGATCAGCCTCGTAAACTCCTCTCTCTCAATGCCAGCGACCTTTGCCAGCCGATACAAGCTCTTGACACTTGTGCCAATATGCTGCCTGACCCCCATCTCACTAGGGTCTCTATTTGACTGTGCTTCTGCTCTTGCTTCAAGCTTTTCAACACTGCTAGTAGAGTTTGAACTAGACGGCCGAGGCTGGAATATTTCCTTTGGTTCTGACGTGTCATCCATATTTGATTGTAAATGCCGGGTTATCTCATCTCTACCAAGGCTACTTTCAATTTCTCCTTGCTGAACCTGCTCATCCGGATCGTGACTATCCATTGCAGGTTGAACGGAGCTATATTGTGCGTAGTACTCCTCTTCATCTGCTGGGGCACGTGCCGCTGGAGCAGCAGGCTCTGGGCCAGGAGTTTGCCCTCCTGGTGTTTTGTCATACTGATTCCAATAGTCATCATCATCGTCCTCATCCTCATCACCTTCTGCCGCAGATGAATTCGTATGGACTGTCGTCGTCTTGATGTCACTCTGTATCGAGTCGTAGGTAAGCTCGGCAGATTTTATACTTGAATCGCCCCAAGACAATGCGATATCTTCGAAAACATCCACTTCACCAACCCTCCATCCGTCTCCGCCCCCTACCTCGTCATTCACGCACCATACCAACCGCACACTCAAGCCGAGCTCTGGCAGCAAGGCCAAAGCCTGCAATGTTTCTGTATCGATCCGCTTATATCTAACTGAAAGCTCAGCCCAGTCAACCTCAACTTCTCCAGACACTGGGTGTGGTTCTAGCCGCTCGCTCTTCACTATGCTGTCTAGTTTTGAAGCCTTTGTGGAGTCGTAGCAGAGAAGACTAAGCCATGGATCTGTGCTCGCACTAGAAAGTAGCTGTACTCGTTGTCGAAGGATTGGTGAGAGTATAGGAAGTAAAGCCGTGGGTGGCTGTGGTGATATTGCAGCGGTAGGCAGTGAAGCTAGGAGAGGACCAAGTAATGATTCTCTAGGTGTTCAAGTCAGTTCTGTAATCACTTTGGTCCAATATGCTTCGTCTTAAACTTTTCGACAAAATATAATCTGGACAGAAGACAACGTACTGGTTTGGGAGTGATATGGCCTGCATTCTGAGAGATTTCTTCCGGGTTTATTCACTATGTAGGGAATAGGTAATAGTTACAACTGAAATCGCAGACTGGTCATATGTTTCGGAGGAATACATCGTGAGAAACCCTAGAATGTGTCCGTTGTGCAAGCTAGGTCTTCCCTTAGCCCGAGGCGAGGCTATGGAAACAGAACAGTCAGCCTCGTGATAACTTACAGCATAAGTGGGGCACCGAAGCACAACCTGTGGAGTGGGGCTTATGCTCTTAGTAGAAATCTGCGACGGCCAACAATATATGACAAGTCAAGACTAGCATGTGATCACTTGAGCTTGCACTAGCAGCCGTAACGTTTAAAAGAGAAACCCGAATCTAACTGTTGATTTGAGCTTTTTCAAGCCGTAAGGACAATAGTTATGAAGTCAACTTGCTTTTGCAAAGTATAAAGCATTTATATCACTTCAACGATATCAGAATTCATTGTTTCAAGTTCATTGATATCGTACTGCTTGTCTCGTACTGTTTGACACTGGAATTGGGGGGGGAAATCATTAGCCCGAGCTTATACCCAGTACGAGGACTTAGAATTATAATGATCGCATTGACTTAGCGTGATAGAAGATCCTAAACTTCAGTGTCATCGTCGTCTACTGGCATGATCCATCAATGCCAATGCAAAGTCCTTTGTCTGCCCCTGAATGTTAAGCGAAGGACGGTCAAATGTAACCAACAAGCAACAACTGGTGTACGATTCCCCTGAGCCGGTACTGAAGTAGAAATATAGTTAAGGTTCTGCGGTTTGCTCTAGGTCAAGAAACTTCTCGAGCACGCAGGATGCCATTAAGCACTCTTAGATAGTGTTGAAGAGTGGGGCCTGTAGAGTTTCGGAACTATAGGCTGCCTTCTTAGCCTTAGAGCATCACCTCAGTCTTAACGTCATCTGAAATTCTGTTTTGATTGTACCTTTGTCTATTCATAATGCCAGATATTGCACGCCCTAATCCTCCCGAAATCCCACCCCTCAACCTCAAAGGCGTTCATCTCACAAATAGGCCACCCAACAGCCTCTGGGACATTTCTTGTAGAGAAGGCCGAGTTTCAAAAATATCAGAGTATGAAGAAGTACCAAACTTACAACCCGACGGAAGATTAGTTGCTCCTTCGTTATGCCATGCCCACATTCATCTTGACAAGTGCTTCCTGCTCTCTTACCCCAAGTACGCAGATTTGGAAATTCAAAAGGGGGATTTTGAGGAAGCGCTACATTTGACGAGTAGGTATTGTATTTAGTATTCTGTGTTACCCTGTGATTCGAACATGTTTACCAATACGCTTCTTTACTTTCCCGTTGATTGAACTCAAAGAATGAGCTGGCCTATAGGTCACTGTCCCAGAACACGGTTGACTTTCCTCTTTAGACGAAGCTAAATCTCGGTTTGAATACGATGACCTAATTGAAAGAGGCGGGGAGTTGATTGAAGAAAGCATCGGGTTTGGAGTGACATCTATGAGAGCTTTTGTCGAAGTGGATAAAACTGTTGGAATGAAGTGTCTTGATGCTGGTCTGGCTCTCAAGGAGCAGTTCAAGGACCGTTGCTATGTTCAAATATGCGTTTTCGCTCAAGATCCAATATTTAATTACGACGATGGCGGAAGAGCTATGCGTGCAATGCTAGAAGAGGCAGTTCAAAGATCTGGTGTAGAAGGTATGTTATCATAGAAAGAACCACCGATGAGAAGTTCCTAATGAATGAAAGCTTTTGGTAGCACGCCATACGTGGAAAAGGGTTTGTCTGAGTATTGCGGGCACCTTGCTAGTAACCAGGAAAATAACATCCACTGGACTATATTAACAGCAATGAGGTATGAAAAGCATCTTGACTTCCATATTGATTACAACCTGGATTCTAGTCAAGATGTATACATCAGAGTGGCTCTTCAGCTCTTGAATAATTCAGGCTGGCCTCTCAGTTCCAGTGACTTCAATCCTAAAACTATCACATTTGGACACTGTACACGGATCACCCTCTTTGATTTAGATGAATGGTTCTCTTTATGCAAACAAGTCGGGAACTTGCCGGTTTCATTTATTGGCCTTCCTACCTCTGATATGTTCATGATGGGGAGGGAAGTGAACGGTTTCGGAGTAGGAGAACGTATTAGAGGAACACTTCAAGTCTCACACATGATCAAGAGCTTTGGCTTGGATGGTGCTATAAGCATTAACAACGTTGGAAACGCGTTTACACCGCATGGAAGCTGTGATCCGTTGAGCCTGACGAGTTTTTGTGTGGGTGTATATCATGCAGGGACGAAAGCCGATGCTGAGATTTTATATGTGCGTCTCTCATCGCTCAATGTTATACAGGCTAATAACCCTCCAGCAATGTGTATCTACCAGGGCAAAGACTGCGATTGGTGCAAACCACTACAAGTCATCCAGTGGTTCTTTCGATATCGAAATTAGGGTGGGAGATGATGCTGATTTTGTAATTTTCGGACTCAAATCAGAGGATGGAAAAAGGTTACCTCGGGGAAGAAGAACATGTCAAGATTTGGTAAATGATGCTGGCTTTCATAGAGAAACAGTCTACCGAGGGAGAGTAGTTAGTTCACGATAGTCTGTATCGAATACTATATGGAGTCAGAAAGGGAGCTGTCATATCGTTGGGTTTGTCTCAAGACATATTTAGCTCTATTCCGGTTAGGCGTTGTTCATCTCAAGAGTACAGATTGTTAGTCTTGGGTATCTGAGCTACATTCTTCCCATTGAGTGACCTTGGGAGCCCCTTCTATTATTACTCTTCTCCGGTGTCCAAATCGGTCTGATCTGGTGATGGTTCACGACTCGGCTGACAATTGGGGAAATGGTCATGTTGTGTTTCAGCAAAGTCTAATTCGAGATGGCTGTCTCAACAAGAACCCGCCGTAGCTACGACGGGTGAAAGTACTGACTTTGAGCAGATATTTTTCATCATTCAATCCATTCTTCACAGTTACAATACTAAACTCACAGTTTTCTCTGTCAATAGCATCACATACGTCATCCCCTTCTTGGTCCCGGAAAAGCAAGAGCAGGGGGGGTGGAATAGTCCGGGATAGGCTAGATCACCCGCAGTAGCTCCATTTTGATAGCGGCAGGGACCTTTAAGCTTAGGTTGGGTCACACTTTGTTGAGGGCTTGGTCATGGTCAGGTAAGGCAGGTCAGAAACCAAGTTCCACTTCCTCGGTCAGATACCTCACTTCGTCTACAACTTTACCGCACAAGGAGAGCTGGAAGCATATTGCACGACTGGCACAACTCCGCTTGACTTCAGTAGTATCGCCTTTCCTGAATAGCACTATACACAATCTTCGCGCCTGCCAATATGCTGGACCCTTTCCCGCCTATACCGTTGCTCTCCAAGGCCATTCAGCCTTTCGCAGACTATTTCCACCTCACCACATTGCCGCTTCATATTCATGAAGTGCTCGGGGCTTTCCTAGGCTATACATTTATCAATGTTGTCATTTCGCCATGGATATCGAAGAAGCTATTTCCCGTGAAATACGCGAAGCTCTCCCCAGAGCGAAAGCTCAACTGGGATGTGCATGTGGTATCATTGTGCCAAAGCACTCTGATCAATACACTGGCGATTTACGTCATGATGAACGATACTGATCGCAAAGATATGAACGCTGTGGAGCGTGTCTTTGGCTACACCGGAGCCTCAGGAATGATTCAGGGTCTTGCGGCGGGGTACTTTCTATGGGATCTAGTCATTACCTTGCAAAATGTCAAAGTCTTCGGATACGGAATGCTTGCCCATGCGCTGAGTGCTCTTCTTGTATTCTCATTTGGCTTTGTAAGTTGATCCGCCTTCTCGTAGAAAGGATGTCCGCTAACGTAATGTGCAGAGACCATTTGTTAATTATTACGGCTGTACTTTCATCCTTTACGAGCTTTCCTCCCCATTCTTAAACTTTCACTGGTTCTTCGACAAACTCGATATGACCGGATCTAAACCACAGCTTTACAACGGAATCATGCTTCTATTTACTTTCTTTTGCTGCCGCTTGGTGTGGGGCACTTATCAATCTGTGCGAGTTTACCAAGACGTTTGGGCAATTTTGCACCGCAAACCAGCCGCAGCCTCTATTCACTTCGATGCCCTCAATAACAGTTCTATGTCTGCAGCTGAAGCAAATGCTGGCAAAAGTGCAGCGCCTATTCACGGGAACATCATGCAATTTGCTGGAGAAGAATTTGTACCACTTTGGCTTGCCTTCACCTATTTAGGAAGCAACATCGTTCTCAATACCTTGAACTTTTACTGGTTTGGTAAAATGGTTGAGACCGTGCGCAAGCGTTTCCAGCCGCCAAAGGAGGAGCGAAGACGCGAGAAAGCGATTGCAACCAAGAGCACTGGCGTAAACGGAAGGGTCACAATCGAAGCCGACGAGACCGAGATTCGGAGACGCAATGTCGCTGAGAACGACATACCTCCTCCATCATGATTATGATGGCTTTACAGCTGGGAGGGCAGCTTTGACTACTGGCTGTAAGGAATATAGCATAGGCGAGACCGGCGTTATGGTGCAGCCTTTTTTTGGGGTGTCCTCGAGTGGACCTCTCAGTGGTTATAGTTTATAATAAGTATCTTTAGTCATTGAATAGTTATGCACTCTATATACTAAGCTATCCTACTTATTCTTTCCTAATTTACCCCTTGAGCTATCATGCTGTGTGTCGCTAGCTGGGGCAATGAGTATTCCAAATAGACCCTGATATTCGAAAGCTGTATCCCCGAAGACTTGAGCATTCAGCTTGGCTGGCGGTTATAAGAGCAGTACATCTGCAACAAGCACGCAGAGTGGCCTGATATGTATTGGGACCAAGAGAAGCATTTATTGACCACAAGTCTCTAGGGTCTGGAGACGAGACTCTTAGGTTCACAATTACGAATGCAATATCTACAACAGGCTTCGGTTTTAACAATCACAAGTCGGGGGTATTTCTAGTAATATGTCCACATCTCTATAGATTGATGATACACCAGACTGGGTACTCAAATCAGTCGACAATTTTCTCCGCAAACCCCTGCTCCTCCAGTTCTAGTGCATCTTTATCAGGCACTAATTCACTATCCATCTGCTCATCAAGACCGCCGGTCCAGGCTTTCTTATTTCTCTTTGGCTGAGCAGCTTCACTCTTGTAGTGGTAACCTCTCACCCTGGGTCCCTGCCCACTCTTTGCAGGAAGTTCACTCTCGTAGAACTTTGCGAACTCGTCAGAGTCTGCCTGGAAGGTGTCGTTCTTGATACTCTCACGGATTGCCTCAAAGAATTCAGAGAGAACATGGTGGTTGTGAATCTGGATAAGGACCCAGCCAAGCATTTCCTTTGCTGAGAGCAGGTGTTGTATAAATGCTATGTGGTGCGAGGTACACGTGTAGCATGTGCACTGGGGGATTATCGGGACAGTGGACGTTGCATGAGATGGACTCCACATGTTCATTCCCAATGGAGCCACATTTAGCCCGCTCTCTTTCAAAACGTCTTCCGCGGCTGGACGTGGGAAGACGAATGTCAAAGCAATGCCGGCATCCGTGGCAAATCCGACGAACGGAACGGTAAAGATGTCCATTCCTAGTGCTATCTGTCTTAAGATATGATGAGGAGACGCCGGCTCGTCCAACGAAAGACGTGGTAAGCGCGAAAGAGCAGTCGTTGCTGGAATGTCGGGTAGTAAGTTAGCGTCGTATAAAGCGAGGCCAGCGATCCGATCCGCCTGTTCGTCTAGAAAATTGACATAGTCTGATTGATTAACAAAGTCGATAGGGAGTATTGGCGCAAATACTGCTTGGTGGTCGCACTCATCCAGAAGTTGAGATACCCATTCTTCGGTCCTATCAGCCATCTTGAGAATACGTTTGGCTCCGGGCTCAGTCCCATAGGCTATATCGGCCAGAGGAATACATATGTCTGGCCGGAGCTTCTGTATGATGGTGCTGTAAACTGTATTGGACAATTGTTGAAATCCAGTTGATGTAAATATTGACAACGAAGTATTGGAGTTTCCGTTTGGTGCCAACACGGCTGGGGTACGACGAGGCGCCAAAAGAGTTATGAGAGATTTTGGAAGAGCTGTAAATGTATGTAATGGACTGTTTCCAGGACAACTCAATATTGGCGGTGATTTCTTTTCTATGACTAGAAAATATTAGAATGTAAAAGGAGAGTGATACACGTGATTCTTCTAGTCAACTCACAGTCCTCTAAAGCCATATGAATCCCACCAATCTTTGAAGTAGCTGCAATAACATCTGGGGTCATATGGGGAATTACCCCCCTGGAGCTGACTGCTAGAAAATTTGGTGTTTCTACATCTATTCGTTCTGCAATAGACAATTTTCCGAGTCTAGCTCTGATAATACTGGGATCAACATGGCCCAAAACCTCAAAGGCAAGTTTCCTTGCAATCTCTGAAGGCATTGTGAAAACAAATCTCAGAACCGTCGATAAATTAGATATTCGGGCAAGCACTACACCCTATATTTTGAGGAAAATACCTAGCGACTGAGGTCCTAAATCATCATTCACTCAATTAAAATATTTTTCGCAACTGGCCTGATTTGCTTTTCGATCCTGGAGATGGCTGAGACTCTATACGCCTCTCCTGTATAAAAATGAAAGTATGCTAACGCCGAAGCTAGACACCATCTGTGGGGCATATCGCCGATCGGCCCTAGTGCTCTTGATAGGCTCCTCCAGCATCCTGGCAACTTCGTAACAACTCCCAAGACGCCCGCGGGGGCGATTACTTCTCTGACATGAACAACAAAATACAACTAATGCATCTCAGAGTCCTTGGAAAGGGCCCAAAGATGAATGAACTTACGGCCGAATGATCCAATCCTCAAATGCCAGAGTCCACTGCGATCTGAATCAAAAATCTAGCTATAGCTAAATATCTGACTCTCATTACTACCGCACTCACAATGGTCGGACGTATCGATGAAGAGGCTGGTAGGCAAATATCTGAAGAAAATACAACCACCGAACCAGCACACCTCGAGTCGGATTCTTTGCCGCTAGACGATCTATCAGAAGAGTTAGTTTCACTGTTATAGTAACTCTCCGCTGCTCAGAAAGCTCAGAGTATGGGCAACTGCAACTAAATGCGTTGGGTTTTGTCGTTTCACTACTCAACCAATTTGAACAGTTCTCATACTCTCAGCTACAAGTTTTGGTACATTGCAGCTCTAATATGAATAGTAGTTCTTCCCCACCAACACCACGATTTATCCAAGACCAGAGAAATCGATATGTAAGATGGGTACCAATACCAATACGAAGAGTGTCTAAGGCGACATTGAAGTGGATAAAAGGGCCAGAGCCACCTCGAATACACAAAATAAAGCCAATTTTTCCAAGCATACAGGAATTTCCAATACGCCTTTTAGATCGTTTTTTCCCAAAAAGGAGACATCAGATAGTGCTCTTAGTTGGATACTACTTTTTCTGGATACTGGCATTCGTATTGGTTATGCACAGAAGCACAATCGCAACTGAAGTAGAAGGATATGGAAAGCCTTCGGCAATTGGATGTGGCTCTACAAATTGGGCACCTGGGAATGGCTGTGGCCTGAATGGAAACGATTGTCGGCCATTCAATGGGTCTGCGTTCGCTTTTCGCTGTCCTTCAAATTGTAAGAACCACCATGTTCTAAATCCCAGAGCAGTTGGCTCATACGAAGCTATATACCAGCCTCTCGTGGTTGGTGGCCCATCAGATAACGAAGAACTACCCATCTATAGAGGCGATTCTTTTGTTTGCGGTGCCGCAATACATGCCGGGGTCATCGACAACACCAACGGTGGCTGCGGCGTTGTCTCACTCGTCGGTGCCCATAGCAACTACCAAAGTTCGAAACGTAATGGCATTGAAAGCATTGGATTTGACTCGGACTTTCCATCATCATTTGCTTTCTACCCGTCAGCCGAGTGCGAAGCAACAGATCCCCGGTGGCAGTTACTATATATATCTGTTATATTCTCCGCAGTGTTCTCGCTCTTCACTACCTCAGGGCCAGTCTTTTTCTTCACTATTTTCGTTACAACGTTTTTCCATGTCGGCCTTGCCTCTGATCCGCCATTGACAAATAGCAGCGTCGCATCGCTAGTATCAAATCTTCTCGGAAAATTTCTACCATCTATGTTCATTGCACTTGTTATGTACAGATACATGGGAGTTCGCCGAACTCTAAAGGGTTTAACTGCGCAAGTTGAAAAGACCATTCTATGGCTTGGAGCATGTTGGGTGGGAGCGCTTACAAATTATACACTTGACTTCATTCCAATCCAACGTTTGAACAAACATGATTTAGATCAGCAGCCCGGTGCCAGGGCAGCCCTTGCGTTTATTATAATAATACTGGCGAGCATTTTTGCTCAACAGATTTGGTACTTCAGGCAGGAGGGAAGACTGATCCGATATCTGGGTATTTATGGAATACTTGTGGGGTCAATCTTAATCTCACTCGCAATACCAGCACTCAATCTACGAATTCATCATTATATATTAGCATTACTCTTGCTTCCAGGAACTAGCATGCAAACCCGGCCTGTTCTCCTCTATCAAGGTCTATTAATCGGACTCTTCGTTAATGGAATTGCCCGATGGGGATTCGATCCAGTATTACAAACATCTGGTGCCCTTCAAGGCGATGCTCAGTACGATTCTAGCCTTCCGGTAATCCAAGCCCCTGTCATTACACTAGGTCCAAATACTTCTACCATCTCATTCTCTTGGCTCGCCCCTCCGGAGCCTTTTGATGGTATAAGTGTGCTTGTCAATGACGTTGAAAGATTCAGAGGCTACACCGATGAAGGACTACCTAGTGACAAACAATTTGTTTGGACGAAGAGTCCAAATGTCACAGATCCTCAATATTTTCGGTTTTCGTACATGCAAGGATCGCAGAGCTGGGATTATACTCGAGCTGGTGTTTGGACTACGCAAGGAACTTGGGTAGATATGCCTCCAGGTCCAAGTCGAGTCAAGAGTAGATCTCTAGAACGCGAGTTCCCATTATAATAGAACAATCCAAACCCGACTTTACATGCCGTTTTGAGGATTGTACTTATTAGAATAGTATACGCGAACGCATGTTTATAGCACATCCGTCACATACTTTCGAGGGACATACATGTACACCATAATTCACATGCTCAGAGAGCTCACTCTGTGCGAATTCTATTTGTATATAAATGAAATGACATACACTACGTACTATATTGTCTCATAGCCGCTGCTGCCTTCCATCAAGCACGTTATCATTCACACCTCCATTTAGTAAGCTTTCTATGCCAGATAAAGCATGTTGCAATCTCATAAACTCAGGCAAAACTTCAAAGTTACTTGAGTTATACAGTCTCTACCCTCCTATCATACTATATATATATATTGATCAAGCTCGTTTACAAAAGGACTGAGACATTCTTCGTTAGCAAGACGTGATTGCAAAATTCGTTTAAATGGTGCTCGCTTCCGCCCCTTTTCAAGCTAAACTATTTAGGTATTTTGTGAGTAGAGCTCAACTGATACTCAAATCTCTTCAATTCCAATTGACTTTGAATATATTGCTACATTCACGTGTGCATACGCTGTATCGCGCTCACTATGAGAGAAGATGGAACAAATAATATTAATAACTGTATTCACACTATCCATTTTGGAGCTTATATATGTACAAACATTATTATACAACTCTTCCGGTCAAGAATCAAAGCAACGCTACAAATCCAATAACACCCGCAAAGACGAACAGCCGTTAATTCATCATTTCATCATTGACAGATCGCCATGCAATTGACACAATTGAAATCCCACAAAACAAAAATTCCTCTCCCATTTTCTTACTTCCCTGCTATGCAAATCTGAAAATCCGACAATAATCAAACACACTTGGTTGGAACTCGTATACATCCAATTTTACTGCCCGGGATAGGTCAAGAAAACATTCGGTTAAACGGCGGGCCATCGGTTACGTAGGCCGTCTGACCATCGGCCATAAAGGACATCTGCTAGCTGCTTCGTATGCTCCATACCTGGCTGAATCTGTCCTGGCAAATTGGCAATCTTCTCCCGGTAATCTTCTGGTTGAATACTAGACTGTCTGCGACGATGACTTTGGAGGTGTGGATTGTTCTGCGCCAAAACTAACTTCGCGGCTGTTTTCTTTGGTGTGCCTTGGGGAGTACCATCTTTTAGTGACCCTTTCGCTGGTACCAGAAGTGAGGATAACTTGGGATCGGACTGCACCCGATCAATCATGAGCTTTAGCAGCTGATATTCACCTTCCGGGTCCACAGCATCCAACGCACTCCATGCATCTGCGAGTCGAGAGAGTGCCTCCCTCTTTGTTTGATTCCCTGTTTGCGCATGGAGCTCTTGAAATGCTGGATCGATAATTTTGTTGAACGTACGTCTTCCAAGAACAGCTTCTTTGGTAGTCGTCTCCGCCCCTGGTGGTCTATTCTCATCACGAGTGGAGCCATCAGCTGTCTCATCATTTGATACTTGAGCAAGCGTGGAGTTGTCCGACACTCTGCGAAACACGCGGACTGTAGAACCACTATTCCCGAAGTTCAAGTCCGGTTGGAGAGGGCGTTTTTGAATACTTGCTTGACGTTGCTTGACGGGAGTTGTAAGCTGAACAACGGATGGTTGCCTTCGTACTGTACCTCTCTTGACCGTAATGGGTGGAGGCGACGAGTATTCTAGAGGGGAGTCCTTGAGATCAAGTCTCTTGAAAGCATCATTCGGCCCCTCATAAATTCCCTGGCCATTTGCATGAATGACGGACAACTTCCTCCTCTTCGTGGTATTCTTACGCGGCGCAATTTTGACGGTATCAAAGACCCATGCGTCAGGATCTTCCTTAGGGGACATAGTATGACTAGATGATGTTAGCTGGTTTCTGGATCGAATATGAAATAACTAACAGTGTTTCCTCATAAAATCTTGGATGTGATGGTCGAGACTTTCCACCATCCCATTCCTGTTTTCTTTCTACGAGTTCTTGTAGAGCCTCAACTTTACCGGCCGATCGGATGAATTTGTGCTTCAAAAGCTCTTTAGCTGAAGGGCGCCTATCGCAATCCTTAACTAAGCATTGGGCAACAAAATCTTTAAAATCCTTGCTATAGTTTGGACCCTCTAGCCTGGGGGCAGGCTGCTTAGGAATGAGGAATAACACCTTCATAGGGTGTGTTGACGCATTTGGTGGCTCTCCATTGATGAGTTCCATTGCGGTGATCCCCAGTGACCATATATCTGCCTTAAAATCGTACCCAGCCTGCTGGATTACCTCTGGAGCCATCCAAAATGGAGTGCCTACAAAAGTATTTCGTTGAGATTTGATATTTGTAAGCTGCGCAGCAACCCCAAAATCCGCCAGTTTAACCTTTCCTGAAGTCGACAACAGAACATTAGCTGCTTTAATATCTCGGTGTATTTTGCCCTCTTGGTGTAAGTATTCGAGGCCGAGAAGTAGTTCTCTGCATATAATGGCGATATGAGCTTCATTGAAAGAACCGG